>Ga0187894_10001542_pt1 | contig 29397 bp, 26 predicted proteins | sample GBC1701081metaG_FD_136650 | JGI IMG/M metagenome (GOLD analysis project Ga0187894, IMG submission 136650) | White microbial mat communities from a lava cave in the Kipuka Kanohina Cave System on the Island of Hawaii, USA - GBC170108-1 metaG ...
ACCGACGAGACCGATTGCATATGCCATCGCGAATCGAGATGGGCCAATCTGTTCGATCAGCGGCAGGCCCATGGTCCTGAACGCTTTGTTCGCAAAGAGAACGACGATGAGAGTCGTGAGCGGGAGGACGAGATGGCGAAGAAAGCTCGACCCTCGGCCGTTGTCGGGGATTTGCTGAGAGGCAACGAGGGCGAAAATCCAAAGGATGATGAGCGCGAGGAGGTTAACAGCCAATCGAATGGCGTGAGTCCCAGTAAGCTGCAGATACGGGACTGAGACAGATTGGACCAATGCCAGGTTACTCAGCAAGGGGCCGGCTAGGAGCACAGCCATGATGGTAAAGATATAGGGAGCGATCCAAGTCCAGGATTTCGACATAGGAGTTCTTGAGAAGGTCTGTGAATGCCTCAGAGTGTAGCGGATGGGAGAGGAGAGTCAATGAATTGGGAGAAATGAGCAGCGTTGTACGAGAGAACAGACTGGTAGGATGCCGAACAGATTGCGTGACTTGCCCGCCCGGCCTGAGTCTGCCAAGACAGCCGCTTTGCCCACGAACGCACCTGTTCCCATGAGGTATTCTCGATACTCGTGAGGCGTGGAAACCGACTGGTTGTTCTGGTTTGTCTCGTTTATTTGGTTGAACGAGATTAACCAGAGAAACAAGATGAACCAGATGAACCTCAAACGAAGAGGGCGGCTGTCTTGAGGGGATCGAGCAACTTCTCGGGGACTTTCAAGTCGCCTCGGCCCATACCCACTTCGATGTCCGGCTTGGTGATCCCGTGGAAATCGCTGCCACCAGTCACCAGCATGTCCAGGCGTTTGGCCAGATCGAGATACTCCGTCGTCTGTCGCTTCGTGTGCGTACTGTAGTGGACTTCGATACCGCCGAGGCCTTCAGTCTTCAATGTCGTCAGGAGTGCGTTCAGCCCTTCTCCAGACACCTTGGCCCATGTAGGGTGGGCCAGTACAGCCACGCCGCCGGCGGCTTTGATCCAGGCAATGGCATCCGCCGGCTGGGGCAGTTCACGCGCCACATACGCCGGGCGTCCCTCTGCCAGATATCTGTCAAAGGCGTCTTTGGCAGATGTGACATATTTCTTGTCCATCAAGAGCCGCGCAATATGCGGCCTGCCGACCGAATCCGTGCCGGCCAAGATCCGCACCTCTTCGTAGGTCACGTCTAGTCCCAGTGAGCGCAGCCGTTCGATGATCTGTGGGTTGCGGTTATGCCGACTCTCGCGCAAAACGGCTAAGCGTCGATTCAGTTCTGCGTCTTGCCAGTCTATGCAATAGCCAAGGATATGGAGCTCACTAATGCCGACGCAGGAGCTGATTTCCACGCCGGGAATAATTTCAATCCCCAACTCCGCTCCGACTGCGATGGCTTCGGGAATGCCGGTGACAATGTCGTGGTCCGTAATGGCCAGAGCCGTCACCTTTGCCTTGTGAGCAAGCTGTAGGACCGCAGCTGGAGAGAGGCTTCCATCGGAGTGTGTCGTGTGGAGGTGGAGATCAATACGGCTCATGTCGACTCGTGCGCAAGGCTACCGGGACTTGCTTGTTGAGCGACGAGTCGCGCGGTGAAGACAGAACCGGGTCCATGGCTACCGGCGTGTTCGCCTTCGTCGTACGACAGCACGCGGAGAGTGGATGTGAGCCGGAGCAATTCGTTGTGCGCGAGGCAAAATTCCCATCGGCGCGGATGGCGATGGCGCATATAGTTGTCTATGGTGAAGGTTTCGTAGATCAAGACCCCGTTCGGTTTCAAGGAATCGATGAGGGCAGGGAACAGCGCGCGATGGAGATAGAAGAACACAACGATCACATCATATTCTTGATTCGGAAACTCTGGACGTCCCTCTGTCTTTCGCTCGAGATCCACTGTCCGGACAGTGAGGTTCGGGAGGTTTCTTTGTTTCGCCGTGGCCGCGAGCTGTGCCATGGCCTGTTCATCGCGATCCATCGCCTCGACCTGAAATCCATGCGAGGCCAGATAGAGCGCATTGCGTCCCGATCCGGCTGCCACGTCGAGCACTTTGCCTTTCGGTAAGCGATGGAGCTGAAGCTGCTGCGCTAGGAATAACGAGGGCGCTGGGTCAATCTGTTGCGGCTGATGTGCCATACGGTTCCGTTCCACCTTCACGCCGACCGATCCGGTCATCTGTGAGAGAGAAGGGGCCAGCTTTCTGAGCCAGAGTGAGACCTTCTCAACGGGGAATTCCGTGAACAACATCGCAAGGACCTGTTCCGTAAATGTTTCGAGGAGCGCACAGTCCTGAGTCTCACCCAATTCGACGATCCGCTCAGTCACCTGGGCATAGTCCACGGTCTTGTTGATCTGGTCTGCAGCTTCGGCAGCGGTTCCTTCACAGTCCAATTCCAAATCGATCGCCAGCGGCTGCGGTCTCCGCCGCTCCGCCGGGGTGACCCCGCAACGCCCTTGAAATTCCAGCCGTTCAATCACCACACGATAGGCCATGCCGCCATTCTCAAGGATTGGATTTCCAGCTGTCAACCAATCGTTAGCAGGGTGCGCGAGGGGAGAGGGGTATGCCCAGGTGGCTTTCTTGCGCGCAGAACGCACAGTATGGAAACCTGCTCGCTCGACGGGTGTAGTTGGACCCCCAAGATGCCGTTCCCAGAGAGGAGAGGCAGTCAGCTTGAACGCATTACTTCGGGGTCAGCGCTCGGAGATAAACCGCGATTGACTATCCTAAGCCCGCATTATTTATAACGGTTCTCCGCGAAAGCGCGAAGTGGCGCGCGGCAAGCGCGAGGAATGGGGCACATGTGAGTGGGAACCCCGCCTACCGCTGTTTGCAATGCCTATTTAAATGGGTGAAAACCGATCTTATTGTCTTCCCGGTCTTGCAAGCCAGTGAAGTACATAAGGACCGAGTCAAGCTTCTGCATCAGAATGGCCCGTTCGCACCACAGACCTTCAAGATAGGTCACGTCATTGGTCTGGCTGTTGCACGAAGCAACGAATCGTTTGAGCGCGTCTTGCGAAACCTTGAATTCCTGCAGATCAATGTCCAATGACTTCTCAAGCTTCTCGATCGCGGCGTTGAACTCGTTGACCCATCTCTCTTCAACCTCGTGGCGTTCAGGAACATTAGCCCGAATCGAGGTGATGGCGGCATACGCTCTCAGAATCTGGTCATCGTTGCTCCTGCTGCTTGCCATCACGTCATTTCCCAACTAATCACTCTGTTGCGATCGACCGTACAGCATTGCAGGGTCCTCTCAACATGCTGATTGAAGGCAAGTCTACTCGAACTTCCAATACTTGTTCAATCTTTCGTCCTGTTCCACCCACCGGATCTGGGCTGTCGACTCCTCAAATCGTTTCCTCGGAGGGACGGTTGGGGTGGTCCCACTGCCTCCGTTGGGTGAGCACATTCTGATCGGTCGCGCTCCAGAAGCAATGGGCCCACACTGGTTTTCCCAATCTCTCTTCCTCCCTCTTGGGGGCGGCCTGGTTGAATCCCCAACTGCGCGCATCGAGCGACCACCGTTTCATCGTGGGGCTCTGCGAGTAATAAGGGCACCTGGACGCTCCTTCTCCATCCCTCTCGGATGTCCTTTCCTCCGAACACCTTATTTATTTGCTCAGCAGGCGAGATGGGAGGTCCCTAACCGCGCGTATCAAGGGACCACTTTCCCAAGTGGGGCCTCTGCGAGTGAAGGGGACCTCCCATCTTGCCTGCACTTTCCCTCCCTTGACTGCCCTTTCCACCGGCTCCTATAATCACCTCACGTTTCCTGCAACGCGCTGATTCAGCTCACAAAATGGCAGAATTTACACACTTTAACGAGTCGGGGCGGGCGCGGATGGTTGATGTCAGTGTCAAGAACTCGACCGAGCGGGCCGCGACGGCTCAGGCCATAATCTTTCTCCAACCAGAAACTCTTGATAAGATTCAACGTGGCAAGATTGCCAAAGGCGATGTCTTGTCCGTCGCGCAGGTTGCCGGTGTGATGGGAGCCAAGAAGACTCCGGACCTCATTCCCATGTGCCATCCGATTCTCCTCACCAGCGTCGATATCTCATTTAAGGAAGAATCTCAGCCTGATCGCGACGGCCGCTGTTCGATTACCATTTTGGCGACGGCCAAGACGACGGGACCAACCGGGGTGGAGATGGAAGCCATGACGGCAGCCTCGGTGGCGGCGCTCACGATCTACGACATGTGCAAGGCGATTGATCGAGGGATGAGCTTTAGCGAGGTGTGTTTGCTCTCGAAGTCTGGTGGAAAGTCTGGAACTTTTACAAGGCGTTAACCTATAGATGTTTGTGTAACGGAAAAGGTCTGTTCATTGTGGTCACGATCAGGCTCTTCGGAATGACAAAGTCGCTGGCGGGGAATCAAGAGTCTCTGTCGCTTGTGTTGAATAATGGAAAGCAAGTGAAGGACTTGGTTGGCCTACTGGATGCCGGGTATCCAGCGATCGGGGAGTTGATCCATAAAAAGAAAGTTCTGGTGTCGGTAAATCAGGAAATTGCCCACGAAGAAACGGAAATTCGAGACGGTGACGAAATTGCATTGTTGCCACCGTTTGCTGGTGGAACACACACGGATCACGTTAGTGATGATGCCCAGTTTGTCCGTGTGCAACGGGAAGATTTTTCCGTGGATGCGGAGATCAACCGGGTGCGAGGTCGGTCGAAGCGCATCGGCGGCATTGCGATTTTTCTGGGGACGGCGCGGGATCGGTCTAAGGGGCGGGATGTGGACAGCATCACCTTCGAGCACTACGAAGGGATGGCACAAAGGAAATTGTGCGAAATTCGCGAGCGGGCATTGAAGGATTTTGACATCATCGAGGCCGCGATCCTCCACCGGTATGGCGAAATAGGCATCGGTGAAAACATTGTGTTGATTGTCGTGGGCGCTGAGCATCGGGCTGAGGCGTTCCGTGCCTGCAAGTGGGCGATTGATGAATTGAAACAAATCACGCCGATCTGGAAACTCGAGCACACGCCGGAAGGCGAAGTCTGGGTGGAAGAACATCCCTAGAAGCGTTAGACGTAAAAAGTGAAACGTAAAACGTTCAGAAGAAATCGAGGAAGTCTTGGCTGACCAGCTATCAACAAGTACGGCTCTTCTTCCCGTTGCTGATACATTCGGCAGGCCGCTTCGCAGCTTGCGTTTGTCCGTGACGGATCGATGCAATCTCCGTTGCAAGTACTGCATGCCGGAGCAGGACTATCTCTGGCTTCCGCGCGAGGATGTCCTGACCTATGAGGAAATGGCGGGCCTGACCGGCTATTTCACCGACCTCGGCGTGGATCGGGTGCGGTTGACCGGCGGAGAGCCGTTGCTTCGACGCGATTTGCCTCGGCTGATTCGCCTGTTGTTCCAAAACCGACGAGTGACGGATATCGCGCTGACGACAAACGGCATCCTTTTGGCTGATCAGGCTGAGGCGCTGCATGAGGCAGGACTTCACCGCGTCACGGTCAGTCTCGATACGCTAAGACCGGAACGATTTCTTCAGTTGACCCGCCATGATGAGTTTGCGCGCGTGGTAGAAGGGATTGAGTCGGTGGCTCGGGCGGGATTCACCGGCTTAAAGCTCGATACGGTGGCGATTCGTGGGTTCAACGACGATGAATTGATCGCACTGATCGAGTTCGGCAAGCAGGTGCAGGCGGAGGTTCGATTTATTGAATATATGGACGTCGGTGGCGCGAACGAGTGGTCTCAAGAAAAAGTGTTCTCCCGAGCCGAGATGCTCACCCTGTTGAGTCAGCACTATGGGACGATCGAGCCGATGCCTGAACGGGGAGCCGCGCCGGCGCAACGATTTCTGCTGCCGGATGGGACGACCTTTGGGATTATTCCTTCGACGACCACGCCGTTCTGTGCGACGTGCGACCGCAGCCGGGTGACCGCCGACGGTATGTGGTACCGATGTCTGTACGCCACGACGGGAACGGATCTGCGCAAACCCCTTCGCGCCAGCGTCTCGGATGATGAGATGCGCGCCTTGATCCGTGTCGGCTGGGAAGGTCGCCGCGACCGGGGCGCAGAAGAGCGCAAGGCGCTTGAACGGGATGGGTTGCGTGTCGGAGGCTTTATCGGTATTGAGAAACTTCGCGAAAATCCACGTCTCGAAATGCACGCGCGAGGCGGTTGAGGTCTCATCGTGCGGACTGCATCTGTGCCGCAGATGCCAATCCTGAATGATCGCTCATGCTGGATACTGAATTCCTGACCATTTTAGGACTCGGGTTGGTGTTGGGGCTTCGCCATGCTTTGGATACGGACCATTTGGCTGCCGTATCCACAGTGCTGGCGCAACGACCTTCACTCCGCGCCTCCGGCATGATTGGATTCAGCTGGGGACTTGGACATACGATCGTGCTGTTGCTGGTTGGGGCGGTGGTGTTGATGCTTCGCGTGACGATTCCTGAACCCTTTGCGCTGGCGGCCGAGTTCGGCGTCGGCGCCATGCTCGTATTTCTCGGAGGGATACTGGGGGTGCGATTGGTTCGAGAACGCTGGCATGCGCATGCACACGACCATGACGGTGAGCGGCACGTGCACCTGCATAGTCATGCGCTGGCCGAGGATCACGGACATATACACTGGTGGCGTGATTCCGCTCGACCATTCTGTATTGGCATGGCCCATGGTCTGGCCGGGTCGGCGGCGTTGTTGTTGATCGTGCTGTCGTCTGCGCGGTCGGTGTTGGAGGGGCTTACCTATATCGCGGTGTTCGGGCTTGGCTCGATCATGGGGATGGTGCTGGTTGGAATAGTCGTAAGCCTTCCGGTATTGTGGTCACTGAACATCGGGCGCCCTGTTTTTCTCGCAGTCCAGGGGCTGGCGAGTGTTGGGAGCGTTGTCGTCGGACTCACGATGATGTTCAATATCGCCTTCGGCAGCCAGCTCTTCTGACATCTCACCATCATCTTCACCGAAGGGAAATCTACGTGCGTCATGGGGGCGGCTATGATATTCTGCCGGCCTCTTAGTCCGTCGTTGGTGAGTACTCAGCGAGACTCGCAAAACTAGAACTTCCGGCCCGCCCTGTTGCTCTCACGAGTCTCGCGCCATAACGAGACACGCTCCACGGGTGGCGAGGGCACGCGGGCGGACAGGCTCCAGGAGGAGCGCACAATGGCCTGGTTTAAGAAACAGAAAACGACTGAGCCTGAACCTCCAAAGCGATCCAAGATTTCGGAGGGGATGTGGCTCAAGTGTAACCACTGCCGGGAAATTGTCTATCGTAAAGAAGTCGAGCGCAATAGTAAGGTCTGCCCGAAGTGCGACTACCATTTCCCGATTTCTGTCATGGAGCGCATTGCGCTCTTGGTCGACCTCGGGACGTTCAAAGAGTGGGATGCGGAGATCGGTCCCCAGGACCCGCTGAATTTTCAGGACACGAAATCGTACAAGGATCGTGTGAAGACGCACCAGGCCAAAACCGGCCGAAAAGATGCCATGATGACCGGCGAAGGGATGATGAACGGCCGTCGTGTGGTGCTCTGCCTGTTTGATTTCAGTTTTATGGGGGGCAGCATGGGGTCGGTCGTCGGGGAAAAGATCTGCCGGGCGATCGATCGTGCATTGGAGGCCAGATTGCCGGTCATTTTGGTCACGACCTCCGGAGGAGCCCGGATGCAAGAGGGGATTCTCTCTCTGATGCAGATGGCCAAGACTTCTGCCGCTGTCGCGAAACTGGGCGAAGCCAAACTCCCGTTTATTTGCCTGTTAGCCGATCCCACGTTCGGAGGCGTCACCGCGAGCGTCGCTATGTTGGGCGATGTGATTCTGGCCGAACCGAAAGCGCTGATCGGTTTTGCCGGTCCACGTGTGATCGAGCAGACCATAAAACAGCAGTTGCCGGATCAGTTTCAGCGAGCGGAGTTTCTGTTGGAGCATGGCATGATCGATATGATCGTGGAGCGCAAACAGTTGAAAGAAACGTTAAGCACCCTCGTGGCCCACTTTTAGCTGGGACCCTTCATGACCGTCTACTGCGGAAGCCGACCCTCTTGCCGAGCGAGCCTCTTTTCGATCGGGCTCTTCGACGAACGCCTTGGAGTATGTCTGTGTCGTCCTCGCATGCGAGAAGTTTCAGTGGGCTTCGATCTCAATTGCCTCGTCACGACGTTCACGAAGAATCCCGGCTAGCCTCCTTCCTGCCTGGTTACACCATGACCTATTCCTCTGCCGTAGCCTATTTATATCGTCTGCAAAAGCATGGGATTAAATTGGGGCTTATGACGATGACGGCATTGATGGTGCGCCTCGGCATGCCGCAGAACCGGTATCGCACTCTGCATATCGCGGGCACGAATGGAAAGGGCTCCACCGCAGCCATGGCCGCCGCGATGTTACAAGCGGCAGGGTATCGAGTGGGGCTTTATACCTCGCCTCATCTTGTGGAGTTTCGGGAGCGGATACGGGTGAACGGCGAGATGATCGCTGAGTCGCGGGTGGCACAATTGACGGAACAGCTTCAGACTTTCTGCCAACCGGACCTGTCGCCGACCTTCTTCGAATATACGACGGCGATGGCCTTTCAGCACTTTGCTGATTCAGGGGTTGATGTGGCTGTGTTGGAAGTTGGCTTAGGTGGAAGATTTGATGCCACCAATGTGGTGACGCCCATGGCCTGTGCGGTGACGACGATTTCCCTCGATCATCAGGAATATTTGGGGAATACATGTTCAGCGATCGCTTTTGAGAAGGCCGGCATTATCAAAGCGGGGGTGCCGGTGGTGGTGGGCCGTCTCGAAAATGACGCGTGGCAGACGATCGAACATGTGGCAAAAGAGCGGCAGGCCCCGGTGTTCCGGATAAATGAGAACTTTCGCACAGAGGGAGAGGGGCCGCAACGGTTTTCCTACCGCGGGCTGGGCATGCAGTATGACGGACTGACTTGTGCCCTGGAGGGTCGCCACCAACTGGATAATGCCGCCTGTGCGCTGGCGTTGCTGGAAGCGGCGGCTCCTCAGGGCATTGCTATCATGGCCGAGGCGGTACGAGCGGGCCTGGGTTTGGTCGACTGGGCTGGACGATTGGAAGTGGTCGATCACTATCCCACCATTCTGCTGGATGGCGCGCATAATCCTGCTGCCGCAACGGCCCTGGCCGACTTCCTCACGCGTTCTGACCATGCTCATCCGTCCCGCCCTGTAGTCCTTGTCCTTGGGATGATGCGCGACAAGGATCATCGAGGCTTCATTACACAGCTGAAGGACCGTGTCGATGAGGTGGTGTTGACGCAGGCGGATCTTCCACGTTCTGCCACTGCGCAAGAACTCCGAGCCTCGCTCGAAGGTCTGCTGCCTCATCCGCACGTCGTGCCGTCGCTCAGCGAATCGATGGCCCTGGCCAGACGGTTGGCGACGCGGGACGGTCTGGTATGTGTGACGGGATCGCTCATGCTTGTGGGAGAGTGCAAGGCATGGCTCCGTGGCTGTGGGCTTTCGCCGCTTCGGGGCTGACATGGCGGGAATCGCGACGCGGCAGTGGATATGCCTGGTTGGTTGGTTGATGCTGGGGATACTGCTTCCACACACCGGAGATGCTGCAGGGACGACGACATCTTCCGAGGGGCCCCCGCTCGATATCACGGCAGATCGAATCGAGTATCTGCAGGAATCAGAAGTCTATGAAGCCGATGGCTCGGTGGTGGTCAAGCAGGGAGCTCTGCGTCTGACGGCCGACCATATGACCATCCAGACTTTGCCTGGCGTATTGATTGCCACGGGCCACGTCCGGCTCACCGATCCCAAAGCCGATCTTGTGACGGAGCGGTTGGAACTGAACGTCAATACTGAGGCTGGGGTGGTCACGCATGGACGGGCGCATCTCAAATCCACGAATACCTCGGTGGAGGGGCGGCTCTTACAGCGGTTTTCAGAGGACCATTATCGGGTGAAAGAGGGCCGGTTTACGAACTGCGATGCGCAGAAGGGTGAGACGCCGGCCTGGCGGTTCGAGTTCAAGGATCTTGACCTGCATGCCGGTGACCAAGTGGCGTTTAAGAGTGGATGGTTCTGCGTGAACGATGTTCCTGTGGTTCCGATTCCCGCGGGGACGTATCCGCTCTCCAGACGACACACTGGGTTTCTCATTCCCGTCGTCGGGTGGGACAGTCGTTTTGGTGTGCACGTTAAGGAAAGCTTCTTTTGGGCCATCAACCCTAGCCAGGATTTGATGATTACTCCCTCGTATTACAGCAACCTCGGCTATGGGAGCGATTTCAAATATCGTTATATTCTGGATCGGATGTCGAGGGGACAGTGGTTTGTCAGCGCCTTGCACCAGACAGATTCGTCGAGTGTATCCGGCGCGAGCCAGACGGGACAAGATACGGAGCAGAATCGAGCTCTAATCAGGGGGACCCATATACAGCAATTCACGCCGGACTTATTGCTTCGTGTTCAGGCGAACTTGGTAACGGACCGGAATTATCTGCAGCAACTGAGCAACTCGGGGGTCCAAAGGGCCCTTCCCAGTAACGACTCGAATTTTTTTCTGAATCAACGTTTGGCTTACGGAAAGACCTACCTGCTCGGTCAATACCTGCAGCCGCTGCAATCGGGGGGACCGGATACGTTTCAGCGTTTGCCGGAAATCGGCTACAGTCTCCCGTATCTCCAACTATTCAATTCGCCGGTCTTGCTGGGCGGGGATACGAATTTCGTGAACTTTTATCGTGAACAGGGATTTGCCCAGGATCGAATAGATATTCTGCCTGGACTATCGACGGACGTGCTGAATATCGGCCACATCGTGGGGCTGACCCCCCAAGTGAAGGTGCGCGAAGTGTACTACACGCACGGGGTGGACAATTCTGAAAACCAGCATCGCGAGACCTTTTGGGCGGGGCTTAATGCAACGTCGAAGCTGAGCCGCCGCTTCAGAACGAGCGAGGGGAATACCTTGCTGCATACGGTTGAACCCAGCGTCATCTATGAATATGTCCCGTCGACGAACCAGTCACAAATTACTCAGATCGATCAGGTGGACGACCTGCCGAAGAAAAACTTGATGACCTATGCGCTCCGCAACCGGTTGCTGGAACAAGATGGCAACCGCAGCTTTAATTGGCTCGACCTGACACTGGCCCAGAGTTATCACATGGACGGGGTGCAAACGAGCGCACGGAACTTCACACCCGGCGTGCCCCCACTGGCCGGATCGATTACGCAACCGCTGCAGCCGGCGACGGTGCCCGTTGACGGAAAGAAATTTTCCGATCTCTGGATGCGGGCCGTGATCGGCAATACGGCCCCGAAGCTAACACCAGTTCAGTTAGCGGATGGCTCGTCTGGCCCAGGCGCCGGGCTCGTGCCCAGTCAACAGCCTGCCACGAACCAGTATCTGACCATCGACGCATTTTTCGATCCCTATCGATCCTCCATGACTCAATTCAATTCCAGCTTCCGGGTTCAGCAGTCCAACTACTGGTATCTCGAAGTGGGCCAACGTTACACGAACGAAGGCAATCGTGTACGTCGTGGCGACGTGTGGAATCCAATTTCATTCAACGAGGTCTATGCCCCGACTCCTGAGGTTCAATTCGTCACAGCGGCGGGAGCATTTCGCACACCCTGGGGCTGGACGGTCGGTGCGAAGACCTACTACGATGTGATGGTCGGCAAGAGTTCTGAGTTCGATGTCGTCGCCCTCTATCAGAATCCCTGCAAGTGTTGGTCGTTTGGGCTCTATTATCTCCAGTTCCCCGATCGCCAGCAGTATAGCTTCATGTTGAGCCTGACCGGGATCGGCTGGACAGATAGTTTCGGCACGGCGGTGGTTCGAAGTATCCTCGGCCCCCTGCTGATAGGGGAAAAAGGTCTTCCCTGGGCTGTGCCTGGAGGTCCGTATGGAATGACACAATCAAACTTGCCTCAGCCTGAGATGGATGGGTATGGACGATGAACAGATTTTTATGCGAGACACGCGAAACCTGAGGTTCGAAGTTCAAAAAAATCGAATCTCGGACATCGAACCATTGTCTTTCTCGCCCGTCCCGCGCGTCGCTTATTCCGCCGGCCCCGGTAATGTCATGCGCCGGTCCGTCGGATTTGACTCCTCGAAGAGGGCTGGTATACGATACCACCCCGGCTTCAACTGTTATTGTGTTCTCATCGAAGGAGGAATGCGACGTGGCAGGTGATGCATTGAAGGTCGAAGATGCAACGTGGGATGCAGAGGTCATGAAGGCCTCTGAACTCGTGATGGTAGATTTCTGGGCCGTCTGGTGCGGTCCTTGTCAGATGGTCGCTCCGGTCGTAGAGGAGTTGAGCAAAGAGTATGCGGGAAAGATGAAGGTACGGAAGCTCAATACCGATGAAAACCCTGAAGTCGCAGGCCGCTATCAGGTGATGAGTATCCCGACCATTCTGTTTTTCAAGAACGGACAGGTCGTGGAGAAACTCGTTGGGGCGAGACCGAAGCGGCAGTTTAAGGACATGATCGATTCACTGCTGGCACAACCAGCCGGTTCAGCCTAAGGATTGTAGTCACCTGCCGCAATGCTCGCCGAGTTGCGCATTGTTAATTTCGCGCTCATTGAGCAACTCAGTCTTCAATTCCAGTCCGGGTTTACAGTCCTGACCGGGGAGACCGGGGCCGGTAAATCTCTTCTCATTGATGCGATCGCCCTCTTGGTCGGCGGGCGGGCCTCGACCGACCAGATCCGTTCGGGAGAAGACGAGGCTCAGCTTGAAGCGGCCTTCCACCTGGCGGACACCCATCCACTCCTTCAACGCCTGCGGTTACAAGACATCATTGGTCGGAACGAGTCAGAACTCATTCTTCGGCGCGTACTCTCTCGATCGGGCCGCCACCGAGTGTACGTCAACGGTAGTCTGTGTCCCCTGCGCGTGCTCGAAGAGCTTGGGGGCACTCTCGTCGATATCCATGGCCAGCATGAGCAGCAATCGCTATTGGCTACCGCCAAACAGTTAGATGCTCTCGATGCGTTTGGGCGCCTCTACGAGCTACGCGGGAGGTATGAGCAAACCTACCAGGCATGGAAGGAATTCCGCGCGCAGCTGGATGCCTTGCAGAGTGACGTCGTCGATCGTGCAAGACGTGAAGATATGTTGCGATTTCAGGATCAGGAGATCGAACAAGCCGGGCTGCTGCCTGATGAAGAAGAGCAGCTCCGTAGCGAGCGACAGCGATTGATACATGCGCACAGGCTCAGGGAATTGGCCCACGAGGCCCAAGTTGAGTTGCAGGAGGAAGAGCAGGCCGTTCTCCCTAGGCTAGGGAGGATCGGCCGAACCCTTGCAGAGCTGGCTCAGACCGATCCGACGATGGGCGATTGTGGACAGACTGTTATGGATTCGGCAATCCAACTCAAAGAACTTGCCGGGCGATTGCGCGACTATGCACAACAGTTAGAGGCCGATCCTGACCGACAGTCTGTCGTGGAGGACCGACTCGACCTGATCCAACGAATGAAGAAGAAGTATGGAGGGTCGGTTGAGGCAATCATAGCGACGGGCAGATTGGCGCAGGAGGAGCTTCAGTCGTTGGACAATCGTGAAGAAAGAATTACTGAATTGACCGCGCGGCTGGACGAAGAGGCCCGTCGTCTCCACACGCAGGCACAGCAGCTGTCTAAGAAGCGAATTGACGCGGCCAAGCGGATGACGACACTTGTGGGAGCGGAACTGGCAGCGTTGAAAATGGAGCAGGCAATCTTTCAGGTCACGGTCTCGAGCAATGAGTCGTCCGAGGAGCTCGGACCGGCTGGACGTGATCGAGTGGAGTTCCTTCTTTCAAGCAATCCCGGTGAACCGCCGAGACCATTGGGTCGCGTAGCGTCCGGCGGGGAACTCTCGCGAATCATGCTGGCGCTCAAGACGGTGCTGGCCGAGATGGACCAGGTTCCGGTCCTGGTATTTGACGAAATCGATACGGGAGTGGGTGGAGCAGTTGCCGCAGCCATGGGAACGAGGTTGCGCAAGCTCGGAGCGTTCCATCAAGTGTTTTGCATCACCCACCTTCCTCAGGTCGCGTCCCAATCGGAGCATCATCTGCTTGTAGAAAAGGGACTGGAGAGTCAACGGACATCCACATCGGTCAGAACGCTCAAGGGGATGGGGCGGGAAGAGGAAATCGCCCGAATGTTGAGCGGCCCGACCATTACGAAAAAAGTGCGTGAAACGGCAGCGGAACTTATCGCGGGGGCGAAGGGGAAGCGGTCTGAATGAGTGAGCTGAAGTAGGTTGAGGTCGAGGTTAAGGTTGAGCGCGAAGATCAGATTCTTCTTTTTCTCAGCCTTGACCTGAGTCTTAACCTGCCAAAAAGCCAGCGGGCTACGAGTCGGATCGGTCGGTCGGAGTAGTCGCCATCGCCATGGCAGGAAGGGATGCCTTACATTCCTGAACTACGCGTGCAAAAAGTTCGGTCAACTTCGGTTCGAAATGGGTGCCGGCATAGGAAAGCATCTGTTGGCAGGCATCATCGATCGAGAGGGGTGTCCGGCCTGGAAGTTCCGCGGTCATGTGGTCGAACGTTTGGGCTAGACAGACAATGCGGGCCAGTTGAGGGATGCCTTCTCCTTGAAGGCCAAATGGATAACCTGAGCCATCCCACCGTTCATGGTGATAGGCGATAATCTGCCCCACCTCAGCCGGAAGAGCGAGCGATAACACGAGTTTCGCACCCTGCTCCGGGTGGTGCCGATTGCCGACAGTCTCCCCGGTCGCAGCGATCTCATCGTCAGCAAACCGATAGGTTTCAGGCCCGATCTTGCCGATGTCGTGGAGGAACGCTCCCAGCGCCAACGATTTCTGTTCAGCGAGTGTCAGGTTGATGCGGTTGGCCAAGAGAGTGGCGTAGAAACTGACTCTGCTGCAGTGGTTGAGCAATTGGCGATCTTTAGCTTCAAGCAGGTCGGAGAGCAGAGGGAGTAGGTCCGGCATGGATTCGGAACTGGACGAACGGTCTACCGTCGGTTTTCCAATCGCCTGGTATCCTGTGCGTAGTTCTTGCCACGTTTGGGCGCAGTCAGTTTCTGATCCCCAGAGCCCGGTCGATGTCCCGATGAAACGTCTGAGAAAATCGAGCCGTTGTTTCTTTTCGAGTGTCTGGTTGATGAGGGAAAGCAATTCCGTGACGTTGAAAGGCTTGAGCAGGTAGCCGGCGGCGCCATGGCGTATGCCTTCCATGGCGGACTTCAAGCTGCCGTATCCGGTGATGATGATGACCTCAACATCAGCGTGGTGATGCTTGATGTCCTGAAGGAGATCAATGCCCTGGCGATCAGGAAGCTTCTGATCGAGTGTGATGATGTCGATCGGATGGGAGTTCAGGACATCAATCGCCGCACTGGCTGATTCCGCTGCCTGGATATTGAAAAAGGGGCGGAGAATCACTTGTAGCGCATCACGAGGTCCTGCCTCGTCGTCAATCACGAGCAAGGTCGGCTTACTCTTTACCGGCTCAGGAGTCACAGATAGATTCATAAGGGTATCTTCTACCGCTAATTACTTACGATGTAAAGCAATTCTTATTCCTTTTCAGATGGTTAGAGCCCGTATCCCAATGGAATGTGGCTGACGCATGATTGAAACCCATATGTAGTTTTCTCGAACGAAACTCTACGTACATCAGCGGGAAGGCGGTACCAAACTGTGCGAAAAAGACGCAGTGGGGGAGCTGTTGTGCTATTCCTGCACTACGGCCGGAGGTTCGGCGCTGGCTTCCTGATCGGGTCGACCAATTCCCAGTGTGTCCATGCGGTATTTGAGCATCCGGCGACTGATTCCCAACAGGTTGGCGGCATGGGTTTGGATGTAGTTCGTTCGCTTGAGGGCATCCAAGATAATTTCCCGCTCGAATTCCATCACGGCTTTTTCCAGCGACAGCCTCCCGGCAAGTGTGTCGTCGCGGAGTGAAGAGGAGCGCGTGTCGTTCTTGAGAATGCTCGGGAGATGTTCGGGGGTGATGGTGTCCGATCCTTTGGACCATATAAACGCCTGTTCGATGATATTCTCCATCTCTCGTACATTGCCGGGCCAGGGATAGCGGGAGAGAAGATCAACAGAATCTTTGGAAAACTCTTGGGGCGGCCGGCTTTCTTCTTCGATTCGTTTGGCCAGAAAATGTTTGGCGAGGAGGGGAACGTCTTCGCCGCGTTCCCGGAGTGGGGGTAAATACAGTGCTATGACGTTGATGCGGTAGTAGAGGTCTTCGCGGAAGTGCCCTTTACGAACGAGCTCCTCGAGATTCTTGTTCGTCGCCGCCACGATGCGTACATCTACCTTGATGGCTTGCACTCCACCGACTCTGGTGATTTCTCGTTCTTGCAACACGCGTAGCAGCTTGGCTTGCGTCATGGCGCTGAGGTCGCCGATCTCGTCGAGGAAGAGTGTGCCGGTATTGGCGAGCTCAAATTGCCCGACTCGACGAGCCGTGGCATCCGTGAATGAGCCTTTCTCATGGCCGAACAGCTCACTCTCGATGAGTGTTTCAGGAAGGGCTGCGCAGTTCAGTGCGATGAAAGGGCGCTCGCGTCTGCTGGTATTGTTATAGTGAAGCGCTTTGGCTACCAGTTCCTTCCCCGTGCCGCTCTCGCCGGTAATCAGGACGGTTGTGCGGCTATCGGCGACTTGTTCGATCTTGGTGTAGATGTCCTGCATCGACGGGCTCTTGCCGATCAGGTTGTGAAAGGCATAGCGTCGAACGACTTGCGCACGGAGTTGTTTTACCTCACGTTGGAGGTCCTGGTCCGTGAGCGCGCGCTCGACGATGATGCGGAGTTCTTCTACATCGAAGGGTTTCGAGAGGTAGTCTGCCGCGCCGAATTTCATGGCATCGACGGCGGTTTTAACTGATTTCGTCCCAGTCAGCATAATGACCGGTGCCGTACGGTCCTCGGCACGTAGGGTTTGGAGTACCGAAAGTCCGTCGGTGCCCGGCAGGATCACGTCTAGCAGAACCAGATGAGGGGCTTCCTTGCGAAACAGGTCGAGTCCCTCCTGGGCATCGGCAGCTTGGATTATTTCGTAGGTCGGCTCCAGTACCGTCTTCAATGAGGCTCGAACCCGAGCCTCATCATCGATCAACAACACTCGTTTTTTCATGCTGATATCCATAGGGTGTCGGCGCTTATGCGGGTAATGCGGGCAGGCTCACGAAGAACGTGGTGCCGACACCGACCGAACTCTTCACCCGGATTTCGCCGTGATGTTCTTGAATAATCTGATGGACAATCGTCAAACCGAGTCCCGTCCCTTCATGCTCTCCGCTCTCATGTTTGGTCGTAAAAAACGGGTCGAAAATGTGTTCGAGATTCGTCTCTTGGATTCCCTCACCCGTATCTTCGATCTCGATGTGAGCCCAGACCTTTCCTTCTGGCTTTACCAGCTTGCGGGTCTGAACGCGTAAACGTCCACCCGCTCCTGCCATTGAGTCCATAGCATTGAGGAGGAGATTGAGGAGGACCTGCTTGATCTGTTGCCGGTCCAGCATGACACGCGGCAGGTCGGGCGCCAACTCTTTTTCAATCTTGATTCCATGGCTGTCTGCCTTGACATCGATAAAATACAAGCACGAGGCAACAATGTCGTTCAAGTCCTCGTCCGTCAGCTTGGGTTCCATGTATCGGGCGTAGTCGAGAATTTCTTGAATCAGCCGTTCGATCCGATACACGTCGTCGAGCACCACTTTGCTGAATTCTTGGATAAACTGGGGATCGTCCTTTCGTTCAGGAGCCAATTGTATAAAGGTTTTGATCGACGTGAGAGGGTTTCTAATTTCATGGGCGAAGCCGCCGGCGATCGTCTCAAGGGATTTCAACCGATCCGTGCGCTTCATGAGTGTATGCGAACGATGGAGGTCTTCGTACAGCACGATGGTGTCCAGCGCATTTGTGGCGATTTGCGCCAGTGCGGCGAGTACGGATCTGGTCAACGCATTTTCTCCAGCCGACGGTTGCGCTATGCCAAGAAGTGAGAAGGCGATGAGACGGCCTTTAATGAGGTGTGGTACGGCGCGTGTGGCCTGCATGGCTTCCATGGCTGCACGTGCGCCAACTCCGGAGGCAGTCCCTTGGAGGTCCACAGCCAAGTCGGCCTGCGTCATGATTCGGTTGGTGACAAGTAGGTGGTGGGGGAGAGGATGGCTCACGGCCAGCGTCGGAGGCATGAGCGTGGAGGCAACCGAGCCTACCATGTTGGCGCGCCGATAGTATTCGTGCTCGCGATCCAGTAGGAACAGCGTCCCATGGGTCGTGGCGCCTGCGCGACACAGCTCTTGGATAATACAATTTCCGAGTGTCGTCAGGTCGGTCATTGTTCCCAAGTCGGCCGAAAACCGTGCGACGATGTTCAATAGCTCGCTGGGAGAAGGCGGTAAGATGTCGGTATTTGATGGGCGTGATGTCATAGCGAACAGGGAGCGCAGGGGCACGGTGTAACCCGTCGTCAGAAATACGAAATGTTTATGTGTTCAAAGATGTACGGGTGAGAGTATACACGGCCAGAGTATGTTCAGCCAGCGGATTAATCTTTTTCAATGACGGCGAGGAGGGCATGCCCGTTGAGTGTTGGAAGGATGTGGGGGGTGTGAATTCCGGCTTGCCGGAGGAAGGAGGCCAGTGAGGGGCGATCGAAGGTATGCAGCAATCCATGCCGGATGGCCTCTCTGAGTCGTCCTAGGTAGTGTAGGACGATCTGGGCTTGTGGGCTAAATTCATCCTGATTCGCTCTGTGCAGATGCTGACGATAGAGTACCGAGAGATCCGTGTCTGGGTGGAAGATTGTGAGGACTAGGCGTCCCTCCGGATGGAGAATGCGGTACAGCTCTCGGATCGTGTCTAGTGTGGAAGGAACGAACGGGAGTGACAGATTGCAGGCAATGCGATGGAGCAAGCGGTCTTTGAACGGAAGGCTCTGTACCCAATCCGTGTGCACCCATTCGGTGGTCATGGGGGGGTGGGTCGTGAGGGTGCCGGCGAAGTCGCTGTCGAGCTCGCGGTGCAAAGCACGGAGACTCTGCCGGGCTTGCGTCAGCGAGTCCCGAGAATCTTCCACCCCGATGACGAGAACGGGGCGCTCCGGACTCCACCCACGCTGTCGTGAGCGGTAGGCTTGGTTGACCATTGTGGCTCGGATTAAATCGCCGTGGCCGACTCCCACGTCCATGAGCATGGAGCTCGGTTCGAGCGGATTCAGTAGTCGGTAGAGATCGTCCAAGAGTTTCCAGTACTCATGAAGATTCCCGAGTTGAGGAAACTGCAGGTGCGCGATTCTCAAGGCGTTACGCGCAATTTGCGAGAGATTGTGGCGAAGACGGGTGCGCTCCATCTCGATGCGCTGTTGACGGGCCAGCATGCGGCGGGTCTGCGCGTGGAATTCAACCGGAACGGTCGGCAGCGAGACGGCTGCAGCGATTTGCTCCAGGACCTGTCGGAAGGCCGGGGGATGTTGTTCGTGAAGCGGGAGACTCTGGCCAGTCAGCGGTGTAGATGCAATTGCTAGACGGGTATGGGTTCCTAAGGCGTTGAGAAATGCCTGCGGAAGGTCGGCCGGAGGCAATGGCCCGAGTAGGCTACTGGGAACCGTGAGAATGGATGATGGAGAGCGAATCAGGCGTAGATCCGCAATCGTGGAGGCCAGGTCTGTGAAGTGGCCTCCAATGATGTCGCCGACAAAGCGATCCACATTGACGTTGAGCCCCAGCAGATTGGCGATGCCGCGGCGCAGTCCATATCGGTGGTCGGCTACGAGGTCATGGCCGTGGACCGTCATGAGCATAGTTTGAATATCGACAACCGGATTGATCAGAAGCAGCAAGTCGAGGGGACGGGATTGCACTGCCATCTTGAGTGCGACACGTGCACTCATGTCGCTCGCGATGACGATCAACGGAGCGGTCGGCCACGTATGTTCGACAAACTCTACAACCTTCAAGAGGTCGGCCTGCATGCTCCGTAAGGTCGTTTGTTGCAGTTCCCCGTCGCTCAGCCCCAGGTGGTTGGTGTGGTCATAACGCAAGACGCGGAGCCGGTGGTGTGCCAGGTAGTACGACAAGGTACTGGCATCCAATGCGGTCTGGCCATAGCCGGGAGAGATAATAACGACCGGCGTGTTCGGTGTGAGTGACTGGCGAAGATGGTCATCGGCGATCACGATCGTCTGGCCGCGTGGGTTTCGGCATTCTCGCGGAATACTGACCACTGACGTCTGCTGCGAGGAAGGTTCCGCTTCGTCCTCGGATCTAAGATGTTGTTGCACGACACGGTTCACTTCACGCTCCGCGTACGTCGTGAGGCTCTGAAAACGGAGGCCGACTCGAAGGGCAGGGCTGGAGTCTTCGTGATGAAACTCGCCGGGTGTTGTGAGATCTGGAGCCGACCAGATCATCCGGGTATGCAGTGCAGCATCCGGCGCGCCGGGTTCATGGGTCCCAGGGTGTTTCTGGGCTTGTGTGAGGGCGAAATGCAGTGTGGCCATACCGTTCAGGAGCTCAGGGCGAGCGTTGAGACGAAGGCCGGCGCCGTCTCGGCTGAGGTTGGTGGCGAGCGCTTCGATGCGGTAACTTTTCCCGGCAGGATCTGTGATCTCAAACCGGACTGGGAGCTGCAAGGCCACCCGTACGGCTTCACGGGGATCGTAATCTTCCCACTCGCTTGGTGCGAGGTGGCCCCTGGCAGTCAGTTCGACCTGCGGCTCTGCCGCAAGCAGGGCTTCAAGGGAGAAGGGTACAGTTTGTTCCTGCGCAGCTTGTACCAGCGAAGCCAGCACGGCGGCTTCTTCTTGCTTGGGAGGCTCAAACGCCATGATCAGCTGAGAGGCTGGTGCTTTGGTTTGGAGTGAGACCATGCGCTCCTGTGCCCTACCATGCAACTCGAGAATGCCCACCGATGTTTTGACTACGACATAGATGTCTTGAGGCGAGACGATGGGGAAGTCACCGGGGAGCGTGACGCAGGCCCCCCCGAAGCTGATGTTGGAAATGGTGCCGCTCCACGTCGCTGCTCCGACGGTAATTGTGGCGGGCAGGGTGGTTGGAATTCGAATTGAAGAGCGTCGTTCCTGTTGCCGACTGCCGAAAACGGTTGTCGGAAGAGGCGTCGTTATCGTGCCCTTCGTTTCAGGAGCGAGCGTGGGCTGGGCGGCAGAGACGGTCGTCGGCAACGAGAGTATCTCAAGAGCGGGACGAGAGGCGACCGGAAGACGGAGGATTATACGAAAAGGACCCTGCATCGGGGCCGATAAATCCAAGGCGCCACCCAGTTGGCGGGCGAGCTGATACGGCTCGAAGAGATCGATGGACGGGGGTGAAGTCGTTGGAGATGCAGGTGACCACAGTATGTCAGATTCGAGCAGCTCGACTTCAACATCGGTAGGCGGGCTGAGGGGAAATAGGGCGGGGGTGTCTGATGAGATGGATGGTGCCCCCACTGCGCGCGTGCTTACGATGAGTCGATGCGCACGGCCGACCGTCAGCACATAGGTTTGCGCATAGGTCAAAAGGGAGTGAACGAGCTTCGTGACTTGTTCGCGATTGCTGACGAGGGGAGGGAGATGCGAGGAGAATTGCCGTATGATGCCTGCACCATCCACGCGTGCCGGGGTTGTGGACATGAGTACGTCATCAAGGACCTCGTTGATCGTGTGCCCTAAGATACCTTCCTCCCTCTGGTGGAAAACCTGCGCCAGCTCTGCTCCGAGCTTCGTCGCTTCTGCCGCATGGCCGGCGAGTATTTCGGCTTGATCGTCCAGACGTGCGCCGCGAATCGTGGTGAGGAGTTGCTGGGACTGTGTCAGCAGGGAGGCCAGTGGAGCGTGCAGCTGTTGGGACAATTGCGTGACTCGTTGGGCCAGCGCGAGCAATGCATCTCTATGCTGGAGTTGCTCGCGAAGTTGATGAATCGTACTGTCGTGTTGTTTGGATTGGGAGAGGTCTCGGATCATCCCTACTGTGCCAAGAAACCGGCGAAGCGAGTCATAGAGTCCTCTGGCGTTGACCTCCGCCGTGAGAGTCAGCGGTTTGTTGTTTTGCGCGAGCTTCCGCTGCAAGGTCAATTCAACGCGGCTGGTGCCCCGCGCTCCGGAGCGGCGTTCGTTGAGACGGTACTGAGCCGCCGACTCCTGGCCGAGTGGAACGAGGGTGGTATAAGGCAATCCGATGAGTTCATGGCGGGAAAAGCCTAATAGTGTGGCGATGCCGGAACCGATCGTCACAAAGCAGCCGCTGGCATCCAGTTCGTAGACGACATCGCTGAGTAATTCGATAAGTCGGTTATGGCGTTCATGCTCGTGGTCCAGGGCCACTCTCAGGTGACGTTTCTCGATGGCTTCCTTGGCACAGAACAGGAGTTCTGTGAGAAAGGCCGGAGATTGCTTCGAGAGAAAAAAATCAATGTCGGCTTGGAGCGCTTGAATCGCGGCGGCTGAGTCAGAACGGTCGCTGTGCAGAATAATTCCTGCATACGGTGCGCGGCGCTTGAGTTCGTTGGGGAGTGAGATTAGGTCCTCGGTGAGACACTGTTCGTCGATGAGGATAAGGGTCCATTCGTGGGGTGGCGCCCATGCACGGGCTTCTTCTGTGGAATAGGCAACGTCTACGCGGCAGCCTGGAATGAATCCGCGCAGACTGACAGTGATGAGCTTGATGGATTCAGCGTGTTCGCTGATAATCAGGATGGGGACCGGCTCACTCTGCGGCATCAAGATATCCCTGTGTTTCCTGGGAATTCGAGCAAACCAAGACCCAGAGCGATGTCACAAGGTTCAATCTCGCGTGATCTGAGCCACACCAGCCTCGATGCATCTATAGGAATCGGCTCAAGTACGTGTCTGCGAATGAAGATGTGAATACCACAAGCGAAGGGCCGAAACCCAGTCTACATGCGGTCGTAAGGCCCCTTCTTTGGTAGGGGGGAGCCATCACGGATTTTGATGACGAACAAAATTGAACGGAATAGGGGGGAAGCCGGTTGTGGGGTACGTGAGAACGCATCGCGTACCCACCGCAAATTGTGCGGCGGGTAATTGTGTTGCTGCTACTTGACGTGTGGCGTATTGGGTATCGCTGGACAAGCGCCAGGGGTCATGTACAGCAAATAGTTTCCCATCCCATGGTGCGGCTCTTGTTTCTGCAAGGGATGGTGATGGACCATGACCATCTCGTAGTCATCAGCCTTTGTCACAGGAAAACCCTGAGCGTCCTTATAAACCTGATGCGGTTGAAATTCGATAAAAGTTCCGTCCTGGGCGACGTCGGGAACCGTCCGCAGCAGGGTCTGTTTCTTGGTCTTGTTGTCTAGCCCAATCATGAGGAGTTCGTCATGCCCATGCGGATAGGCAAATTTCACACAGCCATCCATCGAGAATTTGAGTGGCGCACTGTGAGTCTGGACTCCGGCTGTAATCTCAATCCCTTCATCCGTCTGGTCTGGGCCTCGCTGGGGGAACTTGCTGAAGCACACAATATTGATTCCCACCTGGTACACGTCCATTTCTTTGACGGGAGTGCCTTCGGGCGCCATATACATGGTGAAGGTCGCCATCACATCTTTAGTGATCGGTGCCTTATGATAAAACGCCACGATCGACATGAGATGGTCGCCTTTGGCGAGCTTGACCCCGTAGCCTTCCGGAAAACGCGTTTCAGTCATCTCCAGCCCTGCCCCCGCGAAGAACAACGGCTCGCCCTCACATGAGACGCTTGGTTTGCTGTTGTTGAGCATCAAGATGTGATGGAGATAATTCTTGGGGAGGGACTTCCCTTCTTTGGTGAAAACCGCAGTCTTGTATCCCACCATATACATATCTTTGGGAAGCTGAAAATTATGCTTGGGCATCGACGCTGCCAGCTCTCCATCGTGAGCGGCGGGAAGGTCGATGGGACCGAATGTGAGGGTCACGAGATTGTCCTGAATTGTGACGGTCGTCGCCGTTTGATTTTTGAGCGTCGGGACCTCATGGTGATCGTGACCACCCGATGCCAATGCGGGCGATCCGATGCACAGAGCGAGAAGATACAACAAGAGACGGAGCATAGGTCCTCCAAAAAGTGATGGACTATCAAAGATCGAGCCGATGTGAGGAGAGACGCCGTCCGGCAGGGAATAGCAGAAAGATTGAGTCATTTTGATGGTGTAATGGGTGTGAGCCGCTTCCACTGGTATGTTCCACCGTGTTCGCGGGGGGGAATATTCTTCTGGGAGCCGACCCGCGAGTACCACCAGACACCCTTGGCCTGGGTCCCATCCTCGGAGAGGAGGAGTTCAAATTCTCCCTCTCGATCGTTACCCGGCTGTTGCCATGTGCCTTGCCAGAGTCGGTCGGCATACTTTGTGGTGACGAATCGTCCCCCGTGCTGGGTATAGGGGCCGTTGCCGGCTTTGTCGAGTGTGGCCTTGTAGCGCTTATCGTCTTCAACCTCGAGAATGTCCCATTCCCCACTTAAGTCAGTAGGCGACGAAAGTTGAGCACTGCTGACCAAGAGTTGGGGCGACGGTGTCGTGGCACGCTGGGCTAAGGGGGCGCCCAGTTGCATATCCCGGAAGGACTCATGCCATGACAGCAGGACCCATTGTTCTCCGCGTTGTTCCAGGACACCGCTTTCCCTAAGAGGAAGCACCGTTCTCCGTTGACTCGATCCATCCCCCACATAGCGGATGTAGTCCAGTTCCATGGTAAACCAGGCGAGAGGCCCTTTCGTCCAGACCTTGAGTTCAAGAATAGGAATTTCAAGTTTGGCCACAGAGGAAAATTCCTCTTTCATGTCATGCTCGAACTCCGGCCATCCGACATACTTCCGTCCACCGATGGTGTAGCTGATGATATCGGTGTCGTGTGCCATGAGGCGAGAGAGAGTCGGCATGTCCAGTTCCGCGTTGGCGCGAACCATGGCGCGGATAGCTGCCTCGGGACTGGTCGATTCATAGGCGGAACCGACCGTCGCATGCTCAGTCATCAAGAGGAACGCAACGGCGAACAGCGCGCCGCGAACAACGCAGGACATGAGGGCCTCTATATGTCGTGGCCTCCTCTTATGGCGGCGGAGGAGGAACTGGTTAGATTCGCAGGCTACACAGCCAATGTAGTCTTGTCAACGACAAAGCAAAGGGGGGACATTCTACGAATGATACGCCACGACGATCACCGTCACATTATCTTCTCCCCCTCGGCTCAGAGCATGTGCAATCAAGTCGTGGCAAGCTCGATGGGAATCGCCGTTCGCGCGGGAGAGTACCGATGCGATAGCGGTGTCATTCAACATTTTCGTGAGCCCATCGCTACAAAGCACGATCAGGTCATGAGGGGTCACTGGCGTCTCGGTCAACTCCGGTTTCATGTCGACATCCATGCCGAGGCTTTTGGTTAAGACATGACGCTCTGGGTGTGTGAGCGCAGTAGCTGTATCGATCCGGCCTTGCTGTACCCATTTTTCGACGAGGGTGTGATCGCGTGTCAATTGCTTGAGTTGGCCCATCCGATAGAGGTAGGCGCGGCTATCTCCCAGGTGGGCGATATGAGCCACCGGCATCGATGCCGGTGTGATTGCCAACGCGACGAAGGTTGTGCCCATCCCTTTTAAGGACGGTTTCGCCAAAATGAGGTTATGGATTCGCCGGTTGGCGCTCATCACGAGGTCTTCCACGAACTCGGCAGCAGTGCTCGGGTGCTCGCGGAGCCAGGCCGCTCGTTCTCGCGCTCGCTCTGTGGCTATGGCCACTGCGGTTTGTGCTGCGATGTCTCCTGCCGGGTGCCCCCCCATTCCATCTGCCACGATCCAGACACCGCAGTCATTCAGAACGGCCAGTGCATCTTGATTCGATGCTCGAACATGACCTGTCTCGGTTCGACCAATGCCGGTCCACTGCTGGGGTTGTGTCACGGAGCGACCTCAGCCGGCTTTTTGGAACGGGCCGGCGGAAATCCTACAGAAGACGGGCCGAACCGCACGACCATCTGATCGTAGAGCAATGACGCGAGTGGTTCGAGGTTTTTGGTATCGGCCGCGTTGTACCTCAGCAACAAATCGCGTGCGGCTTCGTCCCCCGCGCACCACTGATGCCACAGGAGAACGGCTTCCCATCCATCGAGTCCCACCACATCGGTCTCGCGCTCAATCTGGACTTCGTATTCGATGTGCTTCAACCCACCCTGCATGCCGAGCCTGCGCGCCGCGAAGCACAGATCGAAGTGCGGTTTCTTGAAATTTAACCGGGGAAATTTTGCCTGCAAGTAGGGAATGTCAAATCCGCTGCCGAAAAACGTAACGAAGAGGTCTGTCTGTTCCAGCTCTGCGTGCAATCGGTCCTCCGTCAATGTTTCCCCGCGGACCAGGCTCGTCATGTGCCCGTTACGATATAATCCGACCACCGTCACGTGTCCTTCGCGTGCAGACATTCCTGTCGTCTCGATGTCCAGATAGAGTGTGCGTCGGCGAAACGTCTCGAAGAGGCGCCAGTGATCCCGACTTTTCAGACAGGTGCTGAAGAAGTGCGCATCGCCTTCATCCAATCGAGATTGGGCGGTGGCGAGATCGCGATCATACCACTCTTTTCTGGTCGAAGAGATGCCAGGAAGGGTTCGAGATCGGAGGAACGCGCCCCAATCCAGAATACCTTCCTGCCAAAGCCGGCGTTCAGAGCTTTGGCCGATGCCTTTGAGGAGAACGAAGGATGACGCGAGCATGTGATCGCGGGATTGTAGCCTTGATTTCACCGGATAAACAAGCTAAAGTCCGCGGCCTGAGCGGGGTTTCATCTAATAGTCGCCGAGAGGCGGCGCGTGGACCGCGATGGCTGATCTCCCCAACAAGATTCGTATTACGGTCGGTTCTGTGCAACTCGACGCGGAACTCAAGCCGACAAAGACGGCGCAAGAAGTCTATGCCGCCTTGCCGGTTGAAAGTCCGGTCAATACTTGGGGCGAGGAGTTCTATTGTAAACTGGCCGGGGTGAAAGACCACCGAGAGACCGCGACGAATCACGTCAAGGTCGGCGATGTCGCGTTCTGGGGGGCCGGACAGGTTCTTGCCATTTTCTTCGGCCGTACGCCGATGAGCATGGGGCAGGACCCGGTTCCGGCCGATCGTGTCAATGTCATCGGCCGTATTCTTGGAGATGCCTCGGTGCTGCGGCGGGTGATGGATATGCCGACCATTCGGATCGAACGGATCTAGTAGAATGCTGAAACAGTTCGCCAGCGTCGTTCTCCCCTCGAAAGCATCCTCAACGGAGCCCGGAGGCCACGCCTCCGGTGCTTTCATCGGCTGCGGCCTTGCTGGGCGAACTGTTTGAGCATTCTACGGGACCATGTTCTAATGGTTTCTCCATGGATAGTTAACCATGCGACTGTCGAAAGAGCGCGTTCTCCACATCTCGGAGTCTCTCGCCACCAGGCTGCAGGACGAGAGATTGGTGGCCATCGTCGGGGATCGCAAGGCATTCGTCGAGCAGCTCGATCATGCCATTATTGAGGAACTATCGGTCGAAGACCGTCTGAACGCCGAAGTACGGCAGCTGTTGAACGCCTACGAGCAGGACATCGAGCGGGGACACGTGGACTATCAGAAGATGTTCACGATGGTGAAGAGTAAGCTGGCGCGAGAACGGGGCATCATCTTATAGGGCGTGAAATGTGAGAAGTGAAAAGTGAAATGTGTAACGCAGTATGATTAGACACTCAGCGGCAGTACCTTTCACCTTTCACGTTTTACTTTTCACTGGCTTGGTATGTTGAGCGAAGACAAAATCAGCCATCTCTCGCATGTCATTCTTGAGGCGGTCAAGAAAAGCCTTCTGGTGAGGGTGCAGGTGGATGAGGGGCGGGTTTTAAAAGAGATCAAGCGGGTGCTCGCATCCGAGTTGGCGCAAGAAGCAGACATCGATCAAAAGGTCAAGGCGAAGTTGGCCTCCTACTCACGCGGGATTGTCGAGGGAAGTGCGGAATGGGACGTGCTCTATCGGAAAACATTTGAGGAAGAAACGCGAAAACATGCGAAGGCGTAAGATGCCATTGGAATGCGGAGGCGCGATGAAATTCTTGTCCATACTCGGAGCGGTCTTCATCCTCGTCGGGGCAGTCGCTTGTTTCAAGAGCAAGGAGAAACCGTTGGTTCCTCTGGCGCTTGAGTCCGGAGTGAAGCCGCACGTGGTGATGCTGACTGAACAGGGGACGCAAGCCTATCAAGCGAAGCAGTTCGACGAAGCGAAGAATTACTTTTCCCAAGCGGTGGAGGCGGCTCCTCAATCGGGGCCCGCGCACTATAACTATGCCTTGGCCCTGAATGCCTTGGGTGACTCGGAACAAGCGCGCCAACAGTTCATGGAAGCGGCCAACTACGCTCCGGGCGACAAAGTAATCTGGGATTCTCCCGCGCTCCGTCCCTACGGCAACGTGGAGGCTCCGAAAAAGAAGTCACCATTTCCAGCTGGGCCTTCCAGCACCAGGCCGGGCGTGGGTGGTGCGCCGCGATAATAAGAAAAGGAATACGCGAATGGCAAAGGAACTTAAAGTCGGCGACAGGGCTCCCTCTCTCTCGCTAACCGATCAATCGGGGAAACCGGTCAGCCTGAAAGACTTTACCGGCAAGCAGGTGGTCCTCTATTTTTATCCCAAAGACGATACCCCTGGTTGCACCAAGGAATCGTGCGACTTTCGCGATGCCGTGGCGCCGATCAAGAAGGCCGGGGCCGTCATTCTCGGTGTGAGCCTGGACGGCAGAGAGTCTCACCAGAAGTTCATCAAGAAGTTCGACTTACCCTTTACGCTGCTGAGTGATGAAGAGGCTACGGTTTCGAAAGCCTACGGGTGTTATAAAGAGAAGAATATGTACGGCAGAAAGTATTGGGGTATCGAACGCAGCACCTTTGTAATCGACCATACCGGCAAGCTGAAAGCGATCTTCCGCAAGGTCAAAGTCGACGGTCATGTGGAAGAAGTGCAGGCAGTTTTGAAAGGTTAAGGTTGAGGCCGAGGCTGAGATCGCAAGAATATGATTTTACCTCAACCTTGACCTCGACTTCAGCCTGCTAGGTGGCTGTGCGGCCTATGAGTGTTCTCTTCCGCAGAGCCGGTCTCTTCACTATCCTCTTCTTCTGGACTGCGGCCACCATTCTCTCTGCGGCTGAGAAGACTTCCGTAGTCTTGACGGTTCACGATAGTCTCACCTCTCCCAACCAGCCGGCGACCATTGAAGCGACGCTCACACAGAAGGGCCTTCTGACGGAGACCGGTCTTGGAGGAGAACCTATCCAACTTCTCGTCGCCGGCAAGGTCGTGGCGACCGCAATGACCGGTGGCGACGGGCGGGCCTTTTTGTCGTATCGCCCGAAGGCTAAAGGGACGGTCCCATTCACCGTCCGTGTTGGGGACACTCCGAGAGTTGCCGTGGTCGAAGCAGGCGCGAACCTGGCCGTGTGGGAACATCGCAG
>Ga0187894_10001543_pt1 | contig 29369 bp, 29 predicted proteins | sample GBC1701081metaG_FD_136650 | JGI IMG/M metagenome (GOLD analysis project Ga0187894, IMG submission 136650) | White microbial mat communities from a lava cave in the Kipuka Kanohina Cave System on the Island of Hawaii, USA - GBC170108-1 metaG ...
CGAAGTCTGGGTCGTAGCCCTTCGCGGCCAGCCACTCGCGCGCCGCGTCGGTCAATTCGATCGTCACCTTCTTGTCGCGCAGCTGCGCCTCGACCTCGCGCACGAACTTGTCGACGACGCGGCTCATCACCTCGGGCGTCAGCGGCCCGAAGCTGACGATCTCGTCCAGCCGGTTGCGGAACTCCGGGCTGAACAGCCGCTCGACCTCGGTCTTGTTCGTCTTGCGCGCGCCGGCGAAACCGATCGCGGGCTTTACCAGGTCGCGCGCGCCGACGTTCGAGGTCATCACCAGGATCACGTGGCGGAAGTCGGCCTCGCGGCCGTGGTTGTCGGTGAGCGTCGCGTGGTCCATCACCTGCAACAGGATGTCGAACAGGTCGCGATGCGCCTTCTCGATCTCGTCCAATAACAAGACCGCGTGCGGCTGCTTGCGGATGCGCTCGACCAGCAGGCCGCCCTCGTCGTAGCCGACATAGCCGGGCGGCGCGCCGATCAGCCGCGCGACCGCGTGCTTCTCCATGTACTCGCTCATGTCGAAGCGCAGGAACGGCACGCCGAGCGTCTTCGCGAGCTGCTTCGCGAGCTCGGTCTTGCCGACGCCCGTCGGCCCGGTGAACAGGAAGCAGCCCATCGGCTTCTCGGCGCCGCCGAGACCCGCGCGCGCGCGCCTCACCGCCTTCACCACCGTGTCGATCGCGCTGTCCTGCCCGAACACGACGCTGCGCAGATCCGCGGGCAGCGCCTCGAGGTGCGCCTTCTCCGAGACCGTCGCGCGCGCGAGCGGCGTCCCAGTCATGCGCGCGATCAGCTGCTCGACGTCGCGCACCGTGACGACGCGCCCCGCCTTGGTGTGGGGGGCGAGCTTCACGGCCGCGCCGACCTCGTCCATCACGTCGATCGCTTTGTCGGGCAGGAAGCGATCGTTGATGTGCTTCGCGGAGAGCTCGACGCACGCGGAGAGCGCGGGCTTCGAGTACTTGACGCCGTGGTGCTCCTCGTAACGCGACGCGAGCCCCTCGAGGATGCGCTGCGCCTCGGCCTCGCTCGGCTCGGGCACGTCGACGCGCTGGAAGCGGCGAGCGAGCGCGCGGTCCTTCTCGAAGTGGCGGTACTCCTGATAGGTCGTCGAGCCGATGCAGCGCATCTCGCCGGACTGCAGCAGCGGCTTCAGCAGATTCGACGCGTCCACCGTCGCGCCGCTCGCGGCGCCGGCGCCGAGGATGGTGTGGATCTCGTCGATGAACAGGACGGGGTTCTCGCGCTCCTTCAGCGCTGCGACGAGCGCCTTGAAGCGCTGCTCGAAATCGCCGCGGTACTTGGTGCCGGCGAGCAGCGCGCCGAGGTCGAGCGCGTGAATCTCGGCGCTCTGCAGGTTCGCCGGCACGCGGCCCTCGTGGATGCGCTGCGCGAGCCCCTCGGCGATCGCGGTCTTCCCGACGCCGGTTTCACCGACGAAGATCGGGTTGTTCTTGCGCCGCCGCGCGAGGATGTGGACCGCGCGATCGAGCTCGCCCTCGCGGCCGACCAGCGGATCGAGCTTCCCTTGAGCGGCGAGCTCCGTGAGGTTCTGCGCGAACGCCGCGAGCGGGTCCGCGGGCAGCTCTTCGTCGCCGTCGCCGCGCACCACCTGCTTCGTGCGCTTGCCCTCGCTGCCGTTCTTCTTCGGGGGCGTCTTCGCCTTCGACTCGCCGTGCGAGACGTAGCGCAGCACGTCGAGCCGCGTGACCTCCTGGCGCCGAAGCAAGTCGACCGCGAACGAGTCGGGCTCGTTCAGAATCGCCGCCAGCAGGTCCCCCGCCTCGACCTCTTCCTTCTCCGCGCTCTCGGCGTGCTGGATCGCGCTCTGCAGCACGCGGTGGAACGCGAGCGTCTGCGCGGTCTCCTCGCGCGTGCCCTCGGGCAGCTTCTCGACCTCGTTCTCGAAGTAGCTGTCGAGCTCGCTGCGCAGGCGATCCAAGTCGGCGCCGACGTGGCGCAGCACGTTCGCGCCGGCGTCGTCGTGGGCGAGCGCGTAGAGCAGGTGCTCCACGGTCAGATACGCGTGGCGGCGCGCCACGGCCTCGCGCAGCGAGGCCTGGATCGTCATGTGCAGCTCGCGATTGATCTGACTCACTCCGCCTCGACCCCCGCGCGCAGCGGATAGCCGCGCTCCTCCGAATGCTTGTGAACCTCCGAGACCTTCGTCTCGGCTACGTCGAGCGTGAAGACGCCCGCGATGCCGGAGCCCGAACGATGGATGCGCAGCATCAGCGCGTTCGCCTCGACCGGGCTCTTGCGAAACACCGACTCGAGCAGGTTCACGACGAACTGCATGGGCGTGTAGTCGTCGTTGTAGAGAACGACCTTGAACCGCGGTGGGCGCGCCTGCTTCTCGCGCGTGCGCTCGAGCACGCTGCCGTGTCGCTGTCGTTCGTCGCTCGTGCCTGCCACGAAGGCGCAAGATAGCCGCGCCCGCCCTCTCGCGAGCGAACGGCGGCCGGCAAGCGCCGGGCGCGCGGCACGCCGCGGAGCGAGACTGCGCGGCAATGGCCGACTTCGCGCTGCTCGAATCGATCCGCGAGATCCCGCGCGAGGAGTGGAACGCGCTGGTCGCGGACGAGTCGCCGTTCCTCGAATGGGAATGGCTCGCGTCGCTCGAGGAGGCGGGCTGCGTGGGCGCCCGCGCGAGCTGGTCGCCGCGTCCGCTCGTCGCGCGCGAGCGCGGGCGGCTGGTCGCAGCCTGCCCGCTCTACCTGAAGGGCAACAGCGAGGGCGAGTTCGTGTTCGACTGGGGCTGGGCCGAGGCCGCGCAGCGCGCGGGCATCGCCTACTACCCGAAGCTGCTGGTCGGCGTGCCGTTCACGCCGGTCTCGGGCGCGCGCTTCCTGACCGCCGCGGGCGAGGACCGGCCCGCGTGGATTCGCCGCTTCGCGGCCGCGCTGCGCGACCTGTGCGTCGGCAACGAGCTCTCGAGCGTGCACGTGAATTTCCTGCGCGAGGACGAGCGCAGCGAGCTCGAGGCGGCGGGCTTCTTGCTGCGCAGCGCGTTCCAGTACCACTGGCGCAACCGCGCGTTCGCGAGCTTCGACGACTACCTCGCGAGCCTCACCAGCAAGCGGCGCAATCAAGCGCGCCGCGAACGCCGCGAGCTCGCGCTGCAGGGCGTCGCGATCGACGCGCTCGGCGGTGACGCGCTCGGCGACGAGCTGTTCGATCCGATGTTCGAGATCTACCGCGCGACCGTCCGGGCGAATCCATGGGGACGGCAGTATCTGAATCGGCGACTGTTCCGCTTGTTACGGGAGCGCTGGAAGCACCGGCTCTGCTTCGTGCGCGCTCGCGTCGGCGAGGAGCTGGTCGCCGGCACCGTCAATGTGCAGAAGGGCGACGCGCTTTACGGGCGCTACTGGGGCGCGCTGCGACCGCTGCGCCACCTGCACTTCAACGTCTGTTACTACGCGGGCATCGAGCACTGCATCACGCGCGGGCTCGCGCGCTTCGAGCCCGGCGCGGGCGGCGAGTACAAGCAGCTGCGCGGCTTCGACGCGACCGCCACCTGGAGCGCGCACTTCATCGCCGACGAGCGCCTGCGCGCCGGCGTCGTGCGCTTCCTCGCCGCCGAGCGCGAGAAAGTGAATGGCGCGCTCGAGTGGTACGCCGAGCACTCGGCGAACCGGCGCGAGGAGCCGCCCGCGAGCGAGTGATCACGCGCGCGTTCAGGCGAGATCGAACGCCGCCGGCCGCGCCGCGAAACGCGGCGGTCAAGCGCGGGCTTGTCCGCTCCGATGCAGCGCGCTGGGCCAGCGCGCCGCGGTGCGCTCGAGGCCGAGGGGTCATGAGCGCGACCAAGGTCGGCAAAACGCTGGGCAACTTCCGGATTCTCGAGTGCCTCGGGAGCGGCGGCGCGGGCATGATCTGGAAGGCCGAGGACTTGACGCTCGGCCGCATCGTCGCGCTGAAGGCGCTGCGGCCCGAGCTCGCTGCGGACGGCGAAATGGCCGAGCGCTTCCGCTCCGAGGCGCGCACGCTCGCCAAGCTCTCGCACCCGAACGTCGCTTCGCTCTACAGCTTGATCGAGGACGAGGACGGGCTCTTCCTCGTGCTGGAGTACGTCGAGGGCAACACGCTCGCGGCGCTGCTGGCGGGCTCCGGCCTGCTGCCGTTCGACAGCGCGTTCGCGCTGTTCCATCAGGTGCTCGACGGCGTCGGCCACGCGCACGAGGCCGGCGTCGTCCACCGCGATCTCAAGCCAGCGAACCTGATGGTGGACGCGCGCGGCCGCGTGAAGGTGATGGACTTCGGCATCGCGCGGATGCAGGGCGCCGCGCGCACGACGCATCACGGCAAGCTGGTCGGCACGCCCGAGTACATGTCGCCCGAGCAGGTGCGCGGCGAGGACGCGACGATCCGCAGCGATCTCTACTGCCTCGGCATCGTGCTGTTCGAGATGCTGACCGGGCAGCCGCCGTTCCGTGCGCCCGCGTCGTTCGAGCTGATGCGTGCGCAGCTCGAGGACGCGCCGCCCGATCCGTGCGCGCTGCGGCCCGATCTCGATCCGCGCATCGCGAGCGCGCTGCTACGGGCGCTCGCGAAGGTTCCAGCGGACCGCTTCGCGACCACGCGCGAGCTGCAGGATTCGCTGCGGCGCGCCGGCGCGACGCGGCGCGGCGCGACGATCGTGCCGGTTTGGCGAGACGTCGCGCCCGCGAACGCGGCGAGCGAGGCGCCCACGTTGCTGTCGAACGCGGGCGCGATCGATGCGGCCGCCGATTCCGCCGGAGCGACCCCTACCGGCGATCCCGCGCCGCTCCCGAGCGCGGTCCCGAGCGAGCCGCTTCCCAACGAGCGGTCCGCGCTCGACGACGACATCGATGCCGCGTTCGCCGATGAGCGCGGCGCGCACGGCGCGGAAGGACCCTCCGACCGCCGCATCGCGCCGACCACACGCGTGATCGACGCCGCGGAGGACACCGAGACGATGTCCGCGCGGCCGACGCGGATGCTCGACGGCGCTCCGTTCGCCGCGCACGCCCAGGCCCTGACGCGGGCGGCTCGCGAAACGCCGCGCGGGCGTCACGCGCTGCGCTTTGCGATCGCGCTGGCAGCGCTGCTCGCGTTCGCGTTCGGAGCCGTCCAGTGGATCGAACGCCGTCCCGCCGCAACGGCGGCTGGATCCCCGGCCGCCGAGCTCGCTTCCGCGCCGGCGGGTCCCGTTCGCGAGTCGCCTCTGCCGGTAGCGGAAACGGTGGCCCCGCAGCGCACGGCCGCCGAGCCCGCCCTGAAAACCGCCTCCACACCGGCCTCTGCGCCGCCGAAGAAGAAGCCCAGCGCGGCGCCGCGCGTGCAGCGCGCCGACGGCGGGCAGGAGGATTCCGGATGGGTGATTCGACGCTGACGTGGATCCGCGTGCTCTCGGCAGCCGCGCTCGCGGGCTCGCTCGCGTGCGTGGCGCCGCCCCCGGCTGCCCCCGCCTATCACCCGGCCAAGAGCTCACAGCTTCCCGGGCCAAAGCTGCTCGGCACCGAGGCCGAGGTCGCTCGCCAGTACGCGTGCTCGGGCGCGAAGAAGCCGCTGCTCATGCTCGAAGAGAGCTCGCTCGCGCCGACGCCGCTCGCCGCGGGCGAGGAGTTCGGCCACCGCATCGTCTACGCGCTCTGCCCCGCGCGCGCGAAGGAAGGCGCCAGCGGCCGGCTGCGCACGCGCATCTCGTTCGGCGGCGCCGTGCTCGTGGACGACACGGCGGACTACCGCGTCGAGCCCGGCCGCTGGGCCGTCGACACCTTCATCGCGCTTCCTCCGCAAGCGAAGCCCGGCGCGTACGAGCTCCAGCTCGACTTCGCGAGCGCTCAGGTACGTTTCGCCGCGAGGATGCCCTTCAGCGTGTGGGTGCCCGCGAACGACGCTCCGGCCCGCACTGCGAGCCGGCCCGTGCAGCGCGCGCCAGCGCCCAGGAACCAAGCGACGAGCGGGAGCGGACGCGCGGAGTGAGAAGGGCCTCCGCGGCGCCCGCCGTCCGGAGGCTCCCATTCCTTCGAGGCCCACGAGATGAAGGGCGCGCCGCAGCGCCTCGCGCTAGCGCTGCTCCTGCTGCTCGGCGGAGTGATCGCGCTGCTCTCACGCGGCGACGGCGAGCCGCCCGACGACGCCGACCTGATGCAGACCGCGGCGCCGATTCCGGACCACGAGAACGGCTACGTCACGCTGCAGGCGGCCTCCGCGCTGATCCAGTGGCCCGACAGCGACGCCCTCGATGATCGGCTGCTCGCGATGGCGAGCGGCGGCGATTGGGACGCGGAGCTCGCGAGCCGCGCGCTCGCCGACAACGAGCGCGCGCTCGCGATCTTCGCGCGCGTCGCGCGCAATCGCGCGTTTCAGTCGCCCCCCGATCCGCAGCCGGCGCTGGCCCCGACGCTCGGAGGCGTGCAGCTCGCGCGCCTGCTCGCGATCCGGGCGCGCAGCGCGACGGAGGGCGGCGAGCCGGCGGCCGCAGTCGAAGATGCGCTGCTCGCGCTGCGCGTCGGCAAGCGAATCGGAACCGACCCGCACGGGGGCTTCCGGTCCGGGCAGCTCGCGATGTTCGTCGGGAATCTCGCGCTCGATGCGATCGCGGATGCGCTGCCGGCGCTCGAGCTCGACGCAGCGGCGACGCGCGCTCTCGCGCGCGAGCTGGAGGCGCATCGCGTCGACCCGGCGGCGTGGCGAGCCATGCTCGCCGCGAACTACCGCGCGGAGCGACTCGAGCTGCTGACGGCGGCCCGCGCACCGGCCGTCTCGGACGCCGGTGCCGCCTACGCGACGCCATCGGCGCGCCGGATCGCGGGCTGGCTGCCGAATCGATACCTGATCCAGCCCAACAACTCGCTCGCCGCGCTCGGCGCCCAGGTACGCGACCAGCAGAGCCGCGCCAACGAGCCCTGCAAAGCCGGCGAGGAGCAGCCTGCGGCGTTGCAGGCGGCCGATCTGCTGCGCCCGAACGCGATCGGCCGGCGCCATCTGGCCGCCGCCCAATCGGGCGCCCGCTTCGACGTGAATCGCTGCGAATACGACACGCACGTCGAGATGACGCGCGCCGCGCTCGCCGTTCGCGCGTTCGAACGCGATCGGGGCGCTGCCCCGCCGTCGCTCGCGGCGCTCGTGCCCGGCTATCTCGACTCCGCGCCGGTCGACGGCTTCTCGGGCACGACGCTGCGCTTCGATCGTCCGCGCCGCGTCGTCTACTCGATCGGCAGCGATCAGATCGATGAGGGCGGCCGCGCGATCGAAGGCGACACCGAAGCTCGCGAGCCGCGCTTCGCGCTGCCGCCGCTCGAAGCGAGCTGAGCGCGGCGCGCGCTGCTCGCGGTACCGTCGGCTTTCTCGCGAGGAGCCCAGCCATGGCGCGCATCGTCGGCAATCTCGTTCCCGAAGACGACCTGATGCATCCGCTCGGACCGGAGAAGAACTTCAACGAGAGCGCTTACTACAACTTCTTCGACGCGAAGCGCTCGCTCGGCGGCTGGTTCCGGATCGGCAATCGCGCGAACGAGGGCAACGCCGAGCGCACCGTGTGTCTGTATCTGCCCGACGGCCGCGTGCTGTTCAGCTTCGGACGCCCGTCGATCCATAACAATGACGCGTTCGACGCCGCCGGGCTGAAGTTCGAGGTGCTCGAGCCGACCGACCGCCACCGCACGACCTTCCAGGGCAACCTGCTCGAGCTGCGGGAGCCGCGGCAGCTGGCGGACCCGCGCGCCGCGTTCGAGAACAATCCGAAGAAGCGCGTCTCGTTCGATCTCGAGCACGTCGCGGTCGGCCCGCTCTACGGGCACAAGGCGGAGGAGAAGCCCGGCGAGGACGCGAGCCAGGGCTTCGCGCGCGCGCACTTCGAGCAGCACATGAAGGTGACGGGCTCGCTGACGATCGAGGGCGAGGTGCAGCGCATCGAGGGCTTCGGCCTGCGCGATCACTCGTGGGGTCCGCGCTACTGGCAAGCGATCCACAGCTACGAGTGGCTCACGCTGAATTTCGGAGAAGGGCTCGCTGCGATGGTCTCGATCGTTCAGCGCGATCCCGAGGGCAAGGAGACCTCGCGCAGCGGCGTGATCGTGCGCGGCATGGAGATGGAGCGCATCGTCGACGCACAGATCAGCGCCGAGTACGAGGACAACGGCCTCTACCACAAGAGCCTCACCGCGAAGGTGAAGACCGAGAGCGGCGCCGAGCACACGATCACCGGCAAGGTGAAGGGCTTCATCCCGCTGCGAAACCGCCGCGAAGGGATGGAGACATTCATCGGAGAAGGCATGACCGAGTGGCGGCTAGGCGATCAGGTCGGCTACGGGCTGAGTGAGTTCTTGCGGCAGCGGTAGTGAACGCTCCAGCGATGAAGACCTGGCGGCTCGCCGAACGCGTCTGCGTGCCGTGATCCAACCCCGCGGATTCCTCTTCGATTGGGGTGACACGCTCGTCGAGGAGCTGCGCGAGGACCGCGCGGCGGGCGTCGCGTGGCTCTTCACGCAGGCGTCGACGGTTCCAGCGGGTGTCGCGCTGTCGCGAGTGCTCGCGCGCGCAGAGCATGTCCGGCGCGACGTCGACGCGCGCCGAATTCCCGGCGAGATCGAGATGTCGTGGCCCCAGCTGATGCGCCTCGTGTTCGATCCGCTCGGCGTGCGATTCACGGTGCCGCTCGCAGCGCTCGAGCTCGGCGCGTGGCAGCAGATCGTCGAGACGCGGGAGATGCCCGGTGCGCGTGAGGGTCTCGCGCGGCTGCGCGCGGCGGGCCTCCCGATCGGCGTCGTGAGCAACACGTCGTTCTCGCCAGCCGTGATTGGCCATGAGCTCGAGAAGCACGGGCTCGCCGAGCATCTCGCGTTCGTCACGACGTCGTCCGAGTACGGCGTGCGCAAGCCCAGCGCGCTCCTCTTCGAGGTGGCCGCGGCGCGGCTCGGCGTCGCGCCGCGGGGGATCTGGTTCGTGGGGGATCGTCTCGACAAGGACGTCGCAGGGGCGAAGGCGGCGGGCATGACCGCGGTTTGGTTCCGCGCGAGCGCGAGCCCCGAGCCCGCGGAGCACGCGCCATTCGTCACTCCCGACGCCGAGGCGCACAGCTGGGGCGAGCTGCTCGCGCTCGCGCGCGCGAGCGGCCTCGCTCGCGCCTGACGCCTCGACTCAGGTAATTGTCCTCCTTCGTCGAACTCGAACGGAGCCCCCATGTCCGAAGACCGCATCCGCGTGATTCGCAAAGACGGCATCGCAGACGTCCGGCTGAATCGGCCGGACAAGATGAACGCGCTCGACCCGGCGATGTTCGAGGCGCTGGTCGAAACGGGGCGCGATCTCGCGGACGACCGCTCGGTGCGCGTGGTCGTGTTATCAGGAGAGGGGCGCGCGTTCTGCGCGGGGCTCGACATGTCGAGCATGGCGGCGCTCGCGGGATCGCGGGGGGCGGCGCCCGCCGCGCAGGAGCGGCCGAAGCGGCAGCTGTTCGATCGCGACGCGTCGAGCCCGGCAAACTTCGCGCAGCAGACGGCGTGGGTGTGGCGCGACATGCCCGCGCCGGTGATCGCCGCGCTGCACGGCGTGGCGTACGGCGGGGGGCTGCAGATCGCGCTCGGCGCCGACATCCGCTTCGTCGCGCCCGACGCGAAGCTCTCGATCCGCGAGAGCTATTGGGGACTGATCCCCGACATGGCGGGTAGCCAGCTGCTCCGCGGTCTCGTCCGGCCCGACGTCGCGAAGGAGCTCACGTTCACCGCGCGCATCTTCTCCGGCGAGGAGGCGCACGCGCTCGGCCTCGCGACTCACGTCAGCAACACCCCGGTTGAATCGGCGCTGGAGCTCGCACGCGAGATCGCCGGCATCAGCCCCGACGCGATTCGCGCTGCGAAGTCGCTGCTGAACGAGGCGCCGCTCGTCTCGCCCGAGGTGGGCCTGCAGCGCGAGGAGCTGCTGCAGCGGCGGCTCGCGGGCGGCGCGAACCAGCTGGAAGCCGTGAAGGCGGCGTTCGAGAAGCGCGCGCCGCGTTTCAAGGACCGCGCCTAAGCGCTGCGCCCGACTCCGGTGACGAGCGAGCCGCGCGGCGCGAAGACGCCCTTCCGGGAGCCGCCCGAGTCGGTGTGTCTGCTGCGGCTCTCCGCGCTCGGCGACGTGTGCCATGCGATCGCGTTGTTGCGAGCGCTGCAGCGGGCGTGGCCGCACACGCGCTTCTCGTGGATCGCGGGCAAGAGCGAGGCACGGCTGCTCGCGCTCGTCGACGGCGTCGAGGTGATTCCGTACGACAAGCGCGGCGGCGTCGGCGGGCTGCGCGAGCTCGGCTCGCGGCTCGGGCGGCGCCGCTTCGACCTGCTGCTGATGCTGCAGGTCGCGCTGCGCGCGAGCCTGCTCTCCGCGCTGATCCCGGCGCGCGTGAAGCTCGGCTTCGATCGCGCGCGCGCGCTCGAAGGGCAGTGGCTGTTCTCGAACGCGCGCATCGCGGCGCGCGCGCGCGAGCACCAGCTCGATGCGGCACTCGGCTTCGCGGCCGCGTGCGGCGTCGCCGACCTCGCGCCGCGCTTCGATCTCGCGCTGCCGGAGGAAGCGCGTCGTCATGCGGAGCGACTGATCCCCGCCGGCGCCGCGCAGACGCTCGTAATCTCGCCGTGCTCGAGCGTGCACGAGCGCGACTGGTTGCCCGAGCGATACGCGGCCGTCGCCGACTACGCGCAAGAGCGCTGGGGAATGCGCGTGATCCTGTGCGGCGGCGCGAGCGCCGAGGAGCGCGCGCTCGGCGACGCGATCGTGCGCGCGGCGAAGCGGCCGCTCGTCGACCGGATCGGAAAGGACACGCTGCCCGAGCTGATCGCGCTGCTCGCGCGCGCGCGCGCGCTGCTCTGCCCGGACTCGGGACCCGCGCATCTCGCGACGGCGGTCGGCGCGCCGGTGATCGGCCTGCACGCGACGTCGAACCCCGCGCGCAGCGGCGCTTACTTCTCGCGCGCGCTCGCGGTGAATCGCTTCGCGGACGCCGCGCTGAAGTTCCGCGGCAAGCGCGTGGACGAGCTGCCATGGCAGGATCGCATCGAGGAGCCGGGCGTGATGGCGCTGATCTCGGTCGCCGACGTGACGGCGAAGCTCGACGAGCTGTTAGGATCGCGCGCATGAAGCCGATCCTCGCGCCGATCTCGCCGGGCGAGCTGCTCGACAAGCTGACGATCCTGCGCATCAAGGCCCGGCGGATTCGCGAGCCTGCGCCGCTCGCGAACGTGCAGCGCGAGCTCGCGCTGCAGGAGGCGGCGTGGCGCGAAGCGCTGCCGCCCGCGAGCGACGTGCACGAGGAAGAAGCCTCGCTCGCGCGCGTGAACGAGGCGCTCTGGGAGATCGAGGACGCGATCCGCGTGTGCGAGGCGGCGCAGCGCTTCGACGCCGAGTTCGTCGCGCTCGCACGCTCCGTCTACCAGCGCAACGACGAGCGCGCCGCGCTGAAGCGGCGCGTCAACGCGAAGCTCGGCTCCGCATTGGTCGAGGAGAAGTCCTACCGCGGGCGCGGCGGCGCCTGACAAGCAGCGCGCCGGCAGCGCGCGCGCAGCGTCACTTCGCGAGCCGCGCGCCCCACTCACGCCCGGAGCGACGGCTCGGCTCTCGCCCGCTGGAGTGATTTGCGGCAATGCGCGAACGGCCTCGAGAAGCGGTGCTCGTGATCGGCTTCGCCGCTGTCAGCGGCGGGCTCTCGGCGCGCCTGATCGCGCTCGGCTACCGGCCGATCAGCGTGAACGATCCGCCCGCCGCCGCGGCGCGCCTCTCCCGCGAGAGCGAGCCCGTGCATGCCGCGATCGTGCCGACCGACGCGCCGTTCCTGACGCCGGGCTCGCTCTGGCGGCTCGCGCGCGCGAACGGCCCGAGCTCGCTGCGCGTGCTCGCGCTCGGACCGCGCGAGGACGACGGGCATGCGGAGCGCCTGCGCCGCGCCGGCGTGCGCTTCACGCTCTGGGAGCCGTACGCGGATCGCGAGCTGCGCTTCGCGATCAACCGCACGCTGCACGACGACGCACACGGCCAGAGCCGCCTGCATGCGCGCGCGTCGACCGACCTGATCGCGCGCATCCGGCTCGGCGCGCGCGAGAAGGCCGGCCTGATCTACTCGCTCTCGCCCTTCGGTTGTTACGTCGAAACCGACCGCCCGTGCGTGCCGGACTCGTTCGTCTCGCTGCATCTGCCGCTGCCGAACGGCGGCGTCGAGCTGCCCGCGCGCGTGCTCTACGCGAACGTGCCCGGCGATTTCGCGCGCGCGAACCTGCCGCGCGGCATGGCGCTCGGCTTCCTCGACCCGAGCGTCGGCACCCGCGTCGCGATCGCGCGCTACGTCGCCGAACGCCTCGGCGACGTCGGCCTGCACGCGGAGGGCGACGCCGCCGTCACGAAGAGCCAGATGGCCCGCGTCTGGTCGCGCGTGCGCGCGATGATCGCGCCCGCCGCGGGCGCACGCGTGCCTTCTTAGGCGCGCGCCCGCAGCAGCGCGAGCACGGTCGCCTCGACGGCCGCTTGCGCTCGCGCGGCGGACAGCCCCTGTTCGCCGCGCAGGCGGTCCCACGCCTCGAACGAGGTCGCGAGCTCGAGCGCGGCGACGATCTCGGGCGGCGCCTCCGCGAGCTCCGGGAGCCAGCGCAGCAAGTGCTCGCGCAGCAGCGCGACGAGCTCGCGATGCGTGCGGTTCAGGTACGCCGAGCGCTGGCGATTCAGGTTCGCCGAGCGCTTGTAGGGCGAGATGCGCTCGAACAGGCGAGCGCGCCGATCGACCATTGCGCGCGCGCGAAGGTTGCGGCCCCCGCTCACGACGCCCGCCGTCGCGATCGGCAGCGCGCCCTGGCGCACGCGCGCGTCGACCTCGGCGTACAGCGATTCCATGTCGCGGAAGTGCCGGAAGACGCTGCGCAGGCCGACACCGGCGCGTGTCGCCACCTGCTCGGCGGTCGGCTCGAGCACGCCCTCGCCGACCAGCTCGAACATCGCGAGCGCGATCGCGTCGCGGTTGCGCTCACCGCGCTGCACGCGGCCGTCGACTCCGCCGGCGCGCGGCTCGCGCCGGCGCGCCGCTCGCACGCGCGATCTCCGCGCGCTCACGACCAGAGCGCTTCGCAGCCGCTGCCGGCGAGCACACGGTCCAGCGCCGCGCGATCGCCCGGCGCGAGCGCAGCATGCGCCTCGCGCAGCCACTGCAGGCACTTGCCCTGATAAGCGAACGGGCGCTGCTCCCAGCGCGCGCCGTCGATCGTGCACTCGACTCGCTCCGCGCCCCGCGCGAGCGCGTCTGCGTTCGCGAGCAGAAACGGCGCGTACACGCGGCCGACTTCGGCGAACAGCGCGCGCAGCGCCGGCGTCGGCGCCTCGCGCGCGATCCAGTCGCGCTCGCGCGGCTCGAGACCCGAGAGGTCCTCGACGAGGTCGACCCACGCCACGACGCGTGGCGCGAGCTCGAGCGCGAGCGCGCGCGGCGTCGGATCGAAGCCGGCAAGCTGCGTGAGCTGGCCGTAGAGGCCGAAATCTGCCGACGACGGGCGCGCGCCGAACACGAAGGGCGATTCGCGCAGGCGTGCGTCCAGGAGCTGGAGCAGGCGCCGATAGCTCGCCTCGATCAGCGCTGCGGTCGTCGCGTTCGAGCCGACGACGCCGAGCCGCCCGACCTGCCGTTCGGCGAACGCCTTCGCCGCCGCGCGCGCGTTCGCCTCGCTGTCGTCGACGCGCCGCCAGCGCGGCAGGATCGCGGCCGCCTGCGCGACATCGGGCGGGTAGGTCCAGCGGTAGTGGAACATCGGCTTCGTCAGCCACTCGTCCGCGTAGTCCTCGAGCAGCGAGTCGAGAAACGCGAGCACCGGGTCGTCGGGAATCAGCGAGCGCCCTACCCGCTCGCGTTCGAGGCGGCGGATCAGTGGCGACGAGTCGGTGAGCGCCTCCTGCGCGCCGGGGTAGACGAGCTGCGGCAACAGCTCGACGCGAGGCCGCGGAAGAGCGCGGGCGCCGGGCGAGCCGGCCTGGACCCACGCGTGAGGGATGCGCCGGTAGCGCAGCACGGCGCGCAGCTTGCGGCTGTAGGGCGATCCAGGCGCGCCGACGATGCGAAGCAGCGTATCCACCAGCGATAGCTCCTCGGGCTTCGAACAATATGGCACGAGCTGTGCCACAATGTCGCGGCCTGGGAGGGAGCCGCGATGCCGAGCCTCGAGCGCCGGCTCGCACCGCTCGCGATGGCGGCGCTCACGAGCCCGCACACGCGGGCGCTGCGCAGAACGCTCGCGCGGACGACGCGGCGGCTGCGCATGCGGCCGCGCGAGGTCCACTACTTCCACCAAGTCGACGACCCGTACAGCGCGCTCGCGGCGCAGCGGCTGCGCGCGTTCGCCGATCGCTACGCCGTCGAGCTCATCCCGCATCTGGTCTCGCCGCCGAGCGACGCGGCGGCGCCGGAGCGCGCGCTGCTCGAAGCGTTCGCTCGCCGCGATGCCGCGGACATCGCGCCGGCTCATCGGCTGGCGTTCCCGGTGGACGCGGATCCGCCGGCGCACGCGCAGGTCCGGCAAGCGCAGCGCGTGCTCTGTCGTGCGCTCCAGTCGCCGCGCTTCGCCGAGGAGGCGGCGCGGGTGAGCGCCGCGCTCTGGTCGGAGGACGCGTCCGCGCTGGATTCGCTCGCGAGCGCGCTCGGCGCGGCGAGCGATCGCGAAGCGGAGCGCGAGATCGCGGACGGAAGCGCGCTGCGCGAGCGCCTCGGCCACTACCTCGGCGCAATGTTCCACTACGAGGGCGAGTGGTACTGGGGCATCGACCGGCTGCACCACCTCGAGCGGCGGCTGCACGAGGAAGGCGCGCTGAAAGAGCGAGCGCGCGACGACGCGCAGATTGCGCCGCGCCCGATCGCGCGGGCGACTCGGCCCGCGGCCGCGGGGGGCGGCGAGCGCGCGCCCGTCGTGCTCGACTTCTTCGCCTCGCTGCGCAGCCCGTACACGTACATCGCCAGCGAGCGTGTGCTCGCGCTCGCGAAGCAGACGGGCGCGCAGCTCGCGCTCCGTCCGGTGCTGCCGATGGTGATGCGCGGCCTGCCCGTACCGCGCGCGAAGCAGCTCTACATCGCGCTCGACACGAAGCGGGAGGCGGAGGACGCGGGGGTCCCGTTCGGTCGCGTCTGCGATCCGGTCGGGCGACCTGTCGAGCGTGCGTTCTCGCTCTACCCGTTCGCGCGTGAGAAGGGGCGCGCGGCTGAGCTGTTATTGGCGTTCCTGCGCGCCGCCTGGGCCGAGGGCGTCGACACCGGAAGCGACGCAGGGCTGCGGCTCGTCGTAGAGCGCGCAGGGCTCGCGTGGAGCGACGCCCAACGACTCGTCGATCGGGACGAGAGCTGGCGCGCCGAGCTCGAGGCGAACCGCGCCGAGCTGTTCGCGCTCGGACTCTGGGGCGTGCCGAGCTTTCGCGTTCGCGGCGGCGGCGCGCCCGACTACGCGACCTGGGGACAGGATCGGCTGTGGCGCGTCGAGGAGGAGATCCGCACGCGCATCCCGAGCTAGCGCGCCCACGCCGTTCCCGGCGGCACGTCGCAGGGTCCGCCGATCCGCTCGAGGGTCACGACGCGGTCGCCGAGGTCCGGGCGGTGCCACACGAGCTGGCCGTCGGCATCGAGCCGGCGCGTGATCTCGATCGGAACGTTCGGCGGGCGCAGCACGAACACGCCGGCCTCGTAGCTCGCGAGCGCGGTGATCGGCGTCTCGAAGTCGAACGCGGACACGTCGTGCACCGCGTTCTGCTCGCTGCCGTCGGCGCGCGCGTCCGCGATCGTGCCACCGCCGATGTCGACGATGCGATCGCCGCACTGCTCGATGCGCTCGACGTAGTCGTAGATCCGATCAGCGCGCGGAACCGGCGCACGCGTCCGCGACACGCCGAGCGCCTTCCAGAACAGAAACTTCGCGATCGACGCAGCGCGCGACCCCGGCGCCTCCACTTGCTCCGCGTGCAGCGTCTTCCAAAGTCCGCGCAGATCTGGCGCGCCCGCCGCGAGCGGCTCGGTGCAAGTGGCGAGCACGGGTGCAGGGAAGCGATCCCCGTAGCCGCCGGCTGGCGTGTGCGCGATCGGGATCTCGTCGGCCGACACGCCCGCGAAAGGCGAAGCACCGGGCGGCGCGCACTGCGGCAGCGGCGTGTCGCCCGCCAGCGCGGGCGCGCCGAGCGCAATCGCCAGCGCGAGAGCGAGCCGCTTGTGAGGTCGACTTCTCAGGGTGTCGCCTCTCGTCTCTCGCGCAGCGCGAGCCAGAGCGCGAGCGCGACGAGCGGCAAGCCGGCGAGCGCGCCGAGCTTGCCGGGCGCCTCCACGCCGAGCGGCTTCCAGATCCAGAGCAGCCACACCGCCGCGGCCTGCTTCGCGAGCAGGAACGCGAGCAGCGTCGGGATCCAACGCCGATGGCGCGTCACGACGCCGAGCTCGATCACGCCCCACGCGAGCTGGTCCACGCCGACCGACGCGAGCAGGCTGACGATCGGCGCGGCGTTCGTGGAGAGATCGATGCCCGCGATCCGGCCCGCGCCGGAGTCCGCCCAGAACACGTGGACCCAGCCGCGGAGAGCATTCAGCGCGATCTGGAACCACAGGAACCCAATCGCGAACCGCGAGCCGCGGTAGTCGTCGTCGGGCGGCGGAAGAAGCCGCACGCGTTCAGCTCGGGCTGCGCGCGATGAAGTCGAGCGCGATGCGTGCGAGCTGCTCCGCTGCGTCTTCCTGCACGAAGTGTCCGGCGCCCGCGATCGTCGCGTGCGGCTGACCTTTCGCGCCGGGAACTTCCTCGCGGAAGCGGGCGTCCAGCCCCTTCGTGACGGGATCGCTGTCGGTGAACGCGGTGAGGAACGGCTGCCTGAAGCGTCCGAGCGCTTCCCATGCGCGGCGGTTATCAGGGATTGCGGGATCGTCGGGCAGGATCGGCACGAGCGTCGGAAAGCGGCGCGCACCGGCGCAGTGACGCTCGCCTGGAAACGGCGCGTCATAGGCGGCCGCCTCGGCGGGCGTGAGCTTCGGACACATCGCGCGCAGCACGTTGCCCGGTGTGAACGCCGGCGACTCGGCGCAGTGCTTCTGCCAGTGCATGAACGGCGGCGCGCCGCCCGGCGTGGAGGACGCAAACCGCTGCGCGACCTCGAGCATCGACTCCGGCACCGGCAGCTGCGCGTAGAGCGCGCGCATCGGCGTAGCGGCAGCCTCCGAGATGCCGCGCGCGTCGGGCAGCCCGGTGTTCGACGCGACCACGCGCGCGAAGCGCTCGGGCGTCTCCGCGACGACGCGCAGACCGACGAGCCCGCCCCAGTCCTGACAGATCAGCGTGATGCCGCGGAGATCGAGCGCTTCCACGAACGCGCGCAGCCAAGCGACGTGCCGCGCATACGTGTAGTCGGTGATGTGAGTCGGCTGGTCGGACCGGCCGAAGCCGATGAGATCCGGCGCGACCACTCGATGCCCGGCTTCGACGAAGAGCGGGATCATCTTGCGATAGAGGTACGACCAGCTCGGTTGGCCGTGCAGACACAACACCGGCGCCGCGCTCCGGCTCCCCTCGTCCACGTAATGCATCCGCAGCGAGCCGCCTTCGCCGTCCGGCACGCTCGCGTAGCGCGGCGCGTAGGGCCAATCAGGCAGGTTCGCGAAGCGGTCGTCGGGCGCTCGCACGCACTCCATCGCGGGCTCCTTTGGCGATCGCTTCACTCGGAGCGCGTCGTGGTCGCGAGCAGCCACTGGCCCTCGAGCCCCGCCGCTCGATGCACGCCGATCGCTGCGACCTCCGGGCTCGTCGCGATCTCGACGAATGCTTTGCGCGACGGGTACTCCATCAGCGCGGCCACGTGGAAGCCGTCGGCGCCGTCGCCGATCACCTGCCCGTCGATGCGCCCCATCCAGAGGAAGCGGCCGCCGCGCGCCTCGACCAGCTTGCGCATCGCCGTCCCGTAGCGTTGATACGCCTCGATCCCGCTCGTGCCCTCGTCCGGTGCCGTCGCGCGCTCCTTGAAGCGCAGCAGGTTCAGCATCACGACGGGCACGTCCGCGGGGCCCTGAAGGAGCTGCTCGAGCTGCTCGCGTTTCGGATAGAGGGCGATCGTCATCGAGAGCTCCTTGTAGTGGCACAGACAATGCCACAAAATCCGTGCGAAGCGGGGATTCCCGCTCGGAGCTCCCGATGCGAAAGCTCGTCGTGATCGCAGCCGTGGGGTTCGCCGGGATCGCGGCGCTCGGTGTGTGGAAGCGCCAGCAGCTGCTGATGCGCGTGCCCGGCATCGCCGGCCGCATCCTCGATCCGGTCGGCGAGAACGTGCCGGTGCGTTGGGAGCCCGGTCCGAACGAGCCGGCGCCGGGACCGCGAGCGCCGAACGTCGTCGTGATCGTCGCCGACGACCTCGGCTACAACGACCTGACGTTCGGCGGCGGCGGCGTCGCGGGCGGCGCCGTCCCGACGCCGAACATCGACGGCATCGCGCGCGCCGGCGTCGAGTACACGCGCGGCTACAGCGGCAACGCGACCTGCGCGCCGTCGCGCGCGGCGATCCTGACCGGCCGCTACCCGACGCGCTTCGGCTTCGAGTTCACGCCGGTACCGAAGCCGTTCGCGCGTCTGATCGCCTGGCTGCGGCGCGACGAGGCGATTCCTCCGCTCTACTTCGAAGAGCGCGAGGCGGCGGTGCCACCGGTCGCCGAGCAGGGACTGCCGCCGAGCGAGATCACGCTGGCCGAGCTGTTACGGGAGCGCGGCTACCACACGCTCGGTCTCGGCAAGTGGCATCTCGGCGAAGCGGCGCAGCTTCGCCCCGAGGCGCAGGGCTTCGACGAATATCTCGGCTTCCTGTCGGGCGGGTCGCTCTACCTCGAGCAGGCTGACCCGAGCTCCATCGCTTCGAAGCAGAGCTTCGACCCGATCGACCAGTTCCTGTGGGCAAACCTCGTGTTTGCCGTGCGCAAGGACGGCGGCCCGCGCTTCGCGCCCGACGCGTACATGACCGACTACCTCGCGCGCGAGGCCGCCAGCGCGATCGCTGCGAACCGCAATCGCCCGTTCTTCCTGTATCTCGCGTTCAACGCGCCGCACACGCCGCTGCAGGCGCTGCGCAGCGACTACGACGCGCTGCCTCAGATCGAGGGCCACACGCTGCGCACGTACGCCGCGATGATTCGCGCGCTCGACCGCGGCGTGGGCAACGTGCTGGGCGCGCTGCGCGCGAACGGCCTCGAGCAGAACACGCTGGTGATCTTCACGAGCGACAACGGCGCACCCGATTACGTCGGCCTGCCCGACCTCAATCAGCCGTACCGCGGCTGGAAGATGACGTTCTTCGAGGGCGGCGTGCGTACGCCGCTGTTCGCGAAATGGCCCGCGCGGCTGCCGGCGGGCGAGCGCTTCCACACGCCCGCCGCGCACGTCGACATCTTCGCGACCGCCGCGGGCGCTGCGGGCGCCGCGCTTCCCAGCGACCGCACGATCGACGGCGTCGACCTCGTGAAGCTCGCGCGCGGCGAGGCGCAGGGCCGCCCGCACGGCGCGATCTTCTGGAGGAGCGGCCACTACCGCGTGATCCTCGCCGACGACTGGAAGCTTCAAGTCTCGGAGCGGCCGAGGAAGACGTGGCTGTTCGACCTGAGCGCCGACCCGACCGAGCACGACGACTTGGCCGAGGCGCGCCCCGACAAGCTGCGCGAGCTCGCCGCGATCCTCGCCGAGCACGAGGCGCAGATGGTGCTGCCGAGCTGGCCGGCGCTGATCGAGGGCCCGATCGCGGTCGACCACACGCTCGCCGAGCCGCTCCGGGAAGGCGAGGAGTACGTCTACTGGGCGAACTGAGCGGAGCGGCGGGCGGCGTTCAACTCGCTCGCGCGCCGAGCGCCCGCTCGATGCGGCGATCCGGGACGAGCCACGCGAGCGCGACGCCGACGTAGATCGCGCCGGCGAGCCACGGCGCGAAGAACGCCGACGCGATCGCGAGCGCGTAGAGCAGCGGCGACGCGATGCCCTTCAGATCGCGCCCGAGCGCAGCCGCGAGCTTCGAGCCCTCGCCTTGGTGGCGAATGATGCAGCGCTGGAGCACGAGATAGGCGAGCGCGGCGCACAACAGCACGACGCCGTAAAGCGCGAGCGAGGTCGACGCAAAGCCGTTCTCGCCCATCCAGGCGGTCACGAACGGGATCAACGAGAGCCAGAACAAGAGGTGCAGGTTCGCCCACAGGATCGACCCGCTCGTCGTGTCGAGCGTGTGCAGCATGTGGTGATGGTTGTTCCAGTAGATGCCCACGTACGCGAAGCTGAGCACGTAGCTGAGCAGCTGCGGCACGAGCTCGGCGAGCGCGCGCCACTCCGCGGCGTGCGGCGCCTTCAGCTCGAGCACCATGATCGTGATGATGATCGCGATCACGCCGTCGCTGAACGCTTCGAGCCGGCTGGTCTGCATCACCCCCTCAAGCCCGCGCCGCTTCGGCGCGCGCGCCGAAGAACCTCGCCCAGACGAACGGGACGAACAGCCCGTAATAGAGCTGGTTCGGCACGAAGCGCACGAGCCAGCCTGCGTCGACGCCGCACAGGATCAGTACGTCGGCCGCCGCCCACAGCCCGTAGTAGGCGGCCATCGCGCCGAGCACGGCGCGCACGAACGCGGCGTGCCGCGCATGCGTGAGCTCGCTCGGCGCCGCGAGCCGCGCGAGCGCGAACGCGAGCGCGAGCGACGCGAGCTCGTGCGCCAGCCAAGTCGCCTGTCCCGGCCCGGCGCGCAGCGAGGCGAGGCCCGCGAGAATTGGCGCGATCGCCGAGAGCGCCGCCGCCTCCAGCGCCGCGCGGGCGGCGGTCTGCTCGGGCGCGCGCAAGCGCATCACGAGCAGGTAGACGCGGAAATCCCCTAACAGGACGAACGCGATCGCGAGCGCGCGCGTCGCGAGCGGCGCGCCGAGCGCGTCCGCGAGCGGGCCGGTCGCGAGCGGGTCGACGAGCGCCGCCAGCGTGAACGCGGTCGTCCAGCGCGAGAGGAACGGCGCGAGCTCGGGCTCGAGCGCTCGCTCCGGCCTTTCGCGCGCGATCGCGCGATAGAGCAGGAACGCGAACGGCACGATCATCACCGCCCACGGAAACTGTCCGCCCGCGCCGTAGAGCGCCTGCCACGAGGCTGGGCTCATGCGCGCTCCGCGGATGGCATCCGCTCGCAGGGCGGCGCCGGCGCGCGCGGCGCCGCTGCCGCGCCGCGCAGCCAGCGCTCGACGCGCGACCACGCCTGCACGCGGTCGAGCGGCCCGTTCCACCAGCCGTTCGTGATGCAGAACGCGCGGTCGTGCGACGCGCTGTGATGGCGCGCGTGCGCTTCCGCGCTGATCGCGAGGCCGACTCGCTGGAGCGCGCGCGCGAGCCGCGGCGCGCGCGTCATGTGCGCCCAGCGATGGATCTGATTCGTCGTGAACAGCCCGACGCTCGCGGACATCAGCCACGAGAACAGCGCGCTCGGCAGCAGCGCCTCGCCGAACAGCGGCGCGAGCTCCGTTCCGACCGCGAGCACGGGGGTCAGCGCGAGCGCGCTGTTTCCTGACAGCTCGGCGAACCCGTGCTCGGTGATCGCGCGCGGCGCCAGGTGGTGCTCGCGGAACGGGCGGATCACCGCGGGGCCGAGCAGCGGCGTCTGCTCGCTGCCGAGGCGGTCGCACAGGAAGTGCACGATCCCGCTGGCGAGATCCGCACACGCCCAGCCGAGCGCGGCGGCGAGCGCGAGCAGCGGCGCCCACGCGAGCGGCGGCAGCGCGTCGACGCGCGCGAATGCGAGCGCCGTCAGCGCGAACGCAGCAGCGAGCGAGCACCAATCGAGCGCGATCAGCCACGCACTGCGGCGCGCGCTCATGACGCGAAGCTCCCATGCCGTCCGGCGCCCGCGGCGAAGCGCGCGGCGCCACGCTGCGTCTCGCCGCTCTCGATCACCGCGCTGCCATGACGGAACTCGTTCGCGAGCGCGGCCGCCTCCGGCAAGCTCCACTGCTCGAGCGCGCTGCGCCGGTCCGCGCGCAGACAGCGCTGCGGAAACGCGGCGATCTCGGCGGCGAGCTGCTCGGCCGCGGCGCGCGCGCTCCCGTTCGCGACGACGCGATCGGCGAGCCCGATGCGCAGCGCCTCCTCCGCAGCGACCGGTCGACCGGTGAGGATCATGTCGAGCGCGCGGCCCTGGCCGACGATGCGCGGCAGCCGAATCGTGCCGCCGTCGACCAGCGGCACCCCCCAGCGCCGGCAGAACACGCCGAAGACCGCACTCTGCTCGACGACGCGCAGATCGCACCAGAGGGCGAGCTCGAGCCCGCCGGCGACCGCGTAGCCCGCGACCGCCGCGATCACCGGCTTCGAGAGCTGCATCCGCGTCGGCCCCATCGGGCCGGTCCCGTCGACTTCGCTCGGCTCCGAAGACCTCGCCTCGCTGCGCGCTTCGCTGCCGGTCGTCGATCGCGGCGGTGCGACGCGATTGCCCCGCGCCGTCGCGACCGCCTTCAGATCGGCGCCGGCGCAGAAGTTTCCGCCCTCGCCGAACAGCACCGCGACGCGCGCGTTCTCGTCGCGCTCGAACTCCGCGAACGCCGCGGCGAGCGCCTCCGCGTGCACGCGGTCGACCGCGTTGCGCGCCTCGGGGCGCGAATGGATCACGCTGGTGACGGAGCCCTGCTTCTCGACGCGAACGGGCATGAGATCTCCCTAACGACTCGGCGCTGGCAAGCGCCGCTCCGCGGCGCGCGCAGCGAGGCGAAGCCGAGCGGAGTCGAACGGTGGCCTCGAGGGCTGCCACGCCCCCGAGTCTGGTCCTCGCGCACCCGTGAGGGGCGGCACCTCCGGCAAGCCGGGCTCGACCGGAACGCCGAGCGACTCCGCGACGATCGAGAGCATCGTGTACTGACCGACCAAGAACGGGATCTCCACGAGCCGCGCGTCGCTGAACTCCGTACGGAGCGCAGCCCAGGTCGGATCGTCGACGCGCTGCGTCGCGTGCAGCTGATCCGCGGCGCGCAGCAGCAGCTGCTCGCGCGCGGAGAGCTTCGCGTCGCCCTGATCGGCGGCGCGCGCGATCTCTGCGTCGCTGAGGCCGGCGGCGCGCGCGTAGAGCACGTGATGTCCCCACTCGAACTGCGACTGCGCGCGCCACGCCGTGCGCAGCGCGAGCAGCTCGGACTCGCGACGTGCGAGCACGCCGCGCTGCGCCAGCGCGGTCGCGAATTCGAGGAACGGGCCGAGCAGCGTCGGGTGGTGCGCGATCACGGCGAGGATCGGGAGCGGCTTGGCCTTGGGCTTCTCTTCACCGCTCAGCGCGGAGACGCGCGGCAGCGTCGCCTCGAGCAGCGCGCGCGTCTGCGGGGTCCACTGCGCCTCGGGGAGCGGCTCGAGGCGCGCGCGCAGCGGAGGATCCGCGTCCGCGTGAGTGGCTTCGCACAGCAACGAGAGCAGCAGCAGCGCGCACCCCCGCTTCGTTCTCATCGTCGGCTTTCGCGGCGCGCCCATCGCTCCGACCTCGCTTGCCAGAATGGAGAAGGGGCGCGGGCGATTCGTCTCGCCCGCGCCCCGATTCTCTCACGCGTCGCCGCTGGGCTCACGCGCGTCCGCGTCTACTTCGATTTCACCGTCCCGGTCGGCACGTCGCGGAACGGGATGCCCTTGTCCGCGCGCCACTCGGCCGGCAGGCCGAGCACGCGCTCGGCGATGATGTTGCGCATGATCTCGTCGCTGCCGCCCGCGATGCGGATGCCGGGCGACGCGAGGTAGCCCTCCATCCAGCTCGCGTCCGGCGCGGCCGGATCGAGCAGGCCGCCCGCCGCGCCCTGCAGCTCCGACGCGAACGACGCCATCTGCTGCGAGAGCGGCGCACCGACCGCCTTGCCGATCGAGCCCTCTGGCCCCGGCGTCGCGCCGCGCGAGATCGCGCTCAGCGTGCGGTAGCCGGTGTACTGCAGGCCCTTCGACTGCACGAAGTAGTCGGCGAGCTTCTGCCGCACGGCCGAGTCCTGGATCGCGGGCTTGCCGCCCCGTTTCACCTTGCGGGCGAGGCGGAACAGATCGCGAACGCGGCCGGCGCCCTGGCCTGCGCCGATCGAGACGCGCTCGTTCATCAGCGTCGTGATCGCAACCTTCCAGCCTTCGCCGACGCCGCCCAGCCGCTGCGAATCCGGAACGCGCACGTTCGTGAAGAACACCTCGTTGAAGCCGGCGCCGCCGTTGATCTGCTTGATCTGGCGGCACTCGACGCCCGGCGCGTGCATGTCGACGATGAAGTAGGTGAGACCGTCGTGCTTCGGCACGTTCGGATCGTGGCGCGTGACGATCATTCCCCAATCACAGTAATGAGCGCCGGTGCTCCAGATCTTCTGGCCGTTGAGGATCCAGTCGTCGCCGTCGCGCAGCGCGGTCGTGCGCAGGCCCGCGAGATCCGAGCCGGCGGCCGGCTCGCTGAAGAGCTGGCACCAGATCACCTGCCCGCGCGCCATTTCTTTGATGAAGCGATCCTTCTGCGCCTGCGTGCCGTGGGCCATGATCGTCGGGCCCAGCATGCCGTGGCCGATGCCGTAGATCGCCGGCGGAAGCTGATACTTCGCTTCCTCTTGATTGAAGATCACGTTCTCGAGCCGCCCGAGTGCTTGGCCGCCGTACTCCTTGGGCCAGGTCAGCACCGCCCAGCCGGCGTCGAACTTCGTCGCCTGCCAGGCCTTCGCGCGCGCGATGTCGTCCCGCGTCTCGCGCTCGAACTCGTCGCCGCCGGGCGCGTTCGGGTCGACCTTCTTCAGGTGCTTGTCGAGAAACGCGCGCGCCTTGGCGCGGAATTCGGCTTCTTGCGGCGTGTCGTCAAAGTTCATGGTCGGGTCCTTCGCTCGTTTCGCTGAAGTGGAGTTGTCAGGGCGCTCGCGCTCAGATCGTCGCGTCGACGCGCGTGACGAGCGCGTCGCGCCACTCGCTCGGCGAGCCGATCGCGGCCGCGAGCGCGCGTGCGCGGCGGTAGAACAGGTGGCAGTCGTACTCCCAGGTGTATCCGACGCCGCCGTGCATCTGGATCAGCTCTTCGCTCGCGAGCGTGAACGCGTCGCACGCGGCGACGCGCGTCGAGGCAGCGGCGACCGGCAGCTCGTCGTTGCCGTTCGAGAGCGCCCAGGCTGCGTAGTAACCGTTCGAGAGCGCGATCTGGATCTTGCAGAACACGTCCGCCATGCGGTGCTTCAGCGCCTGGAACGACCCGATCGCGCGGCCGAACGCGAAGCGGCTCATCGTGTAGTTGCGCGTGATTTCGAGCGCGCGCTCGGCGCCGCCGACCTGCTCGTAGCCGATCAGCACCGCGGCGCGGTCGAGCACCGCGGACGCGATCTTCGCGCCCTGCCCCGCCGCACCGAGACGCTCGGCGGCCGCATTCTTGAACTCGAGCTTCGCCTGCGGGCGGCTCGGATCGAACGCCGCGAGGTTCGTGCGCGCGACGCCCGGGGCGTCGAGCGACACGATCGCGAGCGAAGCCCCCGCGCCTTCCTTCGCGACCACGACCGCGATGCCTGCGGCGCCGCCGTCGGGCACCGGCAGCTTGACCCCGTTCAGCTTGCTGCCGTCGAACGTCGTCGCGGCGTCGTTCGGGTCGAAATCGCCCGCGCCTTCCGCCAGCGCAAACGTCCCGATCAGCTCGCCCGACGCGAGCTTGGGCAGGTACTTCTTCTTCTGCTCCGCGCTGCCGGCCTGCAGGATCGCCTCGGCGCACAGGTAGATCGACGACGAGAACGGGATCGGCGCGAGCGCGCGGCCGAGCTCCTGCGCGATCAACACCAGCTCGAGGTAGCCGAGGCCGGCGCCGCCGTACTCCTCGGGGATCGCAGTGCCGAGCCAGCCGAGCTCGGCGACACCCTTCCACAGCTCGGCCGCGTAGGGCTGGCCGGACTCGAGGACCTTGCGGCACACCTCGAGCTTGCTGTGCTCGGTGAGATAGTCGCGCGCAGCTTTCTGCACGAACTTCTGCTCTTCGGAGAACTCGAGATTCATCGGATGGGGTGCTCCCTGTTGCGCTTTTCCGGTGTGATGAAGGGGCGCAGCATACCCCGGTGGGTTTTTCGTCGCTGCGGGCTCACGGGCGCGTCGCGAGGCCGAGCCGGGCGCGGAACGAACACATCCAGATGACCGTCTACCGCCTCCCGCGCGCTCATCTCTTCCCGGACCCGGCAGAGGCCGAGCCGTCCGGCCTGCTCGCGGTCGGCGGCGACGTCGTGCCGGAGCGCGTTCTCACGGCTTACGCGCAGGGGATCTTCCCGTGGTACGAGACTCCGCCCGTCCTGTGGTTCTCGCCGGACCCGCGCGGCGTCCTGCCGCTGCGCCCGGAGAGCACGCTGCGTGTGCCGCGCCGGCTCGCGCGGACGCTCCGGCAGGGCCTCTTCCGCGTGACGCTCGACGTCGCGTTCGACGACGTGCTGCGCGCCTGCGCGGAGACGCCGCGCGCCGGCCAGCGCGGCACCTGGATCACGCGCGAGCTCGCCGCCACGTACCGGAAGCTGCACGCGCAGGGCGTCGCGCACTCGTGCGAAGCGTGGCTCGGGCCGCGGCTCGCGGGCGGCGTCTTCGGCATCGCGATCGGCGACGCGTTCTTCGCCGATTCGATGTTCCACGCCGCGCGCGACGCGTCGAAGGTCGCGCTGGTCGGACTGCTGCGTCACCTAACAGCCGAGGGCTTCGCGCTGGTCGACTGCCAGCTGCCGACGCCGCACCTCGCGACGCTCGGCTTCACGTCCTGGCCGCGCGCGAAATATCTGCGCGCGCTCGCGAAGGCGGTGCGCGCGAAGCGGGAGCCCGCAAAATGGCAGCTACGGGAGCCGAACGGCGCGCCGGCGCCATGAACGTGCAGCGCATGTGACCGTGGCCGGCAACGACGGCCACGCCTCGCGCCGGCGCCTCAAGCCAGCGGCGGACCGCGCCGATCCAGAAGCTCGCTCGGAAGGGAACACTCGAGGTGCGCGCGTCCTTCCGTGCCGTCTTCGGCGGCTTGTTTCGGAGCCTCGCATCGCGGGTCGGGTTCTTCGTCTTCGCGGCGACGCTGACCAGCGCGCTCGCGGTCGCGACGACCTCGGCGTTCGCGGTGCGCGCGTTCCTGCGCAGCAAGCTCGAGGACCGCATTCCGGAGGCGGCCACGCGCGCGAGCGAGCGGCTCGAGCTCTGGTTCGCGCAGCGCGCGCTCGACGTCGAGATCTTCTCGCACGCGGCGATCGTCGCGAACGGGCTCGCGCGCCTCGCGGATGGCTCCGGCCGCGCGCGCGCCGCGAATCGCTCCGACGTCGAGCAGTACCTGCGCTACGTGCGCGAAGACTTGCCGAGCTACGCGGCGATCTTCGCGCTCTCGTCCGATGGCCGTGAGCTCGCGAGCGTCGGCGCGCGCGATCCGCTCGACCCGGCGCTCGCGCGGCGCTTGGCCGGAGTGCAGGAAGTCGAGATCTCCGACGTGCTCGCGCTGCGCTCGGGGGGGCGCATCCAGATCATCTCGGCGCCGGTGAAGAGCGTCGGCGCGCGCCCCGCCGCGACGCTGCACGCGATCCTGCCCTACGCGGAGCTGCATGGGCAGCTCGTCGCAGCCGCGAGTGAGAACGGCGGGCGGCTCTTCGTCTTCGACGCGGGCGGCATGCTCGTCGCGAGCTCGCTGAGCGGCGAGCTCGCGCCCGCGCACATGCCGGCGCGGCTCGCCAAGAGCGCGCGCGGCGACGTCGTCGGCTACTCCGCGTCCGACGGCACGCGCGTCGTCGCCAGCGCGATGCCGTTCCCGCGGCTCGGCTGGCGCATCGTCTTCGAGGGCGACTACGGCTCGACCTTCGCGCCGATCGCGTCGATCCTGCGCCGCACGGTCGGCCTGAATCTCGGCATCGTGCTCGTACTCGCGGGCGTCGCGTTCGCGGTCGCGCGCTCGATGCTCGAGCCGCTGCACGAGCTCTCGAGCTGTGCGGAGCGGCTGCGCGACGGCGAGTCCGGCGTCGTGCTGCCGGTCGTCACGAGCAAGGACGAGGTGGGCATTTTGACGCGGAGCTTCGGCCAGATGGTCGACAGCCTGACGCGCGCGAACGAGGCGCTCGCGCAGCTCGCGATCACGGACGGCCTCACCAAGATCCACAATCACCGCTTCTTCCAAGACCGCCTGCCCGACGCGATCCGGCGCTGCGAGAACACCGGCGAGCCGCTCGCGCTCGTGCTGATCGACATCGACGACTTCAAGGCGCTGAACGATCGCCACGGGCATGCCGGCGGCGACGCGGTGCTCGAGCAGCTCGCTGGCGTGCTCGCCGCGCAGGCGCGCGACCGCGATCTCGTCGCCCGCTACGGCGGCGAGGAGTTCGTGCTGCTCGCGCCGGACGCCGATCTCGCGGCCGCGGTCGCGCTCGCCGAGAAGCTGCGCCTCGCGGTCCACGCGAGCGAGTTCCGCGCCGGGCCGCTCAGCGCGCCGATCACCGTGACGATCTCGGTCGGCGTCGCCGCTTATCAGGGCGACGCCGCGCGCCTGTTCGCCGACGCCGACCGCGCGCTCTATGCGGCCAAGCACGCCGGCAAGGACTGCGTGATGGCCGCTCGCGACGAGTGAGCGAGCGCAGAGAGGCGCGCAGCCGCACGTCGCCCGCGGTCGCGCGCCCGCCGCGGAACCGGGCTCAACGTCCTACGAGAAGACCGGAATGCACGAATCCGACCCGGCCGGTGGCGGTCCGCACGAGCGACCACTCGCCCTCGCTGCCTTCGACGAGCACCGGCAGCCGCTCCGGGAGCACGGCGAGGACCGCGCTCTCGGCACTCGGGCCCTCGCGCAAGTTCACGCGCGCGACGCGGACGAACTGGGTGTTCGGATCCGACGCGACGCGGTCTGCCTCGGCTGCCAGCGAGCTCGCGATGCGCGATGCACGCGACACGAAGAACACCGCGGAGCCGATGCGCCCCACGGCGAGCTGCCGGTCCGCCTCCGCGAGCTTCTCGCGCGCCTCGCGCGCCTCGTCCGCGCGCCACGGCGCACGGCGCGCGGCGCGGTCGACCTGGATGCGTGCCTCGGCGAGCGCCGAGACCGCCTCGGCGCGCCCCTGCGCGCCGCGCATCCCCGACTCGACCGCGACCAACGTCTCCTCGGCGGCGCGCAGGTCGGCATGCAGCCGCTCGATCTCGAGCTCGAGCGCACGAACGCGGTCGGCATCGGCGCGCCGCTGGATCTCCGGCATCGGCGCGATCGCCGCGGCGGGCGCGAGCGGAGGCACGTGCTCGACCTTCGCGGCCGGCTTCGACGTCGCGCAAGCGACCGCGAGCACGGCGAGTACGGCAATCGGCCCAGAGCTGCGCATCGACCCTCTCGAGATTGGGACGAATCGGCCGAGGTCGCGCGCGACTTGACCGGCGGCCGGCTAGCGATCGGCCGGATCCGCCTCAGTCGAGCGTCGCGTAGACCGC
>Ga0187894_10001544_pt1 | contig 29368 bp, 28 predicted proteins | sample GBC1701081metaG_FD_136650 | JGI IMG/M metagenome (GOLD analysis project Ga0187894, IMG submission 136650) | White microbial mat communities from a lava cave in the Kipuka Kanohina Cave System on the Island of Hawaii, USA - GBC170108-1 metaG ...
CTGTCGCGGGCGTTGGCAATCACCCAGTTTCGCGCCTTCGCCAGTGTTGAGCGTGTGCCGTCGCGCATCACCAAATGGAATCTGATTATTCTCCTCGCCGCATCGCTCGCATTAGTAATCTTTGGGTCACTTGCTTTGAACTTCCTCTTCCCTAAATATGCCGATGCTGCGCCGCTATTGATTCCGTTTGCCGTTTACAATCTCTTTGCCGGACTCTTTCAGCCGTACAATACCTTTCTTGCTGCCAAAGGTCACAGCGCCGCGCTTCGCAATATCGCCATTGCTATCACCATTGCCAGCGTCATCGGCTTGCTAATAGCCGTGCCTCGCTTCGGCATTCTCGGTGCGGCGTGGGCAGGCGCAACGACCATGTTACTGGATTACCTGCTGCATCTTTATTACTACCGAAAATATAAAGTCCTGAGTCCTGAGTCCTGAGTTTGCAGCAACAAGTAACCGAGTGATAAAAGTTTATGAGAGAAAAGACAAAGAACAATGGCAGCAGAAACGCAAAGTAAAGACTCAGCCCTCAGCGCTCAGCGCTCAGCGCTTTGGAAGCAGCGCACACAGGAGCAATGGAGCGCCAACCCTTGCGGGGCGCACATTGCCAAAGAGTACGCCTTCGGTACACGCGAGTATTTCGACGCTATTGAGGCATATCGCTATCAGGTTTATGCTCCATGGATGCGCGAAGCTATCGGCTTTGACAAGTACGCGGGCAAACGGTTGCTGGAAGTCGGCTGTGGAACCGGGACTGACCTTTTGCAATTTGCGCGGGGCGGCGCAATCGTTAGCGGCGTTGATTTGACGCCGCGTAGCATTGAAATCGTCCGCCAGCGTTTCGCGGTTTACGGACAACAGGGTGAGTTCGTCGAAGGCGACGCCGAGAAGTTGAACTTTGCCGACGGCGCTTTTGATGTTGTCTACTCCTTCGGCGTGATTCATCACACGCCGGACACCGAAGCGGCGGCGCAGGAGATTCACCGCGTCCTGAAACCGGGCGGCAAAGCGATTGTTATGGTCTATCATCGCTCATCGCTCTATTACTGGCTCGGCTTGATGGTGAAGCGCGGCATCTTGCGCGGCGAGTTGTGCAAATATCGTCCGGCTGAGATCCTGAGCCGCTACGTCGAACACACGGAAAGCGACGGCAGACCACTGGTGAAAGCCTATACCCGAAAAGAAGCGCGGCAACTCTTCCGCCGTTTCCGCGAGTGTAATGTAGAAGTCAATCAGTTGACCCGCGAGGAACTAGGATTTGTCGGACGCTTGCTGCCGGAATCTGCCTTGCAATTTCTGGCGCGACATTTCGGCTGGAACCTGATGATTACGGCGACGAAATAGGTTACTGCCGATTCTCACCTTACTTGATGAATGAAGCGACCGCAGACAATCAACCGCTTGCTCTTTTGTTAGACCTTTCCGGTCATGAACGCGCCGCCCGTGAGTGGGCAGCAACCAATCTCAAATCATTCCGGGTGCAAACGCTCAATAAAGCCGACTTGAAATGGAGTTCAAAGAGCGCGGCTCTATCACGCATTCGCGCTATCAAACCACAGCTTTTCGTCATCTTTATTACGAATTTTGATTTACAAAGTTCACGCTCTGCAATGTTGCTGTTCGGCTCATTAGCGGGCGCAAACCGAGTCATCCTCGCGGACAGCAAAGGGCAAACGATCAATCGCTCGCGTCCCGGTGTCTTACTCTTTGAATTGCCGCGTTTCGCCTTTGAAATCCTCTTTGGTTATCTCGTCATTGTGCCGCTTTCGTGGTTGCTCGTCTTACTGCTGCAAATTCTTTTCAGATTTCGGAAGCGCAAGTCGGTCAACCAAACCGACGATTCGCAAAGGCTATCGGCGCTCTATATTCGCGCCACCTTGTCCGGCGCGAAAGAAGGCGGCATGGCGACTCACGTAGCTGGCTTCACGAGTGGCGTTGCCGAACTCGGACACCATTTACAGTTTCTCATTTCCGGCGACGCAGACCCCGGCAATGCTTCTCACACCATCCGACCAACCGCCGCCATTAGCCCCACTCGCGCCATCTTTGAGCTATGGAATAATCTGTCGTTTACCCGGCAATCGCTTGACTGGCTGCGACGATTCAAACAACAAGGCGGCAATCTTGATTTCATTTATCAACGCTACAATCGCTTTAACTTTACCGGCGTTGTCCTCTCGCTCTGGACAGGCTTGCCACTGGCGCTGGAGTTCAACGGCTCCGAAGTCTGGGTCAGCCGCCGTTGGGACCCTGTAGGACAATTGGCGCTCTTAACGCGATTCGAGCGACTCAATCAACAAGCTGCCGACTTCATCTTTACGGTTTCCGAAGTCGAACGCCGCAACCTCGTCGCCGCCGGTGTGGATGAAAGCAAAGTCTTTGTCAATCCGAACGGCGTTGACGTAAACCGCTTTCGCCCCGGCGCTGGCGGCGCAGAAATCCGTCGTCGCCTCAATCTCGAAGAGCAAATCGTCGTCGGCTTTCTCGGCACGTTTGGTCCCTGGCATGGCGCTCCGGTGTTGGCAGAAGCCGCGACTCTGCTTACCGCAAACTGCCATCTGCTCTTCATTGGCGATGGTGACGAACGCGCTTTGACGGAAGCGAACCTAGGCGATGCAAAATCATGCGCTACCTTTATCGGGCGCATTGCTCACAGCGACGTGGCTGCTTATCTCGACGCTTGCGACATCCTCGTATCGCCGCACGTTCCGGCAAGCGATGGCAGCGAATTTTTCGGCTCGCCGACAAAACTCTTTGAGTATCTGGCAATGCAGAAAGCGGTCATTGCCAGTCGTCTTGGACAGATTGCCGAGGTTATCATTGACCGCGAAAACGGGCTGCTGGTCACTGCAAACGATAGCCGGGAACTTGCCGAAGCGATTGACCGGCTGGCGCAGGACGAAGCCTTGCGCTTGCGGCTTGGCAAGGCGGCAAGGCAGACCGTAACCGCGAACTTCACCTGGCGCGACAATGCAACGCGGGTCTTTGAAACCGTGAAAAAAGGGGGCGGCTGCAACGCAGACGACGGACGGCATAGATTCGCCGTGTGAATCCCAGCATCACTATATCAGATGATACAGTCTCCGCATCTATCGTCCATCCGTCTTCCGCGTTGCAGCCGCCCCTTCAGGAATGAAGGACAACGTGAATAATAAAGAGCATTTCGCCGTCAATTTATTCCGGCATTTGCGAAGTAATCGCTTTGGCAATCGTCGCCGCTTGCCCCTCATCCATTGCCGCAACAATTACCATATCTGTACCTTTTTCTACCATTGAAATCAAGCGATGCTCATTACGAGTCAGCGTAACGAGTTCATCAGCGACCAATCGCTCATCGTGTGCTTTCAAAAATACGGATAAGGGTTTGCCGTTCGGGTTTTGATAGATGACGTGGAGAACCCTTATACGATTCAACAGACAGATTTTCGCTCGCGGCTCGCTATAACCAAAGGCGGCAAGGTCAGGCGTTTTCGTCAGGCGACTGTAAACGGGCATCAGCTTATCAAGTTCTTTGGCGTCGCTCACTGCTCTCTGCAAACGCTCAAGGGTGCAATGATCCAGATGATCGCGCACCGCATCGGCATAGACGTTTTCGTTGATAAACGGCGTTGTGCCGCGTAACAACAGGAAGGCGGCGCTCGCCGCAATGACGAGAACCGCCGCCACCCGCCGGAGCATTGGATTGCCAACCAGAACGCGCCAGCGCGACATCTGCGGCAACGATTCGGCGGCGCTGATTGCCTGTAAAATTCTGCCGTGCAAGGGGCTACTGTCGAAAGTTTCGGCTCTGGCAAACTGTTTGAGCGTAAGGTCTTGTCGGGCGAAATAGTCGAGCAGGCTGGCGCACGACGGGCAAGCCTCAAAGTGATGTTGCACATCGAGCGTATCGCGGGCGCTCAACTCTTCGTCAAGGTGTAACTGAATCAACTCTTTGGCTTCGCTGCAATTCATAAATGCTTTTCAACTCAATTGCCAATGCCTCTGGCGCGTCTGGTCATCATAATTTTGCGAAGGTCACGGCGGGCGCGATGCAGCCGCGACATTACCGTGCCAATCGGCACATCCAACACTTCCGCCGTTTCTTTGTAAGTAAAATCTTCAACAACAATAAGCCACAAAACCGAGCGATACTCTTCCGATAGCAGCGCCGTAGCGTCCATCAACTCGCGCCCTTCCAACTGGCGCAAGGGGTCGAAAGCAACGACATTGCTCTGTTCGTAGTGGCTGCGGTCGTCGTCCTCAAGCGACTGTTCGGCAAGTTTCATCTTCTTTCCCTCACGCAGATTGATGACGTTGAACATAATGCGAAAGAGCCACGCTTTACAGTTGGAGCCAGCCTCGAAGGAATGAAAATACTTCCAGGCACGAAGATAGGTCTCCTGCACGATGTCTTCGGCGTCGCTGAGGTTGCGTGTCAAGCGATTGGCGACGCGGACGAGCGAATCGAGATGCGCCATCGCTTCGCGCTCAAACTGTTCGCTTTGCACTTTGCTCTCTCGGTTCAACAATGGCTTCCACTGCCTTAGACAATCAAAATCAGTTAAAACGGGGCGCACAGCATGGAACTCATCATCCCATGTTCAGGCACAAGTGTGCGCCCCGAACCGGCACACCGCCTCACATCCTATGACTGGCAACGGCGCTGTCGAAGGCTTTGACATACGCCTCGCGGTTGTAATTATGATCGGTCTTAAAGAGCGCCTTCTGCTTGGTGTCAAAGATAGCCACCATTGAGGTCTTGGTTTTATTGGCGGCAAAAAATTTCGTCAGCCCGAAATGCTCTGCCGTCATGGCTGCCTCTTTACTGGTTTCGTCACTGGTCACATTCAGGATAACAAAGTTCAGGCGTTCGGCGTATTGCGCCTTCAGGTCATCGAGTATCGGCTCGACCTTGTGACAGGCGGGACACCAATCGGCGCGGATGATGACCACCATTGGTTTGTCATTATGATTCTTCATGCCGTCATCGGCTTTCATCATCTTGTCTTGTGCAAAAGCGTTGCCGCCAATCAGCAACAGCGCAAAAAGCGCCAGCGCGTTTATCGTGTGTTTTACCATTGTGTATTCCCCTGTAAAAATTGAAGTTGTGACGGAAGCAAATCCAGCCTAACTATTATTGAGTCGCTCCCGCCCTTTCAGAAGGTAAAACTCAGGCGACGGCGTTTTTATTCCGACTACCGTTTTTTTTCTGTATTGGCGCTTTTTTTCGTTACGCGGCTGCATTTGTGTATTGCCGTTACCGAATTACTCTTTTCTACAACTGCCTAATGAACCACATCGCTGCCATTTTTGCATTGGCGCTTTTTCTTCAATTAAGAATTAAAAATTAAAAATTAAAAATTACAGAGGCGTTCGCTTCATCCTTCATTCTTAATTTTTAATTCTTAATTGGTTTCTACATCGCTGCCATTTTTCCTCACTATATCTGCGCGTTTTTTCGTTAAACGCTTTGGAATCAGCATTACTGAACATTTTGCCGTTGCCTCTACAGTAAGACTGCATCGCTGCCATTTTCTCTATTGGCGCTTTTTTTCATTACCTACCGGAAAGGCAGAGCCATGCCGCACATCAAAGCGACGCCGCCGCGACACCAACCAGCGTACACCTTGCCCTTTCAGCCCAATGGCATTAAGTTAAGAAAAAATAGCGGCGTCCTGGGAGCGCAGGCATCTTGCCTGCTGGCGGTTGGCAGGCAAGATGCCTGCGCTCCCAGCCTTAACTTACTGCCATTGCCCTTTCAGCCCTTCCCCCCTACTCCCTCACTCCCCTACTGCTTTTGTAACGCCTCTCATTTTCACGCCTTTTATTGTACCATAAACGTACAGAACGTGCAATTCTTTTCTTCTTCAGGGTTGAGGATTTTATGGTTCGGGTTGGCGCGAAGGGCGGCGGTTGAGTAGAGTATTCAATCCTGTGTTGAAAGATAAATCCATCATCTGTTTTGCGGGCGAGGATTGGTGGTATCACCACCCGCATTCCAAAAATCACATCATGCGGCGGCTGGCGCGGGCGGGCAATCGCGTCGTCTTTGTCAACTCGATTTCGATGGGCTTGCCGGATATGAAAAGCCCGGACTTCTTCGGCAAGATCAAACGCAAGCTCAAGAGTTTCGCTAAATTCATTCGTCGCGCCGATGATGGCATCATCGTTGTCACGCCAATCGTCACGCCGTTTTATTCCAGTAAAGCGGGACGCACTTTGAATCGCTGGCTGCTCGTTGTGCAATTCCGGCTTCTCAGCTTTATCTTCAAATTACGACAACCGATTCTCTGGGTCGCTATTCCGACGGCGCGGGAGATTGTTGGGCATTTACAGGAAAGCGCCCTGATTTATCAGGTTTCCGACAAGTATGACGCCAATCGTATGGATCACGCGACGGCGGGAAATTTAATTGCCGCAATGCACGATGAGCTAGTGCAACGCGCCGATTTAATCTACTACTCCGGCAGAAAACTCTTTGAAGAAGAGATTGCCGCGCATCCTGAACTGGCAACAAAAGCGAAATTACTGGAACAAGCGGTAGACTTTGAGCATTTCGCCTCGGCGACGGCTGAAGTGTGGCAGGAGCCGGACGATATGGCGGCAATTCCGCAGCCGCGACTCGGTTATTTCGGAGCCATAGAGACGTGGCTGCTCGACCAGAAGATGATTCGTTATATCAGCGAAAAACGCCCCGAATGGCATTGGGTTCTGCTCGGTTTGAAAGCGGCGCGACTCGACATTGAAGCCTTGCCGAATGTGCATTATCTGGGGTCGAAGCCTTATGCGGAGATGCCGCGCTATGCGGCGAGTTTCGATGTCTGTGTGCTGCCGTGGGTAACGGATAATGAATTTGTCAGCTATGGCAGCGCCATCAAAGTCCGCGAGTATCTGGCAACCGGCAAGCCTGTCGTCATCACGCCGCTTTACGAATACGAGACGTGGGGCGAGGCGCTGCGAATTGCGCGGAGTTATGACGATTTTATCGCTAAAATTGACGATGCGCTGCATCAGGATGACGCGGCGCAACGGGCAAAGCGGCAGGTATCAGTAAAAGAATCAACATGGGATGCGCGAACCGAGATGGTGAGCCGCGATATAGAGGCAATTCTGCGAGATAGGTAACAGCAGCGTTAGACCGTAGAGGCGAGCCGGTTTTTAAGGAATAATTCACGTGACACAGTAGCGAGACAAACCACAACCACCAGAAGCCGGTGTTAGAGTTCAACCTTCAGGTTGGCAGTAGCTTCAAAAGCGGCTCCTTGGCGAATATGACGAAAGCTATCAACCATAAAATGCAAACAGATAGAGGCTCAGAAGCAACCGTAAATTTCGCCTTCTGACGCTACGACCAACCTGAAGGTTGAACTCTACCACCTGTCGCCAGACGGTTCTGTTGCCTCGCGCGTAAGATCAGGGAATAATTTTCTTGCTTTGATGGATATAAAGAGTGGAATCTTCTTGATTCGTCATTAACATCTAAACAGGAGAAATTTACATGAGACGATTATTGCAATCCCTGACGCTGCTCTCGATGCTCTTGGTCATCGGCTTGGCGGCAACGCCGAAAGTTGGTGAACGAGCGCCCGATTTCAGCCTGCCTTCGGACAAAGGCGCGACCGTGGCGCTGAAAGAGTATCTGGGCAAATCGAAAGTCGTATTGATCTTTTATCGCGGTTCGTGGTGACCGTATTGCCGCAAGCAGCTTGCCAGTATGGCGAGCAACCTTGATAAGTACAAAGCCGCCGGAGCCGAAATCGTTGCAATCAGCGTAGACCCGCCCGACAAAAGCCGCGCGATGGCGGAAAAGCTCAACCTGAACTTCCCTATCCTCACCGATGACGGGCATAAAATCATAGACACTTACGGCATCCTCGATCCGGGTGGCAAAATCTCACGCGCCGCCGTTTTTGTTCTGGATAAAAAAGGCATCATTCGCTGGCAGTACATCGCTGACGATTACAAAGTGCGCCCGCTCGATGATGTCGTGCTTGCCGAACTGGCAAAGATCAAATGAAGTGGCGCAAATTGCAAGAAAAATGATGATGCAGCCTGGGAGCGCAGGCATCTTGCCTGCTGGCGGCTGGCAGGCAAGATGCCTGCGCTCCCAGTGAAAAATTTGAACTTTTCGCTGTGCCGGAAGTTCTTGAAAAGCGACACCAGTTTACAAAGCCGAATTGCCGATAGCGGCTCACGCGACGCTGCCGGCAATTCGGTTCATTAAAGACGGCTATTCAAGAACATAAAACTATGAAAAACATTCTGAAAGACCTATGGCTTTCTTTCGCCTCGGTTTGCCTATTGACGGCGATTTTTTCTTCTTGTGCTTACGGTCAGCGAGACACGGAGAGAAAACCGGCGCACCGCGAAGTTGCTATCACTTTTGACGATTTGCCGTCTACTCATAGCGCTCCTGAAACCATGCGCTATGTTACTGACCATTTGCTGCGCCGCATTAAAGCGCATGGCATTCCGGCTATCGGTTTTGTCAATGAAAACAAACTCTATGCTAATAACCGGCTGGACGCTGGACGAGTTGGCTTGCTGCGTCAGTGGCTCGCCGCCGGACTCGAACTCGGTAATCATACCTTCTCGCACATTTCGATAGATCAATCGCCGCTTGCGGCTTACAAAGAGAATGTCATTCGCGGCGAAATTGTCACCAAACAATTACTCAACGAACGCGGCATGAAGTTGCGTTATTTCCGGCATACGCAACTTCGCACCGGACCGACGCCGGAATATAAGAAAGACCTCGACCGTTTTCTTGGCGAGCGCGGCTACATCATCGCTCCGGTGACGATTGATAATAATGAGTACATCTTTGCCGACATTTATTCCAGAGCCAGACAACGCGGCGATAAAGCGATGATGAAACGGGTGGTTGACGCCTACCTTACTTATATGGAAGAAGTCTTCACTCACTTTGCGAAATTATCCGCAGACTTTCTCGGCTATGAAGTCAAACAGACCTTGTTGCTCCACGCTAATGAACTGAATGCCGATGCTCTGGATGAGCTTGTCGCTATGATGCGACGCAAGGGCTATCGGTTTATTTCGCTTGCAGAGGCGCTCACAGACCCGGCGTACCGACTGCCTGACGCGCAAGTAACCAAAGGGCTATCGTGGTTGCATCGCTGGATGCTGGCAAAAGGCGAGAAGTTGCAACCGGAACCGTTGGAGCCGGAATTTATCACGCAACTCTTTCGCACTTATCAACGCTAACCGGCAGAGCGCAATTTCTAAGTTGGTGATTTGCTTGACATCTCCTACTCTTTAGCAGCAATCTCTTTTCAAGGTTGCGGCAAGGAGGTTATCGCCATGACAGATGAGGTGAGAAGCGCGACTTCACACTCAACCATAGCCGACGAACAACAACTGCGGCACATCAACGAAGAATGGGTGGCGGCTCTGCTGCGTGGCGATACCCAAACGCTCAATCGCCTGATGGATGAAAGCTGTATCTTCAGCTATGCCTTGGAAGGCGATGACCGGGATCAGTTTATCGCTGATATTGAAGCCGGTGATCTTCAGGTCTATTCCCTCGACCGCGATAATGTCGAAGTCAATATCTATGGCGCGACCGGCGTGTTGCTGGCATTCGACACCAGCTACTGGAACTACAAAGGGCAACATATTCAGAATCACTATCGCATTATTCATGTCTATAGCAAACGTGAGGAAGAGTGGCAAATCGTCGCCATTCAGGCAAGCCCCATCTCCTCAAAGTAAATTAGCGGAAAAGTCAGATGTTGCCTGACCGATATGGTCAAGTTATACCGCTATTGTCTGCAATCCCTTTATGATGTTGTTCATAATGAAAAACCATAGGAGGTAAATATGGCAAAGATGCGTGTTGTACAAGTCTCTCAGGCGGGAGGCGCGTTAGAACTGGTGGAACGGGACATCCCGGAACCGAGCGCCGGAACCGTGCGAATCAAAGTACAGGCGTGCGGCGTTTGTCACAGCGATTCGCTTACCAAAGAAGGCGGAATGCCCGGTATCGAATACCCGCGAGTGCCGGGGCATGAAGTCATCGGCGTCATTGATGCGGTTGGCGAAGGCGTGGCGAAATTCAAGGCAGGGCAACGAGTCGGCGTTGGCTGGAACGGCGGTTACTGCGGCTACTGTGATGCCTGCCGGCGCGGCAATTTCTTCGCCTGTCAGACTGCCGGACAGGTTACGGGTATCAGCTACGATGGCGGCTATGGCGATTATATGCTTGCTCCAGCTTCGGCGGTGGCGCTGGTGCCGGACGAACTCAACAGTGTTGACGCCGGACCGTTGATGTGCGCCGGACTGACGACCTTTAATGCGATTCGCAATAGCGGAGCGCGTCCCGGTGATCTGGTCGCTATTTTGGGTATCGGCGGGCTTGGGCATCTCGGCGTCCAGTTTGCCGCCAAGATGGGCTTTAAGACGGTTGCCATCGCTCGCGGCGTTGATAAAGAACCCTTGGCAAGAGAACTCGGCGCGTGGCATTACATTGACAGTCAGACGCAAGACCCGGCGGCGGAATTACAGAAACTCGGCGGCGCGACTGCCATCATCGCCACCGTCACCAATGGCGATGCGATGGGCGCGGCGATGGGCGGACTGGCAGCCAAAGGAACCTTCATGATTTTAGGGGCGGCGGAATCGCTCAATGTCTCGCCGCTTTTTCTGTTGACGGGCAGCCGCTCGGTTAAGGGCTGGTACTCCGGCACTTCGATTGACTCGGAAGATACATTGAATTTCAGCGCCATTAGCGGCGTGCGTTCGATGAATGAAGTCTATCCGTTGGAACGCGCCGCCGAAGCCTACGAGCGTATGATGAGCGGCAAAGCCCGCTTCCGCGTTGTCCTGACCACGGGCAATTAAAATACTTTGAACGAGGGGTGTTTTTTCACCACGAAGATCACGAAGCAACACGAAGATTTTTATAATCTTTTCTTCGTGTTCTTCGTGTCCTTCGTGGTTAAGAGTGATGAAATGATTTGGCTGAGAAAAGAAATAGCGTCATCATTTTACAGACAATCTAACCTGGCGTCACTTGGCGGTAGGCTCTGGCGATGGTGTCAAATAGTTTGTCAACGCCTACCGGGGTCAGCAAGTCTGTGCCAACCACATTGCGCCGGACTTTGATGACTGTGCGCGAATCGTTCGCTTTAATTTCCACCTTTTCGCCACTTTGTGAAATCGCCTGCTCTTTATTGAGGACGTAACGGCTCTTTTTGAAGTGCAACATCGCTTCCAGGCGTGTCTTAATTTTATGCTTCGTCTTGGTCTTGTATTTGCCGCTCGTGCGTCGTTTGCCTTCGCTGCGTTTGCGGATGCGGTCAAACAGTTGAATTTCAAGCCGTGTGCCGTCCGCTAATGTGCCTTTTGCTAATAGCCAGTAGTGAGCATAGAAGGCTTCGGTGACTTTGCTGCCCGATCTTTGTAATCGCTGCCCTGACGCTGATAACTGATTGCTGTAGTTGGTTCCTACGGTTGTGCCGTCGCGCAAATCGAGCCGCAGATAAAATGGCTCCTGCGGCGACATCTCTTCCCGCAGCACCGCGAGCAGCGGAATGATGAATTGGCGTAAATGATTCCGCATATCCAGCCGTCGTCTGGCGATAAGGATGAAAAGAATAACGAACGGCACAAGGATTAGCAGATAGAGTAAAAACGAGTAGACCGTCGCAATGCTGAAGAAAAAGCCGATGAAGGCGATTAGCCCGCAACCACAGCCAATGCCGCCAAATTTGCTGCTCGACGCATCGCGGTAGCGATCATATTCGCCAACTTTGCGAAACAGCGTAAGCCATTGCTCCGGCGTTGCCGTGCCTTCGATGATCTTCTCCTTGATAAAAACCTTCTGGTCGGTGTTCAGGGACTGATAGGTTTGAAAGGTCTTCAGCAAACTCATTCCGGGCATCTCTCCGCCAGTGGTATCGCTGCAGAAAGAAGAAACCACATCTTACCTGTATTGCACAAATCGAAAAGCGAAAATTCAGCATCGGGAAGAAATCAGAAAGATATTTGGGTAGTGGCGCAGTGAGGAGAGGAGTTCAGAGTACAGCCTTCAGGCTGAAGTCGTAAAAAGCTAAACCTTCAGCCTGAAGGCTGTACTCTGAACTTTCTATGCCTCTCACCTCATTGAACCACTACCGATATTTGCAGAGAAGTTGAGCGAAGCGGCAGCCTGTGTTTGTTGTCTGATAGGCATTCACGCTTCTACCGCATCGCCAATAGTTAAGACCTGACTTGCCTGACGGAAAAGAACAAGGTATAGATTTTCCGTTACAATTTGCTGTAGAACAGCTTGGTTGTATCGTCAATTTTCTGCGAAAGGAGAAACCCTTGCCACTCAGCGCCAGAAACCATCTGAAAGGAAAGATTACGGAAATACAACTCGGCGATGTCGTCGCCCACGTTACCATTAAAGTCGGTCAGAATCTGGTCGAATCCATCATCACGCGGCGCAGCGCCGACGAGATGAACTTGAAAAAAGGAGATCTGGTCACGGCAGTTGTGAAAGCAACTGAGGTGATGATTTCAAAAGGCGAATAACCGAAAAGCACTCCGAGTCACCGCGCCTAAAGGCATCGAAAGTAGCGACTGCCAACGGACGAGTGACCGATAGGGTTAGGAGGGAAACGTCCTGGCCTCCCGCATTTGGAAAGGAGAAATTATGACTCACGCCCTACGCCGCTATCTGTCTGTTCTGTGTATCCTCTTCGTCTTCCAACCGTCTGCCGTTTTGGCTTACCGGAAACCGCAAGCTGCCGCAACCGATGTGCTGTTGATTATCGGTGGCGAGGTAGAGAAACCGCAACAACTGACCGCCGCCGATTTGGCGAAACTGCCGCGCCGCAGTGTCAAAGCGACAGACCCCGACGGCAAAGAATTTACTTACGAAGGCGTTTTGTTGATTGATGTGCTGAAACTCGCCGGTCTGCGTTTTGGCGAAACCTTGCGCGGCAAACGCTTGGCTACTTATCTGCTGGTCGAAGCCACAGACGGTTATCAAGCAATCTTTGCGCTGCCGGAACTTGACCCGGCATTCACCGACCGCGTTGTACTGCTGGCTGACCGGCGCGATGGCGCACCGCTACCCGATTCGGTTGCGCCGTTGCAAATCATCATTCCCGGTGAGAAGCGTCACGCCCGCTATGTGCGGCAGGTGAAATCTCTGATAATCCGTCGCGCTTGAAAGTCGCCGATAATTTTTCTCACACAGAGACAGAATCATGAAAAGAGGCAATAGAATCATGCAAAATCACCATCGTTTACTCTGCATCGTCTTGTTGCTGACGGCAATTCTCTTCGCGGTATCCTGTGGCGGTAAAAAAGCCGTCTCAGAATTGACCGCTTCCGCCGCCGCTGATTTGACGCCAGCGTTTCAGGAAATCGGCGCTCTGTTTGAAAAAGAGAGTGGCACGAAAGTAACTTTCAACTTCGGCTCGACCGGGCAACTGGCGCAACAGATTGAACAGGGCGCTCCGGTTGATCTCTTCGCCGCCGCCAATGTCAGCTTCGTTGAAGAGTTGGAGAAGAAGGGCTTGATTCTCTCCGATACCAAAGCCTTTTACGCGCAGGGACGCATCACCATCTGGACGCGGCAGGACAACCCGCTTACTCTGACGCGCCTTGAAGACCTCACTCGCGCCGATGTCAAAAAGCTCGCCATTGCCAACCCGGAACACGCGCCTTATGGCATTGCCGCCCGCGAGGCTCTGCAATCAGTAGGGATTTGGGATGCCGTTAAAGATAAAATCGTCTTTGGCGAAAATATCCGTCAGACCTTGCAATATGCCGAAAGCGGCAACGTAGACGTGGCAATTGTCGCGCTCTCGCTCAGTATCGGAAGCGGCGGGCGTTATACGCTGATTCCGGCAGAATTGCACAAACCGTTGAAGCAGGCATTGGCGGTGATCAAAGGCGCAAAGAATGAAGCGGCGGCGCGACGTTTTGCCGCTTACGTCAACGGCGATGCGGGACGCGCTATTATGCGAAAATACGGCTTCATTCTTCCCGGCGAGGAGGCAGCGAAATGAACTGGCACGCCGTATGGCTATCTCTGCAAGTGACCGCCGTTGCTACTGCGTGTTTGTTCATCATCGGGCTGGCGCTGGCGCTGGCGCTGGCGCGGCGGCGGCGGCGGCGGCTACCGGGACAACCGATTCTTGAAGCCTTTATCAATCTGCCGCTAGTGTTGCCGCCCAGTGTTATCGGCTATTATCTGTTGCTGGCGCTAGGGCGTGGCAGCCCGTTGGTTGAATGGTTTGACATCCGGTTGTTGTTTACGTGGTCTGCCGCCGCCGTCGCTTCAACGATTGTCGGTTTGCCGTTGATGGTGCAGGCGGCGCGGGCAGCAATTGCCGGAGTTGACCCGGTGCTTGAAAACGCGGCGCGGACGCTCGGCTCAACTGAATGGCAAGTCTTATGGCGGGTTACGTTGCCACTGGCGCGGCGCGGCATCCTCGCCGGACTCATCCTCGGCGGAGCGCGGGCGCTCGGTGAGTTTGGCGCAACGTTAATGGTTGCTGGCAATATACCGGGACAGACACAAACGCTGCCGCTTGCCCTTTACGATGCGGTGCAGAGCCGGGAGTACCGAGCGGCAAATCTGATGGTTGTGCTGATGACGATAATCTCTTTGCTTGGTCTGTGGTGGGTGCGGCGATTGGAACCGCCAATAGCGCGACAACCGGCAAATCGGTGAATGGCGCGGAAAAATTTGAACCACGAAGAACACGAAGAACACGAAGAAGGTAAGGGAGGGAGGAAGAGAGTAAAGGAAATCGTCATTGTCCATTGTCCACTGTCCATTATCCATTGTCGTTCGGTAGTTTTTGTGTGGTTTCGCTATGGCTGTCGCTGCCAGATGATTTACCTCATTCGACAATGAACAATGGATAATGGACAGTGGACAATGCTGCTGCCTGATGAACTCTCTACACCCTCCAGACTCTCCCAACTATTTTCTTCGTGTCCGTCGTGTTCTTCGTGGTTCAAAAGAACTTGTTTCTTTCGCAATCGGTGAATGAATGGCGCAAGACAAGCGGCTTGTTGTTGACATCGAAAAACAGTTTGGCGCGTTCCATCTGCAAATCCGTCTGGCAGTTGGCACGGAAATCTGTGTCTTGTTCGGACCATCCGGCGCAGGCAAAACGCAAACTCTCAATGCCATCGCTGGACTCATGACGCCTGATAATGGCGACATCACGCTTGACGGCGCGGCATTCTTTCGCCGCCGGAACGCTGAAGCAACCGTCAATCTCCCAGCGCGTCAGCGTCATGTCGGCTATGTCTTTCAGCAATACGCCCTTTTTCCACATCTGACGGCGCTGGAAAATGTCGCTTATGCGTTATGGCGCAGGCGCGATGCCCGCCAGCGAGCCTCTGAATTACTGGAGCGAATGCACCTTGAAGGGCTGGCTGACCGTTACCCGGCGGAACTTTCCGGCGGGCAACAACAGCGCGTCGCCATTGCGCGGGCGCTTGCCGCCGAGTCTAAAGTCTTGTTGCTTGATGAACCGTTTTCTGCGCTTGACCGCGCCATCCGCGAACGTCTGCATCAGGATTTGTTAGCCTTACAGACAGAAGCTCAACTCGTCGTCCTCTATGTCACGCACAATCTCGAAGATGCTTTTGCCATCGGCGCGAAGCTGGCAATCGTCTACGATGGCAAGGTTGAGCAAATCGCCGCGCCGGAGCAAATCATTCGCCACCCGGCAAACGCCAATGTCGTGAAAACGCTGGGCATCGCTAATCTCTTTGAGGCGCAAATAACGGGCGTAACGGCAACCGGCGTTCAACTTGATTGGCAAGGGATAAAGCTGGAAGCCGCAACCTCACAGGGGTACGAAGTCGGCGCAACAGTGACAGCGTACATTCGCCCCGAAGAGCTACAGGTGATTGCCGAAATCCCGCATAGCGAAGATACTACATATAATTACCTATCCGGTACAATCACACGCCGCCAAGCGGGTTATCAATTCCACACTCTGCGCGTCAGACTGGCAAACGCTCAGGAAATTGAAGTCGCCGTACCCGCCTCACAATCTTTAGCAACACTCGCCGATGACACCATTCGTCTTGCTCTGGCAAAAACTGCTTTGCGCCTGTTGCCGCCGGTGATTTAATCCGGCAGATTGTTCAGCCGCTTGCGGAGTGTGCCGCTAAAGACGAAAATCAAAGGCGGCAACTTTACTTACAGGATAGCAAGATGACAGAGAAAAAAATCGCTCCTTATGGTTCATGGAAATCGCCCATCACTGCCGATTTGATCGTTTCCGGGACAATCGGACTCGGCGACATCGCCCTTAAAGGCAACGAAGTTTACTGGCTGGAAAGTCGTCCATCGGAAGCCGGACGCACAGTTATTGTTCACCGTTCAGCAAACGGCGAAACCACTGACCTGATTCCGCAACCCTTCAACGCCCGCACACGAGTACACGAATACGGCGGCGGCGCATTCATTGTCGTTGACGAGACAATCTATTTTTCCAAGTTCGCCGATAATCGCCTTTATGGCGTGCAACAAGGTTCAGCGCCAGAACCGCTTACCGCCGAAAGTAAGATGCGCTATGCCGACTTTTGCGTTGATGTGCCGCGCCAGCGTTTGATTTGTGTCCGCGAAGACCACACCGAGAGCGACACTGATTGCCTCAATACCATCGTTGCGGTTGACCTTCTGAATGGTACTAATACGATGCTTGCAGAAGGCAAGGATTTCTATGCTTCGCCGCGTCTGTCGCCGGACGGCAAACAACTTGCGTGGGTAGAGTGGAATCATCCGAATCTGCCGTGGGATGGTACGGAATTGATAGTCGCGGAATTGAACGAAGACGGCGCAATTGCCAGTCAAAGAAGCATTGCCGGTGGTTTGAGCGAATCCATCTTTCAACCAGAATGGTCGCCCAATGGAGAACTCTATTTTGTCTCTGACCGCAGCGGCTGGTGGAATCTCTATCGCTGGCGCAACGAAGCGGTGGAAGAGATTTATGCGATGGACGCGGAATTTGGAGCGCCGCAATGGGTCTTTGGAATGTCGCTCTACGCCTTTGCTTCAGAAAGCGAAATCATCTGCGCTTATAATGTGCAAGGCAACTGGCAACTCGGTAGGCTGGACACCGGGGCGCAAACCTTGACGACGATTCCCACGCCCTATACCGACATACGCAGTCTGCGACTGGCAAACGGGCGAGCCTTTTTTATTGCCGGTTCGCCGACCCGCAGCGAAGCCATCGTCAGTCTCGATTTAACCACCGAAGCGATTGCTGTGCTGCAACGCTCAAGCCACGTCACAGTAGACGAAGGCTATCTGTCAATTGCCGAGCCGATAGAATTTCCAACGGAGAATCATCTGACGGCGCACGCTTTCTATTACGCGCCAAAGAATAAAGACTATGCCGCGCCGGATGGTGAATTGCCGCCCTTGATTGTCATAAGTCATGGTGGTCCGACGGGCGCAACTTCCAGCACCTTGAGCCTACGCATTCAATACTGGACGAGTCGCGGCATTGCGGTTGTGGATGTGAATTATGGCGGCAGCACCGGCTACGGGCGCAAGTACCGGGAACGACTCAACGGCAACTGGGGCATTGTGGATGTGGACGATTGCATAAATGCAGCGCGGTATCTTGTCGAACAGGGAAAGGCGGACGGCAATCGTCTCATCATTCGCGGCGGCAGCGCCGGAGGTTATACGACGCTGGCGGCATTGACCTTCCATAATGTCTTTAAGGCGGGTGCGAGCTATTACGGCATCAGCGACCTTGAAGCCTTAGAGCAGGACTGCCACAAATTTGAATCGCGCTACAACTCCAGTCTCATCGGGCGTTATCCCGAAGCGAAAGAGTTATACAAACAGCGTTCGCCGATTCATCATACCGATAGGCTTTCGTGTCCGATTATTCTCTTTCAAGGGATGGATGATAAAGTCGTGCCGCCGAATCAGGCGGAGATGATGCTTGAGGCGTTGCGTAAAAAAGGCTTGCCGGTCGCTTATATCGCTTTTGAAGGCGAAGGACATGGCTTCCGCAAAGCCGAAAATATCAAACGCACACTCGATGCCGAGCTATATTTTTATTCCAAGATCTTCGGCTTCGATTTAGCTGATGCCGTTGAACCTGTAACAATTGAGAATCTGGATGAGTAAAGAAAGAAGGGATAATGATGAGCAGAAAAACATCGCTTAAAATCAATGACACGCCTCTGGCATTACCTGATGAAAAGCCTGCAACCGCAGAAGAGCTTGTCGCAGCAATTCATAAGTCAGGATTAGTCGGAATGTGGAAAGACAGGACAGACATCCGCAACAGCGAGGAATTTGCCCGCGAACTGCGGAAACGTGCTTCAAAGAGGAAGATAGAAGATGATGTTACTCGATTCTGATGTAATGATTGACATCTTGCGCGGTCCTCCTCCTGCGGTTGACTGGCTCAACAATTTAACCGGGCAAGCCCCGGCGCTTCCCGGCTTTGTTGTTTTGGAATTGATGGAAGGGTGCAGAAATAAGATGGAGATGAAGAGGTTATTGAGGTGGATTGCCCCTTTTCATGTGCATTGGGCTACAGATAGCGATTGTAACCGGGCGTTGATTGAATTTTCCCGAAGTCGTCTCAGTCACCGCATCAGCATTATGGATGTGCTTATTGCTGAAACTGCCATTGGTCTTAATGCAACGCTTTGCACATTCAATACAAAGCATTTCAAAGCGATTGCAGGTTTATTGACACTCCAGCCCTACAAAAAATAAAGGAATCCCATGAGCAAAGATAATCGAGGTATCGAAACGAAATTGATTCACGCCGGAGAGCCGCAGCCGCGCATTAAAGGCGCAGTCGTGTTGCCGGTCTTTCAATCGGCAACTTTTGAATATGCGGGCGAAGCCGATTACCACTCCGTCCGCTATATCCGCATGAACAACACGCCGAACCATTTGACCTTACACGCCAAACTTGCGGCGCTCGAAAATGCTGAAGCTGCCGTTGTGACAGCAAGCGGCATGGCGGCGATTTCAACGGCGCTGCTCACCGTGCTATCGGTGGGCGATCATATTCTGATGCAGGATTGTCTTTATGGCGGCACACATGATTTAGTGACACACGATTTCAAAGATTTCGGCTTTTCTTATACCTTCATCAATGCTGATGATGCGGCAAGCTGGCGCGAGCATCTGCGCCCGAATACGAAAGCAATTTATGTTGAAGCGATGACCAACCCGCTCGCACAGGTAGCGGATTTGCAAGCGGTTCCGGCGTTTGCCAAAGAGCATAATCTGATTTCGATGATTGATAATACCTTTGCCAGCCCGGTCAATTTCCGTCCTGCTGAATGGGGTTTCGATTTGTCGTTGCACAGCGCCACCAAATTCCTCAACGGACACGCCGACATCGTTGCCGGGGCGTGTATCGGTCGCGCCGCTTTGATTACCAAAATAACCCATCGCTTAAATCACTTGGGCGGCGCACTCGACCCGCACGCCGCTTTCCTGTTGCAGCGCGGCTTAAAGACGTTGGCTCTGCGAGTGGTTAAGAGTAATGAGAATGCTGTGCAGTTGGCGCAATTTCTGGAAAGTCATCCGGCAGTTGCGAAGGTCAATTATCCCGGCTTGGAAAGTTATGAACACTATGCCAGAGCGCGTGAATTATTCAGCCATTTCGGCGGCGTTCTGAGCTTTGAATTAAAAGGCGATGTCGCAAAAGCCGAAGCCTTTTTAGAGCGATTGACGATTCCGCTTATCGCGCCAAGTCTGGGAGCAACAGAGACACTGGTGACGCGCCCGGTGACCACCTCACACGCCGGAATGTCGCCCGCAGACCGTCAAAAAGCCGGCATCTCTGATACACTGATTCGCGTCGCTGTCGGCATCGAAACCACAGAAGATTTAATTGAAGATTTCAGACAAGCTATAGAAAGTTAGGTACGCTATGAAGACAGATGAATCATCAAAACATCATCTTGAATATAGCTTATTTGCTGAAAGCGAAGCAGCACTAAGAAACCAGCACTATAGAAATGCTCTTGAAACTTTACAAAAAGAGTTGTTTCAGGCGATTCAGAAAGCAGATCAACTGAATTCTTTCCGTCTTCTCCAGAGCTTGTTTTCAACAGTAATCTTGTTGGAAGCGAATTTGGAAAAGGCATACGGTGAAAGATGGGAAGAGCGAGTCCCAAAGATTTCCCAAGAAGCAGAAACTTTACGATGTTCTTTCTGCGATAAATCTCAAGATGAAGTCGCAAAATTGATAGCCGGTCCGACGGTATATATTTGTAATGAGTGTATCGAGATTTGTAACGAGATTCTGGAAGATGACAAAAAATACAAAGAGCGAATGAATGAGCAGAGCAATGAAAGATAAAGTCTGCATTGTAACGGGCGCGAATACGGGTATCGGGAAAGTGACAGCGCGGAGTCTTGCTGCATCGGGCGCAACGGTTGTAATGGTCTGCCGCGATAAGCAGAAGGGTGAAGCGGCGCGGGATGAGATTAAGCAAAAGACCGGCAATCAAAAGGTCGAATTGATGATAGCTGACCTCTCTTCGCAGGCACAGATTCGTAAACTCGCGGATGACTTCAAAGCGCGATATAACCGCCTCGATCTTCTGGTCAATAATGCCGGTCTTTATCTGCCGAAACGAACGCTTACCGTTGACGGTTTGGAGACGACCTTTGCCGTCAATCATCTCGCCTATTTTCTGCTTACCAATCTGCTGCTCGATTTATTGAAGCAGAGCGCCCTGTCGCGCATCGTCAATGTTTCGTCAGGGGCGCATCATTACGGCAAAGTTGAGTTTGATAATCTACAGGGCGAACGCGAGTACAAAGGTTTTGCCGCTTACAGCAACTCGAAACTGGAAAATGTATTGTTTACGCGGGAACTGGCGCGACGACTGGAAGGTATAGGCGTAACGGCAAACTCATTACATCCCGGCGCGGTGGCGACTAATATCTTTCGCCGTCTGCCCAAGCCCATCGAATGGCTTATTAAAGCCTTTACTTTAAGTCCCGAAAAAGGCGCGGAGACGAGTATCTACCTCGCAACCTCACCGGAAGTTGAAGGCATCTCAGGTAGGTACTTCGATAAAAAGCGCGAAGCGCGAATCTCTGCCATTGCACAGAATGACGAAGCGGCGCGACGACTCTGGGACGAGAGCGCCAGACTTACAGGATTGGAGCAAGTCGAAGCACAGTACCCGAGATGAAGGGAAGAAATTTTTGAACCACGAAGACCACGAAGGACACGAAGGATTTTTTGTTTCCTTTAGACTTGTTTCAGAATTGCCATTAGCTAGTAACTGAGAAACATAAAACAGACAAACTTCTCTCTGTTTTTTCTTCGTGCGCTTCGTGGTCTTCGTGGTTCAAAAGTCTTTATAATGGCATGGAAGCCTATGCTTTCGAGTTAAGGAGAACACTATGAAACGAAATATCCTCTTATCTTTTACAATTATTGCAATGCTCGCGCTCTCTGTCGCGGCACAGAAGCGAGCCTTTACCATTGAAGATTTTTATCGCATTAAAGGCGTTTCCGAAGTGCAGATTTCGCCCGATGGCAAAACGGCGGTCTATGTGGTTTCGACTTCCGATTTGCCGCGAGCTAAACGCGCCAGCCATCTCTGGGTGATGGATGTAGACGGCAAAAACGCCCGTCAATTGACCACACAGAGCGCCTTTTCTCCAACATTTTTGCCCGATGGCAGAATCTCTTTTCTGGCGGTGAAAGATGGCAGCGTCAATCTCTTTGTCGTTCCGGTGACGGGCGGCGAGTGGCAACAGTTGACCAAAATTTCGACGGGCATTTCCGATTATCGCTGGTCGCGTGACGGCAAATTGCTGGCATTTTCTACTGATGTTTACCCGGAATGCGGCGACGATGCCGCCTGTAACAAACGCACCGCAGAACGCTGGGAAGGCGGAGCGTTGAAGGCGCACATGGCAGATGCGCTGCTCTATCGTCACTGGACAGACTGGCGGGACGGCAAGCGCACACATATCTTCGTGATGAATGCCGAAACCGGCGCGATACGCGATGTGACACCGGGCGATTTCGACGCGCCGACCTTTCAACTTGGCGGCATGGCAGCTTATGACTTTTCGCCCGATGGCAAAGAACTGGTCTATGTCTCGAATCACGATAAAGATCAGGCATCATCAACCAACGGCGATATATGGTTATTGTCGCTTACCGATGCCAATGCCAAGCCGCGCAACATTACAGCAGAGAACCGCGCCTATGATGGTAGCCCGCGCTATTCACCCGACGGGCGTTATATCGCTTATCGAATGCAGAAGATTCCGCGTTATGAATCTGACCTCTTTCGCCTCGCGCTCTATGACCGGACGACAGGCAAGAGCGAAGTGTTGACGGAAAGTTACCGCGATTGGATTGATGATTACGAATGGGCGGACGATGCCAAGGCAATCTATTTCACCGGACCCGTGAAAGGGCAAACGCCAGTTCAACGACTTGATATTGCCTCACGCGCTATTAGCCCTGTACTCGTGGATAAATCGGTGGACGCTTTCAGTTTCACGAAGGATTATAAACACCTGCTCTACATTCGACGCGGCATCGCGGAACCGGCGGAAATCTTCACTGCCGACATGGTGAACGGCAAAGCCGCTAACAACAAGCAATTGACCAGCATCAACGCGGCTGTCTCTAACGAAGTAGATATTCGACCGGCGGAACAGATGTGGATACCGGGAGCGGGTGGCGCGAAGATTCACACCTTCGTCGTCAAACCGCACAACTTTGACCCCAGCAAGAAGTATCCCTTAATCATCAATGTTCATGGCGGACCACAATCGCAATGGGCAGATGGTTTTCGCGGCGATTGGCAGGTATACCCCGGTAAAGGCTACATCGTGGCGTTCTGCAATCCGCACGGCTCAACGGGTTACGGGCAGGACTTCACGGCGCAGATTTCCGGCGATTGGGCGGGAATGGTCTATGAAGATGTGATGAAAGTGACCGACGCGCTGGAAAAATTGCCTTACGTGGATAAGAACCGTATGGGGGCGATGGGCTGGTCGTATGGCGGTTACTTTATGAACTGGGTCGAAGGACACACAGACCGCTACAAAGCGATTGCTTCGATGATGGGCTTGTACGACCTGCGTTCGTTCTATGGCGCGACCGAAGAATTATGGTTCCCGGAATGGGATTTGAAGGGGCAACCATGGAACTCGCCGCTTTATGAAAAACTGTCGCCATCGAATTATGTCAAGAACTTCAAAACGCCTTGTCTGGTGATTGCCGGCGAACGTGACTACCGTGTGTCCTATACGCAATCGTTACACTTTTTCACCGACTTGCAGAAGATGGGCGTGCCGTCGCGTTTGATTATCTATCAGAACGCCGGACACTGGCCCAGCTGGTACGAAATGGCGCTCTATTACACAGCGCATCTGGAATGGTTCCAGAAGTATCTGGGAGGCGAAGCGCCGGAATGGACGACGGAAGCCTTTTTACGCAATGCCGTCTTTGACCCCAAGACCGGCAAACGCTACGAAGAAGAACGCGCCAAACCGGAGCCGGGTATCAGCAAGCAGAAGTAACGCGACTAGCGGCGCAGCCGCAGAGATTAGGGAAGGCGAACGGGACGGAAAGGCAAAGCCATTCCGCACATCAAAGCGGCAGAGCCGCAAAGGGGTAATGCCGCTTTGAAGATACGCAAGATTTCATCCATCAAAGCGTAGAGCCGCGACAAGGCAACTCAAGCGTTCGGTTTTCGAGAGGCAGTTTGTCACGAGAGAAAGCGTTTCTTGCTATCTATATCAGCGTTGCCATCAGCTATCTTGGCGTTGGCTTGGTCGCGCCGCTGATTTCGATTGTGCTGGCGGAACACGGAGCAAACAGCGTCATTGTCGGGCTTGTCGGAACAACGATGTTTGCCGCTTTTACGCTCGCCTCTTATCCGATAGGCGCGTGGATTGACCGCATCGGAGCCAAGCCGGTGCTGATCGGCGGGCTGGTTGTTTACGGGGTGTCGCTGCTGCTCTTTGCCTTTATCAATTCCATTGCCCTCTTCTTCGTAATGCGCTTTATCGAAGGCATCGGCGCAGCAGCAATATCGGTTGGCACGGAAACTATGATTGGGCAACTCAGCCGCCCGCATGAACGCGCCCGCCGCATGAGCTTTTACGCGCTGTCGGTTGGCGCGGGTTGGGCGCTCGGACCGATGGCGGGGGCGTTGTTGTTTCAGGTGCATCCCGGCCTTCCCTTCTATGCCAGTTGCGCGTTCAGCATTCTGGCGGCGGCGGCGGTCTGGGCGGCGATTCCCAAGACCGGCGACAGTTCGCACGTCGTTGAAAGTTTCCTGAAATCCTTTTCGCTGCCTTTGCTCGTGCCGATTTCGGCAGGCGCATTGCACGGCTATCTGATGTCGTCACTGGTGACGCTCATCCCGCTTTACCTTAAACGCATTGACATAGATGAAACGGCGATGGGCGGCATTATCACGGCGGTCATCTTTGGTACAATACTCAGCCAACTACCGATTGGTTATGCGGCAGATCGTTATGGCAAGCGCCGTGTTTTGCTGGCGGCGGCGGCGCTGGCCGCTATTGTCTTTGTGGTAATGCCACTCGGCACAACCTGGTACAGCTTTGTGATTACCGGGGCATTACTTGGAGCCTGTGCCGGGACGTTCTATCCGATAGGGCTGTCGTTGATTGGCGAGATTGTCAAACCGCAACGACTGGGCGCGGCAAATGCGCTCTTCTCTCTAGTGTTTGGCATCGGCAGCCTCACGGGTCCGACGCTCTCCGGTATTGCCATGAATCGCTTCGGCTATAGTTGGTTGTTCTATCTGCCCGCCATTCTCACTGCCGCCTTTGCCCTTGAAATCATCGTCCTGCACAACGCGACAAAAGTACGCGACAAAGTCATTGCAGAAGGTAGCGAGGCTTCAACAAGCGGAAGTAGAAAAGTTTAGAGTACAGCCTTCAGGCTGCCTTCAGTAAAGGCAAAACCTTCAGCCTGAAGGCTGTACTCTAAACTCCTCTTCTCACTGAGTCACTACACAGCAAACTAACCAGTGGCAGAAGTCAAATCGGCAACCGCCGGAAATTTTGGCGGCTTGCGATGTTTGGTTAGCTGTTCGTAAGCATAAGCGAGGGCAATCAGTTTCGGCTCGCTCCACGCTCTGCCCGCGAATGAGATGCCGACGGGCAAGCCGTAGATGTAGCCAGCCGGAACCGTGATATGTGGATATCCGGCGACGGCGGCAGGTGTGGAAAAGCCGCCTGTGAAGTGGTCGCCGTTGACTAAATCGGTTGTCCAGCACGCCCCGCCCGTCGGCGCAATCAGGGCATCAAGTTTATGTTTCGTCATCACCGCGTCAATGCCTTCGGTTCTCGACAAGCGCAGATTCGTCGCTAATGCCTTGCGATAAGCGGGGCTGTTCAAATCGCCTTTTGCCTGTGCCTTGAGCATAATCTCTTGCCCGAAGTAGGGCATTTCGCGCTCGCGGTTTTTCTCATTAAAGGCGATGATTTCTTGTAAGGACTTCACCGGAGCGCGTGAGCCGAGAGTCGCCAGATAGGCATTCAAATCGGCTTTAAATTCGTAGAGCAGAACTTCAAATTCCGAAGCGTCATACTTGCCCATATTGGGAATATCGGCGGGGTCAATAATTATTGCGCCCGCCTTTTTCATCGCTTCGATGGACTCCATCATCAGCTTATCCACGCGGTCATTGAAGCCGAAGGACTTACGAACCATGCCGAGCCGTGCGCCCTTGAGCGCGTTCATGTCAAGAAACCTGGTGTAGTCCTTATGCGCTTTGCCGCTACTCGAATTTGTCGCTTTGTCGCGGGCATCAATGCCAGTCAACGCACTGAGCAGAATTGCCGCATCGCGCACGGTTCGCGTCATGGGTCCGGCAGTGTCCTGACTGTGAGCAATCGGGATAATACCGGAACGGCTGACGAGTCCCAGCGTCGGTTTAATGCCGACCAGTGAATTTGCCGACGACGGGCAGACGATGGAGCCATCGGTCTCTGTGCCAATCGAAACGGCGCAGAGATTGGCGGCGGTTGCCGCGCCGGAACCGGAACTTGAACCGCACGGGTTACGGTCAAGCGCGTAAGGGTTATGCGTCTGCCCGCCGCGCCCGCTCCAACCGCTTGTCGAATGAGTTGAGCGAAAATTCGCCCACTCGCTCAGATTGGTCTTGCCGATGATGACCGCTCCGGCTTCGCGCAGTTGGCTGACGATGAAGGCATCTTTCGGGGCGATGGAATCGGCAAGCGCCAGCGACCCGGCAGAGGTGTGCATCCGGTCGGCAGTGTCAATGTTGTCTTTGATTAACACGGGGATGCCGTGTAACGGGCTACGGGAGCCTTTTTCACGTCTTTCTTTATCAAGCGCATCGGCAATGGTGAGAGCATCGGGGTTGAGTTCAATGACGGAATTGAGCTTTACGCCTTGCCGGTCAATCTCTTCGATACGCGCCAGATAGCTTTCGGCAATGGAACGCGCTGAGTGTTTACCTGATTGCATTGCCGCCTGTAAATCGCTAATCGTCGCCTCTTCAAATTCAAACGGCGCGACAAAACGGGAAGGCGCTGCCGATGTTGAGAAGGGCGCATTGACGAGCAACAACACCCCGGCTGAGGCGCTGAGTTTAAGAAATTGACGACGACTTGCAAGAGCTTTCAAATGAGGATACTTCATCTTTGCTCCACAGGATGATTCGTGATTGCAGACTCCATAAGAAATTCTTTCTTTTGAAAAATAAGTAAACATACTGCTTGCGCGACGCCGATAAACAGACCGAGTAAAATGCTTATAAAGATTCCTTCAAAAGGTCTTCCTCTACCATAAGAGCCGTAAGAGACAAAAAATATAGAGAAGACAATAGAGTACAATACTCGTGCCGGGAAGACAGCAACAATCCACAAACCGGCGAATTTGACACGCTTTTGCAGAATGATAGTCTGCCCGATGGCGACAAAAAGCGGGTAGAATAACCCCATCAGGGCGATAACTACCAGATATTCCTCCATGCCAAAGCCGCTTGATTGTAAGATGATGGCTTGCCCGCTTGCCACAAAGGAGAAAGAGAACAACGATAGTAGCGCGACAACTGCCGGTGTTGCCGATTCGTTAAAGGGAGCGGAAATCGAAGCAAAGCCCCGATTAATGATAAAAGAAAAGGGTATCTGTATGATGGATGCCGCCAGCATACAGCCTGCGGTCACGGCAATCCACGCAGGCGTAAGTTGGAGCCGTTTTCTGAGCATCAGGTATTGGGCGCTGCCCAGCGCAACCCCGTCTAACACATCCAGAAAAGCATTCAGCATCCAGTACATAATTCGCGGCGGATACCCGAAAAACATCTGAAAGCCCTGAAAAGATAAAAAATCGAGCAAATAGAAACAGACGGCAAGGGCGACGCGCATAGCGACATAGAGCAGGAAAATTTTGACTCGCGCATCCGGTTCAATTACGAATCGTTGTATGGCGGCAGACGGTCTCGGCGGCGGCGCGACCTGGGCGGCTGCTCCCGGCGCAAAGAATTGTGGCGGTTGATTGCCCGCTTGCGGAGGCTTGATAAATGGTTGTGCGGGCGGATTATTCGGCGGTGGTTGCGGGCGGCGCGGCAGTGTCGGTTCGCTGTCGGCAACTGGCTGTAAGGCTTGCAACATCGCCTTCGCATTGAGGAATCGCTCACGTGGATTCGATTCTATGGATTTGCTTAAAACGCCTGCCAGTTGCTCGCTTATCTGTGGGGCGAACTTGCGCCAGACGATTTCGCCGGTCTGTTGGTCGAGCAGATTGAGCGGATATTTGCCGGTGAGCAGGAAGATTGCTGTCAACCCCAAACTATAAAGGTCGCTGGCGAAGATAGGTCTTCCGGCGGATTGTTCAAGCGGCATAAATCCCGGTGTGCCAATAACGATAGTGCTGGTCGGGATGCCATGCGAATCCACAATCGTTGTCACCACTTCTTTGACGGCGCCGAAATCAATCAGCACCGGGACGCCATCGCTCGTTCGCAGCATGATGTTTTCCGGCTTGATGTCGCGGTGAATGATGCCGCGTGAGTGGACGAATTCTAGCACCTGCAAAACTACCGTCAGCAGATAACGCACCTGTGTTTCATTGAATGTGCCATGCTCCTGCACCGCCTGTCTTAGGTTCTTACCGGCAATCCAATCCTGCACCAGATAGAAGTCGTCGCCTTCGTTGAAATAGGCATACAAGGTCGGGATGCGGTCGGTATTTCTGCCGAGTTCTTCTAAAACGGCAGCTTCACGGTCAAAGCGTTCCTTGATGATCGGATAATACTTAGGCACATCGGTAACGGATTTCAGTTTCTTGATGACGCGATAAGGCTTCGATGGCAAATGCGTATCTTCGACCAGAAAGGTCTGCCCGCAACCACCCGAACCGAGCGATTGCAAGATGCGATAGCGATTATTAATAGTTCCCGTCATCGTCGAAACCCAAAAAGTTGAGAAGTTATTATATCTGGCTCAAATGATGCTTACCGCTTCAAGGTGAACTTGCCATTGTCCCAGATAAAACTATAGACCAGATCGCCGTCGCCGTTCTCAACGCGGACGAAGGTTCCTTTGCGCGACAAATCATAATAATACTTTTTGTTGACCGCCATCGGAATGGTCTCTTTGGTTACCTCAACGAATTGTTTGCCATCATAGCTCAATACATATAATTCGCACTCCTCGTCGCCGTCTTCGCCACTCTTTTTAGCGGCGCTTGCTTTGGTCCGCGTCAAGCCGATAAGGTTGCTGCCATCCGGTTTTTTGAACAGCACGATAACGCTTTGTGAAGTGGGACTTTCGTTGAAATTCAGGTAGCCGTCTTGATTGTCAATGGTTACACCGCTTGGCGCATTGAGAAGTAATTTACGGGCTTGCGGCGTCAGATTGATGTATGGCTTTGGCAGCAGTAGAAAGTAATCGCTGACCATCAGCGGCTTATTGGTCTGTGGGGCGTTTTTGCTTGGCGCTGGCTTTTTGTTTTGCGCGGCAAGCGAACTGCCGCACAGGAATAAGGCGAATAGTAAGATAATGGCTCTTTTCATAATTTATTTGTCCTTCTTTACTGAAAAAGTGATCGTTGTCTGTTGCCCACCGGAAAGACGTTTCGCATCTTTGTTCAAAAAGCCTTCTTTATTGGTTTCGGCAAAATTGAAGGCGATACGCAGAGCGTCCGGTATCGGCAACAGCAAGCCTATCTGCGTCAGGTTCTCCCGACACGGACCTAAACCGGAAAGACCGAGACGCACAGCAACTTTATCACCTTCGACGTGGTGAAAAGCAAACCGCGTCAGCAAATCTTCCGACAGGCGGGCGCACGTCCTCCCAGCGGCAACTGTGCCTTCGCCATCGGCAAAGAGTTTCAATAGTTCCGCCAGCGTCTTCGGGCGTTTC
>Ga0187894_10001545_pt1 | contig 29357 bp, 23 predicted proteins | sample GBC1701081metaG_FD_136650 | JGI IMG/M metagenome (GOLD analysis project Ga0187894, IMG submission 136650) | White microbial mat communities from a lava cave in the Kipuka Kanohina Cave System on the Island of Hawaii, USA - GBC170108-1 metaG ...
AGCAGGCCCGGCCGCGAGGCGCGACGAGGGAGAATACCGAGCGTATTTGACCGAGGAGCAACGACGCGGACGGGCCGCGCAGCCGGCATGGGCGACGGGAGCGATTTCTGCTCACGCTCTCAGGCGTCGCCGTCACTGTGGGCGCTGCCGGCCGCCAGCTCACTGGCGTGCCGCAGCGATTCGAACGTGCCCGCGTCGGTCCACCAGCCGGAGAGGATGTTGGACGTCAGGTCGCCGCGCGTGACGTAGGCGTTGTTGACGTCTGTGATCTCCAGCTCGCCGCGCCCGGAGGGGCGGAGACCGGCGATCACGTCGAACACGGTCTCGTCATAGAAGTAGATGCCGGTGACGGCCATGGCGCTCGGCGGGTCTTTGGGCTTCTCGATGATCTTGGTCACCCGCCGGCCGTCCGTGACGGCGACGCCGTACCGGCCGGGATCGGGGACTTCCTTGAGCAGGATCTTGGCGCCGGTCGGTTGGCCGCGGAACTCGTCGGCGAATTCCCGGATCGACGCCTGAAAGATATTGTCGCCCAAAATGACCGCCAGGCGGCCGCCGCGTCCGAACCGCCGGCCCAGGCCGAGCGCCTGCGCGATGCCACCGGCCTCGTCCTGGACTCGGTACGTCAGCTCGCACCCGAATTCCTTTCCGCTGCCGAGGAGGCCCACCACGTCGCCCATGTGATCGGTGCCGGTGACGATCAAGATCTCCTGCACGCCCGCCTCCACCAGCTTCTTGACCGGATGGAAGATCATGGGCTCCCGGCCGACGGGCAGGAGGTGCTTGTTGGTCACCTTGGTCAGCGGGTACAGGCGCGACCCGGTGCCGCCTGCCAGGACGATGCCGCGAAGCTCGGCCGTGGCTCCGGAGCGAGTCATGCGGTGCCACCTCCTGCCCGCGGCACGCTGGCGCGCAGGCGTTCGCCGTACTGGCGTTCGTAGTAGTCGCGGTAGGCGCCGCTGCGGACCCTTTCCCACCACGGCCGATTGTTTCGGTACCAAGCCACGGTCTCCTCCAGGCCCTGCTCGAACGCGCGCTGCGGTTTCCATCCGAGCTCGCGGCGGATCTTCGCGGCGCTCATGGCGTAGCGGCGGTCGTGGCCCGGGCGATCGGGGACGTGGCGAATCAGGGATTCGTCGCGGCCGGTGTGTCGGAGGATCGCCTGCACGACGTCGAGGTTGGGGCGTTCGTTCTCGGCGCCGATGTTGTAGACCTCGCCCGCGCGGCCGCCGATGAGAACGGCGTCGATGGCCTGGCAGTGGTCCTCGACGTGGATCCAGTCGCGTACGTACAGGCCGTCGCCGTACACGGGCAACGGCTTGCCCTCCAGCGCGTTCAGGATCATCAGCGGAATCAGCTTTTCCGGAAACTGGTACGGACCATAGTTGTTGGAGCAGCGGGTGATGACCACCTCCATGCCGTGGGTGTGGTGGAAGGCGGCGGCGAAGTGATCGGCGGCCGCCTTGCTGGCGGAGTACGGGCTGCGCGGCGCGATGGGGGTCGTCTCCTCGAAGGCGCCGGTGGGGCCGAGGGAACCGTAGACCTCGTCGGTGGATACCTGCAGGAATCGCCGCACGCCGCACGCGCGGGCGGCTTCGAGGAGCCGCAGCGTGCCGGTCACGTTGGTGTCGAGGAACGGCTCGGCGGAGAGGATGCTGCGGTCCACGTGGCTTTCGGCGGCGAAATGGACGACCGCTTCGATCCGACGGCGCCGCAGGATGTCGGTCACCTGCGCGCCGTCGCGGATGTCGCCGCGCACGAAGACGTGGCCGGGATCGGCCTCGAGGTCGCGCAGCGTTTCGAGGTTGCCGGCGTAGGTGAGGGCGTCGAGATTGACGATGAGGCTGGCTGGACGGGTCCGCCGCGCGAGCCGCGCGTACGCGGACCCGATGAAGCCGGCACCACCGGTTACGAGGAGGTTCACGGCGTGCAAGAATGCCCGCCGCGCGACACCGAAGTCAAAGCGTGGCAAGCGCTTCGAAGCCCCTCATGCCGCCCCCGACCGTCGTCATTCCCGTTTGGAACGCGCCTGAGGCGATCGCGAGGTGTCTGGAGAGCGTGGAGCGCACCGTGCCGGACCCGCGGCGTCGCATCCTGGTGATCGACGACGCCAGCGACGATCCTGGTGTGGCCGCGATCCTGGCGAGGGCGGCGGAGCGGCCCGGTTTCGAGGTGCACCGCAACCCGCGCAACCTGGGATTCGCGGGGACGTGCAATCGCGGGATGGCGCTGGCCGGCGAGGACGACGTCGTGCTGTTGAACTCGGACACCGTGACGGCCGCCGGTTGGCTGGAGGGGCTGGTGCGGTGCGGCCGGGCGTCGACGCGCATCGCGTCGGTCACGCCCTTGACGAACAACGGGACGATCGCGTCGGTGCCGCGCTTCCTCGAGGACAATCCGCTGCCGGCCGGCTTCGACGTGGAGCGGATGGCCGGGCTGGTGCGCCGGACGTCTTTGCGGCTGTACCCGGCGATTCCCACGGCGGTGGGCTTCTGCATGTGGATGGCTCGCGCCGCGATTCGCGAGGTGGGGGGCTTCGACGACGCGGCGTTCGTGGGCGGGTACGGTGAGGAGAACGACTGGAGCCTGCGGGCGGGCAAGGCGGGCTGGTCGCATCGGCTGGACGACGCGACATTCGTCTTCCACGAGGGACGGCGCAGCTTCGCCGCGCTGGAAGGGCGCCGCCGCGCGCGGGCGGTGTGGATGCTGGCCCGGCGCCATCCTGGATACGGCGCGCTGATCGCCGCGTTCATCCGCGCGAATCCGCTGCGCGCCATTCACCGGAACCTGCGGGCCCACCTGGATCTGGCGGCGGCTCCCGCCGGGGGCCGCCCGCGCCCGTCGGTCCTGCACGTCACGCCGTGGCCGTTCGATCCGCTGGCGCGCGGCGGCGTCCAGGTCCACGGGGCGGTGCTGGAACGCGAGCTGGCCGGCGCGGTCGACTTCTACGTCATGTATCCCGCCGGCGCCGACGTGCGCGTGGAGCGTCGGCTGGCGGACGGACGGCAGGTCGGGATGGCGTTCCCGCTGGCGGCGGCGGACGCGCTGACGGCGTTGCTCGAGGTTCTTGCCATCGACGTGGTCCACGTCCACGGGATGGCGGGTTTCCCGCCGGAGCTCGTGCCGGCGCTGGCCGCGCGCGGGGCTCCCTGGGTGGTGACGGTTCACGACACGAGCCTGACGGCGGGACCGTTGATTGACGGGGCGGCGCGCGTGATCGCGCCGTCGCGCGCGGCGCTCGAATTCGTGAAGCACGCCCGCCCGGCTGGGGCGCCTCCGCCGGAGGTCATCCCCCACGGCGTTCCATCGGCGGCTGCGCGTCGCGCGACGGGGCCAGCGCCGGACGGCCCCTTGCGGCTGGCCGTGGTCGGGTCGCGTACGCGTGAGAAAGGACTGCACCTGGCCGCGGCGCTGGCCGAAGCGACGTCGGCGGATCCCATCGTCTGGCACTGGCTGGGCGGCGATCCCTCGTCGGGCCGTCTGCCGCCCGGCGTACGCGATCTCGGGAGTTACCGGCGCGACGATTATGCGGCGTCCCTGGCGCGGGCGCGCATCGACGTGGTGGTGCTGGCTTCGGTGGTGCCGGAGACCTATTCGATGACGCTGTCCGAGACGTGGGCTGCCGGCCTGCCGGTGCTGGCGACCCGCGTCGGCGCGCTGGCGGAGCGCCTGGCGGGCGGCGGCGGCTGGACCTTCGACCCCCACGACGCGGGACAGGCCGCGTCGGTGCTGCGACGCCTGGCCGGCGACCGCGCCGAGGTGGCGCGCCGCGCGGCCGAAGCTGCGGCGATGCCGCAGCCCGCCGAGGCGGAGATGGCCGCCCGATATCGACGCCTCTACCAGGACGTCATGGCGCGCCGGCCGCGATCCGCCCCTTCGCCCACCGCGGGGCTCACGCCCGCCGACGGCACGAGTGAGGCGGCCGCTGCGGCCACATCCGCTCGCGCGGTGTATGCGGCCCTGCGCCGCGCCGCCGCCGCTCCCTGGAACGCGCGGATGCAGACGAGCGCCGCGGACACCGCCCGCGCGTCGTGGCTCGCGCGTTTTCACGATCTGCAGAGGCACCCCGCGTACCAGACGTCCCCGCTCCGCCGCCTTCTGCCAGAACCCCTGCGAGCTCGCCTGCAGCCGGCAATCGATCGCCTTCTCGGCCGGCTAAGGCCATGAGCGGGGCGGGGTCCAGGCGCCCCACTTCTCCTCGAAGCGGCGGCGGTTGGCTTCCCAGATGCGCTGGTACTCGTCTTCGTCCAGCTTTCCGAACGATGCCTGGCCGAAGTGATGAACGAAGCCGCCGTCGGCGCACACGGTTCGCAGCCCCCGCGCCTGCATTCGGCGCGACAGGTCGTCGTCCTCGAACATGCCGATGGCGAAACGTTCGTCCAGCAGGCCGACGTCTAGCAGCACCTGACGCCGTGCGGCCGCGCAGAAAAGCGCCACCATCGGCAGGTCGCGCACCGCGGCGCCGAACTCCTGGTTCCGTTGCCAGGCCAGGCGCTCCATGCCCGCCAGGTCCCGGTAATTGGTGACGATCTGGGCGTCGTTGCCGATGCGATTCGTCGACGGACAAACCAACCCGACGTCGGACCCGGCCGCCGCGAGCGGAGCGAGCAGCCGCGCCAGCCAGTGGGTAGAAACGACGGTGTCGTCGTTCAACATCACGACGTATTCGCCCGTCGCCGCCCGGATGCCCTGGTTGGTGGCGGCGGCAAAGCCGGCGTTGTGCGGATTCAGGATCAGCCGCAGACGCCCGTCGCGCGCTGCGAAATCGCGAAGCAAGGTCACGGTGCCGTCGGTGGAACCGTTGTCGACGACGATGACCTCGTAGTCCGGATACGCCGTCGCGCGATCCAGGCTGTCGAGGCACAGGCGTGTGAGCTCTCGGTTGTCGTACGTGACCAGGACAATCGAGGCGCGCGGGACGACGCGACCGCTTCCGTCGTCCCGCCAGACGGCGCGTGCCGCGCCCGGTGGCGGCGTCATGTCGTAGGGGATGGGCGTCTGCCGGCTGCCCAGGGCGATGGGATAGACCAGCGGGGCCAGCCGCCGCTGGACGGACGCCGGCAGCAGGTTCCACGCGACTCGGAGCGGCGCCGGGAAGCGCCGGGCCGCTCGCCGCAGGAGCCCGCGCGCGCGGACCACGGCGGGTGCGCGAGGTGGGCGGGGAAGATCCGGCACCGGGCTCACGGACTGACGTTCGTGACGGTCAGCCCTCGCACTGCGGACGCCGTGTGGCTGCCCCACGCACCACCGGGATCTGCCATGCCAAGGGTAGCCACTTCCAGGCGAACCTGCACGATGGGCCAGCGCGGCGTCAGCTCGTGGGTGACCGGCATCCATCCGCTCGCCGCGTCCGCCGCCACGTCGCGGCTCCACACGTATCGCCCGTCGACATACAGGCGCTGCTCCACCACGCCCTTGGGTCCCGCATCGGCGAAGGGATCGTGCACTTCGAGCGTGATCTTCGTGCGCGCGCCCGGACGAACCGCGATCCAGCGCCCGACGAAGGCGCAGGCGCGTACGCCCGGAGGATCCGCCATGCGAGCCACTGCGTCGGCGTCGACCACCGCGCGCCCGGTTTCCGTGCAGTTGTCCCCCACCAGCCATCCGGCCGACGGCGCCGTCGGTGTCCCGGGCGGAGGCGTGCCGCTGCCGCAGCCGAAGGCGCTGCCGAGGCCGAGCGCGAGGGTGATGGCAGCGAGCCCCTCGGGGAAAACCGGCGGACCGACGCTGCCCGACGGCGGCGCGCGCGGCCCGGCGCGCGATGCCGGTTCGAGCCAAGCGAGTCCGGCGCCGGCCAGCCCCCAGAACACGAGCAGCGGCAGGAGGCTGCCGAGGCCCGCCAGGCCCAAGCGCTGGCCGATGTTCCACGCGTCGTGGGCCTCGCCGTCCGCGTCGACGACGACGGCGCGGTGCTCGGGCGGCGCCGGATCGCTGTACAGGGGGCAGACGTTGTTGCGCGCCAGCTTTCCGTCGCGGAACGCCGGAAGCAGCTCGTCGAAGAACGGGTTGTGCAGATGACTGGCGGGCTTGGGCTGGACGGACGTGATCACCAGCGCGATCAGCGTCGAGATGGTCGCCACGGCGCCTACCAGCCAGCCGACGTGAACGGCGATGAACGCCATGGGCCAGCACAAAAACGGCAGCATGGGCGCCAGGTGACGCGAGCCGAAGCTGGATCCGCCCTCCCACCAGGCGTAGCTCGACACGAAGAGGACGAAGTACACACCCATACCCAAGGACACCAGGACCGGGCGGCGCGCCGGGCCGCATCGCGCCGCCCACAGCATGCCCAGGACACCGAGCAGCAACACCGGACAGTAATAGAAAAGCCCGCGGTAGTTGCTGAACAGGAGCTTCCCCATCACCCCGACGCTGGGCCAGCTCATCCCGATGAACCCGGCGGTCGCCATGCTCTGCGCCGAGGCAGGATCCGCGAGCATCTGATAACCCACGCGAAAGGGGTTTCCGAACGCGATCGCCAGATAGACCAGCAACACCAGCGCGGGAGCGGCTCCGCCGATGGCGAAGCGGGCAAGCCGACGGCGGCCGGTCTTGCCGCGCCCGAGCGCGGCGAGGGCCAGGACGCCGAGAGCGGGCAGGGCGGGGTATTCGCACACCACGGCCAGCGCGCCGGCCAGACCGGCCGCGACGGATCGCCAGCCGCCTTCCGGATCTTCCATGAGCCAACAAGCCGCTAGAAAGATCAGGAACGTCGCCAGCGCGTGGCTGAACAAGACGGTCGCGATGGGGAAGGCCAGCGTGCCGAGGCCATAGCCCAGAGCCGCGATGAGAGCCGCGCGCGCGTCACCGCTGTTCCGTAGGGCCAGCCGGAACACGAGCACACCCGTACCGGCGGTGGCCGCCCCGGACAGGATCACCGTCATGACGTACAGCGAAGCCACCACCAGCCCATGCTCGGCCTGGCGATCCGTCGCCGGCGCCCGGAGCGCGCGCACGACCGCGTGGATCGGCGCGCCGAGGACGCCGATCCCGGGCGCCTTGTCGGAATAGAAGTGATCGCCGCGCCGGGATTTGTCGAATGTGTTCAGATGATACGCGTCGATGGCCAGCGTCCTGCGCTCGCTGATCGCGCGGGCGAGGTCCAAACGCGAGCTCTCGTTCCAGCCGCCGCCCTGGAAGAAGTAGGCGTAGCTCCCCAGCAGCATCACGAACAGCAGGGCCTGGCTGGCCCGCGGCCGGCGGAGCGGTAACGGCTCGAGCATCGACGGCGCAGGTTACTCATGCGCCATCGCCGCCGCCACATGCTCCTATGCGTCCGGATCCGCGGAGCCGCCCGTGTGCGGCGTGCGGATCCAGGTGCGGTCGCGTCGGCGCAGCCACCCCGAGATGGCCAGCGGCACGGACAGCGCGAGATAAAAGGGCGCGGTGATCGCGGCCCAGTAGAACACGGGCGCGGCGCGCTCTGCCCGCAGTGCGATGAGCGTGGACCCGTAGTAGCAGAGGGCGGCGGTGATGGCCGCCCCCGGCGGGATGACGCCCGCGATGGCCGCCACCGTCGGCAGCCCCCAGGCCGGCGCCACCGCGAGCAATACGGCGCGCCCCACACCGAGCGCGCCCGCGAAGACGCCGGCGAACGCGAGGGAAGGGCTCACCAAGGCGAGCGCGACGTCCAGCGCGCGCAGATCGCCTCGCCGGAAAGTTGCCCGCAGCAAAGGCAAGAAATAGCGGCCGACAACGTCGAATCGGCCCTGCATCCACCGCCGCCGCTGCGCCACCGACACCGACAAGCGCGACGGTTTCTCGTCCTGGACGCGGACCGCCTCGAAGGCGACACGCACACCGGCCAGAGCGAGCAGCGCCCCGAGCTCCAGGTCTTCAGTCAGCGACCGCATGCGCCACGGGACGCTGCGCAGTACGGACGACGCCACGGCGACGCCGGTTCCCCCGACCGCTGCGGACAGCCCGAGGCGTTCGCGCGGCTCTTGCCCCAGGTGGTTGATGGCCCAGAAGCCGATGGCGCTCCAGCGCGACGTGCGCGACGTCGCCGCGCCAATCACTCCGGTGAAGGCCTGCACGACCTTCTCCCCTGCCCGCAGGCGTCCGGCGAAGCGCCGCAGTAGGTCCGGATCCGCGCGGTTGTCCGCGTCGATCACCACGATGGCGTCGAACTGGTCCAGCCGCGCCCCCAGCGTCTCCAGCAGCCAGCCGATGGCGCGCGGCTTGCCGGCGCCCTGGGCCGAGACCGGCCGCTCCACGACCTCGGCGCCAGCCTCGCTGGCGATGGCCGCCGTGGCGTCGGTACAACGATCCGCCAGCACGACGATGGCGCGCCGGTCGGCCGGGTAACGCTGCGCTTGCAGCGACTGCACGGACGCCGCGATCACCGCCGCCTCGTCGTGTGCCGGAATGATCACCAAAAAACGGGCGCCTTCGTCCTCGACGATCTCCGCGCGCGGCCGCAGCCGGCCGAGACACGCGACGATGAGGCCATAGGTGGCGAGGACGTGGACGAGCCCCTCGCCCAGCACGACGGGCGTCAGCAGCGCCGCCAGCAGCAAGTCCACGCCGGGCGAGATTACACCCGTAATCTATCTTCGCGCGGGTACTCCGCGGGTACTCAGCTTACTCAGCTCGCTGCGCGCTCGACGGCGCCGGCCGCGACCCGACCGGTGGTCGTGCCGGGCGCCGCCGCTGCGACGCGCCCCTGCCGCCAGCGCACGTGGCCCACCGCCGTGCCGATCACGGTGCCGCCGTAGCTGGCGGCGAACAGCACGAACAGCGGCAGACGCGACCACTCCGCGCGCGACGCGACCTCCCACGTCCAGTACCCGTAGGCCGCCGCCAGCGCGATCTCCACCAGGATCAGCCAGGGCCAGCGCGGCCGATAGCGCGGCGGCGGGCCGGGCGAGGTTGACGTTCGCCGCGGGGCTGGCCCCGCCTTGGGCGTGCGCGCGAACTTCCCGGCGTCTCGTCCCATCAGCCCGCGCAGAAAGGCGTAGGCGTAGGTGGGCCCGAGCCCGATCGCCAGCGGGACGGCCAGCACGCCGAGCCACGATCGGCGCAGCCAGCTGGCCCGGTGCAGGATCCTCTGACCCGCCGACAGATACGCGACGACGGAGCCGGCGGCTCCCATCAACACGCCCGCGTTGACCGCCGTCGGGTACTCGAAAAGCGTGGGCAGCCCGTAGAGCGTGGTGGCCGGGAACGCCAGCGCCGCCAGCATCAGCAGGGGGTGCACCAGGTGCCGCCCCAGGCGGGTCAAGAGCGACATCCGATCTCCCCATCCCAGCCGGCTCCGCCCGAGCAGCGCCCCTGCTTCACGCCGCAAAAGCTGCGCGTTCCCCTTGGCCCAGCGGTATTGCTGGATGCGGAAGCTCGCGAGATCCGGCGGCAGGATACACGGCGACGCCGTGTCCACCAGGTGCACGAACCGCCAGCCCCTGCGCAGCGCCCGCAGCGAAAGATCCAGGTCCTCGGTCAGGCTGTCGGCCTTCCAACCGCCCGCGTCGTCGATGCAGCGGCGGCGCCAAATGCCCGAGGTGCCGTTGAACTGGAACGGCTCGTCGCGCCGGCTGTGGGCGCCTTGCTCGACGGTAAACAGGGCATCCAGGATCACGGCCTGCAGCCGCTCGAACAGCGGCCGGCCGTGCCGGGGGTATGTCCAGCGCGTCTGCACCATGCCGACCGCCGGGTCCGTGAAGTGGGGGACCACGCGCCGCAGGAAGCTCGGCTCCGGTGTGAAGTCCGCGTCGAACATTGCCACCAGCTCCGCATCATCCTGGCGCAACCCAGCCGCCAGAGCGCCCGCTTTGAAGCCCACCCGATGCGAGCGCCTGACGACGGACACCGGGACGCCGCGCGCGCGCAGGGCGGCGACCTTTTCGTCGACGCGGGCGGCCGTCGCATCGGTCGAATCGTCGAGCACTTGGATCCGTAGCCGGTCGCGGGGATAGTCCAGCGCGGCCAACGCGTCGAGCGCTTGATCGACGACGTAGAACTCGTCCCGGATGGGAAGCTGGACCAGGACGGTCGGCCACGCGACGGGCGGCGCCGGCTCGGGATCCGTTCCCAGGAGCAGCCCGCGTGCCCGGACCGCCGCGCGCAGATGATGGAAAGTCACCGCCAGCAGGCACAGCCGGACGACGACGCGCAATGCTTCGAACGCCAGAAGAACAAGCGAAGCCAACAAGACGACGCGATGAAACTAACAGGAGGCCGCCGTCCGTCAAAACCAGGTCGACCGTTTCGCCCAACGTCCCGCTGCAGAGGTAGTTTTTTTGCGGGACCTCGCGGAGGCTCCTAGAGTTGAGGGCATGCCGGAGCGCCGCACACTGAAGCGTGACCGCCGGCGAGGCGTGCGGGTCGCCGCCACCTTCGCTGTGAAGAAGACCGTCGGGGCGCGAGTGCACCTGTGCCAGGCGGAGGAGATCGGTGTCGCCGGGATGACGATCAAGCGTCCGAAGGACGTGATCTACCTGCCGCGTATGCCGGTCTCGCTATGTTTCGAGCTGCCAGGCACGCGGGAGGAGATCGCGGCCAAGGGCGTCATCGTCACCGACGCCACCAGCGGGCGGTACCACCGCACCGGGGTGCGCTTCATCTCCGTCCGCCCCGAGCACCAGCGCATGATAGCCAGCTTCTGCCGCCGCTCCCGCTAGCGGGCTGTGCCCTGTCTGTCGCGTTATCCCTCGTCCAAAAGCACTTCGCGGCGCAAGAGGTCCCGCTTGGGCTGCGACGCGCTGATGCTTCGAGCCACGCTCCACGCGGAGATGAGCTCGCCCTCCACACCCAGGCCGGGCAGGTTTTCGCGGCCGATGAGATAGAGGTTCTTGATGCCCGTCGCGTGGGGCGCGCCGCCGACATCCAGCGCGCGCGGTAGATCCGAGCTGTAGACCGCGGCCATGGGCTGTGCTGGTACCGGCGTCGCGGGGGCCGCCGCGGCGCGGCCCCCGGGGAGCTCGGGGGGCAGTCCATCGTGCGGAGACGCGAGGACGATCAAATGGCGTGCGAAGAACGGCAACAGCCTTGCGACCTGCCCGCGCAGTCGGCCCCGCAGCGCGCCGAGGTAGCCGGGCCCTGCGTCCACGGCAGCCCCCGGCACCAGACATTGCACCCAGACCGGGATCTTGTCCGCGGCGCGCGCCGCCGGCTCACCGACCGTGACTGCGAAAGCGTTCTCTTCGATGAGCGGACGCGTCGGGTCACGGACGGCGTACACCAGACGCGACATGCCCTCGGGGATGGCCTCCGGCCGCAGCAGCATGCACAGCGAATAGCGGTAGCACGCCGGACGGAGGCCGGCGGACTCGTCGCGCAACTTCCGGCTGGGTGGCTTGTCTCCCGAAAGGTGCAGCATGTCGGCCAGCGGCGCCGCCCACAGCAGATGGCTGCACCCGATGGTTTCGTCGCGTGGCCGGACGCGAATACCCACGGCGCGAGCTCGTTTCTGGACGATCTCGACGGGTGTCACCTTCTCTCGGATCTCGCCCGCGTAGCTTCCGACCTTGTCGGTGAACAACGCGCGCAGGGCGGCATATCCGCCCGCGAGGTGGTGCAGGCCCCGCCGTGCCACGTCGAACAGACGGGCCTGCCCCAAGGTGCCCAAGTCGCCGGGGCCGAACCCGCCCAGAAACGCGGCCGGCGCCGCGATCGCCGCCCGGAACAGGTGACCCTGCGGCAGCGGCGCCAGGAGATCGGCTCCGCCGGCGGGCAGCAGGGACTCGAAGCGCGCGACTTCTCTTCGCTCCCAGAAACCGTCGGGCGGCAGCGTGACTTCGGAGCCCAGCAGAGGATCCAGCGTGGCACTGGCGCCGGCCAGGCGGGCCAGCGCGGCTTCAATGGCGGCCCGATCAGCCGGCAGCTCGCGCTCCAGCTCTCGCCCCAGCGCGGCGGAATCGGCGGTCACGTCGATGCGGTGATGCGGGAACGCGACCTGGAACGAGGGCGTTGGGGCGGGCGCGCGGCGGCGCAAGATCTGAACGTAGTTCAGCTCCTGGAGCACGCGGGCCACGGCCGTCGTCTCGAGGGGCGGCAACAGACCCGGCTCGCGCGCCAGGACGTGCCCGCCGGCTTCGAAGCTGGCGCGGTCGGCGTCGTGTCCGACCAGCAGCACGCGGAATCCGCGCCGCCCCAGCAGGGCCGCCGCCACCAGCCCCGCCAACTCGGAGCCACACACGACGACGTCGTAGAAGTTGGTATCCATCAGCCGCGGTCGCCGGATCCGGAAGCCGGCGGCGACGGCGGCAGACCGGCGATGGCCACGTCTTCCTCGCTGCGGCAGGCGATTCCGGCCCGCGCCGCGAGGGCAGCGAACACGCCCCGGCCCGAGACCACGCCCGACGCGGCATGAACCTGCCGACACCCGCAGGATGGGCTGCGTTCCTTCAGGATCGCCTGCTCGCACCCGGCCGCCTGGGCGAGCGCGAGGGCGCGGCGGGCGCCGGCGACGAGGGCGGCTGTGCGATCCCGGCCGGCGTCGTCCTCCACGGCGCCACGCCCCTCGAGCACCGCTTCACCATCGCCCCTTCCCTCGAAATGAACCGCGGCTCGTGGGCAGCCGAGCCCGCCCAGGAGCTCCGGACACAGCGGAACGACGGACGCCGCGCGCGTGGCAGCGTCGACGGCTGCCGTGCGCTTCGCGCCGCCATCGTAGCGCGTGGGGGCGCCCAGCAGGCAGGCGCTGACCAAAACCGGCGGCGGTCCTGGCGCGCGGCCCAGACGGCGCGCCGCCGCGATCGCTCGCCGCTGGTCGGGCCCGTTGAGGACGGCGACCAACCGGGCCACATCGGGACGCTGCCGCTGTTCGGCCATGGCCTTTCGCTGGTAAGTCTACGCTCTCGTGCGGATCACGCGGCCATCGCGCGTCACCCGCCCCTCGGCGATGGAGCGGACCACGGCCGGCAGCAGGCGATGCTCGTCGATCAGGATGCGATCGCGCAGGCTCGCCTCGTCGTCGTCGTCCATGACCGGGACGGCCGCCTGCGCGATGATGGGCCCGGTGTCCACTCCCGCATCGACGAAGTGGACCGTGCAGCCGGATATTTTCGCGCCGTACGCGACGGCTTGCCTCTGCGCGTGGGCGCCGGGGAACGCGGGCAACAGCGCCGGATGAACGTTCACCACCCGGTCGGGGAACGCGTCGAGGAAGGCCGACCCCAGGATTCGCATGAATCCCGCCAACACCACCAGGTCCACGGTGTGCGCGCGCAGCGCGTCTCGCAGCGCCGCATCGTAGAGATCGCGCGTCTTGAATCCGTCGTGCGATATGACGAAGTGCGGAATTTCGGCGTTGCGTGCCCGGATCAGCGCGCCGCATCCCGCGACGTTGCTTCCCACCACCGCCAGGCGCCCGGGTCCCAGCCCTCCGACGCCGGCAGCGTCCATGAGAGCCTGCAGGTTGGTGCCGCTCCCCGACGCGAGGACGCCGATTCTCACGGCGGCCTCACATCAGCTCGACCGGCATGTCATGACGGTCGGCGTCCAGCACGCGCCCAATCTCGAACACACGCTCGCCCGCCGATTCCAGCACGCCGCGCGCTTCATCCACGCGCGCCGCCGGCACGCACACCACCATGCCGATTCCCATGTTGAAAGTCCGTCGCATCTCGTCGGACGGAACGCCCGCGCCTTCGGCAAGCAAGTTGAACACCGGCGGCACCGGCCAACTGCCAAGTCGGATCTGCAGGCGCAAAGGCGCCACGCCCCCGCCCGAGGGCAGCATCCGCGCCGGGTTGTCCACCAGACCCCCGCCCGTGATGTGGGCAGCGCCGCTCAGCAGGCCGGCCGTGTGCAGCGCCCGCAGCGCGGACACGTAGATACGCGTCGGGCGGAGCAGCACCTCGCCCAGCGAGGCGTCCAGCCCGGACGGTGACTCGTCCAGCCGCAGGCGCATCTGGTCCAGCAGCGCGCGTCGCACCAGCGAGTATCCGTTCGAGTGGAAGCCCGACGACGCGAGGCCGAGCAAGGGATCACCAGCGCGGATGGCCCGTCCGTCGACGCGCCGCTCGCGCTCGACGACGCCCACGCAGAAGCCAGCCAAGTCGTACTCTCCCGGCTGGTAGAACCCGGGCAGCTCGGCGGTCTCGCCCCCCAGCAGCGCGCACCCCGCCTGGCGGCAGCCGTCCGCGATGCCGGCAACCACGCGCTCCGCGACGCCCACGTCGAGCTTCCCGGCCGCGAAGTAGTCCAAGAAAAACAGCGGCTCGCCCCCGGTCACCACCAGGTCGTTGACGTTCATCGCCACCAGATCGATACCGACCGTGTCGTGGCGGCCCGTGAGGAACGCGATCTTCAGCTTGGTGCCGACGCCGTCCGCGCACGACACCAAGACGGGCTCTCGGTATCCCGCCGGCAAGCGGCAGAGGCCGGCAAACCCTCCGAGATCAGTCATCACCTCCGGCCGGAACGTGCGCTTGACGTGCGACTTGATGCGCTCCACCAGCTCGTCGCCGGCGTCGATGTCGACCCCCGCTTCACGATAGCCGAGGGGCGGTTTTTCCGGGTGTGACACGTCCGTCAGTCCTGGCCGTCCGGCCTGGTCACCCGCGCGGAGCGCGCCCCGCCGGCGTTGGCGATGGGAGGCGCCCCGAATCGCTCGGCGAAGCCGCGCAGCAGATCGTCCATCTGTTTCTTGGGATCGACCTGAGGGTCGACCTCGGAGAAGCGGATCCAGCGCGCGCCCGCCGCCTTCGCGCGGCGCAGATCCCGGGCGCCGCGCCCCGCCAGAAAGCTTCGCAGCGTCTCTCCGGGCGCGGTGCACGCGTAAAGCACCATCGCGCTGCGTCCGGTGGCGTAGTCCAAGATGCCCTCGGCGCGGGTCTGCAGGACGCCCGCCGACGGTGGCGCCGCCGTCGCCGCGTCTTCGATGGGATGCCACACTCCGAAAGGCACGGCGCCGTTATACCAGTGTCCGCGGCCCCAAGCCCCCCGGTTTAGGCTATGGTGGCGGGACGTCATGTCGTGGTTCCGACGCAAGAAGGACGACGACGCCGCGGCCGCCGCCAAGCGCAGCGTCCCGCCCGGAGTCTTCACCAAGTGCCCCGAGTGTCAGGGCGCTCTGGTCACCGAAGATCTCGAGAAGAACGCCCAGGTCTGCCCGCGGCCGCACTGCCAGCATCATTTCCCTCTGTCCACCAGCGCGCGCATCGCCCTGTGCTTGGACGCGGGGAGCTTCGACGAGTCCGACAGCACCGTGGAAAGCGTCGATCCGCTCGGATTTCGCGACTCGAAGAAATACATCGAGCGCGTCCGCGCGGCACGCCGGCAAGCGGGATCGGCGGACGCGCTGCGCTCGGGCGGCGGGCGGATCGACGGCATCCCCGTCGAGGTCGGATTCTTTGTGTTCGAGTTCATGGGCGGGTCCATGGGGTCGGTGGTGGGCGAGAAGGTCACCCGTGTTTATGAACGCGCCCTCGAGCGGCGGGTGCCGGCGGTGATCTTCTGCGCGTCGGGCGGCGCGCGGATGCAGGAGGGGGTGCTCTCCTTGATGCAGATGGCGAAGAGCTCCGCCGCTCTCGGGCGGCTGCGCGAAGCCGGCATCGTCAACATTTCCGTGCTGCTTCATCCCACCACGGGGGGCGTCGCCGCCAGCTTCGCCATGCTGGGCGACGTCATCGTTGCCGAGCCGAAGGCGCTGATCGGTTTCGCCGGGGCCCGCGTCATCCAGAACACCATCCGCCAGCGGCTTCCCCCGGGATTTCAGCGCGCCGAGTTCCTGCTGGAGCACGGCTTCGTCGACTGCATCGTCCCCCGCCGCGACCTCAAGGCGACGCTCGCCCGGCTGCTCACGCTGCTCGGGCGCCCACCCGCCGCGAGCGCCGCGATGCCCTCCCGCGTCTGATGCCTGCGGGGCAGGGCGGCTATCCCCGCTTTCTCGCGCGTCTGAACGGCCTCGGGGCGCTGGGTGTGGACCTCGGGCTCGACCGTGTCCGGCGAGCGCTGAGCGTCCTGGGATCGCCCGAGCGAGCCATCCCCGCCGTCCAGATCGCGGGGACCAACGGCAAGGGCTCCACCGCCGCCATGACGGAATCGATCTTGCGTTGCGCCGGTCTTGCGACCGGGCTCTTCACGTCGCCCCACCTGGCGCGCTTCACGGAGCGGATCCGCATCCGGAACCGGGAGGTAGACGGTGAGCGTCTGGCCGACCTGGATGCGGCCGTCGTCGCGACCGGCGTCCCGCTGACTTATTTCGAGGTGTCGGCCGTCCTCGCGTTTTTGTGCATGGCTGAAGACGGCGTCGATGTGGGGGTCTTCGAAACCGGCCTGGGGGGCCGGCTGGACGCCGCGACGGTTTGCGCGGCGGTGACCACCGCCATCACCGGGATCTCCGACGATCACCGCGACGTTCTTGGCCCCACGCTGCGCGACATCGCCCGGGAAAAAGCCGGGATCGCCCGGTCCGGCGTCCCCTTGCTGCTAGCCCCCATGTCAATGTCGGACGACGTCGAGGACGAGATCCGGCGCGCCGCCGCGCGGGCAGGCGCGCCGTTGTTCGTGGCGGATCCGGGGGCCCTGATTCCGGCGGGGGCGTCCATCGGACTGGGCGGCGCCCATCAGCGCATCAACGCCGCTCTCGCGGTGGCCTTGGCGCGCGATGCCTGCCGGCACCTGGGCCGCAGCCTTCCCGAATCGGCTGTGCGCGACGGTCTGCGCGCGGTCCAGTGGCCCGCGCGGCTGGAGCGGATCGAAGCCGGCGGCGACGCCACGCTGCTCGACTGCGCGCACAACGCGGAGGCGGCGCAGACTCTGGCCGCGGCCCTCGCGTCTACGGCCGTCCGCCCGCGCGCGCTGGTGGTGTCCGTGGTCCATGGAAAGGACGCGGCGACGATACTGCGGATCCTGGCACCGGCGGTGGATTTCGTGATCGCCACCCGCTCGCGAAGCGAACGCGCCATGCCAGCCGAGATGCTCGCTGCGATGGCGCCGGGCGCTCTCGTGGTGCCCGATCCGTTGGTCGCGCTGAGCGAGGCCCGCCGCCGTGTCGGCGTCGCGGGCCTGGTGGCGGTGGCAGGCTCCATCTTTCTGGCCGGCCAGGTACGCGCGGCACTGCTCGGCGAGCCGATCGATCCCGTCGCCACGTCCGATCCCCCGACGCGCGGCGGACCGTTTGCGGTTTTGCGCGGGCGGACATAAAATCGCGCGACCGTGACGTATCGTCTCGATCCACGAGTGGTGCTCCTTGGGCTCCTGCTCCTTGCGCCGTCCGCGGCGATGGCCCAGATGCACAGGTCACAACCCGCCAGCGCCGCGGCCCCCGGCGCGGCGACAACCGCAACCGCGACGCCGCCCGAAGCCGCGGGGACCGCCGGGTCCGGCGCCGCGGACGCGACCCCCGTGCAACTCGACCAAAAGTACAACGGGCTGGCTCCTGGGGCGGCGTCCGCCAGCCCCCTGCCGAAGCCCAACCTCAACACCTGGGGATCGAAGCTCATGTGGACGGGGTTTCAGATGACGCCGGGTGGTTCACGGCTTTTTTTCCAGACTTCCAGCCCGGTCGGATACGACGTCAAGCCCGGGGGCAAGGCCGTGATGCTCACCCTCCGCAATTGCAGGGTGCACCTCAAGAACAACCAGCGGGGCCTGGACACGCGGTACTTCGCGACGCCCGTGCGGGCGGTGTCCTTGAAGCAGCGCCGTAAGGACGTCGAGATCCACATCGGCTTGAAAGCGGCGGCGGCGGCCGAGCCGAAGGTGGAGCCCGGCCCCGATGGGACCAGCTTCGTCGTGCTCGATTTCCCACCGGGAAAGCCGCACCCGGCGAATTCGGCGGGCGACGCCGCGACCGGGGGGCAGGGGGAGGATCAGGAAGAGCGACCGAAATCATCCCGAGGCGCTGAAGCGGGCTCGGGAGAGACCACCAACTGAGTCTCGATCGTTTTCTTCGCCATCGGGAGCACACACCTATGCGCACAAGGTTCGCCGGTCTTTCTGCTCTCCTGCTCGGCATCAGCCTGGGGCTCGGCCTCGGCTGTGACGGTGAGGGACCCACGGCCCCCCCGCTGACGGACGGAGGGGGCGGCGTGGATCGCTTCCTCCGTGAGACCGCCGGGGAGGATGCGGGAGCCAACGCGGAGGGTGGGGCGATGCACGACGGCGGCACGGGCGACGGCACCAATGCGGATCGCTTGTCCGATGCGCTGCGCTCGATGATCCAGGTGACCATCCGCTCCCCTGCGCCCGGGGTGGTAGTCCGGGTGGTGGACGAGCTCGAGCCCATGGTGGAGGTCGCGATCACGACGCCGGCCGGCGCGCCGGCGGCGGTGATCAAGGAAGTGGTCGCGGAGCTGCTGACCGTGGCCGTGCCCGAGGCGAGGATCTCGTCGACCAGCCTCGGGTTCGTTTCCAAGGTGACGGGCGCGGCCATATCGACGTCCGTGTACGGCGATACGCCGCTGAGGCTCACGGGGCTGGTGCACGGCGAGTACAAGCTTCGCGTCACGGCGACTGTCCTCAGCGGGGCCTCCTCGGGTGAAGCCGAGGCGAAGTTCTTCGTCGATCCGGGGCCGGTCGTCAGGATCCTCAAGCCGGAGGACAACAAACACTACAAGGGTCAGGCGCTGGTGGAGGTTTTCGTGGACGATCCCCTGTTCCTGCCCATCAAGACGGTGGTCATGTCCGTCGGATCGAGGGTCCTGACGGTCACCCCGCCCGCGGGCGGCGGGGCCATGGGCGCCGGGCTTCACGTCACCACCATCGACTTCAACTCGTATGTGCCGCCGCTGGAAGACGTCCAGCTCTTCAAAGTGACCGCCACGAACAAGAACGACACGCGGACCTCCGCCACCGTCAACTTCAACATCGACAACAAGGGCCCCGTCATCGCCGGCGCCAAACCCGACGTCGGATCATTGATAGGCCAGGTCATCCGGGTGCAGGCGGAAGTGACGGATCCCGCGGGTGTGGACCCGGCATCGGTGGTGGCCGTAGTCGCTCACGGAGCGGCGAACTTCGAGGTCAAGTTGAAGCCGCCGCCGATGGGCTCGATGGCCCCGATTTTCAGCGAGGACTTCGATACCCGGCTGCTGCCCATCAACGCTATCTTCCCGACCATATCGTTCCGCGCGAAGGACATCCTGGGCAACGAATCTTCGGTCGGGTACGCCCTCTCGTTGGACAACACGCCGCCGGTGGTGGACTTGGATCCACCCGCCGATTTCCGCGCTTACAAGAAAGCCGAGACGGGATTGGTCTGTAGTTGGCCGTTCGATCCCGTCGGCCCCGACGCGGTGGACGACGGCGACGTGGTCCCGCAACTCTTCGACATCCGCGCGCGTATCGAGGACAACGGCAACTCGCCCGTGTCGGGTCCCGCTGACTTCATCCCCATCTCGGGGATCAACCCCTCCCGCGTACAGCTTCTGATCCTGGATGACACCTCCCAATCTCTGGTGGTGGACACCAACGGGAACGGCGACTGCGACAGCGTGAACCCCAACCTGGTGCCGACGACCGTCCCCATGTCCTCCCGAGATGCGCTGCTGGTCAACATGGTGTCCATCGCGCCGGGCGGACCCGGTGATTTCACCCCTGAGCCAGGCATGGCGTGCACCGGCGCCGAGGCCAAGGTACCGGATCCCACATGCGACACGACCGATAACGTGTACAAAGGCGTCTGGGGGGAAGGGGCCGGCTATCACAGTTATTACATGTCGCTGGTGATTCCGTATGCGAATGCACGGCTACCGGCCATCTGGACCCTCCCGCCCGTGGTTGGCGATGGCCTGCAATGCGCCGGGCGTCAGTTCGATAGCTTCGCGAACAACATCAACGATGGCTGGGTTTGCCTGGCCGTGGCGGTGGCGGACAATCTCGGCAACAGCCAGGTCTCGCGGCCCCTCCGGGTGTGCATCGACCACGACGGGATGGGCAACGAGTGCCCGCACCTCGACGCGACCGTCTTCGGCACCACGCCGGTGCGGGTGACCACGACGTCTCCGCACGGGCTCGCGAACAACGACGAGGTGATCATCTCCCGTTCCGGCGTCCAGACCGGAGCGAACGGACGATGGACCGTCAATGTGGTCGATGCCAACACCTTCACGCTACCCGGCGCGGTTCCGGTCGATCCCAATGCTTTCCCGATGTCGTCGGGCTCCGCCAAGTTCGTCCCAGTGAAAGCGTTGCCGAATTGTACCGGCACGAGAACGTCGCTCGGCCCGCCGCCGGTCATCAACAACGCGGCGCCGTGTCGGCCGTGGCTTTCATTCCCCGCGGGGGACTCCATCCGGATCTGACAGCCGACGCTTTCGCGCTTACCAGACGGTGTTCGTGTCGATGCCGGTGACGGTGGGCACCCGGCGGCTGGAGCGGCGGGGCGCGCTGTACCAGGACGTGGCGGCGGCAGGGGCGGGCTCCAGCGGGATGCTGAAGAAGAACACCTTCGCGTAGCGGTTGCGTCCGATGCGCTCGTATCCGAAGAGGCCGGTGAGGAATTCCCATAGGAAATCCCCCGGTCGTTTGGCCGCCACCTGGAAGAAAGGGAAAAGCTGATAACGATAGGTGCCGGCGTCCGGTCCGAGACCCTTCTTGTAGTTGAACAGAAGCACCCACTTGCTGTCCGACGTCGGCCGTCGGTAGTGCCACCAGAAGGGGAAGATCACGGTGGTGCGATCGCTGCCGCGCACGAAGTCCCAGTAAAGCGGGAAACCCACGGTGGTCGCCCGGCCTGGAGAGCTGAAGCGCCAGATGAGCGGGAGCAGGGGGCCGGCGACCAGCGACGTGGAGTCCTCCTGGTGGCGGCGGTGGCGCACCATGAAAGGGAACACCACCGTGGTCCGGCTTTCGTGGAAGGTGTGAAAGTCGAACACCAGCGGCAGCGCCAACGTGGTTGACGACGCCACATCGCGCCGCCGCCAGAAGAGCAGCGCCGCCGCGGTGAGCGATCCTTCGGGATTGGCGCGCGAGAAATACACCGGCAGGAGCACCGTCGTCCGGGTTTCGCTGGCCTTGTCGACGTGCCGGAAATAGAGCGGCCACACCGTGGTGAACGTGCTCTCCACGCTGTCGCGCCGATAGAAGTTGAGCACGTAGGTCCAGTTTCGATCGGGCCGCCGGTGCCAGCCGAACAACAAGGTCAGGAACGTGCGCTGGTCCGGTGCGTAACGGGTATAGAAGAACGGAAAGATGCCGGTCGATCCCGCTCCGGCCCGCTGGTCGCGCGAGATCCACAAGATAGGAAGGAAGCCGAAGCTGCGCCGCGTGTCATGCCGGCTCCAGTAGACGTTGCCGAGCAGCGTCGACGACGACTTTGCTTTGCTGTCGGAAAAGCTCCAGTAGACCGGAAAGAGGACTTTGTGACTCTTGGCGTCTTCACGTCCCGACCACCACACAATGGCCGCCGTGGTGTGCCCGCTGGGGCGGGTGGCGCGGTAGTAAGGGCCGGCCAGCAGCCGCGTCGTCCCCGCTTTGAAATCGGCGCGCCGATAAATCAGAGGCAGCGAAACGAAGACGCTGCGCTCATCGTTCTTCGTATAGAAGTAGACCGGCAGCACCCCGGTGCTGCTGCGGTCGGGCGCGGTCTTGCGGAACCACGTACCAACGACCGTCGTGCTGTGGCTGGGACTGCGGGATCGCCAGAACAGCGGCAAGAACGCGTCGAGAGCGTAGCCGTTGCTCTGTCTGGAGCGCACGTAGGTCGGGAAGACGTACGTGTTGGTCTCGTTGGCGTCCTGGTAACGGCCATAGAATGGAAACAGCAGGCGGCTGCGGTGGGTCGGGGCGTCGATGCTGAACCACGGACCGAACATGCGGGTCCGTTCGCCGGTCGCGAGCGTGGTGATGTCGAAGTGCAGCGGGAAAATCCCTTTGGCGGCCAGGGTGGCGCTCCGGTACCAGAAATACGGCCCCGCGAAGCCCGCCTGTCTGCCGGGCGATCGCGTCCACGCAGCGACCGGCGATGCGAATACCGTGGACCGGGCGTCGCGGCGGTAGTGCGCCAGTGGGAACAGGGTGAAGCTGGTCTCGTGGGTGCCGCCCGGACGCGTCCCGCGGCGGAAATGCAGCAGCGGGAACAGCGCGAACGTGGTCTCCTGTCCGTGACGGCGATGAAGGACGTTCAGCGCCACGGTGGTGGTCTTGTCGGCGGCCTCGTCCCGGAAGCGCCAGAAGATGGGCGCTAAGGCGAAGTGAGACCCATGCTTGCCGCCGCCAGCGAAAACCAGCGGGGCCAGCCCGGCCGACCATTCGTCGCGGCCGCGGTGGACGAACAGCGGGCCGAACACGGTCGTGGCGGAGGCTTCCTTGGCGCTGGTAAACCGCCAGAAGAGCGGAAAGACAACCTTGTAACCTTCGCCGCCCCGCTCTCCCGCGTACACGAGGGGCAAGAAACCTGCGTCGTAGCCCTGGCGGTCCTTTCGCAGATAGAACGGCCCCCCGACCGTGGTCTGCGACTTGGAGTCGCTGAAGTGCCACACCAGCGGGAACAACACGGCGTGGGTGCGGTCAGCGCGGCGGCCGACGAAGAGGACGGGAAAGAGACCGCCGCTCCAGCCGTCGTTCAAGCCGCCCTTTGAAGGGTCTTTGAAAGTCCGCTTGTAGAACAACAGGATCGAGGTCGACGTCTCGCGCGGCGTCGTGCGCCGCGTGTAAAAGGGCAGCAGGCCGTGGGCGGTGGCCCCTGTGGCCGCATCGCGGAAATGGCCGAACAGCGGAAAGACGATGGTGCTGCTGCCTTCGGGATCCGTGCGTCGGGCCACCGGTCCGGCCCAGCTGGTGGTCGTGTCGGTGACCTTGTCGTGGACGCGCCCGACCAGGAGCGCGTAGATGTCGATCTCGCGGGCGGGATCGCGGCGGTGAAAGATCGGCGGCACGAGGAGCAGCAGGGTCCGCGAAGCCGCGTCGTCATCGCGGCGGTACCCACCCAGCGCGATGATGAAGGTGTGGCGGCGGCCATGATCGGAGCGGCGCTGAAAGAAGAACGGCAGCAGCAGCTTCCATGAGCTTCCGGCGGCGCCGTTGCTGCCACCGAAGTAAAGCGGGAACCCCATGCTGAACGTGGACTCGCCGCGCCGCGCGTGGACCACGAAGGGCGCAACCACGGTCGTGCTGGATCCGGGCGAGCGGAAGCTCCACACGAACGGGAAGAAGACGTCGTGGCGCGACTTGCCCTTGGACCCGAACCAGTACAGCCACGCCACCGCGCCGCGCCGCGCCTCTCCGTCGCGGGACGCGTAGCCAAAGGGCGAGATCGTCAAGCCTCCGGTGCGGTGGGTGTTCCGGTAGACGAAGGGGAGGGCGAGCAGGTTTCTGTCGTCGCCGTTTCGCCAGTGATAGACCAGCGGAAATCCGACGCCCCATGACCGTTCCGGCGACGTCTTCCACCAGTAGAGGAACGCTTTGGCGCCGAAGGCTTGCCCGCGGTCCGGGTCGCCGATGGTGAAGGACCCGAGCAGCGGCGCCGCCCAGCCGAATTTGCTGGACTTGTACAGCAGCGGCCACACCGCGAACGACGACGCGTCCGGCTGGCGGGTCCACGACACCGGCCCGACTACCGTGACCGTGCGGCGGGCGATGTAGTTCTCGAAGCGCCAGTAAAAGGGCGCGACGATCTTGGTACGGCTTTCGGTGCTCCAGAAGTGCCAGTAAAACGGCGCGACGACGCGATATCCAGGCACCTGACGCAGCGAAAAGTAGAAGGGAAAAAGATGGGTATAGGCGCCTTCGCGCAAGAACAGCAGGACGCTGGTCCGCTTCTCGAACGGCCGGCACACGCCCTCCTCGCAAATGGTGCCGGTCGGACAGTCCGCGTCGCGCGTGCACGCCTTGGGCGCGGGCGCCAGCGTAGGTGAGGGAGCGGGGCCTGCGACCGGTGGCGGAGGCGCTGGCTGTTCGTCACGGGCTGATAGGAACGGGTCGAGCGGATTCCGCGGGTTGGCTGCCCGCGCTGCGCCCGAGACCGCGCACGATCCCACGGCGATCAAAGTCACCGCGAGGCTTCTGATCGTGGGCGCGGGAAGGATTGGGGACCTGCGGCGGGCGGCGATCACTGGGGCGGCATCATCTTCCACTCGCCGTTCTCGCGTACGAAGGTGATGTCGCCGGTCTCGCTGTCATCCCCCTTCTGCTTCTGCACCTTCAGCGTCGCCGTGTCGCCCTTGGTGGCCGCCCCCTTGAGCTGAAACTTCGTCCCAGCGATCTCCTTCTGCATGCTCTTCATCCCATCCGCCGCCTGTCCCATCTGATACGCCAGCAACCCCTGGTACATCAGCGCGTAGCAGTCGACGACCTTCTCCGCGTCGCCGTCCGCCAAGGCCTTGCGCCAGCGTTCGAACGTCTTTTCGGGGGTGGAAAGCTCCGGGCGCGCGGGAGGAAGCTGGAACGTGATCGCGCGGATCTTCTCCCGCGGCACCTTGATGACGGTGTTGCCCGCTTCCACCGAGTACACCCCGTCGTAGAAGTGAAGGATCTTCACCGACATCTTCGTCTTGTCGATCAGCTCGATGATCTCGGCTCGGGCGGTGCGGCCGGCCAGCAACAGCGGCGCGAGCAGCGCGAGGGGGGCGAAAAGGGTGAGCGAGGGTGTGGCGGTGCGGCGCATGGCAGTCTCCCGGGATTCGGACCGGAGGGAAGCTACGACGAGATGCCCGGCGCGGGGAACTTCTTCGTCAGCTCGCGCACCTCGCCGAACACTTTCTCGCCCACGGTCTCGTCCGCGGGGTTGGTGATGACGCGATCCATCCAGGCTGCGATCTGCTTCATCTCGGCCTCGGCCATGCCGCGGCTGGTGACGGCCGGCGATCCCAGGCGGATGCCCGAGGGGTCGAACGGCTTGCGCGTGTCGAAAGGGACCGAGTTGTAGTTCAGCTCTATTCCCGCGCGATCCAGCGCCTTGGCGGCCACCTTGCCGGGGACGTTCTTGTTCGTGAGGTCCAGCAGGATCAGGTGATTGTCCGTGCCGCCCGAGACCACGTGATAGCCGCGCGCGGCCAGCTCGGCGGCCAGGGTGCGCGCGTTCGTCACCACCGCGTGTGCGTATTCGCGGAACGCCGGCTGGGCGGCTTCGTTCAGCGCGACGGCCAGGGCGGCGGTGTTATGGACGTGGGGGCCCCCCTGAAGCCCGGGGAAGACGGCGCGATCGATCGTTGCGGCGTGCGCGGCTTTGCACACGATCATGCCGCCGCGCGGGCCGCGCAGCGTCTTGTGCGTGGTGGTGGTGACCACGTCGGCGTGCGGCACCGGCGAGGGATGCGCCCCGCCCACCACCAGCCCGGCGATGTGGGCGATGTCGGCGGCGAACCGGGCGCCGACCTCACGCGCGATGTCGGCCATGGCGGCGAAGTCCCAGGTGCGCGGGTACGCGGTGCCGCCCGCCCAGATGAGCTGAGGCTTTTCCTTGCACGCCAGGTCCCGCACCTGGTCGAGGTCGACGCGGCCGGTTTCCTTGCTGACGCCGTACTGGACCGCTTGGAAGAACTTGCCGGTGATGGACACGTTCCATCCGTGCGTGAGGTGGCCGCCCATGGGCAAGGCCAGCCCCATCACCTTGTCGCCCGGCTTCAGGAACGCCAGATAGACCGCCAGGTTCGCGGGCGAGCCCGAGTACGGCTGGACGTTGGCGTGCTCGGCCCCGAACAGCGCGCGGGCGCGGCTGCAGGCCAGCTCCTCCAGCGGATCGACCAGCTGCTGCCCTTCGTAATAGCGCTTGCCCGCGTAGCCCTCGCTGTACTTGTTGGTGAACACCGACGAAGACGCCTCGAGCACCGCCTTCGAAACGTAGTTCTCGGACGGGATGAGCCGGACCTTGTCGCGCTGCCGGCGCTCCTCGGCGCGGCAAAGCTCGTAGGTTTCGGGATCGCTGATTCGCAGGGCCTCGTCGATCATGGGCGGCACGCTAGTACCCTGCCGGCGCACGAGTCAATCAGCGCCGACCGGCGCCGCGCATGGCCGGGGGGGGGTATAACCACCGATGAGCGCCATGACCTGTGCCGTTCTGTCCAGCGTTGCGGTCCGCGCCGCCGCGCGCGATTGCGGATTCACGCTGGCGGGCTTCGCGCGCGGGGAAGCCCTCGATCCGGCGCCCCTGCGTGGCTGGTTGAACGCCGGATACGCGGCCGACATGGGGTTCATGTCGCGACGGATCGAAGAACGCTTGGATCCCCGCAAGGTCTTGTCCGGCGCCGAGACCGTCGTCGCCCTGGCCATCGGGTACCGGCGCCCGACGGCCGAGCAATCCCCCGTCGCCAGCTATGCGCGCGGGCGCGACTACCACTACGCGCATCGGGACCGCATGAAGGCGCTGCGCAAGCGGTTGCTCGCGCTGGATCCCACCGTCCAGACGTACGCGTGCGTCGACACGGGCGTGGCCATGGAGAAGGTCTGGGCGGAACGGGCGGGGCTCGGTTGGATCGGGAAGAACGGGTGCCTCATCCATCCGACATTCGGGTCGTGGTTGACCCTCAGCGTGCTGCTGCTCGACCGCGAGGTCGACCGCTACGACGAGCCGCATCCGCGACTGTGCGGCGCGTGCGAGCGCTGCCTGGATGCCTGCCCGACGGGGGCGTTCCCCGCGCCCGGGGTGGTGGACGCCCGCCGCTGCCTCTCCTACCAGACCATCGAGAACCGCGGCGACGTCCCCGAGGCCCTGCGGCCCGCCTTCCGCGGCCGCCTCTTCGGCTGCGACGTGTGCCAGGACGCCTGCCCCTTCAATGCGCCTGACGTCCCCGAGGGGGATGCGCGCTATCAGCCGCGCCCGCTGGCCCTCATGACCCCGCGCGAGGTGGCCGCCCTGCCGTCTCCGATGCTCGCAGGCCTGGCCGCCGGTAGCGCCCTCGCCCGCGCCCGTCCCGACGGCCTCCGCCGGAACGCGCTGTTGGCGATCGGCGCCTCGCGAGACCGCGACGCTCGCCCCGTGGTCGAACGCCTCACGAGCGACGCGAGCTCGGTTGTGCGCGAGGCGGCCCGGTGGGCGCTCGGCCGGCTGGACAGCCCGCCTCGGGGTCACGAATGAGGTAGGTTCCCGGGAATGGGTCTGCTTCGCGGCTTCCTGGCGCCTTTCCGGGGAGCCGCGTTCGTCGCCCGGCATCGGCTGTGGGGGTACGTTCTGCTGCCCATCCTGGTCAACGCCGCGCTTTCGGGCACCACACTCTATTTTGCCGCGCGCTACGTTCGCCGCGAGCTGGCCACGCTGTTCGTCAGCTCGCCGACCGTTGCCTGGATCTTGCTGGTGGTGCTCACCATGCTGCTGGGAACCGTGCTGTTCATCGTCGCGCAGCCCATCGTGGGAGCGCCGTTCTGCGATCTTCTCAGCGAGAAAGTAGAAGAGAAGGTGCGCGGCACGCGGCCCAGCGTCGGGTTTTTCAGCGCCGCCTTTCGCTCCGTCCTGCATGGGTTGCTCAAAGCCGTGTTCTATGCGGCGGCGCTGCTGCTCGGTATTGCCCTGTCCGCGGTCACGGGCGTGGGCGGGGCCGTGGGCCTGGCGTTCGGCGCGGTTTTCCTGGCGTACGACGGGTTCGACTATCCGTTGGCCCGCCGCAACGCCAGCTTCGCCGATAAATGGCGCTATCTGGCGGCTCACCCTGGTCTGACCGCCGGTTATGGTCTCGGGACGACCTTGCTCTACCTGATTCCTTTCGCCATCCTCATCGCCCCGCCGTTCGCGGCGGCGGGGGCCACACTGGCTTTTCTGAACGCGTCGGGCGATCCGCCCATCAGCACCAAGGGAGACCTTCGATGAAGAAAGTTCATTTCGAGACCACCAAGGGCGAGATCGTCGCCGACCTGTTCGAGGACGACGCGCCCGCCACGGTGGCGAACTTCGCGGGCCTGGCCTCCGGCACCAAGGAATGGACGGATCCCAAGACCGGCCAGAAGGCCAAGCGCGCCTTCTACGACGGTCTGACGTTCCACAGAGTCGTGGACGATTTCGTCATCCAGGGAGGCTGTCCGCTGGGGACCGGGACGGGAGGCCCCGGATACAAGATCAAGTGCGAGACGGGCGGAAGCAAGCAGATCCACAACCCGGGCTCGCTGTCGATGGCTCACGCGGGTAAAGACACGGGCGGGTCGCAATTCTTCATCTGCCACGCCCGGCTGCCGCACCTGGATCGCAAGCACACGGTGTTCGGTCAGGTGACGTCCGGGATGGACGTGGTCAACAAGATCCGAGTCGGCGACAAGATGAACAAGGTCTGGATCGAAGATTGATGGGGTGCCAACGGCATCGGCGCTCGGGGCCGATCGCCGGAGCTGCGAACCTTGACAGCCCCAAGGCGGAAACCGGATAACGTGTCTCAGGATACGCGCCCTTGAAGAAGCCCATCCCGTTCGGAAAGTATTACCTGCTCGAGAGGATCAACGTCGGCGGGATGGCGGAGGTATTTCGGGCCAAGGCCTTCGGGGTCGAAGGCTTCGAGCGGATGCTGGCGGTCAAGCGCATCCTGCCGAACATCGCGGAGGACGAGGAGTTCATCACGATGTTCATCGACGAGGCCAAGATCGCCGTGCAGCTTCAGCACGCGAACATCGCGCAGATATTCGACCTCGGAAAAGTCGAGGACAGCTTCTTCATCGCCCTCGAGTTCGTGCGCGGTAAGGACCTTCGTTCGATCTTCGATCGCGGGCGGCAGCGGGGCGACATGATGCCGGTGGCGCAAGCCTGCTTCATCATGATGCAGGTGTGCGAGGGGCTCGACTACGCACACAACAAGCGCGACGCGCAGGGGCGCGAGCTCAACCTCGTCCACCGCGATATCTCGCCCCAGAACGTGCTCATCGGTTACGACGGCGAGATCAAGCTCATCGACTTCGGCATCGCCAAGGCGGCCGGGAAGGCTTCGAAGACCCAAGCCGGCATCCTGAAGGGGAAGTTCGGCTACATGTCGCCCGAGCAGGTGCGCGGTCTGCCGATCGATCGGCGCAGCGACATCTTCGCCGTCGGGATCTGCCTTTACGAGCTGCTCACCGGCGAGCGGCTGTTCGTCGGCGAGAGCGACTTTTCCACCCTGGAGAAGGTGCGCAACGTCGAGATCCTGCCGCCGTCGTCCTACAACCGGAAGATCCCCGAGGAGCTCGAGCGCATCGTCCTCAAGGCGCTGGCCAAGGATGTGGACGATCGCTACCAGAACGCCATCGATCTTCACGACGACCTGCAGGCGTTCCTGTACACGGTGGGCGAGTTCTATTCGCGCAAGGACCTGGCGGGGTGGATGAAGAAGACTTTCGCGTCGGAGATCGAAGAGGACGTGGGGCGAGAGGAGCAGTTCCGTCAGTTCGTCGCGCCGACGCCGGGCCCGTCCGTCTCGGCGGCCGCGCCCCGCAAGGGGGTGGCGGCTGCGGGTGCCGGCGCGAAGGCATCCACCGGCGAGAACGACATGGAGTGGGACGACGAAGAGCTGGAGACCCAGATCTTCGACAAGGCGCCCGAACACGAAGAGGGCGGGCAAGGCAGCGGGCAAGACAGCGGG
>Ga0187894_10001546_pt1 | contig 29350 bp, 30 predicted proteins | sample GBC1701081metaG_FD_136650 | JGI IMG/M metagenome (GOLD analysis project Ga0187894, IMG submission 136650) | White microbial mat communities from a lava cave in the Kipuka Kanohina Cave System on the Island of Hawaii, USA - GBC170108-1 metaG ...
GTTCGCCGCGCTGGTGTTGGCGCTCGTGAAGAGCGCGTTGCTGATGAGCAGATACCAGCCTCCGCTCCCGGGCGGCGTGAACGTCAGCGTCGCCTTGTCCACGAACGTCGTGCTCGACGTGCTGGCCTGCCCCTCCGACTCCGCGTAGAGCGGGCTCTGCGCCTCCGCCCGCGAGCCCGTCAGCAGCACAAGGATCAAACCCGCCAGCGCTCCGGCTCCACGCGCTCCCCAAGAGATTCTCGATCGCATCGTAAGTCCCTTCCCGTCGCCCCCGTCGCTCACAAATGACACCAAGCTCGGCGACGGGCTCCGAGTACACGGCCCGACCGCAGCCCGTCAAGCAGTTTGTTGCGGCGACCGCCGCGGATCGTCTGCTACCGATTCAGGGTGACGACCAATTGGCCTTTGCGGCCGCGCGAGACCTGCAGGAAGGCGCCTTCGCGAACGCGGCCGGCCAGGATCTCCGACGCGATGTGGCCTTCCACCAGGCGCTCGTACGCGCGGCGGAGAGGGCGCGCGCCGAGCGTGCGGTCCGCCTCTTGAGCGAGCACCTCGTCGATGACGTCGTCGTCGATGGCGTAACGGATGCCGCGCTCGGTTTCCAGCCGGCGGCTCGAATCAGCGGCCAGCAAGGCCACCACGCGGCGGAGATCGGGCTCGCGCAGAGGCGAGAAGCACAACGTTTCGTCGATTCGGTTCCACAGCTCGGGTGGCAGTCGGCTGCGAGCCAGCGCCAAAACGGTGCTGGCGGCCGGTGCCCGGGACGCCGACTTGAAGTAGAGCTCGCTGCCGAGGTTCGAGGTCATGACCACGACCGACGCGGAAAAGTCCACCGTCCGGCCGCGCCCGTCGGTGAGCCGGCCGTCCTCCAGCACTTGAAGCAGGAGCAACAGCACCTCCCGGTGGGCCTTCTCGATCTCGTCGAGGAGAATGACCGAGGCGGGGCGGCGGCGAACTCCTTCGGTCAGTTGGCCACCGTCCTCGTGCCCCACGTAGCCGGGCGGCGATCCGATGAGCCGGGCCACCGCGTGCGGTTCGCTGTACTCGGAGAGGTCGATGCGCAAGAGCGCCGCCTCCCCGTCATACAGCGAGTCAGCGACAGCGCGCGCGGTCTCAGTCTTTCCGACGCCCGTCGGCCCGAGCAGCAGAAGCGACGCCAGGGGGCGGCGGCCGCGGAAGCCCGCGTGGCTGCGCCGTAGCACCTCCGCAATGCGCGACCGCGCGGCGTCGTGGCCCACCACCCGGCCGGCCAGGCGCGTCTCCAGGCTCCGCCAGCGTTCCTCGTCGGTGCGCAGGAGCCGCTCGGGGACGATGCCGGCCGCGTCCGCGACGACCTCGGCAATCTCGCGGTCGCCGATGGCGGGCCGGCCGAGGCGCGCCGCCCGCCCCGCGGCAAGCTCCGCAACGCCGATCGATCGGCCGGGCTCGGCGCGTTCGGACGGGTAGCGCGGCGATAGGCGGATGATGGTGCGGCACGCGGCGGGGGCAAACGGCAGTCCCGCCCCGTCCGCGATCTGGTCCATGGCGTTCTCGATCACCTCGTAGAGCGCGTCGGGAGGCAGCGGGTGCAGCGGGACGGCCTCGAGGCGCGAGGCCAGATCGGGGGCGTTGATCTCGAATCGGCGCACGTCAGCGGGGGTGGCCGCAAAGACGAAGCGTCGGCCCGCGCGGGCCAATGCCACGAGCTGAGCCGGTCCATCGCTACCTTCGAAGCCGAGAGCCGCGCAGCCGTCGAGCACCAGCGGAACACCGATCGGTGCGGCGCCGTCCAGAGCTTGGAGCCAGGCGCCGAGCGAGCCGCCGGCGATCATCCGGGCTGAGGGCGCCACCGGCCGTTCGGGGGAGGCCGCGGCCAGAGCCGCCAGGAGCGCCGATCGGCCGGATCCGGGATCGCCCACCACGCAGGCGATGTGTCCGGGTGACGCCTTCAGCAAGTCGAGCAGACGCCCGAGCTCGCGCTCGCGGTGAAGCACGGGGATCGTGGGGGGATCCAGGGGAAGGACGTCGGTGCTGCCGGCGGCCGCCGAAGGATCCAGGTGGGCGTCGATAGCCGGAGTCGTCGTCGCCGTCGCGGGCTGTGCGGCTCTCGGGTCTTCGGCGGCGGGCGAGGCCGACGCCGGGACCCGCTGCGGTTCGCGCGCGGCGAGGCGCTCCGCGATCCGGCCGGGTCCGGTCAGCGCCCGCATGGCGGTCGATCGAATGCGCCCGGGGTCATGGCCGGCGCGCCGCAGAAGATCCGTGGCCGAGCCGCCCCCGCGCAGGATCGCCACCAGCAGGTGGATCGACGAACGCTGGGGCGCTCCAACCTGGCTGGCCACGTCGCGGCTGGTGCGGTCGACCGCATCCAGGTCGAAGCCCGGCTCCGCGCGCACCTCCGACAGCACGGCACCCAGGCGCGCGACGGCCACGCCACGCTCGGTCAGCAGGCGCGCCGCCGCTCCCCCGGCGTGCAGTAGGCCGAGCAGCAGATCCGCCGACGCAGGGGGCCGGCCTTGCGCTACCGCCAGCCGCCGGGCTTCACGGAACGCTGCCCTGTGATCCGCGCTTTCGTCCATCTGCGGCTGGGGCTGGCGCGGCTGGTCCGGCTGTTCGTCCCGCACGAGCCCAGCCTGCATTGGACTCGACGCTAACACCTACGAGTGATCGGTCAAGAATTTGCGGCGCGCGATCCTTGCCTTGTCCGCCCGGCGCGTGGTGTAGTTGCCGGCCAGAGGAGCTCATGCATCACCGCGCACTGTCCCTTTCGGTGGCGGTCGGTTTGCTGGTTGGCCCGGCGATGCCGGCCAGCGCCGCCAAGCCCGAAGACGTCTTCAAGGGCAAGATCATCATCTGCAAGAATCGACTGCCCATGCGGTTTTCCTCGCCCGGGGCGTTCACCGCCGCGGTGGCCAAGGCGCGCACCGACAAGGTCTGGCCCACCGAGCAGAAGGGCAACGACCACGCCACCTGGAACCTGGAGTACGTGGCGTTCTTCGCCCAGCCGCTGACCGACAGCGAGGTCGTCGTAAAGTTCTTCGACATCACCGCCGGCAAGCGCCTGGTGGCCACCGATCCCCAGTACACGCGAGAAAAGGGCTCTCGCATCTTTGGGTCGAACATTCAGCTGGCGAAGCCCGAGTTCGAGGTGAACAAGCACTACATGATGACATTGGAGTCGCGCCGGCGGACCATCGCCAGCACCACGTTCTGGTTACGCGGGAAAGGCCCCAGCTACAGCGGCAAGGTTCAGTTCTCGGACGAAGAGACCCGCGCGCGATGACCCTGCGCGCTGCCCGGAGGGGGCTATTAGCTTTCGTCGCGGTGGGGGGCTGGCTGGCGGTTTCGCAGGCCGCTCTGGCGGCGCCCACATCGACCGCGACATCGACCCCGGGCGCCACGCCGTCTGCCGGCCCCAAGGCGACGAAGACGAAACCGGGAGCGAAGGCGAAGGGAGGCAAGGCCGCCGCCGGTCGCGGGATGTCCGCCGACACGCTGGAGAAGCTGCGCGCCGATCTGAACGCCGACAGCGACATGCCCGCGCTCGCGGCGGCCAAGCAGCTCGGCGCTTCGGGGGCTCCGAACGCGTCCGGCCCGCTCATCGAGGTGCTCGCCGTCGGAGCGCGGCCGTCGGTGGCGTCGGCGGCCATCGAGGCGCTCGGCTCGTTGAAGGATTCGAAGGCCTTCGACGTCCTGGAAATTTACGCGGGGAACCGCAACGCCGAAGTCCGGAGCCGCGCGCTCAGAGCCCTGGGTGCCATCCCCGATGCGCGCGCCGCCGACGTCCTGCTTGCCCGGCTGGGCGATACCGCTCCCGACGTGCGCGCGGTGGCCGCCGAGACGCTAGCCGAGCGCAAGGAAGCGAAGGCGGAGCCACGGCTCTACGAGCTGGTCAAGCGCAACGATTCCGGTGCCGCGGCGCCTTTGGGGATCTTGGCCACACCCGACACCATCGCCCGGTTGGCCGAGCTGCAGGGGCGAGTCGACGACAACGTCCTCGCCACCACCCTGGGCGAGTACCTGAAGCGGGACGTCCTCGACAAGCTGCGTCTGGAGGTCGTGGTCGCCCTGGGCAAGATTCCGGGCGCCGGCGCCACCACGGCGCTGGTCGAGTACCTGGCCACGGTCCCGGAGAAAGAGGATCGGCCGTCCGAAGCCGAGGCGCAGAAGATCATCGACCAGCGGAGCACGGCCAAGTGACGGCGGCACGTGCGTCTTCTGCCCGCGCGATCCGCCCCGCCGGCATCGCCGCCGCCGCCGGCGCGTTGCTGGCCGCCGCGTGTGCGGGAACGCCCCTGGGTTCCAGCCGTGCCGGCAACGCGCAGGACGTCGTGGCGGCGCTCGCCGCGTCTGCGGCGCCTGCGCGCCGGCCCGTCAACGCCCGGGGAGCGCCCTTGGCGTTCGTCGCCACCACCGGGCCGGGGGGGCCCAAGCTCATCGCCTTCGATTTGGCCGCGTCTCAGGTAGTGTGGACCCAACCCGCCGAGCTGCTCGGCAGGGTGGTCGCCGGGCGCTCGCTCATCGTCCAGGCGGAGAAAGGCGGGAGCCTGGTCGCCCGCGACGTCCAGACGGGGAACGTCCGCTGGGAATCGCCGCTGGCCGCTGGCGTCCGGCGCAAAGGATACGCCGTCGACGGTGACGACGTTTATCAGGTGCTTGCCGCGCCTGGCGGCGGGAAGCGGAACACCTTTCGCTTGCAGGCGCTGGACGGAGCGACCGGCGCCGTACGCTGGAACGTGGATCTACCGGGCCTCAAAGCCGGCGGGCCGGCGGTCCGCGGCGGATTGGTGGCGGTCCCGGCGCGGTCGCAGTACGTGTCACTCATCGACGGCAAGGACGGCTCCGAGCGGGCGTTGATTCTTTCGCGTGAAGAGGCCGCCACGTTCGTGCGCGCGCTGCCCGAAGGATTGTTTTACGGATCGAAGGGTGTGTTCGCGGTCTCCGCCGAGAGCGCTGACGGCACACGGAAGTCTCCCGCGTACTTCCAGGCCAACCTGCCCACTTTCGTGCGCGCCACCTATCACTGGGACATGTACTACGAGGACCAGACCAATTACACGGCCATCGACCGAAACCGCCTCCTGTGGCGCGCGGAGATGGACGGCCCGAAGGCTGGGTTCGCCAACGGCATGGTGGTGGTCCACAACTTCCGTTTCTTCTTCGGGTTCGATGCCAAGACCGGCGACGTGCGTTGGGCCTACAACCATCCCCGCGTGGATGCGGTCGCGTCGGAGCACACCGGCGGCTCCGTGGTGTTCGTCGCGGCCGACGGGGAGATTGGCGCGCTCGACGCGGCCACCGGGCAGCGCACGTACTCGGCGCGCATTCCCGACGCCGCCGTACGCGGGGCGACGTTCGACGCGGAGGGCTTCGCCCCCGCCAGCCCGGGCGGCGCCGCCGGCGTCCAGCCGCTCTCGGCGGCGCTCGCCTCTGTGGTGTGGGATCCGGACCGCCGGTACTCCGACGTGAAAATTTTCGCCGTCGATCAGCTGGCCCGGCAGCCAGGACGGGACGTCACGGGGCAGCTCCTCAAGATCCTGGGCCAGGAAGGCGTTGCGTCCGCCATCTACCAGAAAGCCGCCGAAGCGCTCGTGGCCCGTAAGGATCGCGGCGCCGCGGATCTTTACATCAAGGCCCTCGAGGTCCGCACGGACTACATAGCGAAGACCAAGACGCACGGCTTGGATGTGCTGGCGAAGGCCGCCGGTGTGATGCAAGCCAAGGAGATGGCGCCGGCCTTGGTCGCCCACCTGGGCGAACCGGACACCGGCCTGCTGGCGATCGCCGAGATCGCGGAGGCCTTGGTCGCGATGGACGCCCGTGAGTCGCTGCCCGCGCTGCGCGACTTCCTTTGTCAGTACCGCGCCGACCCTGTATTCGCCCGGGATCCCGCGGCGCTCATAGCGGTCGCCGAGGCAATTTTGAAGCTGGGGCGCGGATCGGATCACGATCTCCTGCTGTTCGTGGCCGAGGAGCCAAAGACGTTGGAGGCGCTGCGGACGCACCTGCGGCGCGCGCTTTTTCAGACCGCGCGCAGCGGACGTTCGTCCGAGTGACCGAGCCCGGCCGCCGTCTGACGGTCATCGTGTGCCGCGGTCCCACGTGCGGTGACAAGCGCCGGTCCGAGGACTTGTTTTCGACGCTGCAGACGGCCATTACGGCGCGGGGATTGAGCCGAACCGTCACGCTGGACCGCGAGACGTGCTTCGGCCAGTGCCAGCGCGGCCCCAACATCCTGGTCTGCGACACCGACGAGGTGCGCGGGGGCTTCGGCAGCATCCCGGGCCTGGAGACGCCCACCGCCGTGCTTTACAACCGCATGACGTCCGCCGACCTGGAACGGGTCATCGACCGCCACCTGGTCGGAGGCATGGTCGTGCGCCCGTTCCTCAACCGTCCTCCGGTTCGGGACGACGACGACTGACCGCGAAGACGACGCGCGCCCCGGTGGTGCGCTCGATCTCGGCGGGCTCGACGCCGGGGGCGCGCTCGACGCAGACGAAGTGATCCCCGGCCGCGTCGAAGACGCCGAGCTCGGTGATCACGCGCCGGACGCAGCCCAGCGCGGTGACCGGCAAGGTGAGGCGAGACACCAATTTGGCGCCGCCGTCCTTGGCGACGTGGGTCTGCAGCACGACGACGCGGCGCGCGCCGGCCGCCAGATCCATCGCGCCGCCCATACCGGTGATGAGCTTGCCGGGAACGGTCCAGTTGGCGAGATCGCCGTTGCACGCGACCTCCAAGCCGCCGAGCACCGCCAAGTCGACGTGACCGCCGCGGATCATGGCGAAAGACAGCGCCGAATCGAAAGTGCTGGCGCCCGGCAGCATGGTCACCGTCTGCTTGCCCGCGTTGATGATTTGCGGGTCCACGTGGTCCTCGTCGGGGAACGGCCCCATTCCGAGCAGCCCGTTCTCCGAATGTAGCGTCACGGCGATCTCGGGCGGAACGAAATTCGCCACCTCCGTGGGCAACCCGATGCCCAGGTTGACGACGTCGCCGTCGCGCAGCTCGGCGGCCGCCCGACGCACCATGTCCTCGCGCGTCCAGCTCACGCGCGCGACCCCGCCTCTCGAGTGGTGCGAAATTCGACGGCGTTCTTGTGCTCGCGCGCTTCGAAAATCCGATGGACGAAAATGCCAGGCAAGTGGACGTCGTCCGGATCGAGCGCGCCCGCATCCACCAGCTTGTCCACCTCGGCGACGGTGATGCGGGCGGCCATCGCCATCAGCGGATTGAAGCTGCGGGCGGTGCGGTAAAAGCGCAAATTTCCCATCCGATCGCCCACGGCGGCGCGGACGATGGCGAAGTCCCCGCGCAAGGGGCGCTCCAAGACGTAGCGGCGCCCGTCGATTTCTCGGGCTTCTTTCCCGTCCGCCACGATGGTGCCGACGCCGGTGGGCGTGTAGAAGCCGCCCAGACCCGCTCCCCCGGCGCGGATGCGTTCGGCCAGCGTGCCTTGTGGAGACAGCTCCACCTCGACGGTGCCTGCCAGGTACTGATCGGCGAGATCGGGGTTCCCCCCCACGAAGCTGCACACGACCTTCCGGATCTGGCGGGTCTTCAGCAAGATGGCCAGACCCTGTCCCTGGTTGCCGCAGTTGTTGCTGACCACCGTCAGGTTCCGGACGCCCCGCCGCGCGATCTCGGCGATGCAGTGCTCGGCGATGCCGCACAGGCCGAAGCCGCCCGACAGGATGGTCATCCCATCGCGCAAGCCGTCCAGCGCAGTCCCCGCATCCGGGCGGACCTTGCCGCCGGCCGGCGCGCCGGCTTTGCCGCGGGCGCCCCCTTCGCTCATGCCCACGCCTCGTCGAGAGCCGCGCTCAACAGCGCGAGCGCCTCGTCGAGGTCTTCACGCGTGACGACCAGAGGCGGCGCCAGGTAGAGCAGGTTGTCCCGCTTGTGCATGTGCAGATGGCGCCGCCGCAGGCCGGCCGCCAGACGCGCCATGCGCTCCGCGTCCGCGTCGAGGTCCAGCGCCCAGAGGAGCCCGAGGCCCCGCACCTCACGAACATGTGTCCGACCGCGCGCGAGCTGTTCCAGCCGCGGCCGCAGCCACGCTCCCAGGCCGGCCGCATTCTCGATCAGGCCCTCGTCGCGGTAAGCCGTCACGGCGGCGACGATGGCGGCGCAAGTCAACGGGTGCGCGTACGCGGTCAGCCCGCAGGACAGAACGTGGTCGTCGAAGAAGCGCGCCACCGGCTGAGAGACGATGACCGCACCGCCGGGGGCGTAGCCTCCGGTCAACCCCTTGGCACACGTGACGATGTCGGGCGACACGCCGTCGTGGTCGACCGCGAACCAGCGCCCGGTACGGCCGAAACCCGACAGAACTTCGTCGGCGATCAGCAGCACTCCGTGGGCATCACATACGCTGCGGATGCGCCGCCAGTAGCCGGGCGGCGGCACGAGAACTCCGTTCGCGCCCACGACCCCCTCGAGGAGCACGGCGGCCACGGTGTCGGGCCCGGCCGCGCGCAGCGTTTCGTCCAAGTCACCCGCGCACGGCTCGGCCGCGTACGGGTCATGAAAATGGACGACGTCCGGCAGCCCGGGTTCAAAGGCGTTCCGCCGTGGATCGCCCGACAGCGAGAGCATGGCCAGCGTGGCTCCGTGATAGCCGCGGTCGCGCGCCACGATCTTGCGCCGGCCCGTGAAGAGGCGGGCCATCTTGACCGCGTTCTCGTTGGCTTCGGCCCCTGAAAGGCAGATGAAGCTCTTGGCCAGGCCGCGCGGCGCGATCTCCGCCAGCAGCTCGCCGGCGCGCGCCTTGTCGGGGAAGACCGCCGACGGCGTGGCCAGCAGTCCACGCGCGGCGGCCCGCGCCAGCGCCCCGCGCATCGCGGGATGATCGTGCCCTAGATTCGCGTTCCACGTCATGCTGCCCAGGTCGATCCAGCGCCCCCCGTCCGCCGTCCGAAAGCGAGCCCCTTCGCCGGACACCACATGCAGCGGCACCGCCTGCGCCTGGGCGGCCCAGGTGTAAAAGACGCTCCTTCCTTGGCGCTCGGACAGATCGTTCATTACGCCGACGGGAAGGTAGCACGGGCCAGGTTGCGGCCCAGGCTGGTCCGTGCCATCTTCGGCTATCGGTGCGGCGCTGCCGCACGCGCCGGCAAGGAGTAACAACCCGATGGGCTTGACTATCCGCCGTTTAGCGCTCGGCCTGGTTTGGGGATTCGCCGCCGCGGTCGGAGGCTGCTCCCCCGACAACGCCGTCGATAGTCCGGCCCGAGATGCGTCCTCGCCCGATAGCGGAAGCGGCGCCGGCGGTGGAGCCGGGACGGGGGCCGGCGGCGAGGGCGGCGGAGGCAGCAGTGGCGCGGGAGGCGAAGGTGGGAACGGGAGCGGGGGTATCGGCGGCCGCGGCGGCAGTAGTGGAACCCCGGATGCTTCTACCGGCTCACTCGACGCCGCGCGACCCGATTCAGGCACAAGCGTCCCCGACGCCGCCGTCGGCCCCGATCTCGGCGTCGATCGCCCCTCCCCCGATGCGCCAACCCCCGACGCTCCGCCCCCTACGGGGGGACAGCCCAGCATTCCGGCAGGGTGCAACAACCCGTCGCCGTCGGCATGGAACGCCGATTGGGCCAACCGGGAAGCCAGCGTGCTCAGGATCCTGAACGGCCTGCGCGCCAAGGGCACGACCTGCCGAGGCAACCCCATGCCGGCGGTCGAGGCGCTGTCCATGCAGGCACACCTTCAGGTGGCGGCGCGCTGCCATTCGATGGACATGGGCAAAAAGAACTACTTCTCGCACGACTCACCCGATGGCCGGAAGTTCAGCGATCGGATCCGGGAGACCGGCTACCCGGTCACGGGGACGATCGGCGAGAACATCGCGCGCAGCCAGGCCACGCCCGAGGCGGTGGTCAACGCCTGGCACACGTCCACCTCCGGCCACTGCGAGAACATGATGAGCAGCGCCTTCACCGAAATCGGCGTCGGCTATTACCCCACCGGAGCCAAGAACGGCCACTTCTGGACGCAGGACTTCGCGGGACGATAGCGGCCCGCTGTCTGCGCGGCGCACGCCGCGGGCGCTTGACACGGGCCCGGCCGTCCGTAACGTACGCGGATCACTCGGTGGAGACAGGCACGTAGCTCAGTGGAAGAGCATCACCTTGACACGGTGGGGGTCGGCGGTTCAATCCCGCCCGTGCCTACTGGAGCGCTCCGCGCCCGCCTTTGCTCGTCGGATTTCATGATTATGCTCTCGGGCTCGTGAGCGATCCCAAGGTCATTCGTCCGCGTGACAAAGGGGACGTCCCGGACGACCCGCTGTCGCGGCTCCGGCACTCGGCGTCGCACGTCATGGCCGACGCGGTCCGCCGCCTGCGGCCGGGCGCCAAGGTCGCCATCGGGCCGTCCATCGAGACCGGCTTCTACTACGACTTCGACACCGACCCGTTCGCGCCGGAAGACGCCGCGCGCATCGAGGCGGAGATGCGCCGGATCGTCGACGAGGACCTGCGGTTCACCAAGAAAGTCATCTCGCGCGACGAGGCGCTGGCGCAGTTCGAGTCGCGCGGCGAAACCTACAAGGTCGAGATCATTCGTTCGATTCCGGAGGGGGAAAGCCTATCACTGTACCAGCACGGCGATTTCGTCGACCTGTGCCGCGGCCCCCACGTCGAGCGCACGGGCGAGATCAAGGCGTTCAAGGTGCTGTCCTTCGCGGGGGCCTACTGGCGCGGGGACGAGCGCAACAAACAGCTCCAGCGCGTCTACGGCACCGCGTTCCCGTCGGAGAAGGAGCTGGGGGACCACCTCGCGCGCTTGGAAGACGCCAAGCGGCGCGACCATCGGGCGCTCGGCAAGCAGCTCGACCTTTACTCGATGGACGACCTGGTCGGCCCGGGGTTCGTCCTGTGGCATCCCAAAGGGGCCTTCGTGCGCTACCAGATCGAGGACCTCATCCGCCGCGAGAACGTCCGTCGCGGCTACGACTTGGTCTATACGCCGCACGTGGCCCGGGAGCAGCTCCTCGAGACGTCCGGGCACCTCGAGCATTACGCGGAGAACCTGTTCGGAGGCATGGAGCTCGACGGCCAGCGCTACCTGGTCAAGCCCATGAATTGTCCGTTTCACGTCTCGATCTACCGATCCCAACTGCGGTCGTACCGGGAGCTGCCGATCCGTTATTCGGAGCTGGGCACGGTCTACCGATACGAGCGTTCGGGCGTCCTGCACGGCCTCCTGCGCGTGCGCGGGCTGACCATGGATGATGGTCACCTGTTCGTGCGCGAGGAGCAGATCTCCGATGAAGTGGCGGGCTGCCTGCGGTTCTCGCTCGAGATGCTGGCGCTGTTCGGCTTTCACGACTTCAGCCTGCACCTGGCCACGCGACCCGCGAGCTTCCTAGGAGAACCGGCGGCGTGGGATAGGGCTGAGGCGGCGCTGCGGAACGTCCTCGAAGCGGCGGGCCGCCCCTACCAGCTCGACGCGGGAGGCGGCGCTTTCTACGGCCCGAAGATCGATCTCAAGATCCGCGACGCTCTCGGCCGCGAGTGGCAGTGCTCTACCTTCCAGCTCGACTTTCAGATCCCCGAGCGCTTCGGCCTCGAGTACGTGGCACCCGACGGATCTCGGCAGCGGCCCGTCATGATCCACCGCGCCTTGCTCGGGTCGATGGAGCGCTTCATCGCCGTTCTCATCGAGCACTACGCCGGTGCATTCCCGGCCTGGCTCGCTCCTGTGCAGGCCCGCGTGCTTTCGGTCAGTGAGAAGGCGGAGGCCTACGCCCACGAGGTGGCGGCGCGGATGCGTGCCGAGGGGCTGCGCGTCGAGGTCGACGTCTCGCCCGACAAGCTCGGGAACAAGGTGCGCAAGGCTCAGCTCGAGAAGATTCCGACCATGCTCGTGGTCGGCGAGAGAGACATGGCCGCTCGCGTGGCATCGCCGCGCACGCGGGAAGGCCAGCAGCAACCGGCGGCCCCGCTCGACGAGATCGCGCGGCGGCTGGCGGCCGAGGCGGCTCCGCCGGTGATCGGCGGAGCGAAATAAAAAGGCGCGGCACAGTCCGGAGGAAAGACCATCGCAAGGCCACCGTTTCAAGCACCGCAGAGCTCTGCCGACAACTACCGCGTCGGGCGGCGAATCCGCGTTCCCGAAGTGCGCGTCATCGGCGCCGACGGTGGCCAGATCGGGGTCATTCCCACGGCCGACGCTCTGCGCATGGCCGAGGAAGCGGGCCTGGACCTGGTGGAGGTCAGCCCCACGGCCAAGCCCCCGGTCTGCAAGGTCATGGACTACGGCAAGTTCAAGTACGAGCTGGCCAAGAAGGAGAAGGCTTCCCGCCGTCACCAGTCCACGATCGTCCTCAAGGAGATCAAGCTCCGACCCAAGACCGACAAGCACGACCTGGATTTCAAGCTCAAGCACATCCGCGAGTTCCTGACCGAGGGGAACAAGTGCAAGCTGGTGATCGTCTTCCGCGGCCGCGAGATCGTTCACCCGGAGACCGGACAGGCGATGCTGGACAAGGTCGTGCGCGGGGTCGGCGACATCGCCATGGTGGAGCAGCGGGCCATGATGGAAGGCCGCCGCATGGTGATGGTGGTCGGTCCCAAGGGCGGTGTCATCCGGTCAACCGCCAGCGTCGCCGGGTCGGCCTCGACGTCCACCGCATCGCCGCCGCCGTCCGCGCCCAAACCCCAGGGGACGGCGTCCGGCCCGGTGGTGCCCGCCGCGCCGGTGGCCGCGGCGCCCAAGTCCTGATCCGTCACATCCTGTCGGCGCCGTTCTCGCTTGCGACGGCGGGCAACGTGGATATACTCCGCCGCTCGCCATGCCGAAGATAAAGATGAAGTCGAATAGCAGCGCGAAGAAGCGCTTCAAGCTGACCGCCAGCGGTCGCGTGAAGCACAAGCGCGCCTTCTTGCGCCACTGTTTGACGCACAAGACGACGAAGGCCAAGCGGGGCTTGCGCAAGGGCGCGTACATCCACAAGAGCCAGGAGCATCAGATCAAGGCGATGCTCCCCTACGGTTAGGAGCGGCCATGCCCCGGGCTAAAGGTGGTTACAAGTCCCGTCAGCGGCGCAATCGCGTGCGCAAGCATGCCAAGGGTTTCCGCGGCGGGCGCTCGAAGCTCTGGAAAGCGGCGGTCGAGGCCGTCCATCGCAAGTGGCGGTACGCGCTGTTTCACCGCCGCAAGCGAAAGTCGGATTTTCGCGGGCTGTGGATCACGCGCATCAATGCGGCAGCGCGCGAGCTGGGCGTCTCCTATTCCCGGTTGATCGCGGGCCTGAGCAAGGCCGACATCGCTCTCGACCGAAAGATCCTGTCCGACCTCGCCATCAGCGATCCGAACGCCTTCAAGAAGGTGGTCGAAGCCACGAAGGCCGCCGCCTAAGCCGAGGCGGCGGCATGTCTCCCGGCGCCGACGCGGCGAAGATCATCGACGAGCTCGACCGGCTGGCCGGCGAGCTCGCGGCCGACATCCGCGAGCTGACGACGGAACAAGACATTCGCGCGGCGCAAGCCAGGTATCTGGGGCGCAAGGGCAAGCTGTCCGAGCTCATGAAGGCGCTCGGGCGTTTGCCCGCGTCGGACCGACCGGCGGTGGGCGAGGCAGCCAACCGGGCCAAGGCCGCGGTCGAAGGCGCCGTGGCGGTTCGGCTGCTCGCGCTGGACCATGCCGCGCTGGCCGAGGACTTGGCGCGTACGGCGGATGTCACGCTGCCGGGGCGGGGCCGGGGCCTGGGTACGCTGCATCCGCTGACGCGCGTCCGGCGCGAGATTGAACAGATATTCCTGGGCCTCGGATTCGAGGTGCGCACGGGTCCCTGGATCGAGACGGAATGGAACAACTTCGACGCGCTCAACACGCCGCCCGATCACCCCGCGCGCGACATGCAGGATACGTTCTTCGTCGAGGGCGGCCGGGTCCTGCGCTCGCACACCTCGCCGGTGCAGATCCGGACGATGCTGTCGACGCCGCCTCCGGTCCGGATCATCGCCCCCGGCAATGTGTTTCGCCGAGATGACGACGCGACCCACACGCCCATGTTTCCTCAAGTGGAGGGGTTGCTGGTCGACCGCGGGGTTTCGTTCGCCGATCTCAAGGGCACCTTGCTGCATTTCGTTAAGCGCTTCTTTGGGCCGGCGCAGGGCATACGGCTGCGTCCGAGCTTCTTCCCGTTCACCGAGCCATCCGCCGAGGTCGACGCCGCGTGCGTGCTGTGTGGAGGGACGGGCCAGCGTGAGGGGGCGGCGTGCCGTCTGTGCAAGGGGGGAGGGTGGATCGAGATCGGCGGGGCGGGCATGGTGCACCCGAACGTCTTCCGCGCGGTGGGTTACGACCCCGCGCAGGTGACAGGGTTCGCGTTCGGCATGGGGTTGTCGCGGATGGCGATGCTGAAACATGGCGTCGAAGATCTCCGATCATTCTATGAAAACGACCTGCGGTTCTTGCGCCAACTCGCATGAAGATTTCCTTTAACTGGCTGCGCGAATTAGCGGATATTCCTGCTGATATTAGCGTCGACGATGTGGCACGCCGGCTGACCCTGGCTGGGCTGGAAGTCGAGGGGATCGAGCGCCGATGCGTGGATCTCGCGGGCGTGGTGGTGGCGGAGGTGCGCGGTGTACGCCCTCATCCGGCGGCCGAGACACTGCGTATCGTCACAGTGACCGCGGGCCGCGCGATGAGCGGTCTCGATGGGACGGAGGCCGACGTGGTTTGCGGGGCGGCCAATGTTCCCGGGCCGGGGGGCCGAGTGGCCTGGGCGCCGCCGGGGGCGCGGCTGCCTGGCGGGCGGATTCTGGATCGTCGCGAGATCCGCGGCGTGCTGTCACCCGGGATGCTCTGCAGCGAGGCCGAGCTGGGAATGACCCAGCAAGGCGACGGAATCTTGATTCTGTCGCTTTCGGATCCAGTCGGCGCGGATTTGGCTGCGCACCTCAGGCTGTCAGACGCAGTCATGGAGGTGAACGTCACGCCCAACCGCGCGGACGCGCTTTCTCACGTCGGCATCGCCCGCGAAGTGGCGGCGCTCCTGGGGACACGGTGGCGTTTACCGCCTTCGCCCCATTACGGCGTGCCGGGCGCCGCGGGGGCGGGTACGGTGTCCGGAACACCGGTGTCGATCGACGTTCAGATTCGAGACAGCGTCGCCTGTCCGCGCTACCTGGCTACGGTCGTCACTGGGCTGCGAGTCGACTCAAGCCCTCCGGCCCTGCGCGCGCGGCTGGCCGCGGTCGGCGTGCGCGCCATATCCAACGTCGTCGACGTCACGAACTACGTGCTGATGGAGACCGGGCATCCGTTGCACGCGTTCGACCTCGACAAGCTTTCGGGCGGCATCTTCGTGCGGCGGGCCGCCCCCCGGGAGCGCATCACGACCTTGGACGGTGTCGACCGCGCCCTGGAACCGGATGACGTGGTGATCGCCGACGCGGGCGGGCCGATCGCCCTGGCCGGCGTCATGGGCGGCTCCCGCAGCGAAATCTCCGACGCCACGACGCGCGTCCTGCTGGAGGCCGCCACCTTCGAGCCGCGCGCCGTTCGCCGGACCGCCAAGCGGCTCGGGCTGCGCTCGGAGGCATCTCACCGGTTCGAGCGCGGCGTCGATCCTGAAGGCGTTCCCTGGGCGGGCGCGCGGGCGGCGGCTTTCATGGCCGCGCTGGGCGGCGGTGTCGTGCAGGGGCGGGCTGTCGACCGCTATCCGGCGCCGCGGCCGCCGCGCACGGTGTCGCTCTCGTTCTCGGGGCTCGAACGGCTCGCCGGCTTTCCTGTTCCGGGCGACGAAGCGGCCGCCCGGCTGGCCGCCATCGAAGTCCCGTCGGCGCCGATCCCGGGCGGCTTGCAGGCCGCCATTCCCAGCTTCCGCCCCGATCTCGTGATCGAAGAAGATCTGATCGAGGAGGTCATGCGCCTGTGCGGATACGACCGCGCGCCGGCGCGTCTGCCCACGTGCAACCATGCTCCCGGGCCCCATCCCGAGGCGATCGCCGACCGGGCCCGAGACGCGCTCGCCGCGCTGGGGCTGCACGAGGCGGCCACCTGGGCCTTCGTGCCGCGCGCCTGGCTGTCGGCCATCGGCGGCGAGCGGAGCGATATTCCGCTGTCGCGCGGCATCGCCGTCCAGAACCCGGTCTCGGCCGAGTACGAGGTGATGCGGACATCGTTGCTGCCGGGGCTCCTGGATGCGGTCCGCCGCAATCGTGCCCACGGCGTGGCGGATCCGTGGCTCTTCGAAGTGGGGCCGCTGGTGCGGCGCGCCCCCGAGGACGGCGCGCCGCCCGACGAGCCCGTGTACGCCGCCGGCGTGCTTGCCGGCCAGCGGCCGGGATGGCTCAAGCCCGAGGGCCCGCTGGACTTCTTCGACATCAAGCAGGTGGTGGTCGAGCTGCTGCGCGTCCTCGGCGCGGAAGAGCCGGCCTACGCGCCGTGCGCGGCCGGGCTGTTCCTGCATCCGGGGCTCTCGGCAGAGGTGCGGGGGCGACAGGGCCGCTTCGGGTTCGTGGGGCAGGTCGATCCGCGGGTCGCGCGCGCGTTCGATCATCACGAGCCGGTCTTCTATTTCGAGATCGAGCTCGCTCTCGCCGTGCCGCCCGACGCCACGCGCCCGGCGGCGGCGGTGCCGATTCCGCGGTTTCCCTCGGTGACGCGCGACGTGTCGTTCTGGATCGACACGGCCATCCCCGCGGCCTCCCAGCGCGCCGGGCTGGAGGCCGCCCGCGAGCCGTTGTTGCGTGGCATCACAGTCCTCGAGGACTTTCGAGATTCCAGCCGCGCGCCGCCCGGCAAAAAGGGGATGTTGTGGACGCTGACTTACCGCGCCGACGATCGCACCTTGACCGACGCCGAGGTCGACGCCGCTCACGGTCGCGCCATCGCCGCGCTGCGGGCGGCGTACGCTGTGGACCTCCGATAGCGACCCGAACCGGGCGGCCCCAGTCTTCGCGGGGCACTTTGACCGTCGCTGCGTTTCCGTTTATAGGTGCCTGATGACCAAGGCCGACATCGTGGAGAACGTCTACGAGAAGGTGGGTGGTTTCTCGAAAAAGGAGGCGGCCGAGATCGTGGAGACCGTCTTCGACATCATCAAGGACACGCTGGAGCGGGGCGAGAAGATCAAGATCTCCGGCTTCGGTAACTTCGTGGTGCGCGAAAAGAATGCGCGCGCCGGACGCAACCCGCAGACCGGCGCGGAGATCACTATCAGCGCTCGGCGTGTGCTGACGTTCAAGCCCAGCCAGGTGCTAAAGAACGTCTTGAACGGTTGATTTTAAGCGTTTGATATACCTTGTATTTTAGGTTCAATGGTGCGCGCTTCTTCTCGTCCCATCGACCCTGACGGCATCCCGGAGAAGCCGTATTTCAAGATTGGCGAGGCGGCCCGGCTGTGCGCGGTCAAGCCTTACGTGCTGCGCTACTGGGAGACCGAGTTCCGGTCCATTCGCCCCGAAAAGACCCGCTCGCGGCAGCGTCTGTATCGGCGGCGCGACGTCGAGCATTTGCTCCGAATCCGTCAGTTGCTTTACGCCGAGCGCTTCACCATCGAAGGCGCCCGCGCCCGCCTGCGCGAGCTGGGGCATGACGAGGGGTCCGCGCCCGTGTTGCCGCCGCCCGACATCGACCGCGAGGTCATGAAGAAGATCAAGCAAGGTCTCCAGGATCTGATACGAATGGCCGAGGAGTAAAACGGACGCTCACAAACATCATGAGTCGGCTATCAGCCGGACGGACTCGGACGTCGACGGGGCGTGGCGCAGCCTGGTTAGCGCACCTGTCTGGGGGACAGGGGGTCGCTGGTTCAAATCCAGTCGCCCCGACCATACCGAAATCTTGTTCGGCTGATAGCCGCTGCGCGGACCAGGATCCATGAAGCCGAAGCCGCTGATCCTGCTGACCAACGACGATGGCTTCGAAGCGGCGGGGATCAACGCGGCCGCCGCGGTCCTGGCTGACGTCGGCGACGTCATAGTCGCCGCGCCCGACCGCGAGCGCAGCGCCGCGTCTCATTCCATCAGCCTCGATCGCCCGCTGCGGGTGGATCAGGTGCGCCCGGGCGTGTACGCCGTCGATGGGACGCCCGTTGATTGCGTGTACCTGGCGCTGCTGCACCTGGTCCCGCGGCGGCCGGCGCTGTGCGTATCGGGCATCAACAACGGCTACAACCTGGGATCGGACGTCTTCTATTCGGGGACGGTCGCGGGCGCCGTAGAGGGCGCCCTGCGCGGGGTGCCGTCCATCGCCTTCTCCCTGGAGCGCAAGTCGCCGCAGGACTGGGCGGCGGCGGCGGCGTTCGTGCAGGCCCTGGCTGCGGAAGCCATAGCTCGAGGACCAGGCGCGTTCCCTGAATCGTCGTTGCTCAACGTCAACCTGCCGGGAGGGCCGGTGACGCGCTACCAGGTGACCTTCCTCGGCCGCCGGGTATACCGGGATCAGGTCGACGTCAGGACCGACCTGCGCGGGCGATCGTATTACTGGATTGGCGGCCCCGAGGAGAGGGCGACCGATCTCCCCGGATCGGACTGCAGCGCTGTCCAGGCTGGCTTTGCGTCCATCACGCCGCTCGGGCTGGACCTGACGCACACTCGTCTGCTGGGAGACCTTCCCGAATGGCGAGTCGGGAATTTCGTGCGCGACGCCGTGGCACACGCTAGGAAATAGAGCGTGGGGCAAGGGGGGCCAGACGCCGCGAACGAAGCTCTGCTCGCCAAAGAGCGGGAGACCATGGTGCAGGAGCAGATTCGCAAGCGCGGTATCCGCGATCCGCGGCTGCTGGATGCCATGGTGGCCGTGCACCGCCACCGCTTCGTCAGTCCCGAGCTGGCGAGCCGGGCCTACGAAGACAGGCCGCTGCCCATCGGGTTCGGGCAGACCATCTCCCAGCCGTACATGGTCGCGCGCGCGATGGAGCTGGTGGCGCCGGAGCCGGAGAATCGCGCCCTGGAGATTGGAGCGGGATGCGGCTATCAGACCGCGGTCCTCGCGCGGCTGTGTCGCGCGGTATTCGGCGTGGAGATCGTCCCCGAGCTGGCGCGGCGCGCGCGGGCGACGCTGGCCGAGATGGGCTGCGTCAACGCGGTGGTCGAGGCGTTCGACGGCAGCGGCGGCTGGCCGGACGAGGCGCCCTTCGACGTCATCGTGGTGTCCGCCGGCGCTCTGCGGGTTCCGCCGCTGCTGGTGGATCAGCTCGCCGAGGGCGGGCGGCTGGTGATACCCCTGGGGCCGCCCGACGATCAGACGCTGGTGCTGGTCGAGCGGGTCGACAGCGGCCGCTATCAGATCAAGCGCGACATCCGCTGCCGGTACGTCGACCTGATGGGGCGCTACGGCCTCGAGAGCACTCCCGTCTCTGCTTGAGAAGTCGAACGGATTCTTCGATTGACCGACGATCTGGGCCTCTGGCTTTGCGGGAGCTACGGATCAACGAAATGCGTTTATATCTCTGCGTCGTCGTCGCTCTTGCCGGTTGGGCGGGTCTCGCGGGATGTCGGGTGGGGAGGGGGGCGCTGCATCCGGAGGGGCCGGCCGGGATCTGGTATGTGATGAGAGCGGATGAAACCGTCGAGGAGGTGGCGGCGCGGACGGGGACGCCGCCGGAAGATGTGTTGGAGCTGAACGGGATCGAGCCCGGCGAGACGGTGCCGGCCGGGCGGTTGATCTTCATGCTCGACGGCGGCTCGACGCGCGCGGCAGGCCAGGCGCAGGCGCCGCCGGCCGCGCTGGTGGCGTCCTCGGACCCGAGGCTGCTGTGGCCCATCGAGGCGCCGACGGTCAGCTCGCCGTTCGGGATGCGGGGAGCTCGCCCGCATGAAGGCATCGACCTGGCGGCGGCAACCGGGACACCGGTGCACGCGGCGGCAGCGGGGGATGTGATCTACGCGGGCGACGGCATCCGCGGCTACGGCAACTTGGTGGTGCTGCAGCATCCCGGCGGTCTGATGACCGTCTACGCGCACAACGCCGAGCTCAAGGTGCGGCCGGGCGACGTGGTGGCCGCCGGGCAAGTCATCGCGCTGGTCGGCCAGACCGGCCGCGCATCGGCACCGCATCTTCATTTCGAGGTGCGCGCGGGGCAGATCCCGCAGGACCCCATGCGCTATCTTGGGGCCGCAAAAGACCCACCACCATGACCACGAACCAGGATGACGACGCTGCCGCCCCCGCCATTGCCGTGGTCCGCCTGGAGGCGTTGCGCGCGCGTATCCGCGACATTCCGGATTTTCCGAAGCCGGGGATCCTGTTCCGCGATCTGACGCCGCTCATCGGACATGGGCCGTCGTTCAAGGACGTGATCCGTTTGCTGGCGGAGAAGGTTGACGGACGGCGGCCGGACCTAGTGGTGGCCGTAGAGTCGCGCGGGTTCATCTTCGGCGCCGCGGTGGCCGCGGAGCTGGGCGTGGGGCTGGCGCCGGTGCGCAAGCCGGGCAAGCTGCCCTTCCGCACCCACGGCAAAACTTACGCTCTCGAATACGGGAGTGACACGCTGGAGATGCACACGGACGCCGTGGAAAGGGGAGCGCGCGTGGTCGTCATCGACGATCTCCTGGCGACGGGCGGCACCGCGGCGGCGGCGGTCGACCTGGTTCGCGAGCAGGGGGGGCACCTGGCGGGGGTCGCGGTGGTCGTGGAGCTGGCGTTCCTGCGCGGGCGCGAACGCCTCGAGGGGACGGCCGTGGACTCGCTCATCAGCTATTGAGAGGGAGCGGGGCGCAGGTGTCTTCGCTTCGCGGTCGGTTTGCCCCGAGCCCGACCGGCGCCATGCACCTGGGCAACGCGCGCACAGCGCTGATCGCGTGGCTGATGGCGCGGGCGGGAGGCGGGCGCATCGTGATGCGCATCGAGGACCTCGACCGCCCCCGCACTGTCGCCGGCGCCGAAGCGGACATCCTCGACCAGCTCGCGTGGCTGGGCCTCGACTGGGACGAAGGTCCGGATCGCGGCGGGCCCTCCGCGCCCTATCGCCAAAGCGAGCGGACCGTGCTTTACGACGAGGCCGCGCAGCGGCTGCTCGCGGCAGGACGAGCGTTTCCTTGTGCGTGCTCGCGCGCCGAGGTCGCCCGGGCGGCCAGCGCGCCGCACGGCGAGGCCGACGAGGGACCGCGCTATCCCGGCACTTGCAAGGCCCTGCCGCGCCATGTCGTGGAGAGGGGCGCGGCCGCCCAAGGGCGCCAGCCGGCGGTACGCTTCGACGGACAGGGCGCCGGCATCGAATTCGTCGACCTGGTGGCCGGCCGCGTCGATCCGCTCGGCCCGGAGGGCGTTGACGATTTCGTGATCCGCCGGGCGGACGGCTCGGCGGCCTATCAGCTTGCCGTGGTGGTCGACGACGCGGCCATGAAGATCACTCAGGTGGTGCGAGGCGATGACCTGCTCCGTTCGACGCCGCGCCAGATCGCGCTTTACCGCGCGCTCGGCTGGCCGATCCCGGTTTTCGCTCACGTTCCGTTGGTCCTGTCGCCCACGGGGGATCGCCTGGCCAAGCGCAACCGTCCTCCGGCCGTCGGAGATCTGCGCCGCGCCGGCGTGGCGCCCGAGGTGATCGTGGGAGCCCTCGCGGCCTCGGCCAACCTTTGTCCGGCCGGGGGGCGGGTCATGCCGCGCGATCTCGTGGGGTCGTTCCACGCCGCCCACATCGGCCGCACACCCACGACGATTCCCAGCCCTCCCGCGGCGGCGAGGCCGCGCCCTAAGCCTAAGTCCTAAGGCCCGCAAGTGAAGCTGGCGGGATCGCAGCGGGTGCCCGCTACGCAGGAGCGGCACGGCGCGCCGCCTGTGCCGCAAGCGTCCTGCTCGCGGCCCGGAAGGCAGGTAAAGCCCGCGCAGCAACCGAAGCAGGTTTCAGGGCCGCACGGGCCGGGGTCGGGGCCGCGGTCTACTCCGACTTCGAAGGCGCCGTCCGGCGGTGCGGCCGCGTCGGGAGGTCGCTCGATGCAGACGCCGTCGGAGCACAGGCGGCCCGCCCCGCAAGGGACGCACGCGGCGCTGTCCTTCCCACACGCTTCCGGGAAGGTCCCCGGAAAGCACGTCCCGCCCATGCAGCAACCGAAGCAAGTCATCATTTGGCAATGGGTGCCCAGGGGCTCGCGGGCGGTATCGGGGAGCACATCAGGCCGCTCGTTATTGGCGTCCACGATGAATCGATCGGGTCGCGTCACGTCTCCGTCCAAGGTCGACGAGTCCGCGCCGCCGCCCACGCCGTCCGATTTGCTGCACGCGGGGCCCGCGGCCGCCGCGGCCAGGCCGCCAACGAGAGCCATGAAATAGAATCGCCGCCGCACCGCCATAAGTTAATCCTTCTTGATGAGAAAGGTCACCGGCGCCGACCGGCCCGACCGGCTCGCCCGCCACGCGCACTCGACACGGCTCACCCGCTGCAGGACGTCATGGCACGCCGGGGCTGCCTTCCTCGGGTGGCGTCTCGCTTTTCGCATCCGGCCGCGGTTCCGACTTCACGCCCTCTTCTTTCTGTCGCTTCTCCTTCGCCATGCGCATCATTTCTTCCAAGGTCAGGACCTTTGGCTGCGCTCCGGTGCTGTCCCGGGCCCCCCCGGGCGTGTCCGGCGCCGGCGACGGTCTCCGGGCGTCACCGCTGCTCGATGCGCGCCCCGCGGCGAACGGCTGAACGAAGCGCCCCCCGCGCAGGGCGTGCACGGCTCCGACCGACAGCGTGGGCACGTACGTGATGAGCACCAGTCCCACGCACAGGATGGCCAGAGTCGGCAGCACCGCCCGCGTGACCTCGCCGAAGGGCCGCCGGAAGATGGACGACGCTACGAAGAGGTTGGTCGCGATGGGCGGAGCCAGATAGCCGATCTCCATGTTCACGATGAACACGACGCCCAGGTGCAGGGGATCAATCCCCAGAGCCACCGCCGCCGGCGCGATGATGGGCGTAAACAGCACGATGGCGCTGATGGAGTCCATGAACATCCCCGTCACGATCAGAAAGACGTTGACCACCATCATGAAGCCGACCGCAGACAAGCCCCACGCGCGAACCTTCGCGAGCGCCGCTTCCGCCACTTCGTGCTCGATCATGAAGTCGTTGATGGCGAGAGACAGCGCGATGATCACCAGCAAGCCGCCCATGTTCGTGGCGGCGCGCAGCACGACGTCCGGCAGTTGCCGCCACGCGAGGGATCGATGAACCAGGACCTCCACCAGCACCGCGTAGACGACGCTGACGGCCGACGCCTCGGTGGGCGTGAACAGGCCGCCATAGATTCCGCCCAGGATCAGCGCCGGCAGCGCCAGCGCCCAGGCGCCACGACGCAGGCTGGCCCGCACCTCCGCCAGCGAGAAGCGGCGATTCGATGGCACCGGCCCCGCGCGCAGAACCGCGTAGATGCCGAGCATGGACGCGATGACCGCGGCGGCGCCAATGCCGGCCATGAACAGCTCCCGCACGTCGACGGCGCTGGTCCCGGTGACGCTGATGGCGTACACCAGCATGGGAATCGACGGCGGGATCAGACAGCCGAGGCTGCCCGACGTGGTCACCAGGCCCAGCGCGAAAGGCGCGCGGTAGCCGGCCTTGAGCATGGCGGGGAACATGATCCCGCCGATGGCGATCAACGTGACCGGGGACGAGCCGCTGATGGCGGCGAAGATGACGCTGGCCAAGACCGCCGCCACCGCCAGGCCGCCTCGCATCCAGCCGACGACGGCCTCCGCCAGCGCCACCAGCCGGGTGGCGATGGTACCGGCGCTCATGATCGCCCCGGAGACGACGAAGAAGGGGATGGCGAGGAATACGTTCTTGCCGGTGAGGCTCGCCATCTTCACCACCAGGATCTGGAGACCGTCGATGCCGTCGTAACCCGCGTAAAGGCCGAACGCCACGGCGGCGGCCACGCCGATCACCACGAACAGCGGGGCGCCGATGGCGAGCAGCGCCACCAGCAGCAGAGTCAGGATCACGCCGGCTTCTCCGCATCCGGCGCCCTGACGCCATGGATCAGAAAGCGCGCGCTCATCACCGCGAACGGGAAAGGCAAGAACCCGTACACCACCCAACGGGGGACGCGAAACCCTTCGAACAGGCCCGCCGCCCCGTCCGACTGCCGCCATTCGGAGAAGTGCTCGCGCGCGAACGCCACCGCGAGAACCGCGAGGAACAGGCAGAACGCCGCCGAAGTCAGGCGCGCCAGCAGCTCGATCGCCGGCCGGGCGCGCGGCGGCCAGATTTTCCCCGCGACTTCGAACGCGATGTGCGCCCTATCCCGGGTGGCCAGCGAGGCGCCCACCAGTCCCACCCACAACATGAAGCAGAGCGCCATCTGCTGCGACCACACCAGGCCGTTCGGCAGCCCGCGCACCAGCGCCTGGGTGGCTGCAACGAGCAGGAGCGTGATGGCGGCGGCTCCCAACGCCGCCTGCCGCCGCCGCCACGGCCGCGGGCGATCCATGGTCCGCAGGGCGGCGAACGCTACGCCGAACGCCGCCAACACCAGCATTGCCGGCGCCACCACCGTGCGCGCGATGCCTTCGAGCGCGGCCGGCGCCAGCGACACCAGCAGGCTTTCCAGGCGCCCTTCGCTGGCGCTGAACACGCGGTGCATGGCGTCCAGAAAAATCGCCGCGGCCATCACCCCCAGAAGCGCCACGATCAGGAGCCGTTCGGCGCGCGCGACCGCGTCGTCGAGGCGGCGGATTCCACGGACGAGGGCGCGCACGGGGAGCTGTATCGTTCGTTCGGCGCGTTACGGGCGGCCGGCACCCAGCGCGCCGCGAATCTTCGCGTACAGCGGTTTGGCGGCAGAGACGGACTTGATGAACTTGTCGTGTACGCCGCGCGTCGCGGCCGCGAACGCGTCTTTCTCGGCGGCGGTCAGTCGGTAGACCGGGATCTTCGCGTTGGTGAAGTTGTCGACCAGAAGAGGGGCCATGTCGCGCACCGCGGTCCGCCCGTCCGCCTGGATCTTCGCCACGTCGGCCATGAGCGCCGACTGCAAATCGGCGGGCAGCTTGTCGAATTCTTTCTTGGACGCGAGCACGACTCCCGGCTGGTAGATGTGCTCGGACAACGAGAAGTGCTTGATGCCGAGCTGCCATGAGGCGGCGAAGGCGTAAAGCGGTGTGTTGTCGAAGCCGTCGACCACGCCGGTTTGAAGCGCAGGCAACACCTCGGTGACGGCGATGGGCTGGGGCAGGGCGCCGAGCGCCCGATACATTTCCAGGTGCACCTGGCTCTCCTGGGAGCGCATCTTGTGGCCCTTGAGATCCGCCGGCCCTTTGACCGGCCCCCATTTCGTACCGAACGATCGATATCCGTTTTCAGCCCAGAACAGCAGGACGAAGCCGCGCGCCGCCAGCAGCCTGCGCATGTCCACCGCCAGCACGCCGTCGAGGACCCGGTCCGCCTCCTCGGGGTTGCGGAACAAGTACGGCAGCTCCAGCACGGAGATCTCGGGAACCGACGACGCCAGCGCGCCGGTTGTGCCGCCCCACAATTGGATGGCGCCGCGCCGACACTCGGCCACGGTCTGGTTCTCATCGCCAAGCGCCCCCCCCAGGAAGAGCTTCACCCGTAGCCGGCCCTTCGCCGCTGCCTCGACTTTCTGCTTATAGACCTGAAGCTGCTCCGCCCAGGGCGTACCGTCGGGCGCCACCGTGGCCAGCTTCAGCGTCAGCTCGCCCGCGGGTCCGGCGGCCGCCGCAGCCGTCCGCCACGCCGACGAAGAAAGACCGGCTGCCGCCGCTGTCGCGCTGGCCGCCGCGCCCGTGACGAAGCGGCGCCTAGAAGAGCGCATCGCCTTGGGCCTTGAGCTCCATCGCCTTCTCCTTTTCGACCCGCGTCTCCGGCTCCAGCCCGGGGATGACTTCGTCCGGGACGGCCAGCACTTCGGCGATCAATCGATCGAACAGGGCGCGGTCCTGCTTCTTCGTGGCGTAGGTCTCCGCCATGATGATCTTGGTGCCGACGTAGTTCGGAGCCATCTTGAGGCTGGTCTCGTAGTGCTCGCGGCTCTTGTCCAGGTCGCCGCCCGCGAACGAGGGGGCCACCGCGTAGAAAGCGCCAAAGTAGCGGTGGGGGGCGGCGTGGAAGAAGCTGGGCGAGAGCTCCAGGGCGCGGCTCATCACGCCCTTGACCCGGTCCTTGTTACCCAGTGTGGCGGCGAAGCCTTTCGCGCGCGACCATTTTCCGAGGTTCACTGCGTACCAGTACATGGCTTCCAGGCCTTCGGGTCCCATAACCTTGATGGCGTCCTCGACCTTCTCGCCCGACATCACCTTGGATTTGAAGGACGGCGAAAGGGCGGCCAGGGCACGCTCTCCGGCGGCGGTGCCCCTTTCGAAGGCGGCCAAGTAGGCGTCCGATTTCGTGCCGAGCTTGCGCAGATGTCCGTCGGCCAGGAAATACAGGCCTCGCGAAAGCTTGGCGAGCGTCACACCATCATCTGGACGCGCGGCGGTGGCCTTCTCCCAGGCGGCGATCGCCTCCTCGGTCTTCGCCTGGCTGCCTCGCTGCTGCCACGCCGCCTCGGCGGCGGCCAGCAAGGCCTCGGCCGTGTCGGTGGCCGTCGCTGTCGCCGGCTTTCCGGCGCCGTCACCGGCGGGCGACGAGGCCGCTGCCGTGGCGGCGGGCGGCTTCGCTTCCCACTGGGACGTGCGCCCGGTGCCGCACCCCAGTGCCAAGATCATCGCGCCGCTGAAAAACAACTTCGCCTTCTTCGTTGTTGTTGTTGCTGCTGTTGTTGTCCGGATCATCCGTGGCTTCCTCCGTCGTTGGGGCCTGAAGATATCCGCCCGGCCGCAAAGATGCGCGGCCAAAGCGCGCGCGAGCTCTGCTCCGCCTCCGCGACCAAGGTGTGAGCTCGACGGACGACATCTGCCGTCGCGGCGTCGATGACACCGCGGAGCGTCGAATCCAGATCCGCGGGCAGCTCGTCCCGGTCCAGAACAGAGATGGCGCCGGTTTGAGTGCAAAGCACGTCGACCACCAAGTCGCGCCAGTCGATCAGCCCGTCGGAGATTCGCGTCTGGTCGGCGATGTTGAAGTAGCACGCGATGGTTTCCGTGGACCGGGGATGCAGCCAGTGGTAGACGTTGTACGGCCGATCGTTCCAGAAGTAAGCCAGCGTGACCGTCCCGGCCGGGAGGTCGATGTTTTGGACGGCGCGGCTCTCGGGCGAGATCCACAGAAGCACCGCCCGCCCAGACTGTGGACCGCCGTCCACCAGGCGGCAGGTGAAGCGTTTCTCTCCTCCCAGGAGCGAGCGCTTGACCTCGACGACGTCTAGCAGCGCAGGCACGTTACATGTCGATGGCGGGGCCGGGGAGCGCGCCGTGCGGCCCGCCGCGGCCGCGCCGGGCGCCGCGGAGCGGGTCTAGATCGCCCGCGTGGCCGCGGATCGGATGTCCCCCGTCCGGAGCCGGCCGTGAGCCCGACGGCGGGGCAGGCTCGGTGGCTGTCTCGGCGGAGACGGTAGGCGTGGGCGGAATCAAGGAAGGCGCAACCACGGGCTCGGGGGGCCGGACGGTGGCGGCTGGCACGCGATTTCGGACCGGCCGCTGCGCGCGCAAGAACGCGATGACCGCCTGCACGTCTTCGGTCGTAGCGCGCACCCAGCCCCGGGCGACCATGTCCATGGGATGCAACAGGGGCCGCCCGTCGGCGCGGATTCCCCGAGTCAACATGCCCGCCAGCTCGTGATCGGAGATTCGACCGATCCCCGTCTCCACGTCGGGCGTGATGTTGCTTGCGAACACATGGCCCGGGCCGCCGGACTGGGAAGGAACGATCATCTTCCGTCCGCCCGACAAGCTGGTCCCCATCTCCGCGCCGCTGCGCGCTTCCGCCGGCGCATGGCACGAGGCGCACGCGCCCAGCTCGGCGAGATAGCGCCCGCGCTCGACCGCGTCGGGGCCGGGGGGGGGCACGGGAGCAAAGGGCGGTGGCACGAGGGCTCGGGCCGGGCGCTTCGACGCGAGACCGAGCACCGTGGCGGATATGGGCCGCATGCCACGCAGGTACGAGATCAGCGCCGCCAGATCGTCGTCGGAGATGACGCGCAGATGATGCGATGGCATCCACACGTCCAGCCGCCGCCCCCCGGGAGCGACTCCCTGACGAACGGCCGCGCGCAGGTCAGCGTCGCTCCAGGCGCCGATCCCGCTCTTCGGATCGGGCGTGATGTTGGGCGATCGCCAGGGTCCCGTAAAATCGGCGACCTCCAGGCCACCTGCGAGCAGCCGTTCGCGGTCGGCTCGCCCGCGCCCATCGAGCGGGGTGTGGCAACCTTCGCAGCCCGCGATGGCGGCGACGTAAGCGCCGCGCGCCATCCGGGCGAAGCCCTCGGTCGCCGCGGCGGCCGCCCCCGCCGCCCCCGCCGCCTGATCGAGGGCTGTTGCTGGCGTCTCGACCGGGACGCTTTCGGCGGGCGGGATCGCTTTTTTACCGCGGCACGAGCTGGTCCCCGCGGCCAGCAGGAAGGCGAGCAGGATCGTTGCAGCGCGCACGTCGGCAAGAACCATAGCCTATTGTTGCGGCCACGCGCGGTCGCATCGCCGCGATCGACGCGCGAGATGAGGAGGTGATAGAAGGGCGCGTGTTCCGAGCTCTTCCGATTTTCGCGCTGGCCTTGGGGCTCGCTGAACGCCCCGCAAGCGCCCAGGCGCCGCCGCCCGGGCGTCCCCGAATGGAGCTGGCGGCCGGCATGGGAGTCTCGCGCGACTACGAAGACCTCGAGCGCAACGACCTGAAGAACGTGCCCGTATTCCACGTGATGGGTGGGTTCGGGGCCGGCATCTTGGGAGTGAACTTCGCTTTCTCTTCGACCCAGGCCCTCGGGCGATCTCGATCTCCCTTCTTGGTGGATCGCCTCGCCGGCGAAGCGTTGCTGGTGTTCCGTCCCGCGGCCGTGGTCGCCCCGTGGCGGGACAGCGCCCATTACTTGGCCCGCGTCGCACGCGCCTTTTCAGCCGCCGTCGGCCCGGCGTACGAGCACGTCTCGGCCTCTCGCCCGCGCGGTGGCCGGTTTGGCGTGCGCGTGGGTGGACATATCGACTTGCCGCTGTCGCCGGCGCGCGAGCCGAGCGAGCTGCGCCTTCGCGTCGGAGTACGCCGGTTTCTAGGCTTCGATCGTGCGGTCTTGACCACCGGCGCCAACGATCCGTGTAGACCCGCCCAGAGCTGCCGCCGGGTCGGCGACACTCAGCTCGAGGTTCTCGGCGCCCTCGCCGTCGTGTTCTGACAGCGAGCCTCTGCCCGCGGGTCCTGCGGGCTGCTAGAGCTCGCGGGGCGCGACCTTGTCGCCCTTCCTCCCGGGATTCTTCGTCGGCGCAGCGGGACCTCCCTGAGGCAGGTTCGCGTCGATGCGCGCGCCGCCCACTTTTTCGACCGGCTTGCCTTCGAGCTTGATGTCCTGGGCATCCGGAGGGAGCACAGCGTTGCCTTCGGCGATGA
>Ga0187894_10001547_pt1 | contig 29345 bp, 24 predicted proteins | sample GBC1701081metaG_FD_136650 | JGI IMG/M metagenome (GOLD analysis project Ga0187894, IMG submission 136650) | White microbial mat communities from a lava cave in the Kipuka Kanohina Cave System on the Island of Hawaii, USA - GBC170108-1 metaG ...
CCAAGGATTTCGAGGCCTCCATCGAGAGTGCCTTGGCATGGGTCATGATCGCCAGCGTCAAGCTGCTGTCGCGCCGCTTGGCAAGGAGGTGAGAGAACCACACGAAATTATGAGTCAGACTCTCAGCGCGATGAGCAAATTGAAATAAGACAAATGATAACTGCGATTGCCGCTGAAGTTTACGCGCACGGCGTTCAATCTCGGCAACAAACGTTCTTGGTAGAATGCGAGCCTCCTGAATGGACCGACGGCGGGCGTAGAATAGCTGCTTACCGCCTCCGCAAAGTACAATCTGGCGGAATCCGGGCTGTTTGCTGACTCTCGCGAGTTCTCCAATGACAGTGGACTTGCCTGCGTTGTGTCCTCCCACAATTGCCCAGACTCTCACTTGAAAAGCTTGGCGAGTAGCCGCTCGCATCGCAAGTACCTCCCAATCTCTACGTCCCACTAGCATCGATACTGCAACGAAGCTAACGTTACGTCAAACAGATGGAGCTGGCGATGGCGAACTTTCGAAAAGTGAAGGGTGGTGGAACGATGCCGGGAGGCCAATGGCGCCGTGTTTCTGAGCTTCAAAGCGTTGTCGGCGTTCAATATCGAAAGCAGAACGCGATCGAGTTTACCAAGGCTGCATTCGCCGCACACGAACACGGCGACCCCTTTGGTCTCTTCGCCGAACGAGAGCCCAACAATCCCCACGATCGCCACGCAGTAAAGATCATCGGATGGGGTAGCGGTCGGAGTGCGTTTCTCGGGCGCAAGGTTCCGATCAACTTACACATCGGATATGTCGATGCCGACACTTCAGGCCGAATAGCTGAGAAGTTCCCCGATGTGCCGCTCGCCGCGGAGTTCTATAGTCTCTATGAGGGACGTCTCGGCTATATCGACATCTGTTTCTTCCTCGTGGCACCTGCGGATATGGCAGCGGCCAGCGCGAGATCACGCAGATTGATAGAAGCAATTTCGGACGAACTCATCATCCTTATCTATGCCGCCAAGGCCGATAATAAGCTCGGTCGATTTGAGCACGAAATCCTAAGCCGGTACGCTGAGCTCAGGGCGCAGGACCTTCGCATGTCTTTGGATCGACAGGAGATCGCGGAAATGCGTCGGTGGTGCAAAGCACAAGCGCCGGGCGGCGACGATGCTGAAGCCGCGATTCTTCGTCTTGCCGAGCGGCCGCAGGCCGATCTCGAAGGACTCTGGGAAATGATCGAGATCGTCCTGACCATCGATGGCAAGATCACCAAGACCGAGAAGGCGGCAGCCCTCGAGTTGGCGGGATATATTGAACAAGCGTTTGGAGAAAATCCATTGCGAGGTGTGCGAGCGTAATCTGATGGTGATAACTATGAGGCACGAAGAAGGGTCCGCGGTATCAAGCAAAATGAAGGCAGATGAAGACTCGTGTATTGGATTTTTTTGAGGGCGATTCACCCTCCGTACCAACCAGTAGAACTGGTTGGAGGATTGCGAGGCGAGTGATGCATGAATCGCCTTTTCCTTCGTCGAGGTGGACTCAATGTGCAAGTTTCTTCGAGCAGGCCAGGGAATATAGAAGCAATGCGGGTGTGGACAGCGGCACCAAACGGCAGGTGGTTAACTAAACCGTCGATAGCTTATCGATTGTGGGTGTCACAAAAAACAGTTTGTCCCAATATTATTTCTCTAAAGGAGATAGGTACCAAACACTATGTCACTCGCAAACATTCCTTTCGACCAAATATCAGAAGCGGATCTGATTCGCCTTGTAGATATTGGTGTTTCAGAAGGTAAGCTCTACGAATTCAAGAGCAGGCAATATGGCAGATCAGATGCCGACATTAAGGAATTTTTGAAAGACTTGTCCTCATTCGCCAACGAACTTGGCGGGCATCTTATCGTCGGAGTTCGTGAAGAAGATGGAGTTGCAGTTGAGCTAACTCCAATCGTTGGAATAAGTCCCGACGAAGAGCTTCTTCGTTTGGAAAGTTTGGCTCGTGATGGATTGGAGCCTCGGATACCTGGCTTGCAAATGCGTGTTGTTACGGCTGCTGCTGGAGGGCTTTATCTAGTTCTCCGGATACCAAAGAGTTGGCAGGGACACCGTGTCTCCGCAAGGGGCACAAATAGAATATATGGTCGAAGCTCTGCGGGCGCCTTTGAGCTGAGCATGGTTGAGTTGCGGTCACTTTTCACGCAATCTTCATCAGCTCTCGATCGGATAGGAGGCTTTCGGGCCGAGCGCCTAGCGCGACTTAACGTGAATGACGGAATAGTCCCGCTGGCTGACGATCAGGGGCGCGTCGTTGTGCATTTTTGTCCGATGTCGTCATTTGCCGGTCCGTTTAGTTTGGATATCGAAAGGGCCCATGCGACTCGTCGGTCCTTCTGGCCGCTCGGAACCACCAGTTGCTCATCAAGAATTAATTTTGAAGGCGTGATCAACGAACGTGGGGGTGATCAGTGTCATGGATATACGCAAATTTTCAGAAACGGATGCATCGAGGCGACGAAAGTACGGGCTACTAACGGCAATGGCTTTATACCGAGCCAGAGCATCGAGCAGGCGATCATTGAAAAGCTAGGCGATTATATGGATGGTCTTCAGTCCTTAGAAATTCCGGTTCCGGTTGTAGTGATGATAAGCCTTCAGGGAGTTTATGGAGCTCGTGTAGGCACGCAGGTCAGATCTGACCCAGATGACCTCCCTCCACCTTTGAGAACCGACCAGCTTGAGTTGCCAGAGGTTATTATACTCGACTATGGTTCGGCGGTTTCTTATCAGGCAGCTGTGCGCCCAGCGTTCGATGCTCTCTGGAACGTGGCAGGATACGCGCGGTCACAGAACTTTGACGTAGAAGGCCGGTGGAGACCGAGAACGTAGTAACTGTCGTTCTTAACATTGCCAACGAGCAGAGAGACGACGATATACGTTGGGGGATTACCCATGAGAAAGGTGCTGACCTTCACCACGCCGAAAGGCGAGGAAATGGTCGTGCTGCCCAAAGCCGAATATGATGAGCTCATCGCTGCTGCCAATGCAAAGGCGGAGGCGTACGAAGATGCGGCGGATGTCGCCATCTTTGATGAGCGCATGGCCGAACTAGAGGCAGGCAAGACGCAGATACTGACCGTCGACGTATCGGCAGGCATCATGCGCGGCGAGAAGAGAATCAAGGCCATACGCAAATGGCGCGGCATTCCCCAGATCAAGCTGGCAAAGAGGCTGGCCATCTCACAAGCACACCTATCCGATATCGAGGCGGGCAAGCGATCGCTGACCCCCGCCATTGCCGCCAAGGTGGCAAAAATGCTCGATGTGCCGGTTGATTGGCTGACATAGAGGGAAAGCAACGTCCGAAGCGCGCGTTCCCCGGGGAGCCTGAGCGTTCGGTTCAGAAAATTGCTTCAGGCCTTCTGGAACCGGATGCCGCAGTTCTTCTGGGTCGAAGTTTGCTCGATGGCCGGCCGTCTCCGCTGGGTTTTACATGCAGCCGAAGAGGGATAGCGAGGGGGCGTTTGCATGCTCGCTCTCGTGAACGTCTACCCGGCCGCCGGTTTTTGCTTCCGACCAGAAGTGTGCTTAGCTGCTGACGGAACGTCCGTGGCTGCATCTGGCGCTCTTCCTCGGCTTGTTCCGGGGGCGATCAAGGTGTCTTCCAACACTTCGGGTAGGATAGAGGACGTCCGGCGAGAATGCTCGCAGCGTGCAGGCGGATCAAAACAAAGCGAGGGAATCATGAGCCGTCGGGAGGACATTAAGGCAATCCAGCTCTTCACAGGGTTCGACGACGAAGAAATCGATGCGTTCATCGATGCGGCCGATCGCAAGATAGTATCAGCAGGCCACGTCTTCTTCGCCGTAGGCAATCTCAATCATTCGCTGTTCATAATTCGCGCGGGCTCCGTCACCGTCGCCAGGCTCGGCTCTACCGGGGATGTTCCATTGGCAACCTTGAAGGCGGGGCAGACATTTGGAGAAATGTCGTTCATGGACGGATCGCGAACGACGGCTGCCGTGACCGCCAAAGGAGAGTGTGAGGTTCTCGAAATCTCGCGCAAGTCCGTGGATAGGCTGCTGGATGAGAAACCAAGCCTGGGTGTGAAGCTGTGGCGGAATTTCGCCCTCGACCTGAGGCATCGGTTGGCCAAGACCAATGAGCTGATCGACCAGTACATGGATTTGGATCAGGTCCTGCTTCAGGACCAGTCGGTTCGCGAGTTTTACGCCAGGCTCTAACGACCTGTTGTGGTCTAGCTAGTGTCCGGCCTTGCAGCCGGGATCTTCGGTCATGTGGACCTGATTGTTCCGGGAATATTCGTTCATGGCGCCCGAAGCCGCATCGACACCGAGCCCGATGACACCTCCCAGGATCACATTGCCGGCCGCCATCGCCTCGGTATTGGACACAATGACCCCTTGGCCCGTGGCGCAGCCCTTCTTGCAGCGAACGATGACATCGTGTTTCGACTTGTCGAGATCGAGCACCGCGGGAGTCGTGACGACGCGCGTGCCGATCCTATCGGAGGTGAGCGTGCAGCTGGCCCCTGGATAGCCCGGCGTGTCGAGAGAAACTGACTGGTCCGTGCCCTTGACGATCGTCGCACAGCCCGCGCCAATGAGCCCGAATAGAACGAGAAGCGCCGCCGTTTTCAATCGCCGTCCCTGCCCCGTAGCCATAGCGACACCGAACTGCTTCTTCATTTCGGTCTACCTTTTCCTTGAAGTTCCACTTAAATGACCCGCGAGGACGACCACAGCGGCACCCGGGCAGACCGAGCGCGAAGCAGACGACCTTTACTTGGAGGGTTTTCATGCCGTCCTCCCAGCCCGGTATGCCCGGACGGCGTTGCATAACACAAACTATTTCGATTTGAAAACAGATGTCTAAACCTTGGCTAGGATTATTTGGAAGGAGCGGGGGCGCTGGGCGGCAGACCGTCGCTACACGGACCTTCCTAGCCGCTCTGGTCCTTTACCAGCTTGAGCCCATGCAGCAGCAGGTTGCGGAGCGTGGTCACGACATGCCGCTCCTCATGGCCGACCCTGCCGTCGATCTCGGCCATGAGCTCGCATTCCTCCAGCATGACGGGTAACGCTGCCGGGCGCTCGGTGGCGAGCCTGCCAATGATGCGCGCGGCGTCCAGGCTATCGGCCGATTTGCGGCGGGCCCAGCGAACGGCATGCTCGATTTCGCCCGCCTCTACGGCGATGCCCATTTCATGCGCCCGCCGAGCCGCGAATTCCTCCAGCAAGGCTTTCTCCGGCGCGGCAACCAGGCCGTCGGCCGCGGCGACCATGGCCAGGATGCGGATCTCATCGCCGATCTCCGAGATGACGGATTTCGCGCCAGGGTCCGGATCTGGCCTTTCCTCGCCCAGGATCGTTATCTCGATCTCGACGCCCGAGAACTCACCCTTGTCATTGGTGTCGAAGCCGGTGACCCTGACCTGATGACGGTCGCCTTCCGAGAGCGAGCGGCTCACCCATTGGCGTCCTTGCGGTATATGGCCAATGCAGTTCGGCCCATGAAAGCAAGCGATCGCAACCGGCTCGCCGGAACGTTGAAGGGTGATCTCGTCGCCTTCCCGGATGTGCTGCTTCACATAGGTGGCACGGCCCTCATGGGACAGGCCGATGATCAGGCATGGATAGGATCGCATTGTTCCTCCCATCCGGCTCCCTGGCCATAGGGTCTCAAGCTTTATGAATGAGCCCCATGACGAAGGCAACTCGTCGTGCCGACAGCCCCGCCTTCAGCCTCGATTTCTCGTGGCGCGCCGGCGCAAAGCGGCTTACTTTCCCGAACGCAGCCAGGTTTCGTGCTGTCCTTTGAACCGGGGGTAACGCTGTGATGATCGAAAGCCGTGACCGCTTGCATGCACTGTCAGCCTTGCGCCGCGAGCCGGGCTGGCTTCTGCGCATCCTATTCGCCACCTTGCTGATCTCATGCGCCTCGGGCTTCGCGCTCGCGCAAGGCATGGCAGATAAGGTCAAGGCGATTACGCCGGAATTGGAGACTTATATCGAGAGCAGCATGAAGCTGTTCGACAATCCGGGCCTCGCCATCGGGATCGTTACCGGAGACAAGCTGGTTTACGCCAAGGGCTTCGGCGTTCGTGCGAAGGGTGGCCAGCCGGTCGACACACAGACGGTGTTCCAGATCGGCTCGACCACGAAAGCCTTTCTTGCAACGACCATGGCGATCGGCGTCGACCAGAAAAAGTTCGCCTGGGACGACAAGGTGGTCGACCTCCATCCCGACTTCCAGATGGCCGATCCCTGGGTGACGCGCGAATTCCGCCTGTTCGAGCTGTTGACGCAGAGATCCGGCCTGCCCAGAGAGGTGAACGACATTGTCGGATTGCTGGGCGCGACACAAACCGAGATGATCCGCTCGCTACGCGCCGTGGAACCTGTGTTCAGTTTCCGCATGAGCTTTTCCTACACCAACATCACGCACATGCTCGCCGGTCAGATCGTTGCGGATCGATTCGGCAAGAACGATTGGGACAGCGTGGTGCGGGAAACGATCTTCGAGCCGCTGGGCATGAAGAACACATCGCTGACCGCGAAGGAAATCGAGGCTAACTCCAATCATGCGGAAGGCAACCGCTGGGAGTCGACGGGCACGGTCCAAGTGCCGTTCACGCAGATCTTTCCCTACGACTTCGCCGGTGCGGGGGCCATCAACTCGAATATCGAGGATCTGAGCACCTGGGTCAGGCTGCATCTCGCCGGCGGCGTGGTCGACGGGAAACGGATCGTGACAGAGGGGTCACTCGCCTTCACAAAGACACCACAAACAGCGATCACCGACAAGCTGGTCTATGCCATGGGGTGGGTCGTGCAACTCACGCCGAACGGCCAGATCATCTGGCATAATGGCGGCACCCCCGCTTTCGGCGCCTTCATCGGCACGGTCCGCGACAAGGACGTCGGTGTCATTGTGCTGACCAACGAAGCCAATGTCGGTCTGCCGGACGCTCTCGGCGAGTGGGTCCTGCACAAGCTGCTCGGCAACCCGGTCGATGATCTCGTCGCCCTCAAGCTCAAAGCGGCCAAGGATGGTGAAGCTCGATCCAACGCCATGTTCTCAGCGGCGGCCACGCCCCTCGAGACACCTCCCTTGAAGACATTAGCCGGCGCCTTCAGCAATGGCAGCTTCGGCGATGCGACGCTTACAGAGAACGCTGGCGCTCTCGCGCTGAAGCTTGAGCGGACCGGCGCGGTGCTCGATTTCAAGCCGCGTGGCGGGCATCTGTTTGACATCATCCTGCGCCCGGAGGACCGCTTCGCCGCAGTCGCGGCGAATCTGGGGCCGACGCCCATCGGCTTCGCCGAGTTCCAGGTCGATCCGACCGGAAGCTATAACCGGCTCGATCTTCTGTTTCCCGACAATGGCCAGTCTTACATATTTACGCGCAACGAATAACCATGGGCATCGAGCCGGCTGCCGGAGACCGAAGCAAGATGGGCACCGACTTCGCCCTGAAACCTGCCCCCATGGAGGGCAAGGGCGCCTATAACCGCAATTCCTGCGTTCAGCAGGCCGGTGCCTCACCGGCCTTGCCGGTGTGGGAGGAGGCGGCCGCCCGAGTGGTTCTACCGCCCGCGCCTGAGCCGATCGTCATCGCGGATTACGGGTCTTCCCAAGGTCACAGCTCGTTTGGCCAGATTGGTGCCGCGATCCACGCGATCAGGCAGCGCACCGGACCCGGCCGGCCGATCTCGATCGTGCACAACGACCTTCCCGCCAGCGATTTCAGCACCTTGTTCGAGGCGCTGGCCAGCGATCCGGACAGCTATCTCAAACAGGACCCGGCCAGCTTCGCGTCGGCCGTCGGCCGCAGCTTCTACGAACAGGTCCTGCCGCCGGCGAGCGTCACGCTCGGCTGGTCCTCCTGGGCCGTGCAATGGCTGAGCCGGGCGCCGGTCCCGATCCCGGACCAGGTCCACATTTCCGCCAGCGCGGATAAAGCGGTGCGAGACCTCTATGAGCGGCAGGGGGCGGAGGACTGGCGGGCATTTCTGACGCACCGCGCGCATGAGCTTCGTCCCGGCGGCCGGCTGGTCGTGCTGACGATGGCGCTCACCCCGGACGGCGACTTCGGCTACGGGCCGATCCTCACGGCGATGTATGACGCGCTCCGGCAAGCCGTGCGCGAGGGCTTCATCAGCGAAGCCGAGTTGAAGGCGATGGCGATACCGACGGTCGGCCGCGGCCTTGCGCAGCTCAAGCGCCCGTTCGACGACGGACGTTTCGCGGGCTTGTCGCTCGATCACGCCGAGGTGTTTTCAGGTCCCAACCCGATCTGGGAGGACTTCGAACGCGATCGGGATGCAAAGGCTTTCGGCGTTCGCTGGGCGGCGTTCTCGCGGGCGTCGGTGCTGCCGACGCTGGCCGCCGCCCTTGGCGGCGCGTCAGACCGCAAGAGCGAATTCATCGCCCGGATCGAAAACGGCATGGCGACGCGACTCGCCGCGGCTCCAGATAAATTCCCCATTCCGCTCGGGCTGGTGGCTGTGAGCAAGGATCGATGAGCCGTTCGGCTATTTCAGTGCGGCGAAATTCGCATGCGCGGAAATCAGCCACCGGTCGCCATCGCGCCGGAACACCGAAAGGCGCGGCGAAATTCCTTTGACTTCCTTGCCCTCGATGGTCTGGTCCGTGTCTATGTGGTAGCGCAGGACCATGACATCGGCGGTTCCTGTCGCGATGACGTCGCTGAATTTGGAACGGACCCGCTGGCGCGGAAGCGATTTCAGATAGCTCGTCTTGTCATGGCCGCTGCCGTCCGACCGCAAGATCTGGAACTCCGGCGCCAGGACTTTTTCGATCACGGCAGGATCGCCGGTCAGAAGCGCATCCGCCCACGGATCGAGGGCCTTCAAAGCCTCTTCGGGCGGGATCGGTTCCGCCGCGTCGGCGGCGTCTGCGGCAAAGGCCGAGATGCCTGCCAATGCGATGATGGTAAAATCTCTGCGCGTGGATGTGTGCTGCCGATCTCTGGTCATAGGACTCTCATTTGCGGATGCCTCTGCGAAGGATAGTCACTATATCCAGACCTTACGCAAGGGGCGGCAGCGTGACGGCATTCGATGGCTGCGGCAAAGGTAAATAGCGATGAGCTCAATTCGTCGATTGGACGCCTTGCGGTTCCGGCTGGCCAAGGACGAAGCCCTTGCCGTCCAGGTGATAGATGTCGGGCCGGAAATTGACCGCACCCTCGGGCGTCGCCCATGCGGTCAGATACATGAAGCGAACGCTTGGCGGATCCTCAACCTTCAGCTCGAAGGGCTGCCGGCTGGCGATGATCTGGCCGTACTGATCGGGGCTGTAGTCCGCCTGATTGCGCAGCACCCAGTCGATGACCGTCTGCACCTGGTCGACGCGGATGCAGCCCGAGCTTTCGAACCGCGCATTGCTGCCGAACAATTCGCGGTGCGGCGTATCGTGCATGTAGACCATGAAGTCGTTGGGGAAGTTGATCTTCACCGTGGCGAGCGCATTGTTCTCGCCTGGATCCTGCCGGAAGAAATAGCGCTCGGGCGGTGTATTCGCCCAGTCGATCGTCGCAGGGTCGATCTCCGGACCATCGACGCCGTCGAACACCCGGATCTGCATCTGGGCGAGATAGCTCCCGTCCTTGAGATAGTGCGGAACGATGTCGCGCTCGACGATCGAGGCCGGAATCTTCCAATAGGGATTGAAGGTCACGTCACTGACCGTGCTCACCAGCGTGGGCGAGGGGCGATCGAGCTTGCCGGCGACGATGTTGTGACGCGAGAAGACCCGGCCATCCTCGACGGTCTCGAGCTGGAGCGAGGGGATATTGACCAGGATGGCGCGCGAGGCGAGATCCTGCGCATAGGCCGAGACCCGTGGCTCGTTCTCGAGCAGCGTGGCGAGGCGAACCTCGGCGGGGATGTTGAGCTCGCTCAATGTGCGATCGCCGACCGTGCCGGTCGGCACCACGCCGTGATTGATCTGAAAAGCCTTGACCGCCTCGACCATCTGAGCGTCGAACAACGACGCGTCGGGCGCGCCCAGCGTGTCGAAGGGCAGGTAGTTCTCGAAGATCAGCCGCTGGCGCAGCAACAGGGCCTGCTCCCCCCTGGCGCCCTTCGCCAGCTTCTTGCTGGTGATCTGGGGCCAGCCGCCATTCTTGACGATCTGCCTGTACATGATGATCGCGTCGGCGAGCGCCTGTTCCGAGCCCCCCGTCAGCATCGCCAGCTCGTCGTTATTGGCGACGATCTGGGTGTGAGTCGCGAGCTTGCTGGACGTCGACGCCTTGGGGGCGGCCGGGGCTGGCGACGCGCTGTCCGGGGTGTCCTGCGCCAAAACCGGCGCCGAGGCGAGGGTGAGCAACAATGCTGCGATGGCCACGCCGTGGCGTGGACCAGAATGCCGGATCGATTCCATCAAGGGCCTAACTACTCGAAAATTGTTTAATTTCCTGGGACATCCTGGCGTTATCCCAGTGAAAAAAGCCGATATTAAGGTCGGACAAGGGTTTGCAACTACTTGATTTCCTTGGTGAGCCCGGATGGGTTCGAACCATCGACCCTCTGATTAAAAGTCAGATGCTCTGCCACTGAGCTACGGGCCCAACCGATAAGGCGGGCGGACCATAGTTGCCGTGGCCCCCAGGGTCAATAGAAAGCCGTTAACGCCTCAATCCGGCCTTTGGAAACCGGCACGACTTTTGCTGTAAGAGACTGTTCAGCCTTGATACCTATCGTGCCGCCCGCTTCGGAGAGTGCCTCGCGCCATGCCAAAACCTTCGCCGATCGCCGTCATCGTCCTTGCCGCCGGGAAAGGCACGCGCATGCGCTCCGATCTGGCCAAGGTGCTGCATAAGGCCGCCGGGCGAAGCCTGCTCGGCCATGTGCTCCATGCGACCAAGGCGGCAGGGCCCGAACGCACCGTGGTCATCTCGGGTCCCGACATGCCCGAGGTCGGCACGGAAGCGAAGCGCGTCGTGCCGGAGACGGTCATCGCCATCCAGGAGAAGCGCCAGGGCACCGGCCATGCGGTGAGCATCGCGAAAGCCGGCCTCAAAGGCTTCGAGGGCACCGTGCTGGTGCTCTATGGCGATGTGCCGCTGATCCGCAGCGAGACCATCCGGGCGCTGGCGGATGCGGTGAGCGAGGAGAGTCCGCTCGCCGTCTTAGGCTTCAGGGCCGTCAATCCCACGGGCTATGGCCGGCTCATCCAAGACCGCCAGGGCAAGCTCATCGCCATCCGCGAGGAGCTCGACACCACGGTCGATGAGCGGCGCATCGATCTGTGCAATTCGGGCTTCATCGCGGTCAAGGCGAGGCTCCTGTGGGAGCTCCTGCCCAAGATCCGCAACGACAATGCCAAGGGCGAATATTACCTGACCGATCTCGTCGGCCTCACCGTCGCGGCGGGGCTCAAGGTGGCGCTCGCCGAATGTCCGGAGGCCGAGGTGCATGGCGTCAATACCCGCGCCCAGCTCGCCCAGATCGAAAGCCTGCTGCAGATACGCTACCGCCACAATGCCATGAACAATGGCGCCACCCTGATCGATCCGTCATCGGTGTTCCTTTCGGCCGATACCGAAATCGGCAAGGACGTCACGATCGAGCCCCATGTGGTCATCGGCCCCGATGTCGTCATCGGCGACAATGTCGACATCCTGGCCTTCTCGCATATCGAAGGGGCGAAGATCGCCGATGGCGTGCGCATCGGCCCGTTCGCGAGGCTCAGGCCCGGCGCCGAGATCGGCCGCAACGCCCATATCGGCAATTTCGTCGAAGTGAAGAAGGCGAAGATCGGCGAAGGGGCGAAAGCCAACCACCTCACTTATATCGGCGATGCGAGCGTGGGCCCGCGCAGCAATATCGGGGCAGGGACCATCACCTGCAATTACGACGGCTATGAGAAGCATTTCACCGAGATCGGTGCCGATGTCTTTGTCGGATCGAACACGGCGCTGGTTGCGCCGGTCAAGGTGGGAGATGCGTCCAATATCGCGGCGGGCAGCGTCATCACCAAGGATGTGCCCAAGGACGCGCTCGCCATCGCCCGCGGCCAGCAGGCGGTGAAGGACGGCTGGGCCAGGAAATATCGCGAGCTGAAAGCGGCGAAGAAGCGCAAAGACAAGGGGGCTTAAGCATGTGTGGCATTGTCGGCATCCTCGGCACCGAGCCGGTCGCCCGGGGCATCGTCGAGGCGCTGAAGCGGCTCGAATATCGAGGCTATGACTCGGCCGGTGTCGCCACCATCGAAAGCGCAGGCCGGGTCGAGCGGGTGCGGGCACCAGGCAAGCTCCACAATCTCGAAGACAAGCTCAAAGCGAGCGCGCTCAAGGGCACGACCGGCATCGGCCATACGCGCTGGGCGACGCATGGCGTTCCCAACGAGCCCAATGCGCATCCGCATATCTCGGGCGATGTGGTCATCGTCCACAACGGCATCATCGAGAATTTCAGACCGCTCAAGGACGAGCTCCTCAAGGAGGGCGTCGTCTTCTCCTCGCAGACCGATACCGAGGTGGTGGCGCATCTGATCGCGCGCGAAAGGGCCAAGGGAGTCCCGCCCAAGGAAGCGGTGGCCAAGGTGCTGAAGCGGCTGGAAGGCGCCTTCGCGCTCGCCGTCATCTTCGCCAGCGAGCATGATCTCATGGTGGGTGCCCGCATGGGGGCGCCGCTCGCCGTCGGCCATGGCGACGGCCAGATGTATCTGGGATCGGACGCGATCGCGCTCGCCCCCTTCACCAACCGGGTGACCTATCTCGAAGACGGCGACTGGGTGGCGCTGACGCGCAACTCGATCGATATCCACGACGGCGAAGGCCGGCAGATCGTGCGGCCGATGAATTTCACGCAAGCCTCGGCCTTCATGGCGGACAAGGGCAAGCACCGCCATTTCATGGCCAAGGAGATCGCCGAGCAGCCCGAGGTGATCGGCCACACGCTCGCCGAATATGCCGATTTCGCCGAGAAGGCGGCGCGGTTGCCGCAGGAAGTGAAGATCGATTTCGCTCATCTCGACCGGCTCACCATCACCGCCTGCGGCACCGCCTATCTCGCCGGCCTCACCGCCAAATACTGGTTCGAGCGCTATGCCAGGCTGCCGACCGAAGTCGATATCGCCTCCGAATTCCGCTACCGTGAGGCGCCGATGCCGAAGAAGGGGGCCGCCATCGTCATCTCGCAATCGGGCGAGACCGCCGATACGCTGGCCGCCTTGCGCTATTGCAAGGCGCAAGACCAGGACACGCTGGCGCTGGTCAATGTGCCGGGCTCGACCATCGCGCGCGAAGCCCATGCCGCCATCCGCACCTATGCCGGACCCGAGATCGGCGTCGCCTCGACCAAGGCCTTCACCTGCCAGCTGACCGTGCTTGCAGCCCTTGCGGTCGCCGCCGGCAAGGCGCGGGGCGCCATCAGCCGCGATCAGGAGCGCGAATTGATCGGTGCACTGATCGAAGCGCCGCGCCACATGGCCGAGATCCTCAAGGACGAGAAGCATATCGCCGAAGTGGCGCGCGAGATCGCCCATGCGAAGGACGTGCTCTATCTGGGGCGCGGGGTGAACTATCCGATCGCGCTCGAAGGCGCGCTCAAGTTCAAGGAGATCTCCTATATCCATGCCGAGGGCTATGCGGCGGGCGAACTCAAGCACGGGCCGATCGCGCTCATCGACGAGAATGTGCCGGTTATCGTCATCGCCCCCCAGGACGATCTCTTCGACAAGACCGTCTCCAACATGGAAGAGGTGGCGGCGCGCGGCGGCAAGATCGTGCTCCTGACCGATGATGGCGGTATCGAGGCCCACGGCCAGCGGACCTTCCGGCGCATCCGGGTGCCCAAGGCCCATGCGTTCCTCAGCCCCTTGCTCTATGCGCTTCCGGTGCAGCTTCTGGCCTATCATGCCGCCGTCTTCATGGGGACCGACGTCGACCAGCCGCGCAACCTGGCCAAGTCGGTCACGGTGGAATGAGCCATCCTTCCCCCTTGCGGGGAAGGTGGCGCGAAGCGCCGGATGGGGGCTGGTGCAGCCGGCTGCAGCCCATCAAAGCCATGCGGAGAGACACATCCGCATCCCGTCAACATGGTTCTTGCGGCACGAACCCCCATCCGGCTCGCTTCGCTCGCCACCTTCCCCGCAAGGGGGAAGGATTAATTCGGTGAACAGGAGGCAGCACTGGCGCAAAACCTGCCTTTAGCTAAGCTTTAACCTTAATGATCCACTCTCATGCCTCATGAGAGTCCGGTCAGTATTGCTTGCGTGTGTATGTACCGCTTTCCTTGCCGCGCCTGCGGCGGTGAACGGTGCGATCGCCGCGAACCAGAGTTCACCCCTCGATCTTTCTGTCGCTGCGCGCCAGGCGCTGCAGGCGGGGGATACAGCAACCGCCATCGCCGGCTATTCGGAGGCGATCGAGTCGCGGCAACTGAGCCCTGAGCAACTGGCGAATGCGCTCATCAACCGTGGCTTCGCCTATCAGCAGGCGCAGGAGCATGACCGCGCCGTCGACGATTACACGGCAGCGCTCAGGGTCGATGCGATGAGCGGCAAGCTGCGCGCCACCGCCCTCTATAATCGCGGGCTGTCGCAGCAGAAGCTCAAGCATCCGGTGCTCGCCATCGAGGATTTTACCAGCGCGCTGTTCCTCGAGCCCGAATTCGCCCATGCCTATTATCTGCGCGGCACCATCCTGCGCGACAACGGCCAGTATCTTTTCGCGCTCAGCGATTTCGAGAAAGCCATCCGCTTCAAGCATCCGCAAGCGCATTTGGCCTATTATGGCGAGGCGCTCACCTATGAAGCGCTGCGTCGCCCGAGCGACGCGCAAGCCTCGCTCAACAAGGCGCTCGCCGCCAATCCGTCCTTCGAGCCCGCCCGCACCAAGCTTGCGCAAATGGGCGCGCTGCCGGCCGTCGCCGATGCCGCGGTCCGACCCGAGGCGGAGCTCATCACGGCCTCGATCACCTCGCCCGAACAGATCGCGCGCAAGGAGACGCTGCCCGAGGCGGTGAAACCGCCGATGCAGCTGGTCGGCGACCTGCCGGTGCAAATGGTCAAAGCGGTGCCGGTGAAGCCGGCCAAGCTCATCGACGATCGCATCCCGCCCGAGGAAGGCCCGCAGGTCGCGGTCGTGGTGCCCGCGGCCGATCAGCAGGGAGCGCCCCAGGCCGAGGCCAATGCCGACTACACGCTCGAGGCCGACGCCATTCCGCGGCCCAATGCGGCCAAAGCGAAGCCAATCGAGGCCAAGCCGCAGACCGAGCAGATCGTGGCGGTGGAAGCACTGCCCGAGCCTGAGGCGCAAGCGAAGCCCAAGCCCGCCGAGCAGGCGCAGGCCAAGGCGGACGATCCGGCCCAGGACGACATGACCACCCAGTCGAGCGATACGCTCACCGGCTGGTCGGTCCAATTGTCTTCCGCCCGGGACGAGAAGGTCGCCTGGGGAACCTGGGAGAAGCTCAAGGCCCGCCACAAGGCGCTCAATGACATGAAGCCCATCGTGATCAAGGCCGATCTCGGCAAGAAGGGCATCTATTACCGCCTGAGGGTCGGCGGCTTCGACTCCCACAACGATGCCAAGTCCGCCTGCGGCAAGCTCAAATCGCGCGGCGTGTCCTGCTTCGTCAGCAAGGCCGATTCCTAATCCTTTCCCGCGTGCTTGAATCCTTCTCCCGCGAAGCGCGGGGAAGGTGGCGCGGAGCGCCGGATGGGGGTGGCGCAACCGACCGCAGCTATCAAAGCATGCGAAACGGTCCTGACACGAGCTGATCACATTTCCGTAATTCGGTAGCACCGGTTTTGCGGCGCGGACCCCCATCCGGCTCGCTTCGCTCGCCACCTTCCCCGCAAGGGGGAAGGAGAAAAATCGCATACGCTTGCGCGGATGCGGCCGGTCATGCACAAAAGGGGCATGGCCCTGTCGCAGAACACCTCGGATAAGCCCAAACCGCTGGCGCCGGTAACGTCAACTTCCTTTGCCGGCAGGCTCAGAACCTATTTCCTGGCCGGTATCGTCGTCACCGCGCCGATCGCCATCACGCTGTGGGCGTCCTACTGGTTCGTGACCCTGTTCGACGCCTGGCTCAGGCCGCTGATCCCGACTTTCCTCGATCCGGGCTACTACCTGCCGTTTCGCATTCCCGGCATCGGCCTGATTTTCGCGCTTCTCGGCATCACGCTCATCGGCGCACTCGCCGCCAACCTGGTCGGACGCACCATCCTCGCCTTCTGGGACCGGATGCTCAACCGCACGCCGGTGGTGCGCTCGGTCTACAAGGGCACCAAGCAGATCTTCGAGACGCTGTTCTCGCAGTCGGGGGCGAGCTTCCGCAATGTCGGGCTCATCGAGTGGCCGAGGAAGGGCATCTATTCGCTGGTCTTCGTGTCGCGCGAGGTGGATGGCGGGCAAGTCGGGCTAGAACCCGGCCGGCCCATGTATGCGGTCTATATCTCGACGACGCCCAACCCGACCTCGGGCTATGTCTATTTCCTCGATGTGAGCGATGTCCGGATCATCGACATGCCGGTCGAGGATGCGGCGAAGCTGGTGATCTCGATGGGCCTCGTCTTCCCGGAAGCGGAGGGGCCGGTGAAGGTGATCCCGGCGAGCGCCAATATCGACCAGGACGTCGCCCAGAAGCTTTTGGAGAAACCGGTAGAGAAGAAGCCGGTGGAAGCCGAGGGCGAGCAGGAAACCGCGCAGAAGCTTGCGGCCAAGCCGGCGAAGAAAAAACCGGCGCGCAAGAAGGCGGCAAGATCCGAGGCGACGGCGAAATAGTCTGTGAGCGGACTAATTTATCCGGCATGCAAAGTATACCTCGCCCCGCTTTAGCGGGGAGAGGAAGGGGCCCATTGCGAAGCAATGGGAAGGTGAGGGGCATCTTCGCAGTTGATGACGAGGCCCCTCACCCTCCCGGCGCTACGCGCCGGGTCCCTCCCTCTCCCCGCTAAAGCGGGGCGAGGGTGATTCATCCCGCAGAGATCAACCGCACGGCGTCGTCGCGCTCGAAGAGATAGAGCAGGGAGCGCAAGGCCTCGCCGCGTGGCGTCTCGAGCTTGGGATCGCGGGTGAGGATGAGGCCCGCATCGTCGCGTGCGGCGGCGAGGAGGTCGGCATGTTCGACGATGTCGGCGACGCGGAAGACCGGCAGGCCCGCCTGGCGCGTGCCCAGCATCTCTCCGGCGCCGCGCAGTCGCAGATCCTCCTCGGCGATGCGGAAGCCGTCCTCGGTCTCGCGCATGATGGTGAGCCTCGCCTTGGCGGTCTCGCCGAGCTTGCCCTGATAAAGGAGGAGGCAGGTCGACTTGCCCGAACCCCGGCCGACGCGGCCGCGCAACTGATGGAGCTGGGCCAGGCCGAAGCGCTCGGCATTCTCGATCACCATCACCGTCGCCTCCGGCACGTCGACGCCGACCTCGACCACCGTGGTCGAGACGAGGAGGGTGATGTCGCCCGATTTGAAGCGCGCCATGGCGGCGTCCTTCTCGGACCCCTTCATGCGGCCATGGATCAAGCCGGTCCGTCCCGGAAAGGCCGCGGCCAGGGCCTTGGCGCGATCCTCGGCGGCGGCGAGGTCGACGAGCTCGCTCTCCTCGACCAGGGGACAGATCCAATAAGCCCGTCCGCCCGAAGCGAGGAGGCGATGCAAACCCTCGATGACCTCGTCCATGCGCTCGGAAGGCAGAACGCGCGTATCGACCGGCTGGCGACCGGCAGGCTTCTCGGTGAGCTTCGACACATCCATGTCGCCATAGACGGTAAGCGCCAGCGTGCGCGGGATCGGCGTCGCCGTCATGACCAAAAGATCGGCATTCTGCGCCTTGGCCTGCAGCGCCAGCCGCTGATGGACGCCAAAACGATGCTGCTCGTCGATGACCACGAGGCCGAGATCGTGGAATTCGACACCCTCCTGGAACAGCGCATGGGTGCCGACCAGGATGTCGATCTCGCTTGCGGCCAAAGCGGCGAGCAGCTCGTCGCGAGCCCGTCCCTTCTCACGGCCGGTGAGCAAAGCGAGGCGAAGCCCGGCCTTGTCGCAGAGCGGCGCCAGGGTCGCTGCATGCTGGCGGGCGAGGATCTCGGTCGGCACCATCAGGGCCCCTTGCGTGCCCGTTTCGATCGCGGCGGCGAGCGCCAGAAGCGCCACCACCGTCTTGCCCGAGCCGACATCGCCTTGCAGAAGCCTGAGCATGCGCTCGGGCGCCGCCATGTCGCGCAGGATCTCCTCGAGCGAGGTTTGCTGCGAAGATGTCAGCGAATAGGGCAGTGCCGAAACGATGCGGGCCCTGACATCGCCGGTGCCGGCGAGCCTGCGCCCCGCCTTGCGCTTCATGTGCTTGCGCACCAGCGACAGAGCGAGCTGGTTGGCGAGAAGCTCGTCAAAGGCGAGCCTCAGCCGCTCGCGCGTCAAGAGGCTCAGATCGTCATGCGTCGTGGGCTGATGCAGCTTGCGCAACGAGGTGGAGAAATCACCCCAGCCCTTGCGCTTGAGCCAGCTTTCGTCCTGCCATTCGGGCAGAGGCGGAATCTTCTCGAGGCTCGCCCTTATGGCGCGGCCGAGGATGCGGGGCGAAAGGCCGGCGGTCAGAGGATAGACCGGCTCGATCAAGGGCAGCTTGGCGAATTCCTCGCGCGAGACGATGTGATCGGGATGGGCGATCTGCGGCGAACCCTGGAACCAGTCGACGGCGCCTGAGATGAAGCGCGTCTCGCCCGGCGGCAGCATGCGCTGCAGATGATCGGCAAAGGCGTGGAAGAAAACCAGCGTCAAGGTGCCGGTGTCGTCGAAGCACTCGACGCGATAGGGCAGGCGCTTCAGATGCGGTGGCGGCGGGCGGTGCTTGCCGACGGTCACCTCGACGGTGACGATGCCCTTCTCGGGCAATTGATCGAGGTGCGGGCGCTCGCGCCGGTCGATGAGCCCGGACGGCAGATGAAACAGGAGGTCGAGGATGCGCGCCTCGGCATTGGCCGGGCCCCCCGGGCGCAGCAGCTTCGCCAAGACCTTGTCGAGCTTGGGACCGATGCCCTTGAGGCTCGTGGCCGCGGCGAAGAGGGGATTGAGGCGATTGGGGCGCATGGCCCAATTTCCTGTGTCAGCAGTCATCGCGCAAGTGATTGCGCGAAGTCCTTCGAGCCGCTAAGCAGGGCGGCCCATGACCACCCTTGAGGAAACCGTAGAAGCCCGCCGCAAGCGGCTCATCTGGCGCGCCGGCCATCGCGGCACGCGCGAGATGGACCTGCTTCTGGGGGGCTTTGCCAGGAGCCATATCGAGCGCTTCAGCGCAACGGAACTCGACGAGCTCGAGACCATTATCGGCCTGCCGGACCAGGACCTGATGGGCTGGATCCTGGGCGGCGTACCAGTGCCGCAGCGGCAAGTGACGGCGACGCTCAAGGCGCTTCTCGACTACCGGCCATGATCGACAGCAAACGCCTCACCGAACGCCTGGGCCTGTCTGGGCGCAGCATCGTGTCGGGTTGCCTCGAAGGGCTCGACGCCATGGCGGCGGCCGAAGCGGCGCGCCTCATCAAGGGCGAGCCCCTCATCCATGTGGCGCTCGACGACCAGCGCATGGCGAGCCTCTCGGAGGCGCTCGCCTTCTTCGCGCCCGATGTCGAGGTGATCTCCTTCCCGGCCTGGGATTGCCTGCCCTATGACCGGGTATCGCCGGCGGCGAGCATCGTGGCGCGGCGCCTGGCGGCGCTCGCTTCCATCGCGGAAGGCTCAGCGAAGCCGCGCATCATCCTCACCAGCGTCAATGCGGCGTTGCAGCGGCTGCCGCAAGCCCAAATCATCGTCGAAACCACCTTCAGCGCCGCACCCGGGCAATATGTCGATACCGAGAAGCTGCAACTCTTCCTGCAGCACAATGGCTATTCGCGCACCAGCACCGTGGTCGATGCCGGCGACTTCGCCATACGCGGCGGCATCATCGACATCTATCCGCCGGGGGCCGAAGGACCGGTGCGCCTCGATTTCTTCGGCGATGCGCTCGAATCGGTCCGGCGCTTCGATCCGCAATCGCAACGCTCGACTGGCACGCTCCGATCGCTGGTGCTGCATCCGGCAAGCGAGGTGCTGCTGACGCCCGCCACGATCGGGCGCTTCCGCACCTCCTATGCGGCGGCCTTCGGCGGCCTCGACATCAACGACCCGCTCTATGAATCGGTGACCAATGGCCGGCGCTATCAAGGCATGGAGCATTGGCTGCCGCTCTTCCATGAGAAGTTGGCGACGATCTTCGATCATGTACCGGGTGGCGCCGTGTCGCTTGATCATTCGGCCGACGAGGCGATCGGCGCCAGGCTCGAGCAGATTGCCGAATTCTACGACGCGCGGCGCGAGGCGCTGACCCAGGAGACTTTTGGCGCGGCACCCTACAAGCCGCTTAAGCCCGACGCGCTTTACCTCACGCTGAATGAGTGGACCGAGCGCCTGGCCGACCGGCCGGTGCTCGCCTTCACGCCCTTCGAGACGCCGGAAACGGGAGGCCAGCCCGTCCTCTCGATGGGCGGCAGGCAGGGGCGCAATTTCGCCGCCGAGCGCGCCGAGGCGGGGGCCAATGTCTATGAGGCGGTGCGCGGGCATGCCAATGCGCTGCGCTCTTCCGGCAAAAGAGTCGTGATCGCCACTTGGACGGAAGGCTCGGCTGAACGGCTCGAGACCATCCTGCGCGATCACGAGCTGGCACCACTCGCCGCAGCCTCGGACTGGGCCGAGGTGCTGAAGCGGCCGAAGGACATCGTCTCGATCGTGGTGCTGGGGCTCGAGGCGGGCTTCGAGGTCGCAGATTTAGCGATCCTCTCCGAGCAGGACATATTGGGCGACCGTCTGGTCAGGCGTGGCCGCAAGGCGCGCAAGCCCGCCGACTTCATCTCCGAATTGTCGGCGCTCGCCCCGGGCGACCTCGTCGTCCATGTCGATCACGGGCTCGGCCGCTTCGAGGGCCTCAAGACCATCGAGGTGCAGGGCGCCCCGCATGACTGCCTGTTCATCATGTATGCCGGCAATGACCGGCTGTTCTTGCCCGTCGAGAATATCGAGCTCCTGTCGCGCTATGGCGCCGACGAGGAAGGGGCGCAGCTCGACCGGCTAGGCGGCGGCGCCTGGCAGGCGAAGAAGGCGAAGCTCAAGGAGCGCATCCGCGAGATCGCCGAGAACCTGATCAAGACGGCGGCGGCGCGCGAGCTCAAGGCGGGCGAGGTCATGCCGCCGCCCGACGGGCTCTATGACGAATTCTGCGCTCGCTTCCCCTATGAGGAGACGGAAGACCAGCTCGCCGCCATCGAAGCGACGCTGGAGGACTTGCAAAAGGGCCGGCCGATGGACCGGCTCATTTGCGGCGATGTCGGCTTCGGCAAGACGGAAGTGGCCTTGCGCACGGCCTTCGTTGCGGCGATGAACGGCAAGCAAGTGGCGGTCGTCGTGCCGACGACGCTGCTGTCGCGCCAGCATTATGGGACCTTCACCCAGCGCTTCCAGGGCCTGCCGCTGAGGCTCGCCCAGGCCTCACGCCTCGTCGGGCGCAAGGAGAACGAGGCGGTGAAGCAGGGGCTGGCCAAGGGCGAGATCGACATCGTCGTCGGAACCCATGCGCTTCTCGCCGAGAGCGTCAAATTCCGCGATCTCGGCCTCCTCATCATCGACGAGGAGCAGCATTTCGGCGTCAAGCACAAGGAAAGACTGAAAGAGCTCCGCGCGAATGTGCATGTGCTGACGCTGACGGCGACGCCCATTCCGCGCACCTTGCAGCTCGCTCTGTCGGGCGTGCGCGAGCTTTCGCTCATCACTACGCCGCCGCTCGATCGCCTCGCAGTCAGGACCTATATCTCGCCCTTCGATCCCGTGGTGGTCCGCGAGTCGCTGCTGCGCGAGCATTATCGCGGCGGCCAGAGCTTCTATGTCTGTCCGCGCATCACCGATCTCGAGGAGCAGGCCGATTTCCTGCGCAGTCATATCCCCGAGATCAAGTTCCGCATGGCGCATGGCCGCATGGCGCCGACCGAGCTCGAAGACATCATGACCGGCTTCTACGACCGCAAATTCGACGTGCTGCTGTCGACCACCATCGTCGAATCCGGCCTCGACATCCCGACCGCCAACACGCTGATCATCCATCGCTCCGACATGTTCGGCCTGGCGCAGCTCTACCAGCTGCGCGGCCGCGTCGGGCGCGCCAAGCAGCGCGCCTATGCGCTGCTGACGACACCCGCCAACCGCACGCTGACGCCCGCGGCCGAGAAGCGCCTGAAAGTGCTGCAGTCGCTCGATTCACTGGGCGCTGGCTTCACGCTGGCGAGCCACGACCTCGACATCCGCGGCGCCGGCAATCTCCTGGGCGAAGAGCAGTCGGGCCATGTCAAGGAAGTGGGCTACGAGCTCTATCAGACGATGCTCGAAGAGGCGGTGGCCAAATTGCGCACCGGCGAGGAAACGCTCGAAGGCGAGGGCACCTGGTCGCCGCAGATCAATATCGGCACCTCGGTGCTCATCCCCGAGACCTATGTGCCTGACCTGCAATTGCGCTTGGGCCTCTATCGGCGGCTCGCCGACCTCCAGGAAGAAAGCGATCTCGACGGCTTCGGCGCCGAATTGCACGACCGCTTCGGGCGCGTGCCGGAAGAGGTGAAGCATCTGCTCGATGTCGTGTCGATCAAGCTCTTGTGCCGCAAGGCCAATGTGGCAAGCGTCGATGCGGGGCCGAAGGGTGCGGTGATCGGCTTCAGAGGCGATAAGTTCGCCAATCCGAAGGCGCTGGTCGAATGGATCACCGGGCAGGGCACGCTCGCGAAATTGCGTGCGGCAGATATGAAGCTGGTGATCATGCGCTCATGGGATTCGGCCGAAGAGCGCCTCAAAGGCTCGCGCCAGATCATGACGCAGCTCGTGAAGCTGGCGGCGTAGCTCGCGCTATTCCTCGAAGGTCAGATCGAGTGGGCGCGTCAGAAAGTAGCGCAGGGCGACCACATTGCCGATGACGGTCACAACCACAGCGCCGATCAAGAAGGCGAGTGACATGGGTAGAATCTCCCCTTTCCCACTGGTCACGCTGCGCCTTGATCGTTAACGGGCGGTTAATGCCGTTTGCTCGATGGCTCTCTTGATCGTCTCCGCCGGCTGAGCGCCGGAGAGCGCGAAGCGTCCGGCAAGGATGAAGGTGGGAACGCCGCCGATGCCCATCTTCTGGGCGCCATTGATCTCGGCGATGACCGGATCGAGATCGGCCTCGGTGCCGAGGAGCTGGGCGACGAGCGCTGCGTCGAGGCCTGTGTCCGCCGCCGCCTTGGTCAGCACGTCGCGGCTGCCGATATCGGCACCTTCGACGAAATAGAGCGCGAAGAGGCGGTCCGCCATCTCGTTCTGCTTGCCCGCCTCATGCGCCCAGCGCAGCAGGCGATGGGCGTCGAGCGTGTTGGGCGAGCGGGTGATCTTGTCGAAAGCGAAAGGGATGCCCTCGGCCTTGCCGATCTCGATCAGGGGCTTGTGCAGATCGCGCAAGCGCTCGCGGCCGAATTTCCGCTCGAGATAGGTCTGGCGCGGCATGCCTTCCTTGGGGATCGTGGGATCGAGCTGGAAGGGCCGCCAGAAGACGGCAAATTTCCGTTCAGGCAGCATAGCGAGCGCCTGTTCCAGACGATGCTTGCCGACATAGCACCAGGGACAGACAACGTCGGAGACGACATCGATGGTGATGGGATCGTTCGCGGGCGGGGTCATGGCTTAGCATACCATAGCGTGGCGTCCTCGAAACCGGGAAGCGGTTGCCGGTCGGGCCGGCCGATGCTCGTCCAGCGCGCCACCCATTGGCCGCCGGAATTGTAGAAGGGCACGATGTAGAAGCCGTTGACCAGGAGCCGGTCGAGCGACCGGACGGCGGCGACGAAATCCTCGCGCGTCGTGGCCTTGAGCAGGGCCGCGATCATGCGATCGACGGCGGGATCGGCGATGCCCGGATAGTTGCGCGTGCCCTGGGTCTCGCGTCCGGCACTGCCATAATAGAAATCCTGTTCATTGCCGGGCGAGAGCGAATTGTACCACATCACCGGCAGCATATCGAAGTCGTAGGTGTCGAGCATGCGCTGGAACTGGGCGGAATCGACCGTGCGGATGGTGCCCTTGATGCCGATCTGACGCAGCGTGCGCTGATAATGCAGCGCCACCTTCTCCTGCTCGCGGCTCAGGCAGGAAATGGTGAAGGCGAAAGTCGCGCCGGTCTTGCGGTTGACGAGCGCCTCGCTGCGGATATCCCAGCCGGCTTCGCTGAGCAGCGCCACGGCATGGCGCAGCATCTTGCGGTCGCGGCCCGAACCGTCGGTCTTGGGCAATTCATAGGTGCCGTCGAGGATTTGAGGATCGATGCGCCGGGCATCCGTGCCGAGAAGCGTCAATTCGCGCCCATCCGCCGGATGGCCGAGATAGGACAATTCCGAGCCGGAATAATAGCCTTGCGTGCGGCGATAGAGGGCGGAAAAGATGTTGGCGTTGAGCCATTCGAAGTCGAAGGCTTCGACGAGGGCCCGGCGCACCAGGGGATCGGCAAACAAGGGCCGCCTGGTGTTGAAGGCGAAGCCCGCGGCGGCGGCCGGCGTCTTCTGCTCGATCCGCTCACGGACGACCTTGCCCGCCTTCGCCGCCGGAAAGTCATAGGCTTGCGACCAGCGGCCGGGATCGGTCTCGACCCTGATGTCGACAAGGCCCTTCTTGAAGGCTTCGAGGGCCGAATTGCTGTCGCGGAAATAATCGATGCGCAGCTCATCGAAATTCCACAGGCCGCGATTGTAGGGAAGCGCCTTGCCCCAGTAGTCGGGATTCTTCTTGTAGGTGATGCGCTCGCCCGGCCTGATCTCAGCCAGGACATAAGGCCCCGAGCCCATGATCGGATCGAGCGTGCTCGCCTCGAAATTGCGGGTCTCCCAATAGTGCTTCGGCAGAATCGGCATCAGCCCCATGATCAGGGGCAATTCGCGGTCGCCTTCATCCTGCGTCATGATGATGGTGCGGGAATCCGGCGTCTCGATCGTCTTGACCTTGGAATAATAGGTCTTGAAACGGGGCAGACCGTGATCGCGCAATGTCTCGAGCGAGAAGACGACGTCGGCGGCGGTCACCGGCGTGCCGTCGGAGAAGCGCGACTCGGGCCGGAGCACGAAGGTCATCCGGCTGCGGTCGGGGCTCACATCGATGCTTTCGGCGAGAAGGCCATAGACGGTGAAGGGCTCGTCATAGTTGCGGCTCATCAGGCTTTCGAAGACATGCGGAGAGACGCTGAGCGCCTTCTCTCCCTTGACGATGAAGGGATTGACGCTGTCGAAGCTGCCGGTGGTGGCCTGGCGCAACAGGCCGCCCTGCAGCGCCGAGGGGTCGGCATAGGGCAAGTGCGCGAAGCCCGGCGGCAAGGCCGGCTCGCCATGCATGGCGATGCCGTGGCGGGGCTCGGCCGCGGCCGGGCCTGCGGCCGCGAGGCAGGCGAGTGCCGCGACAAAGAGGCTGGAGATCCAGATCTTGCCCATGAAGGGAACTCGCCGATTCGGTTGCAAGGACCGGGTCAGGACGATTGCAACGGGAAACCGTCCAAAATCATGACCGGCTTCGGCAGATTTAATGCCTGCGGGCGCCGCGCAGCCGATAGCGGCTGTTCTTCGAATCGAAGCCTTCGAAGAATTCCCGGATCTGCGGATGGCGGATCGGCTCGCCGGTCTCGTCATCGAGCAGATTCTGCTCGGAAACATAGGCGACATACTCGGTTTCTTCGTTCTCGGCGAAGAGATGATAGAAGGGCTGGTCCTTGCGCGGGCGGATGTCCTCCGGGATCGACAGCCACCACTCCTCGGTGTTGTTGAAGACCGGATCGACATCGAAGATCACGCCGCGGAACGGAAAAAGCCGATGCTTGACCACTTGCCCGATGCGGAACTTTGCCTGGGGAATTTCGCCCGTCATGACCCTTTTGATGGCAAGCCTTGGCCGCAAACGCAAGAGGGCAGTGAGTCGCTTGTTGAAAAGGGAATTGCCTCCCATTAAGGAGGGCCAGAGGTAACTATTGGCCGAAATTCTCGATCTCGCTCTGCCGTTTTTCGGCCTTGTCGTGCTTGGTGTCGCGGCCGCCCGCATCTGGGCGGTCGGCGATCAGGGCCTCGAATGGCTCAACATCTTTCTCATCTGGTTCGCGCTGCCCGCCCTCATCTTCCTCGTCGTTGCGGCAGCGCCCTTCGAGAAGCTGATCGACTGGCCCTATGTCGCGGCCACCGCATCGGCCACCACGGCCGCCTTCATGATCGTGTTCCTGGTCTCCTGGCGGCTTCTCGGCACGACCTTCAAGGTCGCGGTCCTGCAGGGCACGGCCGGCAGCTACGGCAATGTCGGCTATATGGGGCTGCCGCTGGCGGTCGCCTTCTTCGGGCCCGAGGCCGCGGTGCCGGCAGCGCTCGTCTTCTGTTTCGACTGTGCCTTGCAGTTCACCCTCACCGCCTTCCTCGCGACGCTCGCGCATGAGCGCAACGAAGAGGCGCATTGGGGCGAGATCGCGCTGAGCATCGTGAAGCGGGTCCTGGGCCATCCGTTCATCGTCGCCACCATCCTGGGCGGCATCGCATCGGCCTTCTCCTTCAAGGCGCCGGGCGCCTTGGGCACCATCCTCACCATGCTGATGAATTCGGCGGGACCGGTGGCGCTCTTCGCACTCGGCGTCACGGTCGGTGCCCGCAAGTTCGGCGGCATCGGGCGCGAGATGCCGCTGGTCGCCGGGATGAAGACGATCGTGCAGCCGCTCATCGCCTTCGCCGCCTTGAGCCTCATCGTGCCCGGCCTCGATCCCCTGTGGCGCGACGTCGCCTTGATGATGGCGGCCTTGCCGACCGCCTCCAACGCCTTCATCCTCGCCAGCCAGTACAAGGCCTATATCGAAGGCTCATCGACCGCGGTGCTCATCACCACCATCATCTCAGGCGTCACGATCCCGTTGCTGATCTATCTGCTGCAGGCGGGATAGAAGATCTGCCGAGGCCGATCGTCATCGCGAAGCGGCGCAGCGGGCCGAAAGACGCCAGCGCCGCAAGCGCCGCGGCGCGGCCCGCATCCATCGGCAAATAGCCCGAGAGCAGCGAGCGGTTCATCAAATCGATGACCGCCTGCCGCGGCCGCACATCGCGCTGGCGCAGCCCGTCATAGTCCGACAGGACCGCATCGCCGCCGAAATCGTCGCCCTTGTCGCGCCCGCCCGTCATCAGGGCGACGGCGTCATGGGCGTCGCGGAAGGACATGTTGAGGCCCTGGGCGCCGATCGGCGGCACGATATGGGCGGCCTCGCCGATCAGCATCACGCGATGCCGCGCGAAGGTCTCGGCACGCGCCCCCGACATGGGGAAGGACTGGCGCGGACCGATGTCGCTGACGAGGCCGAGCTCGCCATGGCTCATGGCCTGGATCTCGGCCGCCAGCGCCTTGCCGTCGAGCGCCATCAGCGCATCGGCGCGCTTGGGCCTTTCCATCCAGACCAGCGACGAGCGGTTTCCCGGCAAGGGCACGGTCGTGAACGGACCGGCCTGTTTGTGATATTCGCTCGATACACCGAGATGGGTGCGCGAATGGGCGAAGCTCACGGCGATCGCCGTCTGTTCGTAGGACCAGGCGACGGTGCCGATCCCGACCGCCTGGCGCAAAGGCGAATGGCGGCCGTCGGCGGCGAGCACAAGCCGGCTTGCGAGCGTCGTGCCATCGTCCAAGGCGAGAAAGGCGATCCCGCCCTTGACCGAGCAGGCGGAAGCACTGGCGCGATGGAACCGGACGCCGAGCGTGCGTGCGCGCTCCTCGAGCGCGGGCTTCAACACGGCGAGCGGGATGTTCCAGCCGAAAGCCTCGAGGCCGGCCTCGCGCGCCGAGAAAACCAAATCCGGGCCTGAGAACAAAGCGCCCGTGTCATCGACGAGGCGCAGCTTGCGCAAGGGGGCGGCGATCTCGATCAGCGTTCCCGGCCACAGGCCCGCCGCTTCGAGCACCGCAAGCGAGGGCATCATGAGGGCCACGGTACGGGGATCCGGCCGCGTGCTTTCGGGGCCGGTGACCATGGCGGTGGCAAAGCCTCGCGCCGCCGCAAGGCAGGCCGCGACGAGGCCGGCGGGACCGGCGCCCGCAACGATCACATCGACATCGGCATGCTCTGACATCAGGTCACAATGCGGCCCCGCGCAAAGGGCTTCAAGAGCGAGCAATGTCGCGGTAGCTTCGCTACATGGACGTGATCCTCAGACATTCCACCAGCCGGCCGCGCCTGTTCATGGCCCTGTGCCTGGCGGCCATCCTGTCGGTATCGGGCCTCACGCTCTGGATGTCGACGGGCGCTTCCGTCGCGGGATGGCTGAGCCTCCTGTGCGCGCCTCAGCCCGGTGCCGGTTTCGCGCAAGTCGCGGCACTGTGGCTCGCCATGACATTGGCCATGATGATCCCCTCGGCGGCGCCGATGCTCTCGACCTATCTCGACATCGCCGAGGCGGCGGAGGCGAAGCAGATGAAGATCGCATCGCCTTTGTGGCTTGCCGCGGGCTATGGCGCGGTCTGGATCGGCTTCGCCGCTGCCGCCTCGGTCGCGCAATGGACGGCGCTCGCCTCAGGCTATGCGGGCGAGCTCCAGGGCCGCTTCGCGGGGCTCGCCCTCATCGGCGCCGGCGCCTATCAGTTCACCGGGCTCAAGCATGCCTGCCTCAGCAAATGCCGCGCCCCCATGTCCTATTTCATGGCGCAGTGGAGCGACCGGCCCTTGGGCGTCCTGCGCATGGGCCTTGATCGGGGGCTCAACTGCTTCGGCTGCTGCTGGGCGCTGATGATGCTGAGTTTCGTGGCGGGCCTCATGAATATCCTGTGGATGGGCTTCATCGGCGCCGTGATGGTGCTGGAGAAGACACTCACCGAACCCAAACCCTTGTCCTATGGCCTCGGCGCCGGCCTCATCGGCGCCGGCCTTCTCATGTTCTTCATCTAGGAGTATCCGATGGCGCGCGAGCCCTGGCATATCAAAGGCGAACTGATCCTGTCCTGCAATTGCACCGTCTTCTGTCCCTGCGTGCTCTCGCTCGGTAAACATCCGCCTACGGAAGGTTATTGCCAGACCTGGGGCGGCATCCGCATCGATGACGGGAAATTCGGCGAGGTCGGGCTTTCCGGCATCAATCTCGGCCTCATCATCGAGATTCCGGGCCAGATGAGCCGCGGCAATTGGAGTGCCGGCGTCTATATCGACAATGCGGCGGACATCTACCAGGTGAAGGCGCTGACCCGGATCATGACGGGGCAGGCGGGCGGCACGACGCATCTCCTCTCCATCCTGGTCGGCCGCTTCCTCGGCGTGTGGCAGGAA
>Ga0187894_10001548_pt1 | contig 29340 bp, 34 predicted proteins | sample GBC1701081metaG_FD_136650 | JGI IMG/M metagenome (GOLD analysis project Ga0187894, IMG submission 136650) | White microbial mat communities from a lava cave in the Kipuka Kanohina Cave System on the Island of Hawaii, USA - GBC170108-1 metaG ...
ACTTAATAATGTCGGGCGACACGAGGCCGCTGTTCACCTTTTCCCAATGGCCGGCCTCATTGATCGATTTGTACACTCCGCCCCTTGTGCCCGCGTATCTGGTCGTGGGCCTCGGCGGATCCATACCCAGCGTGACCACCATCAGCACTTCCTTCATCCCTTCCATCTTCTTTACCCAATGCTCGCCGCCGTCTTTCGTCTCGGATACACCCATCGTCGTGGCAAGAAAGATGTGGTTGCTGTCTGTCGGATCGAACACGAATTGATTCACCACCGACGAAATCGTTGCATCGTCTAACCCCGAACGCATCGAGGTCCAGTGCTGCCCGCCATCGTGACTCTTAAAAACAGCATCACCCTTCGTACCCGCATACACCGTGGCCGGGTAGGCCGGATCAATCGCCATCGAAATCACGCGCGAGTGGCTCATCCCATGCGATAGATTCGTCCAGGTCTGACCCCCATCGCGCGTCTTATAGATGTAGTCGTTCGTCGCAACATAGATGATGTCAGAATTCTTCGGATTGAGCTGGATAACAACAATGGGATCGCCACGATCACAGCCGAAGAGGGGAAGGCCTAGGAGAAGCAGCAGTAGGAAGGCGAGTCGTTTCATGAATCCAGCTTGAGGCGATGTTCGGATACTACAGTGGCGGAGTTACTCCAAACTGCGTCAGATTATTACGCACTACCCAATCAATGATCCCTCCAAGCTTGCTCGTTCTCTCATCAGGGATGGGGGCTGACTGATCTTCTACTGCGCGCGTCCAACGAGGGCCTTCGGAGGCCGCGCGTTGCGCGAGCACAGAAGATCATCAGCCTCCATCCCGTCTCCTGTTTCAGCATCCTGGGTCAGCGGTAGTTGGTGAATTGGAGATCAATCCCAAAATCTTTGCCCCGGAGAAACGCCATGGCTGCTTGGAGGTCATCTTTGCTCTTGCTCAATACGCGCACTTGCTCGCCTTGAATCTGCGCCTGCACTTTCAATTTTGACTCTTTGATGGCCTTCGTCACTTCTTTCGCCTTGTCCGCCGCGATACCACTTTGGATTTTTGCCACCTGGCGCACCGTCCCACTCAACGCCGGCTCCACAATCCCGTAGGTAAACGCCTTCAACGAGACCCCGCGCTTCACGCATTTGGCCTTGATGATATCGTTCACTGCATTGAGTTTATACTCATCGTCGGAAACTAGGCTCAGCTCCTTTTCCTTCTCCTTCAACGTAATCTCCGTCTTCGAATCTTTGAAGTCGAAGCGTTGCTTGATCTCCTTCGTCGCCTGATCGACGACGTTCTTCATTTCTTGCATGTTCACTTCCGAGACCACATCAAACGAAAACTGTTCAGCCACGATCCCCTCCTCTTCTTACTTCAACCATTTTTCTACAGAACTTTTTTCGACATTCCAAGGGGTGGCCTGCGTGATCTCCCACTGCGCGCGTCCAACGAGGGTCTTCTGAGACCGCGCGTTGCGCGAGCACAGGAGATCAACAGGCCACCCCTAACAGCACCCCCCACCGGGCAACTGCAATCGCTTTTCCTCATCATGACGAATCGTCGTCCGCAATCTTCCCGGCGAGCTTCCGCCGGCCATCACCACCACTTCGCTGCTGGTGAATGGGCGCTTCAAGACAATATAGCCATACCACTGGACCATACTATCGCCCAAGACGATCACCGCGAGCAAGGCCGCAATAGCCACCAGCCCAGCATCCAGGTATAACGCAAAGGCCTGTCCGCCATCTGCGATCGATGAGGCCTTCGTCATAAACAGGCCGAACATCTCGTAAGACCCGATCAACGTGATGGCGCCGACAAACAACATCGGCAACGCGGCAATCCATAGATACTGTGCCTTCCGCATTTTGATGAGCACCGTCGTGCCGATACAGAGTGCCACGGTGCCGAGCAACTGATTTGCTGCGCCAAACATCGGCCAGAGCGTCGAGATGCTGCCGGTGCCGATGAGATAGCCCCAGGCTCCCACAATCAGTCCGCTGCTCACCGCCACCCCAGGCCACCAATTCATCCGCCGCAGCGGAGGATAGAACCGCCCGCCCATCTCCTGGATGAGATAGCGCCCCACACGCGTGCCTGTATCGATCGTCGTTAAAATGAACAACGCCTCGAACACCAACGCAAATTGATACCAATAGGCCATCAACCCTGTCATACCGGGAAGCGCGGAAAAAATGGACGCCATTCCGACCGCCAGCGATACGGCCCCACCAGGCCGGCCCGCCACCTCCACCTCAACAAGTTGCGAGAGTTCTTGAATTCGTGAGACAGGGAAGCCCATCGCAGCCAGCGCATCAGGCGACAGCATGGTATTGATCGCCAGATAATCGCCGGGGATCAAGACCGAGGCCGCAATCAAGGCCATCACACCGACAAAACTCTCCAATAGCATCGCCCCATAACCAACCGTAGCCTGGGACTCCTGCTCGATCATCTTCGGCGTGGTCCCAGAAGAGACCAGCGAGTGAAAGCCGGATATGGCTCCGCAGGCAATCGTGATAAAGAGAAAGGGGAAGAGCGTGCCGGGAATAATCGGTCCGCCTCCGCTCGCAAATATCGTGACGCGCGGCATCTCGATCGTCGGCGCCATGAGAATCACTCCCACCCCCAGCAACGCCACCACCCCGAGCTTCATAAAGGTAGAGAGATAGCCCCGCGGCACCAGCAACATCCAGCCAGGCAGGACAGACGCGAGAAACCCGTAGCCCGCCAGTCCCCAAACCAACGTCGTGCGCTCCAACTCGAACCACCCTGCCATTGAAGATTGCGCAACCACCCGCCCGAAAATCACAGCCGCAACCAACAGCACCACACCAAGCAGAGAAACTTCAGCCACCTGACCAGGCCGGAACTTCTGAAGATAGAAGCCCATGATGAAGCCGATGGGAATCGTCATCGCAATCGTGAAGGTACCCCAGGCATTGCGATAGAGCGCATTCACGACGGCAAACCCCAGTCCGGCCAGCGCCACAATCACAATGAACAACACCGCCACCGCCGTCGTCGTGCCGGTGACGATGCCCAGTTCATCCCGCGCTATTTCAGGAAGAGAGCGGCCATTCCGCCGCATCGACGCAACCAGGATAATGAAATCCTGCACCGCCCCCGCCAAGACCGCGCCGATCACCAGCCAAAGAAAACCAGGCAAGAATCCGAACTGCGCCGCCAAGACAGGTCCAAGAAGAGGCCCCGCCCCGGCAATCGCTGCGAAGTGATGACCGAACAACACGTACTTATTCGTGGGATGAAAATTGACGCCGTCGTTCAACCGCATTGCCGGCGTCACACGCTGATCGTTCAATTCAACAACGCGCCGCGAAATCCAGCGGCCATAGAAACGAAAGGCGAGCACATAAATACAAGCCGCCGCGACGACCAGCCAAAGGCCATTCACTTTTTCCTGTGGATTAACGAGACCGACAACAAAGGCAAGCGCAACCGAGCCAAGGATGGCGAGAAATCCCCAAAGCACCAGCTTTAACGCCGACATGCGCGGGATACTAGCATACGAAAGGACAATCAGGGTACACGCAGAAGCTGGTGCGAACCATTTGAAGAACCGATCTATTGAGTTGGCAGATGAATCCGATCGAGCTATCTCATACTAGCGGATAAGACGGGCTCAAAGTATTACTGAGAACTAAGAACTCCGTCGAGTTCGTCGGCCTTCTTCGTAGGAGTGAAAAATTGAGTCAACCAGCCTACTGCAACTCGATGTTACACGAGCGAGAACTTTGATCTGTTCTCGGCAAGATAAACTTTCTGATTTGTGCGGATAGTTGATCTTGTGATCCACTTCACCCCAAAGCTCTTCCGCCAGAGTTCTTACCTGCAGCTCACATGCACATCTAGCCTGTTCATTGGCTTTAAAAATATAGTGGACACTGGTGTACATTCTCTTATTATCGAGCGTCTCTATTCCGATTTCTTGAAAGTAGTCACGAAACTCATCATCCCATATTCGCGCTATCGGCCCCTCGATCATAACCCATCTCTCGGACTGCAGAAGACTGAGAACGATCCTGTTGATCACCTCAATCTGTTTTGTATGCAGGTGGAGTATCCTATATCCGACTAAATCAGTGACACGCTCAAATAGATTATTTTCAGTAATATCGAATTGCTGTCCTAGTTGCTTACATTCAATTGCCTTCCGAATAAGCTTGTCTTGCAACCGTTCGCGGTCTTTTATCCGAGACTTTGTTGAATGCACATATTGAGCTAGATCGTCTGAAGTCGAAAAGAGCGCTTTCACTTGAAGCTCACACCGCCTAACTAGCTCCTGACACTCCCCGTTAAGATAATAATCAACGATTCGCTCAATTCTCCCATGTTCTCTTTTTGAAAGTTTCGCTTTACTCATGCGATTCATTCGCTCATATGGCCCGCTGCAAGCCTTATGATGGTGTTGGCGATTTCTCGAAATGAGTGTCTTGCCGCATCTCGCTGATCGGGGGATCCCTTTGAAACGTCCCACATCGGGCGACCCTCTGATTGGCCAGCGGTTGCCAATGGCCCGAAATCTTTGACCTCCCCAATCCTCAAGTCTCTTATTGAACGAGAGGCAAGGGAAGAGTCTTCTTTCTTAAAAATCGACAAAATTTCGCTATTTACATTCTTTTCAATCTTTGAATAGAAAGGACGATACGTACTGGAGGGTTCTTCGCGATAGACTCGAAACCTCTGCGGAATATACCCAAGGAACTTTGGTTTACCTGGAAGCAGGTAAATACCATCTGGGGCCTGATTAACAATAGTATCCCAAGATTTAATCCATCCGGCCAATGTATGGCCAAGCGTTTTTAGCGCCCTCACTGAAAACAAGTCGCAAGCTGCAGGCACAATGAAACAATCGCTATCGAGCAGTATCACTTTGTTTAGAGGACCAATATTCGGCCCGCAGTCATAAAATACATAATCAATATCGTGAGTCTCTGATACCCGATTCACCAAGATGCTCAACCCGCACACCCCGCGAAATCCCCTCATCCTTCTTTCCAAGCATTCAGTCCAAAACTTATTTAAGTCAGCCTCAAATTCTGACAACCGAATGTCGCCAGGCAATAAGAACAACCGCCGACCGTGCTGGATCGGCTCAATCGTCTTTACATCTCCGGTTGCTTCAATTAATGGTTTAATCGAGGACCAGATTGTCTTACCTTCATCTTCATCGGAGTGATCAAGCAGGTCATCTAATGTAATGTCATCTATTAGATATGATGTGATGTTGCATTGAGGATCTGAGTCTACTAACAAAACTTTCTTACCTATCGAGGCAAGGGCAAATGCAAGATTGATCGTTAAGGTTGTTTTGCCCACACCTCCCTTATGGTTATAAATGACGATGCGTTTGGCAGAGTGTCTTTTTGCTGGCTTCTGAATTCCTGCCATGGGTCAACTTTCTGATGGTAGAACGTTGGGCTTTCGAGAGGACCGACGAGGCCTTACGTTGTCCATCGCTTTCTTGGCAGCATCCCTATCAGGCAAAGCCTGAACAAATCGTTCACCAGCTGCACTTATTTGTCTTTTCCCATGCGGAGCTGGAACTAGGTAGCCACCCTGGACTGCGTTGGTCACAGCAACGGCTGCGTTCGAAAACTTAATTTGTGCAGCTTCCGTGTTCAACTTGCTTATGTCGACGGTCTGAAAATGTGGGGTGTTGGCGTAGTTAGTTAGGTAGTAGGCCAAGCAGGCCACTCTCTCGACATCTGTTCGAGGTTGTTTGTCCATCATGAAATCCTTAGCCGACATGGACCGATCTTCCGAGAAACCTCCGGACCTTGAAAATGCGTGCGACGCGTAAGAACCTTGGGAGGAAGGCCCAGGTTTCTGTGATGCAGGAGTAAGTTTCAAGAAAGTACATACGGTTTGAATCATTCTTTCTTGCCCCTCATGATCTAACTTCTTGAGAGCAGTTAGAACCTCTGTCAAAACCTGAAGATCGGCCGTTTCATTTTCGCCCATGGCTACTCCTTTCGCTCCCTAAGTTTGGAACACCGACCGTACCGCTTGATTCAAACACCTGTCAATACCTAAGAAGATACAACGTCAGGCTGAACTAGCCTTGTTTGATCTTCGTATCGTTCAATCAGATAGTAGCCCTCCAGGTAATGGCCAATTCTGATCGCGATGGGAGATGATCCTTCCAGGTTCGCTTATTTTTCCCCTCTTGGAGGGCCACTCATGTTGGTCTAAGTGCGGCCGTCGAACGAGGCCCTTCTCAAGGCGCGCGTTCCAGGAGCACTGGACCAACGTGGGTGTCCTTCCAAGAGTCCTCAATTTCCCATACCTCTCTTAAGAAGAGTGGCCAGGCTGCCCTTTCCTGCGCGCATCGGACGAGCATATTCCGATCGTGCACGTTCTGCGAGCATGAAGGGCAGCTGGCCGTGTCTTTCTCCGGGCTTTCCGTCTTTCCACTCCTCTTAGGGAGCGGCCTGGTCGATCCTCGAATGCGCGCGTCCAACGAGGGCCTTCTGAGGCCGCGCGTTGCGCGAGCACAGAAGATCATCAGACTCCATCCCCTCCCCCCCCTGCTAATGGGGAATACCCTCCAGCCTCTCAACTCCATACACTCTGCTCCTCGATGGAAAAGTCCAGACCCTATCAACGCAGCCTCTACCGCCTGTCAGTCATCTGCCCGGCGATGTACTGTGTACTGTCGGCAGTCGGTGAAGGGAAAATCACAAATCTTTCGGCGATGGGGTGCACGATCGAAACCGATCAACCTCTGTTGGCAGGGCAGAATGTCGCATTGCGCCTGATGCTCTCCGATCAACACGAATCACTGCCGATCGATGAAGCCCACGTACGGTGGGTGCATGGTAATCTAGCTGGGGTTGAATTTGTCGAAGTGGACTGCGCCGCGAATCTCCGGCTGCACGATTTCGTATGGGGTGGGACGGTCCAGCGCTTTCGTTCAATTCAGCAGAAACGCGCGACGTCTTAGACCTACTCCTGCTTCATCCCTTTCTTTCCAGCCATCACCGGCAGAGCAATCCCGTTCCGATCCAGGCCGGCTCCCGGTACGACCGGGGCAACTCGCGGAAGAAGAAAGGGGTCAGGAACGATTGCTGGCTTATGCGCGAGACTTTCTGCCGCCACAATTCGTCTGCCTTGCATCGCGAGGCTCAACAGCCCGATCCCAATCCACACCAACTCCCGAAATCGACGGAGCAATGCGAACGTCATGCCGGTGACGCCGGAATAGCCGAAGGCCTCGAGGAGGAGCAAATTCCCGCCGTCTTGGGTGCCGAGGCTGCCGGGGATGAAGAAGGTGCCGCCTTTGATGAAGACTGAGAGCGCGCCGATGGAGATAGCGGAAAGGGCCATGGCAGGACCGCCGAGATAATAGAGGATGACATACACTTCCAACGCTTCTGCCAACCAGCCAAGAAAGAATAGTCCGGTGGAGGCATAAAAGGCCGGACGTTTGTGGCGATAGAATTCCAGGATCGCTCGATCCAGTGAGCGTAGTTTTTCCTCGCGCGCTTCGAGATATTTGATCTTCACCCCGATCTTCCGCATAGATTCCAAGAGCCAGGTACAGAGTCCTTGCCGCTGCACGAATACAAACGCAGCGGTCCCCAACGCCAGCAGGCCCACGCTGAAGAGCGCGGCAACCACGGTGTGGCCGGATGAATCGTTTCCGCCCAGCAGCCACACGCCCAGGGCAATGCCGAGCAGAATGAACAGCACTTCGGCAATCGTCATCGTCGTCTTCGCGATGATAACCGAGGTGTATGCTTCTTCCATCGGCACACGATGCTTCCGGAGCAGAGAGGCCTTCAGCGGCTCGCCGCCGACGTAACCGGACGGCGTGGTCATGTTTACCACTTCGCCGGCTGTCCGGATCGCGAGCACACGCCAGAATGGAATATCCCTCCCCGACGGGCCAAGCGTCACTTTCCATCCGTACGCTTCGACGGCATACATGATGACGGAGGGAATCAGCATGACAAGGAGCGCGACCGGTCCAAGCTGCGCCGCCGTGTCATAAATGTTCCCTGGACCGATATGCCAGACGATGAGACCGAGGGTGAGGAGACCGACGACAAGTAGGAATAGTCTAAGCACGCGAGACTCTCAGAAGTTTGGTTGATCGTTCCGGCTGTTTGGGAGGAAACGGGTGTTAGGCGCCGTTGCCTGGGTTTCGAGTGCTGTCATCCTGAATTATAGCCGACCGCCCACCGAAAAGGGTCAGGCAGAGCAAACCTGCTCCAATCCAGACCAGCTCACGAAACCGGCGGAGAAACGCGAAGGTAATGCCGGTGACGTCGGAGTATCCAAATGCAGCTAACAATAACACATTTCCGCCGTCTTGCGCGCCGAGGCTGCCGGGGATGAAGAAGGTGCCGCCTTTGATGAAGACCGAGAGCGCGCCGATGGAGATGGCCGAAAGAGGCAAGGCCGGCCCCCCGAGATACGAGATGATCGCGTAAACTTCCAATGCTTCCGCCATCCAGCCTACAAAGAACAGCCCGGTAGAAGAATAGACGGCAGAACAGTTATGGCGGTAGAAGTCCAAGATCGTTCGATCCAACGACCGTAATTGTTCCTCCCGCGTTTCGAGAAAGCCGATCTTCAGTCCGATTCTCCGCGAGCATTCCAACAACCACGTAAAGAGCCCACGCCGCTGGGCCAACACCAACGCAGCAATCCCGCACGTCAGTAGGCCGGCACTGAGCAACGCCGCTACAACGATCTGCCCAGATGAACCGTCTGCGCCGACCGTCCAGAATGCGAGCAGGATACCCAAGAGGATGAAGAGCACCTGGGCAATCGTCTTCGTCGTTTTTGCGATGACCACCGAGGCAAGCCCCTCGACCATCGGCACATGATGTTTCTTGAGCAGATAGGCTTTGAGCGGCTCGCCGCCGACGTAGCCGGCCGGGGTGGTATTGTTCACCACTTCACCGGCGGTCTTGATCGCGAATACGCGCCAGAACGGAATATCCTTTGCCGACGGGCCAAGCGTGACTTTCCATCCGTATGCTTCGACGACATACATGATGACGGATGGAATCAGCATGACGAGGAGCGCAACCGGCCCGAGTTGCGCTGCCATGTCGTAGATACGACCGGGACCGATATGCCAGACGATGAGAACGAGAGTGAGGAGGCCGACAAAAAGTAGGACGAGCTTAAGCACGGGTCCTGGCGGACGGTCTGATGACCCAGAGCATCAGGAGCGAAAACACCGTAGATCCGATCGCGGCCATCCAGAGAAACCAGTCGAGCTTGCCGATCACCGCGAACATCAGCACGACGACGGAAAAATCACGGCTCGCCACATTCTTGAGCATGAAATCCGACCAGGCGGCCTGCACCGGGGTTTTCCATCCACTTGAGGACTTGATCTTCTGCGCACGGGTGACGAGCCAAAACGAGAGCCCATTGCCAAGAACTGCCGCTGATCCCAGGGCAAGAGGCACCCACGCGCCGTCGGCCCCAGCCAGGCGCAAGTAAGAGCCCGCGGCAATACCGGCAAAGATCGCCATATGCACCACATTATCCATGGCGATATCGAGCTTGGCCCCGAACGGCGATTCGGTGAACGTCAGCCGGGCCACTTCACCGTCACAGCAATCGATGATCGCCGCCAGCTGGAACAACAATGCGGCCATGATGCCGGCGCTATAGGTGCCGAGTCCAAAACAGGTCGCGGCGGTCAACCCAACCAGGGTTGCCAGAATCGTAATGACATTCGGCGAGAGTCCTGCGGCGAGAAAAATTCGCGTGAACCAGCGGGAGACCTTCCGATTGAAGAACCGGTCGACGAAACCCTCGAACTCGCCCTTGAGAGAATTGAAGAGCTTCTTCTCAGCGGCCTTGATATCGGTGGCATCGCGCACATCCTGATACCAATGGGAGCGGTGCGCATCCGTGGACAACACCCGCACATGGCCATCCACCGCGGCCCGTTCGAGCCATCGACGAATCGGCACCGCACCGGTCTCCACTTCGACATGACCCGCCGCGCTGATAAAACCGGCAGGCAGCACCACCAAGTCTGTCGCCACCAACGCCGTGTCATCCTGTTTCGATGTGATCGAGAGGAGTCGTCCTGCCTGCACCTTCATACGCACACTCGACCGGCGCGACTGTCGATTTCGCCTGATATCGGTCCGTGCCACAACGATCGCTTGCCCCTCTTGCACCTCATGACGAAGGCTTTCGATCAAAGGGGTCGCAAACACCCCCTGCACGCCGGACAGAAGACAGAAGCCGCGAATTTCCGCTGCAAGCGCTTCCCACGTACGTGGATCATCCAGCGGAAACTCACGAATTGGCAACCAGCGCACGGGAATCGTCACGCGCGACCCTTTGCCCAACGCCTGTTTGAGCTGATCCTCCTCCGGCCCGACCAGCACCATGAGCTGTCGAATGCCGGCGCGCTGCAGCGTCAACACCGTCCGCTGAAACAGACCGATGCCCACCACGCTGGTGAGCGGACCCACCTCATCGGCATATAATCCGGCCGGCTCGCCGAACAGACTCACCGACGGCAGGAGAATTGCCGTGTTCAATCCCTGGAGGCCTGTCTGTTTCTGAACGATGCTCTCGCTCATGATCGACCAATCGCCCCGGCATTCTGAGAGCCGGTATCCCGTTTACTCCCTTATCCTACTACCCCCGCAGTTACAATCGTGGCAGCACATCCCGTTCCGCCTTTGTCACATCTTCCATAAAATCGATTTCGGTCCAGGGGAGTCCGCCGATCTTCTCATGCCCGACCTTGACGTCACGAAAAAATCCCACCAGCGCATCTTCGTATTCCATCTGCCAGGCCTCACGGTCCACATGAACCTTGAGCGATGCAACCACATGTGGCGCATCGGCATGCCGAATCTTGAGAAACCCCACGCCTTCTCCGGCATAGTCATAGTGTAAAGGCATCGTTTTCGTCAGCGCAATCACGCGCCCGCCTTCAACCACGACCATGCATTCCTCCCCGGTCTGCTTGACGGTGTCGTCCATGAGCAGCGCATTTTCATAGGGAGATTGTACCAAACGGCGCAAGATTTCTTGATGGAAAAGCACGTCTGCATCCATCACGATCGCATCGTCATCCAATGCCGCGCGCGCGATCCAGAGCGAAGAAATGCTGCCACGATGGAACTGCTCATTCACGAGGAAGCTCACGCGCATGCCACAAGCGTTCGCCGCCACAGCCGCACGAATCATCTCCTGCTTGTAACCCACAACCATGTCGGCGCAGTGAATGCCGGCGCTCCGAAGCGACGTGAAGTAGCGATGCAAGAGGGTCTGCCCACCGATCTCAATGAGGCACTTCGGACGATGTTGCGTGATCTGCCACAGGCGCTTCCCGACTCCTGCTGCAAGGATGACGGCTTTCATGCTGCGCCGCAAATCCGTTCAAACGCGTCGAGGAATCCGACCAATTGCGCCTCGGTAAGTGCGCCCATGTTCGCCACGCGAAAGATTTGGCTCTGGAGTTGGCCTTGGCCCGCATAGATCACGTACCCCTCTTCTTTCAACCGATCGTGCAACGTCTGATAGGTCATGCCCTCGGGAAGAAAATACGCGGTGATCGTGTTGGACTGTTTATCCGGAGTCAGGAGCGGCTTCACGCCGAGTTTCGCCATGCGGTCTCGGATGAGGATCGCGACATTCTTGTATCGCTGAATCCGCTTGGCGACTCCTTCCTCCATGAGTTCATTCAACGCTTCGTCGAACGCGTAATAGACCTGCACAGCCGGTGTGAACGGAATCGTCCCACGACCCTGATCGTCCACATATTGCGTGATGTGAAGATAGATCGATCGCCTGGCGTATGTACGCATCCGCTCCAGAAATCCCTTGTTGACGAGCACAAAGGACACGCCTGGGAATCCCTGAATACATTTTCCGGCTGTACCCGCCACCATATAGATGTGAGACCCGGCGATATCCAGCGGCTCCCCCGCCAAAGCGCTGACCGCGTCGAGAATGAACACCCGGTTCTGGCTGTCGACCACATCCGCGATCTCCTTGACCGGATTGATGAGCCCGGTTGTCGTCTCATGGTGAACCATGGCGACCGCATGCGCTTCCGGATGCTGCCGGAGCGCGAGTCGCAACCGTTCGGGATCCGGCCTGGTCGTCCAATCGTACTTGAGTTCGGACACGCCCAGGCGATAGAGGCCGATCATCTGGGAAATGCGCTCGCCGTACACGCCGTTGTTGAGCACGAGCATCCGTTTGCCGTGCGGCAGCGACGACATGACGGCGGACTCCACCGCCGCAGTCCCCGACCCGGTCAACACCACAGCGGCATACTCCGCTTCCGCCCCCGGCACAAAGAGCTTCAGCAGCTTCGCCTGAATCCCGTGCAAGAGTTCGGTAAACTCCGATTCCCGATGGCAGACATCCGGACGCAACAGCGCCTGCCGCACCCGCTCCGACACATTGACCGGTCCTGGATTCAATAGGATCATCTCGTCTATCCTTCTTCCCCTCACCCCTAACGCGCTACTTGATCGCCTGCATGAATCGCTTCGTAATGTCCGGCGGATCCAGCATCACACGCCCGGCGTCTTCCACCATCTCGTTGACTTTCACCAGCAACATGCTCGGTCCGTCTTTCTTCAGCATGTCTTTGAACTCGTAGACAAGATCTTCTCGTTCCCGCACCCGTTCGACGTTCACATATCCGGCCGCCTTCGCCACCTTCTCAAGCGGGACCACATTGGAAATCGTCGGCTGATTGCCGGTTGTGCCATAGACTTCGTTGTCGAACACCACATGAATGAAGTTCTTCGGCTTCAGTGCTCCAACGGTCGCAAGCGTCCCCATGCCCATGAGGACGTTCCCGTCGCCGTCGAAAACGACCACTTGTTTATTCGGCTTCGACAACGCCACGCCCAGCGCAATGGCCGCCGCCGATCCCATCGACCCGATCATATAGAAATGCGTCGGCCGGTCGGCGATCTTCTGCGCCTCGCGGGAGGGAAACCCGTTACAAATGACGACCGGCTGGTCGGTGAGTAATTCCAACAACGCGGCCATCGCCATAGCCCGGCTCTGCATCGTCCCTTCTTCCGGTCTCATGGATGTAACCCCTTCACGACACCCTTTGTAATATTCAACGCCACGGGAATCCGTTTCTTCATAAACGTTTCGGCCACCCACCTGAGATCGTCGATGGCCGTCTTTTCCATCAATGTCCGATGCGGGATCTTCATCGTATCCAGAAACTGCGGCATGACTTCGCCCATCACGAGATGCTCCGGCGCATCTTTGCCGCCTTGACCGCGCCAAGATACGATCAGGATGCAGGGCTGCTGATAGATATAATTGAGGGAAATGAGCGTATTCAGGGATGTCCCAAGCCCTGAGTTTTGCATCAAGACGGCGGGAATTTTGCCCGCCATATAGGCCCCGGCGGCCATGGCCACCGCTTCATCTTCCCGAACGGCTGGAGTGTAGAGACGCCGCTCCATCAACTCGGCAATGATCCCACCCAGAATCGAATCCGGGACCCCCGTAAAGAAATCTACTCCGATATCTTGTAGCGCTTGGACAAACACATCGCTTTCAATCATCCGGTCGGCTCCTCACCTCTCTATACCAGGGAAAAACCGGCGCATTATAAGCTATGCCTTTGGGCATTCTCAACAAAACTAAGGGAGTTGCGCCATGCAAATAGCCATGGTAGCGTTCTAGCATGATCGGACAGCAAAGAAATTACGCAGGCCTCTACGTTGCCCTGCTGGGATTCTTATTGTGTCTGAGCCATCCCCTTCTCGCCCATGCGGTCCCGATGGTGAACGACCCGAACGGTTTTCAGAACCTCGTGTGGGGTGTTACCCTGACCGCGAGGCCAGACTTGGAAATCACCAGAGCAGGCCCACATGTGAACGAATACCGATTGAGAGAGGGCACGCCATCGTATGCCGGAATCCCCGTCGAAAGCCTCCGACTGTTGTCCGTCGATGAACAATTCGCCCGCGTGACCATCCACTATCAGGGTGAGGATCGGCACAAACAAATCCTTGCCCATCTGGAGCGACAGTTCGGTTCCCTCGAACGTGTCCCAGGACAGATGATGCGGGGCCTCAATCAGCAATACACGTGGCGTGGGACCGATACAGAGATCAACGTGACCTACCATGCCAATACGGAGAGGGGATTTGTGTTTATCGACAGCCGCAACCTCGCGCCTCGGTTCAACGACCGTATCACCGACTCAGCAGAGTAACATGCCTCGCCGGCCTCACACATTCCCTTGGATCTGTCGCATTTCCCTTAGCGGCCTTTTCTTTTTATTTATCCTGCAGAGCACCCCGGCGTCGGCCGTGCCGATGCAGAACGATCCGAACGGGTTTGAGGGGATCCCCTGGGGCGCAACATTTTCAGAAACCGACACCTTTGTGAAAGTCGAGGACACCGGCCAGTCTCAAACCTATGAACTGAAGACCACGGTTCCTTCGCTTGGCACCGTACGGGTCGACTCCATGCGATTCATGACCTCCGAAGGCAAGTTCGCGCGTGTTACGGTCCGCTACCAGGGCAAAGCCACCCACGATCAAATTCTTGCCTATCTCCAATCCCTCTATGGTCCGCTTGATCGCACACCGGGACAGATCGCCGGAGGCTCCGTAAAATTCTTTAGCTGGACCGGATTCGAAACCGATGTGAACCTCCGATACGAGACCAGCACCGATCGCGGCATCATTTTTTTCGAGAGCCAGGAGCTTCGCCGAAAAATGACCGACAGCAATAATTCAGCCACCGTGTTTTGACGGTCGTCAGCCCGCCTCCTGCTTACCCATTCGAACCTCTTACAAGATGCTCAAAACGTCTGCCAGCCTGTCTTGTTCATTTGGTCTGTTCGATCTGTCTCGTTGATTTGGTTGAACCGAATGGACCAGATCAACCCCACCTGTCTCGCGCATCTATCATGCCTGGAAACCAGCTACAGGTAAGCCTTGCCACCAATTCCCCCCCCTTCTGGTGGGGTCTTCATCCCCTCTCATTAGGGATTGTTCAAATTTTTTAATCCGGTATTCTCACACTGTCGCTGGGACAAAGAGGCCTGGCGGGACCACTCGGGACCACTATGGAGGCGCCGATGAAGCTGAACCATCCCATTCTTAAGGTCAACCATCAGAAAGCCCATTCACTCTTGGATCGGCGCTATGCCGAACGGGTTCCAATTCGATGCCAGATCACTTACTTCGGAGAAGAAGGCGCACGAATCGTCACCGGAGAAGGAGCATTGAAAGACCTCTCCAAAACCGGATGCAAGATATTAGGCGGGACCACGAACACGCTGGGGAGCCCCCTCACGCTGATCCTAGACTTTGAAGATGGCCAAGCCCCCTTGCGCCTTACCGACGTCATCGTTTCCTGGACCGCCACAGACTCGTTCGCTGTCAAATTCCCCACGCTGTCGTCAGAAGAAAGAAAACGGCTGCAAGACGTGATCTTGAAAAATATCAGCCTCTCGTCCTTAGACGATCGACGAACGGCCTTCCGTATCGTCTAACAGGCAACGGAACAACTATGTGGACACCCCAATACTTCACTGGTCTCCATGATCTGCGACAACAGATACCCTGCAGGTTGCTCAAAATGCCGTCTAGTAAGGCCATCGACAGGAAAGAAGCACGGCGAGAAGACCTCTGGAGGGCTTTTTCAGCATCCTGCTACCGTCGATTCGATGTCAGGGAGGAAATCGTGGATCTTCATACTACTACTCCCATCACCACAGTAGTTAACCGTGCCCAAGCCAATCGTCGGCATGGCAGCCGTACCCCGACACTCTGCTCCTTGATCTATTCCTGCATGGATTCCGGCAAGATGCTGATCGGTGACGGCGTTGTCACAGATCTCTCATCGAACGGGGTCGGCATTCGCGGGAATGAATCGGTCACACCAGGCATGGAAGTGACCCTCTTCATCGACCTTCCCGGAACGACAGAGCCATTCTGCATTACCCAAAGCAAGATCTCCTGGGTGAACGGTAGTCGGTTTGGGGCAAAGATGGAAACCTTGACGTTGGAGGAGAAGAATCACCTACGATTCTTCTTGTGAACTCTCGGCAGCCCCTCAGACCGCGAAGGCGGCATCTGAGGCTTCGCAGAACCAAGGAGGCGTCCTTATGAAACGAGAACACTTCACATCTGGAAGCAAGCTGCAATCTGTGACGGGAGCGGTTGATCGAAGACAAAGCACCCGCCCTTCGCTAGAGTTCGGTTTGATGTACTCGGCGCAAAGCCCTTCCGGCGAAATCCTCATGGGCGATGGCATGGTCACAGATCTCTCGCCTATGGGATTAGGCATTCGGGGCAACGCCTCCGTTATGCAGGGGACGGAACTCACGATTTTTCTCTATCTTCCCGACGGGAAAGACCCGTTGTTCGTAATGGAAGCGAAGGTGGCTTGGTCCTCAGGACGCCGGTTCGGAGTCGAGATTCTCAAGATGAACCTGCGGGAACAAAATCGACTCCGTCACTTCTTGCGCTCGAACCTCACATACTCCCATTAGACCGATCGCTGGTTCACGGAGGATTCGATGACCGCACGACGAAGAGCAAAACCAACGATGACCCACCCCCCAGTTCAGGTTACTGACCGCAGGGCGGCTCAGCGAGTCCCGGTTCAGATTCTGGTCCGCTTTTCAGCGGCAGATAGCTTCCAACATGTGGGGCACGGAGTGGCCCTTGACCTGTCCGAGAGCGGGTGCAAACTCTACAGTGCACTGATGTTACCGATAGGAAGTTTCTGGGATCTGTACCTGACAATCCCCGGGACAACCAATCCGGTTCTCATCTCGAAAGTTTGTGTCGTCTGGGTTGTGGGAAACGAATATGGAATCGAATTTCTTCTCGTCACGGCAAAAGAACGAACTCGGTTACGCCATTTCATCTGGAAACACATGAATCACTCTACGCTCAAAGGCGGACCTCCTTTGTTTACTCTTATCGACCATTCGGGTCCTCGACGGCGACATCTTAAATCTCTACCCTAGCTCGCATCACTCTTGATCTATTCTGCTGCGACGAACCTTCGATGTCGCGACATACGCTACGTCCCGTCTGAACAGCTCCCTTGCAGTTCCATCCAATGCTTGTCCTCTGGAAACGCTGCGTGCTAGGATCTGGGTGAGTGAGCACTTACTTACCATGAAGAAACGAACCGCACAGACCACGAATGGGGGACTGCGGTCTTCTGCGCGCGATCGTCAAGCCAGCCTCATCGTGTCCGCCGCTTCTCTCTTCGCCGCGAAAGGGTTCAACGGCACGACCACGAAGGAAATTGCCAAAGCGGCAGGTGTAAGCGAAGCCTTGGTCTTCAAATACTTTCCGACGAAACGGACGCTCTACGCGGCAATCCTTGCAGAAAAGGTCACCGTTACCGAACTGCTCGAAGCGATGGAGGCAGCGGCAAAAAAACACGACGACCATCGCGTATTTACGATGATCGCGAGCTATCGCATTCGTCCCGGTGTCGATTCGACGCTCTTACGACTCCTCTTGTTCAGCGCCCTCGAAGGCCACGAACTATCCGAGATGTTCTTCGGCAAGCACCACAAAGTGTTCTACGATCACCTGGCCGCGTACATTCGCACAAGAATTGCCGACGGCGCGTTTCGCACGGTCGATCCTCTCCTGGCAGCCCGCGCGTTCATCGGCATGGTCGTCCACCACCGTCTGCTGCACGAAATCTTTGGAGTCCCGATGCATCAATCCCATGAAGACACGGTGGCGACTTACGTCGACCTGTTCCTCACAGGACTGATCAAAATGCCGGGGAGGCGCGCGCGATGAATCCGCTGAAACAGCATCCGATTGTTACGCTCGGGGTGATTATTTTCTTTGCTGTCTCGGCCCTCGTCGTGTTTCGCCTCAGCAGCGGCGCAAAGACCGATATTCGCAAAGCCCGCCTCATCACCGTCGCCACAGCGGCGCCGCTGAAACAGGACCTCGACGTTCGACTCACCTATACCGCCGACATCACCCCCAACCAATCGGTCAATCTGTTCTCTCGAGTCGACGGATACATCGCAAAGGTCTACGTCGAAAAAGGCGATCTGGTCAAAGCCAACCAGCTGTTGATCGAGATCGATCATACGGACTATCAACATGCCGTCAGCCAGGCCAAGGCCAACCTGGCTGCAGCCAGAGCGAGAGTCGCGCAACAGGACGCCAGTGTGCGCAATACCACCCTCACGCTCAATCGGATGCAAACGCTGATCAAGGACCAGTTTGTCTCGCAACAAGATCTGGACAACGCCCAGGTCGCGCACGACGCGGCGGCAGCGGCGCTCGACTCGCTCCGCGCGCAGGTCCAGCAAATGGAGGTTGCCCTGGCCCAGGCCGAGACGAATCTAGCCTACTCGTATATCCGCGCGCCCTTCCCGGGCTATGTGGCCGAGCGCAACCTCGATCTCGGGTCTTATGTGAGTGGGGCAACCGCCGGCACTTCCACCGTCTCACGCGGAATTCTGACCCTCCATGAAATTCAGACGGTCCGCATTCTAATCGAGGTCGTCGAGAAAGACGTCCCGCTCATCCAGGTGAGCCAAAAGGCAGAAGTTCGCGCCGAGGCCTATCCCAATCGCGTGTTCGAAGGCACGGTCACCCGTGTCGTCCAGGCGTTGAACCGAGCCACCCGCACGATGACGATCGAGGTGGATCTCCCCAACAAAGACCATGTCTTGAAAGGCGGTATGTTCGCTCGTGTAGAAGTCTTGGTCGGCACCCATCACAACGCGATTCAGGTCCCCATCGACGCTGTGAGTCGATTGGAAGACGCACAATATGTCTACATTGTGCGTGAAGGAAAGGCCCAGCGGATACCGGTGGAAATCGGAGCCCGCGACGAAAACCGGGTGGAAATCACCAAAGGCTTGGACGGGTCTGAGCAAGTGATCGTCTCCGGGAAAGACCTCGTACACGACGGCGCCCCAGTGCAGACGCAGTCGATGGATGCCGTAAAAGGTAAACCGTGAAACGTGATCTAACGCCACCTTTCCATCCTCCACGTCCCGACTCATTCCCTGAAGTCTTACGTGTCACATTTCACTTTTCACATCTCACCTCTTCATCATGTGGCTGACCCTCCTCGCACTTCGCAACCGCATCGGCATCCTGATGCTGTCCCTGGCCATGGTCATCCTGGGCGGCACGTCCGCACAGCGGCTCCCGGTCGATCTCTTCCCGCAGATTCAAGTGCCCGTCGCCTTCGTCGGCGTCATCTATAAAGGCGCGCCGCCGCTCGACATCGAACAGAGTGTCGTCTATCCCATCGAGAAAGCCGTCAGTTCCGCGTCGAACGTCGAGCATGTCGAGTCGTTCGCAAAGCAGGGCATCGGCGCGGTACAGATCTGGTTCAACTGGGGCGCGGACATCAACGTCGGCCAGATGGAGGTGATGCAACGCGTTACCCAAATTCTTAACAGCCTCCCGCCAGGGATTGGGCAACCCTTCATCGTCAAGTTCGACGTCTCCAATATCCCTGTCTCCCTCGTCACGGTCTCCAGCGACGACCTTGATGAGCGGGCTCTGTACGATCTGGCCTCGAACACGATCGCTCCGCAGATCGAACAGATCGCCAACGTCGCCGCCGCCACCGTGGAAGGCGGGAAGATCCGCCAGATCAATGTCAACCTCGACCCGGCGCTCTTGAACGCCCGGAGCCTCTCCATCCTCGATGTCGTCAAATCCGTGAAGGCCGCCAACCTCATTCTCCCTTCAGGCGACATCAAGGCCGGCAATCTTGACTACAACGTCTTCACCAATAATCAGTTCCGCACGGTCGACCCGATCCAAGACGTGATCGTGAAGGTCAATCCACAAGGCAGCCCTGTGCGCGTACGGGATATCGGGACCGTGACCGATTCGTCGGACATTCAGACCAACATCGTCAGAACGGATGGGAACAGAGCCGTGTACTTACGCGTCAATAAGCAGCCGATCGCCAATACCGTGGCGGTGGTGGACACGCTGCGCAAGGCCCTGCCGAAGCTCATCGGTATTCCTCCCGGCGTGAAGATCGGGATTTCCTTCGACCAATCGGTCTACATCCGCCAATCGATCAGCAATCTCATCGAACAAGCCTTGCACGGATCGCTGCTGGCCGCGTTGGTCATCTTGATTTTTCTCCGAAATTTTACGAGCACGATGATCATCTCCGTCGCCATTCCCCTTTCGATCATGGTGACCTTCATCGTGCTGTACTTCTCCGGACAAACCTTGAACGTGTTCACCCTGGGAGGCCTAGCCCTGGGGATCGGCCGGCTCGTCGACGATTCCATCGTGGAACTCGAGAACATTCAACGCCATCTCAACACCTCGTCCCGCCGTTGGGAAGCGATCCTGGAAGCGGCCCGCGAGGTGGCGATGCCCATTCTCGCCTCGACGATTACCACGGTGGTCGTCTTCCTCCCGATTTTCTTCGTCGCCGGGATTGCCCGCTTGCTGCTGATTCCCTTGACCATCACGATCGCGATCTCGCTGTTCACCTCCTTTTTCGTCTCCCGCACGGTGACCCCGGCGCTCTGCTACAAGTTCCTCAAGCCGGAACGGGAGTCTCACCGTTCGATGCCGGCCTGGTTCGTGCGCCTGATGGATTGGAGCCGCGAACGGTACGAGTCGTTGGACAAAGGCTATGAGGAATCGCTCCGCTGGGTCTTGACCCATCGCTGGCGCTTCATCGCCGGCGTCCTGCTCCTGTTCGCCGCTTCGCTCGCATTGGCGCCCAAAATCGGTACGGAGTTTTTGCCGGTGTCGGATGAAAGTCAGTTCCGCATTGTCCTGCGCGCACCCGTCGGCCAGCGAGTGGAGAAAACCGAACAGCAAGTGGCCGAGGTCGAAAAGGTGTTACGGGCACAGATCCCTGCCGAGGAGCTGGAAACTATCGTGTCCAGTACCGGCGTATTAGCTCAGGGCCGTTCCTCTCTGTTCAATCCGAACACCGGCCCCCATACGTCGAGTATCTCCGTCCATCTTGTGACGCCGGACAAACGGACAAGAAACCAAGTGCAAATCATGAACGACGTGAGACCTAAGGTCTTACAACTCTTTCCGGGCGTCTCGATGTCGTTCGATCCGGGCGGGCTCATCAAACGAATCACCAGCTTTGGGTCGCAGAAATCCGTTGACGTGGAAATCTACGGCTACGATTTAGCGCACGCGCGCGAGGTCATCCGGCAGGTCGAAAGCATGATGCACCAAATACCAGGCCTCGCGGACATCGAAGTCAGCCGTGAGGAGAACTATCCCGAGGTCAACGTGGTGGTGGATCGCGAGAAGGCCGCGCTCCTTGGTATCAGCGAAACGGATGTCGCCACCGCCGTGCTCTTCTCACTCAACGGCAACGGCGCAACTGACCCCATCATCTACACCGACCCTCAAAATGGGAACGAATACTTCATCAGTGTCTGGCTCGCAGAAGAACACCGGAAGGATCTCACGGACATCGAGAATATTGTGTTGACCACACGAGCCGGAGAACCAGTCCTGCTCAAGAACGTCGCCTCGCTCAAGCTCAATGCCGGCCCGGTAAAAATCGATCGCAAGTACTTTCAGCGCGTGGTCCATGTCACCGCCAATCCCGTGGACCGTGACCTCGGCGCCGTCGCCACCGATCTGGAAGCGGGATTAGCCAAAATCCAGCTCCCGACTGGCTTCAGCATCCGATTGGCCGGCCAAATTCAACAACAGCGAGAAACCTTTGAAGGCCTGCTGTTTGCCACAGTTCTGGCGCTCGTCCTCGTGTACATGGTGATGGCGGCGCAGTTCAAATCGCTGATCGATCCCTTCGTCATCATGTTTGCGGTCCCGATGGGCTTCCCTGGCGTGATCCTGATCCTCTTCCTGACCGATACCACCCTCTCCACCACGTCAATGATGGGCATCATCATGATGCTGGGCATTGTGGTTTCAAACGGCGTTCTGCTCGTGGATTATACGAACGTGCTGCGTCGGCGAGGGCGGGAGTTACACGATGCAGCGGTCACGGCTGCGCGGACGAGGCTCCGGCCCATACTGATGACCTCCCTCGCCACCGTCCTGGGGCTACTCCCCATGGCGATAGGCTGGGGGACCGGCGGCGAAACCAACGCCCCATTGGCGCGTACAGTCGTGGGAGGACTCAGCTTCTCGACGATTCTCACACTCTTTCTCGTCCCCACGATCTATGTGATGTTAGAAGAACGGTTCCCCCGCCATGCGGACAAGGCGCCAGAGGAGGTCGACTGGATTCCGGCAGAACCGGCTGGCCGATAGCGCCACGGCGCGTGAATGGCGAGACTTGCGAGAAAAGCGCGACGTGAATCGATTGGCTTCCCACCTTACTTGATTAGTCTCGCCCGTCCCGCCAGTCTTGTTCGGCCATGCTGCGGAGATGTTACCTGACAGATGGAAAGAGCGCCTTCAGTTGCATTGCCAAGCCGATGTCCCCGCTGATCTTGAGCCGCCCCGACATGGCGACAGCGGTCCCGCTCAACTGGCCCTTCAGAACTTTGATGCAATCCTCTCCTGCCATCGAGAGCACAACGTGAGGGTTCGTATGCGTCCCCTCTGCAATCTGACAAGCCCCTTCCCGGATCGTGAGAATGTACTGCCCGCCCTGCGCGCCACTCAAATCGAACTGATAGATCGCGTCAAGATCTTCGGCGGCATCTGAATCGAGCCGATCCGGGAGACGCTGAAAGAACTCTTTGACTGTAGTGGGATTCATGGCTCGTGGGAAGGCGAGGGCCTCAGCAGGATGTTTCTGTTACGCGATAGTGGTTCTTCCGCAACCTGCCCGTATCGATACCGGGAGCCGCGGTACCACGGCTCCCGGTCTTGTTCTAATACCGAAGCGTGACCGTCGCAGTACTGCGACGCGCGTCGAAGAACTCTTTAGAGAAGGCCTCGACAACGGCAGGGTCGTAGCCCTTGCAGCTGAAAATATCGAGATAGGCATTGTTCGTATCGTTCGCAAAGTGGCCACTGATCAACGAGGTCGAGATCAACTGCACCATAGAATAGCCGGCGACGCGGCCTGAACCAAAATCGACGACCTGGCATTCGCCGAAACGCTTCATGTCGATGAGCTCGCACAGCTCAACGACATAGCGGCGAATATGGTCGGCATTGCGGATCAGGTCGGGGTTACAATCTTGAAGATCGAGAGCAGTGCAAAGTCCCCACGCTTTCCCATCACCCACCATCTCCTGGGCGGCAATGGGCGCAGCTACTGGGGACTCGGTTGGAAAGATCGCGGACTCGGAATCAGTTGGGCTACTCATAAATGTTATACACCTTTCTGTTGAGGGTGAAAAAACCGTGACGACGGACCGTTATTTCGGACTATATCACGAAACTTTTCATATGAGTGAGAATACAGGTACTTTTTTTCGCACTCGGTATTCAGGGGTGACTCGATCGATTGACAAGGTTCTCAGTGGTCGGGGAGAATGCCGCACATGGCTAACATCGCCTCATCGATATCCGATCCGATTCCGTCATCAGCTGATCTCCCCGATCGCCTCTGCACATGGTGCCGGGTGGCGATGAAGAAGCGGCTGGTCGGCGGCAAACAGTTCGTCCACTACACCTGCCCGAAGTGCATCTTTCAGCACACGACCAGGCTAGGCCCGAAGCCACCCAGCCCTGCGCATTAACCCGGTTGGTCTGGTTGATCCGGTTTGTTTTGTTCTTTTAGTTGGTCTTGTTTAACCAAACAAACGAGACAAACCAGAAGAACCAAATAAACAAGAGCGGCTAGCGGCGTGAAAAACTGATCTGTACCTGATCGTCGAGGATATGGGCCAGTCGCTCCTTATCCTCCGGACTGATCAAGGTAATCTTCGCGCCTACTTTGGGGGAACGAACGTGGACAACCTGCAAGCTACAGCTCAACGTTCTCCCGTGATCGAGTTCGATCAGGAGTTGGAGCGCATCGCCGGTCTTCACGAACAAGCGGCTCTCAATTTTGACGCCGGTCTCACTGACATCCAAGACTTTGCAGGGCGCTGAGAGCGTCCCTCGCTGCAGACGACCGGCCCGGCCGACCTCGACACGCGATCCTTTTCGCTTGAACCCCATGATTCCGGCCTCCTGTTTTCGACATCGTAGCAAGAGGTCCCTCAACTCCAAAGGAAATTGCCGAAAAGATCTACAGCCCTTGTTCTGCAAGGGCGCGCACCTGCTCCATGCGCTTGCGGTTGACTCCTAGATCGCCGTAGCCGGTGCGGGAGGCGGAACGGAAGTGGATCGTGTTGGTCTCGCCGTCGAATAGAAACTCGACATCGTCAACGAAGCGAAGTAACAGGCTGGTGGCCTCGTAGTGAAGATAGGCCTCGTCTTCCTCGACAAGTTTCATGCGCGGCAAGGAGCGGATGATTTCCTTCAATGCCTCTTTCGCCTCCGCACGAGACTTGCGATAGCGAAACGGCGCGATGGCATGGCCTTCGTCCTGTGCTTGAGTCGAGACGCAGTTGGGACTGGAGGGGCACGACTTTAAGGTACGAGGGCTCATGTGATACCTGGTTACGTCTTATGAGGGATGGGCACTCACAATGTCGCGCAACCATATCTCACAAATCAACACCGCGTTTGGAGGAATGAGGTCCGGAATGCCTGTATCTCGATAGGCCAGGTGAGGGCTCACGCGGACTTTCCTATACCCGCCGACTTTCATGCTCATCAAGGCATGCTCGATTCCGGCAATCACCTGACGACGTCCAAGTACGGTTGTGTGGTCAACGAACGTGACGCCTCCTTCGACTCGAATCATGTCTTTTGGAAGGCACTCCACCTGTTTCGCATTCAGCGAAACCTCGTCGCCTTTGTTTAAGAACAATCTGCTGTTGTAGACGACACGGTCGCCCTTCTGGGCCGGCTGCCCCACTCCCTCTCGCTCTTCAAGCAACTTGAGACCACTAAGGCGTTTCATGGCTTAATATAAAAATGTTCTAGGTGGGGCATCGGGCTCTCCCCGTTCAGCCACCTCGACAGAGACTTGCCCGACCACTCGTCCATCTTCGGTTTCCACGTCCACGCGCCAGTCTCCCGGATCGAGCCGTTGTTTGAACGTATAGGCCCGGTAGCCGCCTTCCCGTCCGCCGGCAATTTTAATCGGAATCTTGTCTGCATGGATGAAGGGCCTGCTGCTGTTCGTCCGGAAGTACCAATGGTGATAGACAGTCGTGTTCAGCGCCACCGGAGCGAAGACGGCGGTGAAGCAATAGATTGGCTCATCGGCTGGGAAGGGATTCTGCGAGCGCTTCCACACTTGATACCACGCTCGGTCGAAGCTGAGCACAAACCGGTCGTCTTGCTTCTGGACCTCGCGATACATGCCGCCAAACTTCATCGAGAGCGGCACGGGCGGAATCCAATTCAAGAAATAGAACCCGACCAGAAGGCCAACGAGGGCAACGGCTGGTCCTCCGACCAATACCACTTCCTTCTGCGATCGGTCGGGATTGCGTCGATAGATCAACTGCACCACGTGCAGGGTTACCCCCACGCTCAGCGCGGCTCCAAGCAGGAACACCCACGTTCCGATCGTCCCGACCATGACAGGCAGGAAGAACGTGAAAAAGCTGAAGCTGGCCAACGCGTACAGCGCAACGAGGAGGCGCAGATTCGAGAGGCGGTCATGCAAAAATTCGTTGGCCATGAGCAGCAGGACAAGTACGCCTAAGAAGACCCCGGTGAGTGTGAGCGTCGCACTGCGCGAGTAAAAGATGGCATAGGCGCTAAAGAGCCCGCCTAGGAGAAACTGCATCGCCTTCGGATAATAGGGCCGGGCCTTGATCAGGAATCGGGCGAACGGCGAGCCCTGGGGTTCGATTGTGGCCGATTCCACCGCAGCCACGCCAAGCCGGCCGGTGAGAACGATGAGAAACCCTAGCGCCACGAGATAGAGCAGGAGAATCAAATTATCCTGCAGGCGATCGATGCGCGTCAGCGTCAAGGTATCGTAGGTGACGCCTGAGGCAAAGAACAGGGCCGACATGACAGGCTTAGCGAGAACGGATTGGACCTTGGCCAGCGGGCTCATGCCCTCACTGTGCGAAATCTCCTCGGTTTGTTCAATGAAAAGTTGGTTTCAGGAACAGGGTCTCAGCATCCCGCCGTCGACAGCGACGGCTGCTTCATTGCTGCTCGCGCGAAACGCCTCATCCATCACGCTTCACGGCAGATCAGACAAATGCGGGCAAGGGCGCATAGACAACTGGGTGGCCGATGAGTCGTTCCAACCACCCTACCATTGCCTCTTCTTTCAGCGGCGCCTTATTCAAACGGGCCTCGATACCAAAGCCCGTACGCGATCCAACCACGCCGATGATCGCCGAGGCGTCCTCACATTCAGGAAGCAGTTCCTGTGTTTGAAATTCACAGAGCGTGCTGTAGAGACGGCCATCGGGTTCGACCATCGATCGAATCTCCGGCAGGTCGTTGAGCGGACAATGCACCGAACAGCGGTAGACAGAGCGAGCGGCAGGCTCAATCGCTTGAAAGTCACCGAGTGTGTCCTCAGAAAAACCTGTCAGATAGGCCCGAACGCCGGCTGGCTCCGATGCAGAAGTCGCGGCCAATTTACTGGCCGGCACGAGGAACTCGTACGCATCTGCCGTGTTGTACTCAAACTGACAAGGCCCAAAGGCATCGGGCCAGGAGCAGAAAAAAGCCGCGGAGGGATCGACAGGACGCAATATCAACTGCTGCTTTTCAACCAATGTCTCGATGGGAAGCTCCAACAGAGTGATCGCTTCGAGGAACGCCGTGCGCCGTTCCTCCAGCCACTGCGCCCGCTCGGCATCACCGCGCGTTTCGCCGGGAGTGATGACCTCTTGCGTTTGAAGCCGGATACGGATAAACGAATGGGCATGGCGAAATCCAAGCCAAAGCATGCTGCGGGGGTCGTGCAGCCGTAACGGATCTCGAATACGCCAGGGATGGCTGATCGAGCAGTACGTGCCCACATCCTGATAACGCTGGTACGCAGTATGGTAGGCCCCGGCCAGGAGGAAAAAATCGCCGCGCCAATCCTCTCGGACATGGATCAAGGTCACATCTTCCGTGGACCACTCGTCCAGTTGCTCGAAATCCTCAGGAGACTCGACCGTCCATTCTTCGACGTAGCAGATGACGTCCTTGGCAGGCGCCGCCGGCTTCAATCCCAACGCAGCCAGCCGTTCGCCCACGGCGAGCACCTGGCCAAAGCTGAGCGGGGTCGTCGTTTCCCAACGACGTTCACGCACGGTGGGTCATCTCTTCCCCCAGCGCATCAACGTACCGGTCGCAACGCCTTATGCTCGATCATCGTATCGGCAATGTACCGATCGATATCATCCTTCAGGGTCGCTGCCACCAACTGTTGCACGTCATCTTCGTTAAACCAGACTACGGTATCGCGTTGCGCGCCCTCGACACTTCTGGTCGTCGAGCTCTGGTCGCCGAGATTCTTCGCGGCGATCACCAACTTGCTGCTCGTCGTCATCACCGTCGAAAAGATTCGGCTCTTGGCATTGGCTGAAAAATCGAGCACCTGCCCGCTGATGACGATGTCGGCATCGTTCAGATTCGTCACGGCTCCGCTGGAAGCCACCCGCACCGTCCAGGGCCGATCCTTCCATCCGCGCGCTTTCAGACGATCTGCGAGGACCTGGGCAACCACGTCTCCAAGCCGCTCGCCCGCCACATTGAAGTAGGTCGCCCCGCCCCACAAATGGGTCCGCTGACCGAGCCGGCTCCGTTCCAGCCGCCGATCCTCGAAGGATTCGATGACGATTCTGACTGGTTCCGCCTCCGCAAATTGCGCCGGCGCATGTGTCTGTTGAAGATCGAGATAAAACGTTTTCCCTGTGCCCCCACAACCCGCGCCCATCAACAGACTTGCCGCGAGCACGATACCGACGCCCAGCCGACTCTTTGCATGTTTCACAATATCATCCTCCTTGCAATTGGCCGCCCCACCGTTGAAACAGGCTCAGTGTACCCAAGTTGATGAGCAGAGACAAATACGAGCCTCAGGTACCAGTACAAGGCGCCTCCATTGACCAAATCCTAGAGTGAAGGCTAATATCGTCCCCCTCATCACTTAATTCTTAGGGAGGACCTATGGCTGAAGTTCCTGATGTCTATGCCGATCAATTTCAGCTCAACCTTGGGCCGCTTGGATGCACGTTGAATTTTCAAGTCTCCGGCGCCAATCCGGTCGCTCCAGGTATCCCGCCGCCGATTGAACGGGTGGCCACGATTCGGCTGAGCCTTCAGCACTTAAAAGCCATGGCGTTCATTCTGCACAAACAAATCGCAGGCTATGAAGCGCAAGCCCAACTGTCTACGAGTCTTCCGGTCGATGTGTTTCGGGCGCTGCAAATTCGGCAAGAGGACTGGGAGGCATTCTGGCGTCCATAGCCAGTGCGCGGCGATTGTCCTAACGGGTGACGATCGGGAGGATGGCCCGAAAGATCTCGCGGCTGAATTCCGGCATCTGGCCCGACTGAATTCGCGGGTCGGTAAATGACACGAACCGGACAATCTTCACAAAAGACCGTTCAGCCAGCACGGCGGCAATCTGTGCCTTGCGGTCATGGGTGATCGGCAACGTATATCCCTCCCCGCGTTTCCATTCCCACAAGGTCGGCGCCAACGAGAGTTCCAGCTCCTGCCCGGCAAGCTGATGAAACCGGTTCACGATCCGCGCCTTGTGCTGCTTGATCCCTTCGCCCTCCAATATCAACGCGCACACCACATGGTGCCCCCACCAAAAGAGCGTCCGAAAGGTAAAGGCGTTCGAGTCCTGGAAGTGTTTCGGAAAATCCAGATATTGGTAGGGGAAGAGCTCAAGAGACTCTCCCTTCACAAAATGATGGTTGGCGGGATTGAAGTCCGGCGGGGTCACGAGAGCAGCCGCTGCAACGTCCTCTTTCAACGCCGCATGCGTGGCCGCCAGCAGACGACGCACCTTCTCCATGATCTGCGCCTTGGCGAGAAAGAAGCGCTGATCGGCCATCAAGGCCGCTTCTTCATCTGTAAATTGAGACGGCATCGTAGTCTGTTGGCGGGATGACCGGCAAAACGAACCGGGCTATTTCTGATGCGTTTCGAACTGGGAGACCGTCAGATCGTACTGCGCGCGGCATTTCGCACAGCGGACCCACACCGTATCTTGAAACACATCCATCTCTCGAAGCGACAAGGACGGCGCATGGGCACTCAAACAGAGTTTGAGCGTCACAAGTCCATCCGGCTGCGCAGTATCCGGTTCAGGCGGGGAAGAATCCCCTGTCGAAACATACCTGGCAATCGAATGGGCGGCCACTCGATGCACCATGCGGCAGGAAGTACATGTCAGCACCACGATACGC
>Ga0187894_10001549_pt1 | contig 29269 bp, 24 predicted proteins | sample GBC1701081metaG_FD_136650 | JGI IMG/M metagenome (GOLD analysis project Ga0187894, IMG submission 136650) | White microbial mat communities from a lava cave in the Kipuka Kanohina Cave System on the Island of Hawaii, USA - GBC170108-1 metaG ...
CGCCGTAGCGCGCGATCGTGCGCGTGAATTTGGGGATGAAGTGCGACTCCACCTCCGACATCCAGACGTCCGGGCTGGCGTTGAGGAGCTCCCGGAGCATCTTCGTGCCGGAGCGAGGATTCCCGACGAGGAAGAAGGGCGGTACCGCGCGCTCCACGAGTGCTGCGGTTGAACCAAGTTCGCCCCGGGGGAGCAAGCGCGGAACCCGAACGCCCGGGGACATGGGAACGCCCGGACCTAGGTCCCGGTTCCTGGCGCCTTCGGTTCGCATGAACCGCAGGAAACGCCTTGGTTGCACTAGCCTTTTTCCTCTGTGTCGAGCGGCATGGCGGTTGCTGTGTCGCGTCCACGGAGGGCGCAATGCAATCGCACACGGAACAGACCCATACATCCGACGACACCAACTTCGAATCCAAGTTCGCCACCCTGCTGCAAGGCTTCCGGTTCAAGGTCTGCGAGACCCCCGAGGAAGTCGCGGAGGCGCTCGAGGTGCGCCGGCGGGTCTACTGCGTCGACGGCGGCTACCAGATCGCTTGTCCCGACGAATACGATCACCGCTCGTGGATCCTGCGGGCCGAAGAGATCGCGACCGGCCGCTGCGTCGGCACCATGCGCCTCACGCCGCGCTTCGCGGGCTCCTTCGAGGCCGAGGAGTACTTCACGCTGTCGCGCGAAGCCCGCGCGTCGCGCAACCTCGAGATCACGCGCTTCGCGATCCTGCCGGAATTCCGCCGCGACAAGATGCAGATGCCGGCGGTCGCGTTCGGCCTCTTCCGGCTCTGCTTCGACATGTTCCAGCTCGTCGGTAGCGCGCGCTGCGTGGTGTCCTCGAAGCCCGAGCGGAGCTGGACATACACCGCGATGGGATTCGAGCCGACGGGCGACGTGGTCGAATACGAGAAGCTGAACGGCGCGACGCACGAGCTCCTCATCCTGCCCTTCCACGACGCCGCCAACATCATGCGCGACAATCCCTTCAAGATCCTGTTCGTCGAGACCGACTTCCCCGAGGTCATCGTGCCCAACCGGCGGCCTCCGCTGGGGCTCGTGCCCGATACCCGCGAGTTCCGGTTCGCAGTGGGTGCGTGACCTTACCGGTGGGGTTCGGCGATCCACCCGTCTCTCCAGGATCGTCGGACCCCATCACCTCTCCGCTCCTCCGTCGCTTGCAGACCCGACGCCCCGCCCGCTAGTCATCCGGCGGGATGAGGGGACGGGGCGCGGCCGTTTGGGGACTCATCGTCGCCACCGCGCTCGGGGCCCTGGCCGCCGAGCCGCCGCTGCAGTCGCTCGCCCGCGAGCACGTGGGTGGCGATCAGGGCGTGTTCGCGCAGGCCGAGGACGGCACCGTGCTGGTCGCCCAGGTCGAGGATCGGGCCGTACATCCGGCGTCGGTCACCAAGGTGGCGACTGCGCTCGCGCTGGTCGAGCGTCTGGGGGCCGAGCACCGCTTCACGACCCGGTTCGTCGCGACCGCTACGCCCCGCGATGGCCGGCTCGAAGGCGATCTCGTCGTCGAAGGCGGCAACGATCCCTTCTTCGTCTACGAGAGCGCCTTCCTCGTGCTGCGCCGGCTGCACGAGATGGGCCTGCGCACCGTCGCGGGACGCGTCGACACGCGCGGCGCCTTCCTCTTCAACTGGCAGCCGGATCCGGGCGGCGTGCGCCTCGTTCGTGCGCTGCGCGGCGCCGACGGGGCCGAGGCGTGGGCCGCTCTCGGCGACCGGCAGACGCTCGCGGCGGTCGCGCTGCGCTTCTCGCCCGGACGCAAGTCCTCCGGGTCGGCCGATGATCTCCTGGTCACGCTCCGCTCCCCGATTCTCCTCCACGTCTTGAAGACCCTCAGCGGGTACTCGAACAACGTCTACCACTACGCTTCGGACGCGATCGGTGGCCCGCACGCCGTCGAAGCGATCGCCAAGGCGCACGTCCCGCCCGAGCTGCGTGACGAGATCGTCATCGACAACGGGGCCGGTGCCGGCACCACGAACCGCCTCTCGCCGCGCGTCGCCGTCGCGCTCCTGCGCGCCCTCGAGCGTGCGCTCGTCGCACAGCACCACGAGCTGGTCGACGTGCTGCCCGTCTCGGGCGTCGATCCGGGTACGTTGAAGGATCGCCTGCTCGATCATCGCCGCTACGTGGTCGGCAAGACCGGGACGTTCGGCTCGGTCGGCGCGTCGGGTCTCGCGGGCATCCTGCGGTCGCGGCGCTACGGCACCGTCGCGTTCGCCGTCTTGGACCACAACGTGCCGGTTCCCGACGCTCGCGCGCGCCAGGACGCGTTCGTGCGCGCGCTCATCGACGCGACCGACGCGGAGGCATGGCCGTACGACACCCCCATGCGGCCGACGTATCTCGAGGCGATCGTCGAGTAGGCTCAGCCCCGGCGCGCGGCCGTGCCGCCGTCGATCGGGACCACGGCGCCGGTGATGAACGCCGCCTCGTCCGAGGCGAGGAAGGCGACCAGCGCCGCCACGTCGTCGGGCGTACCCAAGCGGCGGAGCGGGATCTCGGCGAGCTTGCGATCGCGCCAGCCCTCGCCACGCACCTGCGACGAGAAGCGGCGCGAGCGCTCGGTGTCGATGAAGCCCGGCGCGACGGCGTTGGCGCGCACGCCGCGGTCCGCGTAGTCGAGCGCGATCGAGCGCGTGAGGCCCACGAGCCCGTGCTTGGACGCGATGTACGCGGCCTGGTTCGTGTTGCCGGCAATCCCCGACGTGGAGGCGACGTTGACGATCGCGCCCCGGCCGGCCGCCACGAGGTGCGGCAGCGCCGCCCTGCAGCAGTGGAAGGCGCCGGTGAGGTTCACGGCCAGCGCCTCGGCCCACCACGAGTCCGGCAGGTCGGCCGCCGTCTCCGGCACGGGCGGATCCGTACGGTTCTTCGCCGCGTTGTTGACGAGGACGTCGAGGCGGCCGAGCGCCGCAACCGTCTCCGCGACCACCGCGTCCACGCGCGCAGCGTCGGCGACGTCGCAGACGAACGCCCGCGCGACGCCGCCCGTCTGCGCGACGGCGGCGACGACCTCGTCGAGGGGTGCACGACGTTGTCCGGTGACGACGACGGCTGCACCGTCGGCGGCGAGGCGCAGCGCGATCGCGCGGCCGATGCCCGTTCCGCCGCCCGTGACGAGCGCGACCCGGCCCTCGTGGCGTCGCATCACACCGGCAACCGGTCCGGGATCGCGTCCAGCCGGTACAGCGTCTTGCAGTTCGTGTGCAGCATGCGCTTCACCTCGGCGGCCGGAACGCCACGGAACACCCGCCCGATGGTGACGCGGCTGTTCGGCCAGTCCGTGCCGGTGTGCGGATAGTCGGTGGACCACATGAGGTGCTCCAGGTTCAAGCGGTGCCGCAGCTCGATGCCCACCGTGTCGATCATGAACGTGGCCCAGAAGTTCCGGTGGAAGACGCGCGACGGCATGGTCGGGAGTGTCGTCGCCGTACCGGTGAACCAACGGTAGCGCAGGAACATGTCGTCGGTCTGCTCGAGCATGGCCGGGATCCAGCCGATGTTCGCCTCGACCAGGAGGGCGCGCAGGCGGGGGAAGCGCTCGAACATGCCCGAGAAGATCATGCGGGCGACCAGCGGCACCGTGTTCGCACCCGACTTGCTGATCGACGCGCGCGGCAGCACGGCTTCGGGCTCGAACCGCCGCTGCGTCACGGGGCCGTCGGCGTGGAAGCTCCCGATGTGGAGCGCGACCGGCACGCCCGCTTCCTCGGCGCGCGCCCAGAAGGGCGCGTCGTCGGGCGACGGCTCGACGCGCCCGCTCGGGAAGGTCGAGATGAGGACGCCGCGATAGCCGTGACCCATCGCCCACTCGAGCTCGGCGACGGCGTCCGCGACGCCCGTCGCCGGGATCACCGCATGGTCGAACAGGCGCCCCGGCGCGACGGCGCAGAACTCGAGCTGCCACGCGTTGTACGCGCGCACGCAGGCGAGCTGGAGCGCGCGGTCGTCGCCGAACATGCGCGCCCCCTCCTCGCACACGCTCGGATAGAGGAGCTGCGCGTGGATACCGTCGGCGTCCATGTCGGCGAGCCGCGCGCGCGGCTCGAAGTGCCCGCGCCGGATCGTGTCGTACGTGAGACCGGACGGCCGAAAGCCGAGGTAGCTCGTCCCCGCCGCCGCCATGAGCCCGATCGCGCGCGTGCGCGCGCCGCCGTCGAACGACCACACGTCGCCGTCGGCGCCGCGCTCCACCTTCGGGGCACGATCGCGCAGCGCACGCGGCACACGCGCCTGCCAGACATCCGGCGGCTCGTAGACGTGCGCGTCGGCGTCGACGATCGGGTAGTCGATGCTGGCGACGTCGGTGAACGGCTCGGACATGCGGCCGCTCCCCGGCCGCTAGCCCTCGAGGGACGTGAGCTTCTGGAGACGCTCCACGGACTCCAGGTACTCCTCGACGAGCTGCTGCATCACTTCCTTCACCGACCGCACCTCGTTGAGCGCGCCCACGATCTGCCCGACCGGATTGAACATCACCGACTTCGCCTTGTCGGCGTAGCGATGGCCGCGCGCGACCGCGTCGCCCGTCACCATGAACTGCAGCGGCATGCCGAGCGTGCCCGGCGACTCCGGACCCTCCCAGGCGTCGGTCCAGTCGTTGCGCAGCATGCGGCACGGCTTGCCCGTGAACGACCGCGAGCGGACCGTGTCCTTGCTGGTCGCCGCCATGTAGCACTCCATCTGCGCCGGCGGGCAGTCGGCCTCCTTCACCGTCAGCCAGAGCGATCCCTGCCACACGCCCTGCGCGCCCATCGCGAGCGCAGCCGCGATCTGGCGTCCCGTGCCGACGCCGCCCGCTGCGAGCACGGGCGTCGGCGCCACGGCGTCGATCACCTCGGGCCACAGCACGACGCTTCCGATCTCGCCGGTGTGTCCGCCGCCCTCGGTGCCCTGCGCGATGATGATGTCGACGCCCGCCGCCTTGTGGGCGCGCGCCTGCTTGCCGGCGCCGCAGAGTGCGGCCACCAGGCGCCCGCTCGCGTGGATCTCCTCGATGATCTCCGCCGGCGGCGTGCCGAGCGCGTTGGCGATGAGCCGCACCTTGGGATGCCGGAGCGCGACCTCGACCTGCGGCGTCGCCGTCTGCGACGTCCACCCGAGAAGCGCGCCGACGGCGCGCTCGCCCTCGGGCAGCCTCGGCACACCGTGATCGGTGAGGATCTTGTCGGCGAACTGCCGGTGCTGCTCGGGCACCATGGCGAGGAGCTGCTGCTCCAGCTTCGACGGATCGATCTCGCCGCCCTTGCCCTCGTACTTGCCGGGAATGACGATGTCGACGCCGTACGGCCGGTCGCCCACGTGCTCGTCGATCCACTTGCACTCGATCTCGAGCTGCTCGGGTGGGAATCCGACGGCGCCGAGGACACCAAAGCCCCCGGCGCGGCTGACGGCGGCGACGACATCGCGACAATGGCTGAACGCGAAAATCGGGAACTCGATCCCGAGACGATCACACAGGGCGGTACGCATGCAGGGAGCCTCCTCCGCTCAAACGAACGTTTGGTTACCGCGGGCCGCGGACGGGGTCAAGCAGTATGCGGGCTATAGGCGTTGCGTATCGAGCACGAGCAGCGCGTCACGCGTGGAGAGGTAGGCGCGGCGGCCGTCCGGACTGAGCACGATCTCGCGCGGCTCGCTCGGAATGGCGACATTCCCCACCACGGCGTTCGCTACGGCATCGACGATCGTCAGGGTCTTCTGGGCCTGGTTCGGCACGTAGACGCGCGTGCCGTCGGACGAGACGGCGAGCCCCGACGGCTCGACGCCGACGGGCAGCGTCGCGACCACCGCCCCACTGGTGAGATCGAGGACCGACAGCGTCGGGCCGCCGAGGTTGGTCGTGTACCCGCGACGCCCGTCCGGGGATAGCGCGAAGCGGTACGGACCCGGCCCCACACTGAAGCTCCGCTGGAGCTCCCGGGTCCTGGGGTCGAGCGCCTCGATCGTTCCCGTCGTGCAGAACTCCTTGCAGCCCGTCACGTAGAGGGTCCCGCCGTCCGCCGACAGCGTCACGTCGCTCGGCCGCATGTCGAGTGATGGCGACAGGGTGTTCTGGGCCGTCAAGTCCACCACGGCGAGGTACTCCTTGAACTGGTTCGTCACGTACGCGGTGCGGCCGTCGGACGACACGGCGATGCGACCGAATCCGCCCGGGTGGATGTCGACGACCAGACCGATCGGAGGCAGGAGCGTCCCGGTGACCAGGTCGACGACGGCGAGGCGCGCGGACGACAGGTTGTTCACCAGGGCACGCCTGCCGTCGGGCGTGATCGCGACGCCGGTCGGGTACGGCGCGACGCGAACGGTGGCCGCGATGGCGTTGGTATCGGTGCGAACGATCGAAAGCTGCCCGCTCGACACCGCGACCACGCGCGAGCCGTCGGGGCTGATCGCCAGCAGCGTCGGCGGAATGCCGAGCGGGAGGCTCGCCACCACCGCGGCGGGAGCCAGCGCATGCGCTCCCGGGCCGGTGCCACCTCCTCCCATCGTCGCGCAGCCGGCGACGAAGAGACTCGCTACGACCCATGTGCGCCCCATGGCCGGCGCATACCGCGTCCCACCCGGGCACGCCACCGACGTTGACTTCTCCCGACGGCCGGCCAACAGCAGGCCGGATGACCCGGCCGCCACCGATCCGGCTCGACGACCTCGTGCACCCGACGTTTCCCGCGCACATCGCCGACATTCGTGCCGGCCTGGCGAGCACCGCCGCCGGCATCACGCTCGACGCCGGCGCGCTCATGGAGCGGGCCCGCGCCGAGACAGGCCTCACGGACTTCGGCGACCTCACGTTCGTCGGACGGCTCCGGATCCTCCTGCGCGCGCTCGAGACCGAGGGCCGACTCTCCGAGGTCGGCCGGGTCATGGCGCACGCCCAGATGCTCCAGCTCCTGCGCAACCGCCTGCTGCTCGAGGATCTCCTGCGCCGTCACCCGGAAATCGACGACGTCCCGCTGCGCGCTCCGATCTTCATCGTCGGCCTGCCTCGCACGGGGACGACGCACCTGCACAATCTCATGGCGGCCGACCCGGCACTGCGCTCCCTGCCCTACTGGGAGAGTCTCGAGCCCGTGCTCCGCGACGACGAGCGCCCCGGGCCGGGCGAGCCCGACCCGCGACGAGGCCGCTGCGAGCAGGCGCTCTGGTTCGTGAACGAGAGCCTCCCCTACTTCGTGCGCATGCACGAGATGACGACCGATCACGTGCACGAGGAGATCCAGCTCCTCGCCATCGACTTCTCGACCATGCTGTTCGAGACCCTGGGGCTCCTGCCCTCGTGGCGCGAGGCGTACACCGCAACCGACCAGGCGCCGGTGTACCGCTACCTCGCCCGCACGCTGAAGGCGCTCCAGTGGCTCCGCGGCGGCACGCGTTGGGTGCTGAAGTCGCCGCAACACCTGGAGCAGATCGGCCCACTCGTGCGGGCGTTCCCCGACGCCGTCGTCGTGTTCACGCATCGCGATCCAGCATCCGTCGTCGCGTCGTACCTCACCATGGCCGCCTACACGGCGCGCATGCATCTCGAGCCGCCGATCGACCTCCGCGCCTACGGGCGCTACTGGCGCGCGCGCATCGAGGATCTCTTCCGTGCCTGCGTCCGCGACCGCCATCTCGTGCCGCCCGAGCGCTCGCTCGACGTCCGCTTCGACGAGTTCATGCGCGACGACCTGGCGATGGTGCGCCGGATCTACGCGCTCGCAGGCCAGCCGGTCACGGCAGAGGGCCGCGGCGCGATGGACGCCTTCATGGCGACCCACCCGCGCGGCGTCCACGGCACGGTCGCCTACGACCTCGCCCAGTTCGGGCTCGACGCGGACGAGATCCGTCGTGCGTGCGCGTTCTACACGGAGCGGTTCGGCGTCGCGTCCGAAGCACGCGGAGCCTGAGTCGAGATCGGCGACGCGCGTTCAAGCTGCGCGGCCCAGGCGAGCAGGCGCTCGTCGTCCATGAACCGCCCGACGAGCTGGAGGCCGAGCGGCAGACCGTTCGCCGCCCTCCCCCAGGGGAGCGTCACGACCGGCAGGCCGGCGTGCGTCCACGGGAGCTGCATGGACGGATCGCCGGTCGAATCCAGTCCCTCAGGTGCGGGGCCGGATGCGGCCGGGCACACCCAGAGGTCCACTCCGCGCGCGTCCATCGCCTCGTGGATCCGGGCGCGGACCGTCGCTCGCCCCGCGCGGACGCGCGCGGCGTCCTCGTCGGCGATGGCGAGGCCCTCGCGAATCGCGGCAGCAGTGCGCGGACGATAGCGATCCTCGAAGCGGGGGAACCAGCGCGCGTGATGGCGCGCCATCTCGAAGTGGAGGAGGCGCCGGTGCGCCACGTTGAGTGTCGCGATGTCCTCGAGCATCGCGACGCGGGTTGCGTCGAGCGCGTCGAGCACGCGAAGCGCCTCATCCGAGGCCTGGGCGAGGTACGGCCCGTCGGGGATGCCGAGCACTGGGGGACGATCGACGGCGCCACCCCGCCACCACGCGCACAGCACGGCGGCGGCCCGCTCGGCCCAGGACACGTCCGACGCGAGCAGCCCCACCGCGTCGAACGACTCCGCGAGCGGAATCACGCCCGCGGTGGAGATCCGCCCGTAGGACGCCTTGTACCCGACGACGCCGCAGAACGCGGCGGGACGAATGACCGAGCCGATCGTCTGCGAGCCAAGCGCGAGCGGGCAGTGACCCGCTGCCACCGCCGCGGCGGATCCACTGGACGATCCGCCCGGCGTGTGGGCAAGGTTTCGCGGGTTGCGCGTCGGTCCCGGCTCGAAGTACGCGAACTCGGTCGACACCGTCTTGCCGAGCACGACCGCGCCGGCCGCGCGCAGGAGCGACACCGCCGCGGCTTCCGGCCCGGCGAGCTCGTCCAGCGGCAGGCTCGATCCCGCGGTCGTCGGCAGACCGTCCACGTGGAAGATGTCCTTCACGCCGACGGCGACGCCGCGCAGCGGTCCGTCTGGTGCGGCAGCCATCGCCCGCGCCAGACGGTCCGCCCGGCCGGGCTCCGGCACGAGCGAGCGGACCCGGGCGTCGATCGCCTCGATGCGGTCGAGATCGAGCCCGATCGTCACCGAGCTGCTCCCCCGCTTCCTACCGGAAGCGCGGCGGGCGCTTCCCCAGAAATGCCGCCACGGCCTCCTTGTGCTCGGGCGACTTCCAGCACTCGCGCAGCATCTCGGACTCGAGCCGCTGCACGCGGCCGAGGTCGGTCTCGGCGGCGTTGCGCGAGAGCAGCTCCTTGATCATGCGGAGCTGCGGGTCGGGGTTCTCGGCGATCGTGGTCGCGAGCGCGAGCGCCTGCGGGACGATCTCGTCGGGCGACGCCAGGCGATCGGCGAGCCCCATCTGGTACGCCTCGGCGCCGGAGTAGAGCTTCCCCGAGAGGCACATCTCGCTCGCGCGCCCGAAGCCGACGCGGCTCACGAGAAAATGCGTGCTGGCGAGCTCGGGGACGAGTCCCACCTTGATGAAGAGCATCCCGAACTTCGCCTTCTCCGACGCGATGATCACGTCGGACGGCAGGATCATCGTCATACCGATGCCGACCGCGGCGCCGTTGACCGCGGCGACCATCGGCTTCGAGCGCCGCAGCAGACCAACCCAGTCGAGGCTCGCCGGCATGCCGCCCGAGCCCCCGGCCGTGTCCTCGCCCGGATCGACGCCGTCGAGCCGCGACTTGAACGTCGCCTCCATGTCGGCGCCGGCGCAGAAGCCGCGCCCCGCGCCCGTCATCACGATCGCGCCTACCGCCGGGTCGGCGTTCGCCTCCTCGATGGCGCGCGCCTGCTCGACCGCCATCGCCGGTGTCCAGGCGTTCAGCTTGTCGGGGCGATTGAGGGTGATGACCGCGACCGTGCCCTGCCGTTCGTACGTGATGACGTCGTAGGCCATGGTGGCCCACCATCATCACTCTCGCGCGCTGGCCGCAAGACGCGCCGGGCCGGGCGCCGCACGATCGGCGGGCGCGACGTAGCCCGCGCTCCGCCCGAGACGGCGCACGCGCCGGCGCGATTGGAAGAGCCGCCACGGGCCGGCGAGGTTCCCGCCGACCTCCCACGCGAGCATGAGCAGCGTCGGCGGCAGCCGCCGCACCACGCGCCGGACCGCCCGCCACCCGTGGGCCATCGGCAGGCCGATTGCGATGCGCACCAGGCCACGCAGATCGCCGTCGCGCAGGAGCGTCGTCAGATGGTAGGCCACGTGCCCCGTGCTGTACGCGACCAGCTGCCGGCGCAGCGCGTCCATCTCGCGGCGGTGGCGGTGCCACACCCACGCATCGGGCACGTACACGATCGTGCCGCCGGCGCGCAGCACCTTGTAGAAGAGATAGGTGTCCTCCCCGACGCCGGTCGGCGTGCCCGGACCGAGCGCCTCGTCCATGAGACCGATCTCGGGGTCGGCGAAGATCGTGGCCCGAAAGGCGGCATTCGCGGTGGCGCCGAGCGTCCACGTCGGCACCGAGCCGAAGTGGAACGAACGGAACCAGTTGCCGTCCACCTTCAAGGGCTCGAAGCCCCGTCCGAGCCCGCCGTACGACTCGAAGAGGCACTGCGCGTCGGTGTCGAGCTCGAGCGGCAGCACGTTGCCGGTGACGGCCATCACGTGCGCTTCGGCGAAGGGGGCGACGAGTTTCTCGATCCAGTCGGCCGGCATGCGGACGTCGTCGTCGGTGGTCACGACGATCTCGCCGCGACTCGCCGTGAAGCCGGCGTTGCGCGCGTACGCGAGCCCCTGTCGCGGCTCCTCGACGAGCCGCACGCTCGGGAACTCGGCGACGACCGGCGCCGTCTGGCCCGAGGCCGAGTGGTTGTCGACGACGACGATCTCGAGCGGGCGCGCCGTCTCCTGCGCCGTCAGGCTTCGCAGCGCCTGGCGGAGCTCGTCCGGTCGATCGTAGGTCGCAAGAACGACCGATACGGTCACCCCGGGATCGAGGCCCGCCGCGACCGCGCCGGCGGGGAGACAGCGGCGCTCGAGCGCGCTCGTCACGCCGGCCTCGTCCGCACCCGCCGTCAGCTCCAGCAGGCGCGGCGTCACCGCCGCGAGCGCATCGCGCAAGCGGGGCGCGCTCACGGGATGGCCTTGGTTGTGGATCGTGACGGAGCCGAGGAGGTGGTCGTGCCAGGTGGCGAACACGGTGACGGAATCGACGTCGGCGACGTCGTCGAGCGGGCGCAGCTGCTCCCCGACGTCGACCGAACGGACGGCGGCCCAGCGACTGCGGCGCGCGACGGCTCGCACCTGCGGTCGCGGCGGCGCCGGGTCGGCGCCCAGCTCGATCGCCCTGCGATGCGCGGGACGCCAGCGACCGAGACCGACGACCGATCCCCACAGCTCGCTCCAGATGAGCCGCCGCGGAAAGAACTGCGGGTTCATCAAGACGAGGGCGAGGCGACGCACGTGCCACCACCAGAACCACCACACCCCGAGGCGCAGGGTACCGAGGCGCTCCTCGGGGAAGACGGCGGCGGTGCGCACGAAGTGCGCGAAGAGGGCGATGCCGTGGTCGCGGAGCTGCGTCTCGAGCTCGGGGACCGATCGCCGATGGCGATGCCGCACGATCGCGCGCGGCTCGTACACGAGGACGTGCCCCGCCTTGAGAACGCGGAAGAACATCTCGAGGTCGCCGCCGCCGTTCGTCACGGTGCCGACGTCGAGCGCCGGATCGAACTCGCCCACCTCCGCGAACAGCGCGCGCCGGAAGGCCATGTTGGCGCCCGTGCCGAGGAAGCCCGAGCCGGCGTACCAGCGTGCGATGGCGCCTCCCGGACGCAGCCCGTACCAGCGGCGCTCGCAGCCGCGCCCGAAGCCGCCGTACTCCTCGAACAGCGCCTGGGCCTCGGTCTCGAGCTCGTAGGGGACGACGAGCCCGGTCGCGCCCATCACCTCGGGGCTCGCGCCGAAGAGCGTCGCCAGCGCACGCCCCCACCCCGGATCGACGACCGCGTCGTCGTCGGTGAAGGCGATCACGTCGCCGCGCGCTTCACGAATGGCACGATTGCGCGCCCAGTCGAGCCCCGGCCGCTCCTCGCACACGTAGCGGACGCGCGGGTGCCGCTCGGTCACGAGCCGCCGGGTGGCGTCCGTCGCCGGCGCGTTGTCGACCACGAGCAGATCCACGTCGGGGAGATCGAGCGCCTCCAGCGCCGCGAGGCAGCGGGCCAGATCGTCGGTGCGGTCGCGCGTGCACACGGCGACGGTCACCGACGGCAACGATCCGCCGTCCGATGGCGGCGCGGCGAAGAGGCGGTCGATGGACGTGGCGGCAGCCGTTCGGCCGAGAGCATTTTCCCCGAGGCGCCGGACCACCGTGTCGCTGCAGGTCGTGAGCGCCGTCCGCACGAGGTCGCTCCCCCTGCACCGTCCCGCACGAATCGGGACCGTGATCGATCCCACGGGCGCGCCGTGCAGGCGTACGAGACAACGGACGCTCTCGTACCCCTCGAGCCCTTCGACGTCGGCGGCCGGCGCCGTCAGCTCGAGGTCGACGGTCTTGGTCGGCCGGAACATCAGCGCCGCGACCAGACGGGCTCGACCGCCACCACGCCGGTGATCGACCGCGCGCTCGCGGGGCCGTCCACGTGCAGCCCGTGCATCTGCCAGTGGTAGTCGTAGGTGAAGTCGAACGTGGGCGGATAGAGCCCGACGGTCACGTGGTAGTTCCCCGGCAGCAGCGGGACGCGCGGCAGCTCACAACGGACCGTGCCGCGCATGCCGAGCGGCGCGAACGTCGCGGCCATCGACTCCGTCGTCACCTCGAAGCACTTCGTCGCCTCGTGGAAGATCGCGACGGTGAGGGCGGCGTCGGACACCGACGGGTCGCGCTCGTAGTCGAGCTCGATCACCAGTGGATCGCCGCTGCGCAGGCTCGACACGGCGCCACCGTCGGCATCGGACAGGCGCACCGCCACGACGCGGGCCTCCTGCGTGCCGAGCCGGCTCCCGTCGACCGCCAGCTCGACCGGCCGCCCGGCGAGCGTCGCGGCGCGCCGCTCCGTGCGCTGCCGCATGAGGTCGTCGTAGCAGCGCAGCGCCGTCTCCGGGTCGGCCATCGTCGCGACGCGGCCGTCCTCGAGCACCAGGACCTCGTCGCAGAGGGCGGAGATCTGGTCCATCGCGTGCGACGTCATGACGAGCGTCCCGCCACCGGTGCGGAACGTCTTCAAGCGGGCGAGGCACTTGGCCTGGAAGCGCGCGTCGCCGACGGCGAGCACCTCGTCGACGACGAGGACGGTGGGATCGAGGTGCATCGCGGTCGCGAACGCGAGCCGCATGTACATGCCGGTCGAATAGGTCCGCACCGGCTGATCGATGAAGTCCTCCAGCTCCGCGAACGCGATGATCTCGTCCTCGCGCGCGCGCACCTCGCGCTCGGAGAGGCCGCACAGCATGCCGCCGGTGAGGAGATTCTCGCGACCGGTGAGGTCGCCGTGGAAGCCGCTCCCGAGCTCGAGGAGCCCCTGGACGGGGCCGACGCGGCGCACGCGACCGCTGGTCGGCCGCCCGACGCCGCAGAGCAGACGCAGGAGGGTGCTCTTGCCCGCCCCATTGTGACCGATGATCCCCACTGCGTCGCCGTGCGCCACCGAGAAGCTGACGTCGCGCAGCGCCCAGTGGTAGCCGTCGTCGAGCTGCTCCCGGGAGAGCGCGCCCAGGACGGCGGCCTTCAGCGTCACCGGTCGGGTGCGCGCGGTGCGGTAGCGCTTCGAGACCTTCTCGACGGCGAGAACGTCGTCCATGGCGTCAGAGCGCGTCGATCATGTCGTGCTCGGAGCGCCGATAGACGGCGTAGCCGACGAGCGCGAGCAGCGAGCTGAGCGCCGTCGCGATCCCGAGCGCGAGCAGAGACGGCATCGTGCCGTCGAAGAAGATGGCGCGGTATCCCTGGACGAGCCCCGCCATCGGGTTGAGGTCGTAGAGGAGCCCGAGCCCGCCCCGTGTCGCATCCGGTGGCCGGTAGAACACGGGCGTCAGGTAGAAGAGCAGCATCAGGCCCACGCCCGTGAGGTACTGGATGTCCCGGTAGAAGACGTTGAGCGTCGCGACGAGAAGCCCGAGGCCGACGATGAGCACGCCCTCGATCAGCCCGAGGACCGGGAAGAAGAGCACGGCCGGCCCGATCCACTGGCCGTGCGTCACCATGACCACGAGCAGGATCGGGAGCGCCGCGAGATACGTGATCATGCCCGCGATCGCCGTCACGACCATGAGGACGGCAGGACGGAAGTCCGGGTGTCGCACCAGGTCGCGGTTCGTGATGAAGAGCCCGCACGCCATGCTGACGCAGGTGCTGAACCAGGTCCACGGCAGGAGCCCGCTGAACACGAACGCCGGGTAGCGCGGGATGCCGAGGGGCACGATCGTGTCGAACACCAGGACGAGCACGAGGAGCTGCGCAAGCGGGAGCAGCAGCGACCAGAGGAACCCGAGCGTCGAGCGCCGGTAGCTGAGCACGAACTCGCGCCGCACCAGGTGGCCGATCAGCGCGAGCTGGAAGCGGAGGGGGCGGCCCTTCACGTCGCTTCCCTCACGGCCGCAGCGCCACGAACACGACCGGGAGCTGGATCGCCGCCGCCCCGAGCGTGCAGAGCATGACCGGAACGTCCTCGAACCCGAATCCGGAGACGAGCCGAACCCCGAGCGTGGTGAGCAACACCCCGGCCAGGAAGACCTGCGGCGCGGCGAGCAGCGGCCGCGGCCTGCCGACCCGTTCCTTCGGCGTCGAGAGGTGGGGAATCGGCACGTGGAGCACGGCGCAGGCGAGCCCGAGCGTGTAGACGGGCCACAGCGAGCACGCGACGACGTAGCCCCAGACCTTGATGCCGATCGACCCGGCCTGTGGGTTCCACATGCGGTTCGCGATCTGGCGCACGATCAGGATCGCCGCCCCGAGCGGCAGCGCGTGCAGCATGTACGACATGAAGTCGGCCGTGAGCGCCGGATCGTGACGCGCGACCACCGCCGCGGCGGCGACCGCATGGAGCAGGAACACGGGCCCGATGAGGTAGTACGTGAGCCGCACCAGGTAGGCCATCGACTGCCGCACCGTGAGACGCCGGACCACGCGCGGGAACACGTCGACCAGGATGCCGAACACGCCGCGCGCCCACTTGAGCTGCTGCTTGGTGAGCGCGTGCAGGTCGCTCGGCACGAGGCCGTAGGCGTGCACGGTCGGCACGTACACCGACCGCCAGCCGACGGTGTGCAGGCAGGCCGAGGTGTGCAGGTCCTCGGCGAGCCCGATCTGGTAGCCGCCGATGGCGGCGAGCGCGGAGCGGCGGAACGTCGTGTGGCTGCCCCACACGACGGCGGCGCCGGCTCCGTGCATGCCCATCGAGGTGGGACCGTAGATGTCGTAGGCCTGGTCGGCCGTCGCGCGTGCGATGAACGTCTCGCGCGCGTTGCGGAAGGCGACGCCGGTCTGGACGAAGCCGACCGCCGGATCGGCGAAGTAGCCGAGCGCCGCATCGAGGAAGTCGGGTGTCGGCTCGTGATCGACGTCGAAGATGGTCACGAACTCGCCCTGCGTGCGCTTGAGGGCTGCGTTCACGTTGCCGGCTTTGGCGTCGGTGTTGCCTCCGCGCGTGAGGTAGTGCGCCCCAACCTCGGCGGCGAGACCGGCGAAGGCGGCGCTGCGCGAGTCGTCGAGGAGGTAGGTCTCGTGCGGGTAGCGCATCGCGACCACCGCGCGCAGCGTACTCGCGACGAGCTCATAGGGCTCGTCGTAGACCGGCACGAGGACGTCGACCGTGAGTCCCGCCGGGGGCTGGGCCGCTGCCGGCTCGTCGACCGAGAGGTAGAGGACCCAGGCGCAGATGATCTGGACGAACACGTAGAAGACGAGGAACGCCCCGAGCAGGAGCATCCACCAGCCGTACTTCGCGCTCTCCTGGATCCACCAGCTCGCGTAGATGAGGAGCGACACGAGCCCGAGCCCTACGCTGGCCGCGACTGCGCGCCGTCGCGCCGCGCGCGACCAGGGGATCTGGCGAACCGCCAGCGCGCTCACCTTCCCAGCGTCCACGGTACTCACCATTTGAGGTACACGATCGCCACGCAGGTGACGATCCACACGAGGATCGTCACCTGAAGCGGTCGATCCGTCGCCACGATGTCGCCGGGGTCGCCGCGGCCCGCCGGGTCGTAGGTGAGCCACTGGTATCGAAAGAGGCCGTAGACGACGAACGGCACCGTATAGATGAGGCTCACGGTGCCGTGCACCGCCCGGGTCTCGGGGGCGACGGTGAAGACGGCGTAGCAGACGATCGTGACCGCGCTCGCGATCCCCATCGTCTGGGCGAGGAAGTCCGTCGTGTAGCTGGCGCGGCCGTTCGACTGGGGCTCCCCGCCCGCCGCCATGGCCTCGATAAGCTCGTGCCGGCGCTTGCCGAGGCCGAGGAACAGGGCCAGCACGAACGTGCAGAGCAGGATCCAGACCGACGGGTCGATCTCGACGGCGCGGCATCCCACCTGCACGCGCATGACGAAGCCGATCGCGATCGCCATGACGTCGAGGAGGACGAGGCGCTTCAGCACTCCCGAGTACAGGATGTTCAGGATCACGTAGGCGACCAGGAGACGCAGGATGCTCCACTCGAACAGCGCGGCGCCGCCGAGGCCGATCACCAGGAGGACGATCTGCGCCGCGCGCGCCACCGGCACCGACACGGTCCCCGCTGCGATCGGTCGCAGGCGCTTGCGAGGATGGAGCCGGTCCGTCTCGATGTCGCTGATGTCGTTGTGGATGTAGGCGGCGCTCGTCACCGCCGAGAAGAGTCCGAAGGCGAGCAACGCTGCCGAGAACTTCTCGGTGGACAGGAGTGCCCGCCCGAACACCAGCGGACCGAACACGAAGACGTTCTTCAACCATTGGTTCACGCGCAGGAGATCGAGCGTGACCAGAATGGGCGAGCGCCGCGGCTCATCCACGACGGCGCTCCAGGAGCTGCACGTCGACCCCGATGAAGCCCTCCGCACGCTCGACGTCGAAGATCTTGCGCAAATGGTCGACGCAGGGCGCGCTGGCGTCTTCGTAGTCGCGTCCGCGGATGACCCAGAGCGTTCGGACGTCAGCGAGGTTCGCCTTGCGCAGGCGCTCGTCGAACTCGTCGCACCCGAAGAACGAGACGACGTGCAGGTCGGGGCCGTAGTACCACACTGCCGCTTCGATCTGCCCGAGCGCCACGACCGGCGCCTCCCGCTGCGGCGTGCCCCGGATGACGGTGAGCGCGCCCTTCACGTCCTCCTTCGCGTAACGCGGATCGAAGAAGTAGTTGGTGGTCGAGACCGCGAAGCACCCGAGCACCGCGGCGAGCGCCACCCCGGCGAGCCACCGTGGCGACACCGAAGTGATCCCCACCGCCAGGACCACGATGAACGCGGGCAGCGCCGCCAGCGTGTAGCGGACGTTGTAGGCGACGTTCGTATTGTAGGCGAGGACGAAGATCAGCAGCGGCGGCCCGAACAGCCAGGGCAGAACGACGGCCATTGCCTCTGGCGTTCGCCGCAAGCCGAACACGCCCAGCGCCACCAGGGGTGCGATGATGGCCGCGACCACGAGCACCTCGGGGTGTCGGACGACGACCTCGCTCAGCGCCGGATAGTGGTGGAGGTATTCCAGAGTCGGCCCGAACGAGAACCCCATGGTGTAGGCGAAAAAGGTGTACGGCAGGACGGCGAACGGGACCGGACGCCCGCGCGTCCCGGTCATCGCCTGGTGGTGGTTCACCATGAGCCACACGACCGGCGCGGCCAGCACCGCGGCGCCGACGGCGACCCACGCGAGGCCGCGCGAGGTGGCGCCGCGGTCGCTCCGCAGTCGGGTGAGCCACCACGTCGTCACCGCCTGACTCGCGACCACGGCGACACCGAGAACGAAGGTGTAGAGGCCGAGAATCGCGACCGCGCCGTACGCGATCCAGGCACCCGCCCGGCGCGAGCGGACGGCGTGGACGAGCGCCAGGTACGACAGCGCCGTGATCGGAACCCACGGCGCGTACCAGCGCGCCTCCTGGCTGTACCAGACGTGGAGCGGGGCGCAGGCGAGGAGCAGCGCCGACAGGATCGGGATCGGCGACGGAAAGAGCGTCGCGGCGACGAGATAGAGGATCAGCACCCCAGCCGTACCGAAGAGGACGGACGGAAGCCGCGCGCTCCACTCCGGTCGCTCCGGCGAGAGCGCGAAGTGCGTCAGCAGGAGCGACAGCGGCCCGCCTTCGGCGTGCAGGACGACGCTCTGCATGAGCTTCGAAACCGGCTCCGACGCCGCCTGCACCTGGTACACTTCGTCGATCCAGAACGACTGGTGATCGAGCCGGTAGAGTCGCAACGTGAGCGCGAGCGACAGCACCACGGCCAGCGCGACCAGCGGGCGAGCGCGACTCGCGCTCACGGTACCGACCCCTCTCGACCGCACACGACGTTGGGTGTCGGCAGCATGACGGGACCTTGAAGGGACCATATGGTCACCCCACCCGCAAGTCTCCGCCGGGCCAGCTTTTGCGCTGGCTAGCTCTATGCGCGTCCGCAGTTGAGGTCCTAGCTCGCAATCCGGCGGCGCCGCCGGCGGGTCGTGTCCTTTGGCGCCAACCGGCGATCCTGGCGAGCCGCGTCCGGCTCTGCTACGCAGCCCGGCCATGGGACCTCTCACGGGACGGAAGATCGTCGAGCTCGCGGGCATCGGCCCGGGGCCCTTTTGCGCCATGCTGCTCGCCGACATGGGCGCCGACGTGGTTCGGGTCGACCGGACGGCGGACGGCAACCTCGGCCTGCCGAAGACGATGAAGTTCGACCTCATGAACCGCAGCCGCCGGTCCATCGCCGTCGACCTGAAGAAACGCGAGGGGGTCGAAACCGTCCTGCGCCTGATCGACACGGCCGACGCCCTGATCGAAGGCTTCCGCCCCGGCGTGACCGAGCGCCTGGGCGTCGGCCCCGACGTCTGCCTCAAGCGGAACCCGCGCCTCGTCTATGGCCGCATGACCGGCTGGGGACAGGAGGGTCCCGTCGCCCACGCGGCGGGACACGACTGGAACTACATCGCGATCACCGGCGCGCTGCACCCGATCGGCCGCCACAAGCACGAGCCGCCCGTGCCCCCCTTGAACCTCGTCGGCGACTTCGGGGGTGGGGCCCTGTACCTCGCGCTCGGGATCGTGGCGGGCATGCTCGAGGCCGAGAAGTCGGGCAAGGGCCAGGTGGTCGACGCCGCCATCGTCGACGGTGCCGCCTCCTTGATGACCCTCTTCTACGGCATGCACGCGTCGGGCATGTGGATCGACGAGCGGGTCGAGAACATCCTCGATACGGCCGCGCCCTTCGGCGAGATCTATGAGACCAAGGACGGGAAGCACGTCTCGGTGCTCGCCATCGAGCCGAAGTTCTACGCCGAGCTGATCGAGCGGATGGGCATTGCGGGCGAGGGCCTTCCCCACCAGTACGATCGCGGCCAGTGGCCGGCGATGAAGACGCGCTTCGCCGAGGTCTTCAAGACGAAGACGCGCGACGAGTGGTGCAAGATCCTCGAGGGTACGGATGCCTGCTTCGGGCCGGTCATGTCGATCACCGAGGCGCCGAAGCACCGCCACAACGTCGCACGCGGCACGTTCGTCGAGGTCGACGGGGTCGTGCAGCCCGCGCCCGCTCCCCGCTTCTCCCGCACGCCGGGTGCGATCCAGCGCCCGCCGGCAGCGCCCGGCGAGAACACCGACGAAGTGCTCCGCGACTGGGGTTTCAGCGCCGGCGACATCGCCGCGCTCCGGCAGGCGGGTGCGGTCGCGTGACCCCTCAGGGGTTCCGCGCGCAGTCATAGGTCAGCGGGATCGTGGGGCCGAGCTCCACGACCTGCATGTCGCTCACCGCGATCCCGTACAGCGAGTGCGAGTCGATGCCGACCTCGTCCCAGGTGTGCGTCGTATACGCGTCGCTCGCTGCGGTGAGCGCGATGTTGCCGCCGTCGGACAGGAACATCCCGTACGTCTGAAGCGCGCGAGCGACGACGCGCGCGCCGTCGCTCGGGAGGCTGTCGAGCGGGAAGTCTGGACGGAGGCGGAAGCGCACACCGTACGGCGGCAGATCTGCGCCGCCGCTCGGGCCGCCGGCGTGGCTCGCCGGGTGGACGTAGACGCCGCCGCGCATGCGCTCGTTCGGCAGGATGAAGCGGATCGCGTGCGGGATCGCACCCCCCGCGACCTCGTCGGCGGTGAACAGCATGGCGGCCATCGGGAAGCCCGCCGCGTCGGCGGACGTGCACTGCTCGCCGCGCAGGCTCGGCGGGTACGAGCGCGTGAGATCCCACACGACGGCGCAGCGGGTACGCGGCACGCCGCCCACGATCGTCGCCTTGTAGGCCTCGTAGAGGCGCTTGGTCGCGGGATCCACCACGAGCAGGTGGCAGTCCTCGCCCGCCGTGTTGCAGGTGTAGCCGCCCTGCCCCTCGATCGCGCCCCCGCCCGGGAGCGGGAACGGGAAGGCCGGGTCGCAGTCAGGCGAGTAGTAGCCCGAGCTCTCGACGAAGGTGACGAACGGCGTCGCGGTATCGACGTGGAGCAGCTGGAGCCCGAAGTCGATCTGCAGCACGTTGCCGTTGCCCCAGCCGCCCGCGTTCTCGAGCGCGGAGATGATCGCCGCCGACTCGGGGCTCGGATCGAGACCCGACACGTCCTCGTTCCAGGGATTCGGCGCCTCGAACAGTCCCGGCAGCGTCGTCGACGTGGTGGCGCTGCAGACGCACCTGACGCAGAAGAGCCCGCCCGCGCACGGGACGCCGGTCTCGCACGCCTCGCCACTCGACGCATCGAGGCGCCCGTCACCGCAGCGGGTCGGGGTCGCCGCGACCACGACCCGCTTGCGGCTGCGCGCGCGGAGCGTCCCCTGTGCCGACGTGCAGGCGGGGGGATCCAGGCGCGCGCGCAGCCGGACCCTGCTCGCGCCGCCGCCGCACGCGTCCCACCGCGCGCGGACGAGCGTCCCCTTCCGCGTCTGTGACAGGCGTGCCGCGACGGGATCGCACCAGCCGTCGATCCGGACGCTGCCGTCGGCGCCGACCACCACCACGTCGAACGTCTGCCCGTCGGCCGCGAGCGAGCGGTCCGAGACGAAGCGAACGTCCGGGCACGGCACCGGCGGCGTCCGGGCGAGGGCGGCACAAGGCGCCAGCCCGACGAGCACCATGGCAACCAGCCGCATCCCGGCATCTCCTCCCGCTCCAGGGTGTCAGGGCGCGTCCCGAGCTTCAAACCGAACCGTTGCATGCCGGGGCGGAGGCTCGTAGGACATTGCGGTCATGGTCGGCATCGTCTCCTACGGATCCTACGTCCCGTACCGGCGCCTCAAGCGCTCCGCGATCGCCCACGTCCTGGGCGTCCCGTCCGAAAAGGGCGAGCGGGCCGTCGCCAGCTTCGACGAGGACAGCGTCTCGATGGCCGTCGAGGCGGCGCGCGACGCGCTCCGCGCCGCGCCGGCGAAATCGATCGACGCACTCTTCTTCGCAACCACGACGGCGCCCTACGCCGACAAGCTGAACGCCGCGCTGGTCGGCGCCGCCGCGATGTTGCCACCCGAGCTGCGCGCGGCCGACTGCACGGGATCGGTCCGCGCCGGTGTCTCGGCGCTCCTGCAGGCTGCCGACACCGTGCGCGGCGGCGCCAAGCAAGCCCTGGTCGCGATCGGCGACGCGCGCCTCGCCGCGCCCGAAGCCAAGGCGGAGCGGACCAACGGCGACGGTGCGGTCGCGTTCGTGGTCGGGTCCGAGGGCGTCATCGCCGAGGTCGTGGCGAGCGCGTCGCTCACGCGCGAGTTCCTCGACACCTGGCGCCAGCCGGACGAGACGTTCCCGCATTCCTGGGAGGAGCGCTTCGCGCTGACGCAGGCGTACTCGCCGCTGCTCGGAAAGGCCGTACAGGCGGTTCTGCAGAAGGGCGGCGTCCAGGCCGGCGATCTCGCCGCGGTCGTCCTCGACTGCCCGAACCCGCGGGCGACGGCGGACGTCGCCAAGCGCCTCAAGCTCGAGCCCACCCGCTTCGCCGACCCGCTCGCGTTGACCGTCGGGCAGACGGGCGCCGCGCACGCGGGCCTCATGCTCGCGAACGTGCTCGCCGCCGCGAAGCCCGGCGATCGCGTCCTCGTAGCGCTCGCCGCAGACGGCGCCGACGCCGTGCTCCTGCGCGTCACCGACGCCATCGGGGCGTACAAGCAGCCGCGCTCGGTGGGTCGCCTCATCGAGTCGAAAGGCGAGGTCGGCTACGGCACGTACCTCAAGTGGCGCGAGATCCTCCCGACGGAGCCGCCGCGCCGGCCGGATCCGGCGCGGCCCGGCGCGCCGCCGATGCTGCGCTCGACCCTCTGGAAGCACGGCTTCGTCGGAAGCAAATGTACGGCCTGCGGCACGCCGCAGCTCCCGCCGCAACGCGTGTGCGTACGCTGCGGCGCCAAGGACGAGATGGAGCCCTACCCGTTCGCCGACCGGACGGCGCGGGTCGCGACCCTGACGATCGATCACCTGGCGTTTTCGCTGAACCCGCCGACCGTCAGCGTCGTGCTCGACTTCGACGGCGGTGGCCGCTTCCTGTGCGAGATGACCGATTGCGACCCCGCGGCAGTGGCGATAGGCGACGAGGTCGAGATGACCTTCCGCCGCATGTTCACCGCCGAGGGCGTGCACAACTACTTCTGGAAGGCGCGCCCCAAGCGCTGAGGAGAGATCACCATGAGCAGCAACGGCATCAAGGATCGCGTCGCCATCATCGGCATGGGCTGCACGAAGTTCGGCGAGCACTGGGACAAGAGCGCCGACGACCTCCTGGTCGACGCCGCCTACGATGCCCTGGGTTCCGCGGGCATCGAGCCGAACGACGTCGACGCCTACTGGCTCGGCACGCTGGGGCAGCTCTCGGGCCTGACGCTCTCGGTGCCCCTCAAGATCCCCTACAAGCCGGTGACGCACGTCGAGAACTACTGTGCGACCGGCTCCGAATCGCTGCGGCAGGCCTGCTATGCGGTCGCGAGCGGCGCCTACGACGTGGCGATGGCGATCGGCGTCGAAAAGCTCAAGGACTCGGGATACTCGGGCCTGGTCGGCGCCGAGCCGCCGAGCGACGGCACCACCTCCAGCATGACCGCTCCGGCGTCGTTCTCGCTCCTCGCGCCCGCCTACTTCAAGAAGTACGGCCTCGACCCGAAGAAGGGGAAGGAGGTCCTGGCGCGCATCGCGTGGAAGAACCACAGGAACGGCGCGCGCAACCCGAAGGCGCAGTTCCAGGCCGAGGTACCGATGGAGGCGATCCTCGCCTCGCCGAAGGTGGCGGAGCCGCTCGGCATCATGGACTGCTCGGGCGTGTCGGACGGGTCGGCGGCCGCCATCGTCGTGCGCGCCGAGGACGCGAAGAAGTACTGCAAGGACCCGATCTACATCAAAGCCCTTTCGTTCGTCGCCGGCCCCGGCGCCGGCCACATGGACACCGACTACGACTTCACGACCTTCCGCGAGGTCGTCGCGTCGGCGGCGGACGCCTATCGCCAGGCCGGCATCACCGACGCGCGCAAGCAGCTCTCGCTCGCCGAGGTCCACGACTGCTTCACGCCGACCGAGCTCGTTCTCTACGAGGACCTCGGATTCAGCGCGCGTGGCACGGCGTGGAAGGACGTTCTCGACGGCTTCTTCGATCTCGAGGGGGGTCTACCCGTGAATCCCGACGGCGGCCTCAAGTCGTTCGGCCATCCGATCGGCGCATCGGGTCTGCGCATGATGTACGAGTGCTGGCTCCAGCTCCGCGGCGAAGCGGGCCCGCGGCAGATCAAGGATCCGAAGCTGGGTCTCACGCACAACCTGGGTGGCTTTCCCGGGAAGTGCGTGAGCTTCGTGTCGGTGGTCGGGCGCGAGGGCACGTAGCGGCGCGGCCGCGTCTAGTCCTCGCGCGGCGGGCCGGGCCCCGTCGGCGCGACGGCGTCGAGGGCGAAGTCGACCGTCACCGCCTGTCCGGGCGCGCGGCCGCTGCCACGTGGAACCCGAGCAGCGCCGCGGCGCTCGCACGGACGCCGTCGCGAGACGCCTACGCGCCTCGTCCCAGGCGATCGAGCACGTTGCGCGTGATCCGGTCGACCGAGGGATCACCGAGGCCGTGGACCCAGTCGGTGCAGCCGGTCGTGAGCACTGTACCCCCGCGCGTGTAGCAGCCGAGAACGGCGTGGCCATAGCGCAGGCGGTCGCAGCTCTCGACCGAGTCGTCACCCAGCAGGCGCTGGGCGTGGAACTCGAGCTCGTACTCGCCGCCCGGCGGCAGCTCGAGCGGCGTCGTGTGGCGGTCGAACGGCATCGCCGGCGCGGTCGCGAGCACCTCGAACCCGGCCGGACAGCCGTCGCGGCCCGTCGCCACGGGTCGCCCGTCGACCATCGCCAGCTCGCAGCCGTCGCACTCGTAGCCGACGACCACGTCGCGCGCCCCGAGCACGTCGCCGAAGCGAAGGCGCGTGCCTTCGAACGCCCAGTGCTCCGGGCGATGCACGACGTAGCCGCCGCTCGCGTGCGGCACGCTGCCCGCGATCCGCGAGTAGCCGCCGCGCGTGAAGGACACGCCGGTCATCTGCGTCTCCGGTCGGCCGAGGATGGGATCGGCCCAGATCGTCGTCGTGAAACGCTCGCGCCCGGTGCCGAGGAGCGGATCCTCGCGGAAGCGGTGCTTGAAGCAGGTCTGCACGTCGCCCGCGAGGCGCACCTGCCAGTAGCAGACGTTGCCCGAGAAGAACGCCGCGTTGCCGCCGGCGCCGACGAACGACTCGACGGCGTCGCGCATGCCCCACGACCAGTACTCGTCGTGTCCGACGCTGAGGTAGAGCCGCCGGCCCTCGAGCAGGTCCGGCACGCGCTCGAGGTCGGCGTTGATCGCGTAGTCGAGCTGATACCCGGCTCCCTCCGCCCACACGGCGAAGCGGCGCTCCCACGTCGCCCAGCCCGCCATCCCGTGCCACATCGAGAGCCCGTGCTCGCTGACGCCGCCGACGTAGTCGTCGACGAAGGTGCCCGGCGCGATCGATGCCAGGCGCGCGCCGCGCTCGTCGGGCTTGGCGAGCATGCCGCGGCCGAGCGGTCGCGCGAACGACGCCTCGACCGACCCCGTATAGTAGTTGCGGCCGCCGACGTCGTTGTAGGCATTCCAGGTGTTGGTCGCGAGCACGAGCAGCATCCGATCGGCCGAGGGGCGGCCCGCGCGCACGACGAAGAACGCCGTCGGCAGCGCGGGCTCCGCGACGCCCGCAGGCGTCACGCGTACGAGGTAGCAGCCGCTCCGCCAATCTTCCCCCACCCGAAACGTCAGCGTCGCGGGCCAGCGGCAGCCGGCTTCCGGCGCGTCGTCGGGGATCGCGTGCTCGACGACGCGCACGTCCTGCCGAAGAACGCACGCCGGTGTGATGCCGTCACCCACGACCTCGATCGTCGCCGTCGGTCCCGGCGCGGAGACGTGGAGCGTCACCTCGTCGCCGGGCAGCACGCTCTGGGGCTGGCAATAGGCGAGCGTCATGGCGCCGGTCGGAGCTACCGTAGCTTCGGTCGGAGCGACTCGTAGCCGGGCTCCGGGGTGAGGAGGAAGTTCGTGACGCCGGTCACGCCCGCGACCTGTCGGGCACGGTCGCCGGCCGCCGCCACGGCTTCGGGCGAGCTCACGACCCCGAGGAGCACGACGTGGCCCGCGAGCGCTTCGACGTCGATGCGCAAGACGACGTCGCGCGCGGTTGCGAGGGCGGCCTTCACCTTTGCCTTCAGCGTGGCGTCGTCCGCTACGCGCGCGCCGGCGGACCCGCTCGGGCGCAGCGGCAGATACGTCCGCACGTCCCGCACGCCCTCGATGGCCTGTACCCGGCGCGTGAGGCGTGCCGCGAGCTCGTCGTCCGGCACGAAGCCGACCAGGAACGCGTGCCCCATGTACACGTAGGGCGTGATGCCGAGGGTCTCGCCCTCGAGGAGGATCGTCTCGCGGATGCGCACCTTCAGATGGTCGTCGCCAAACTGCGCGAACACGCTCTCCTCGCTCGCCGCCGTTTTGGCCATGGCGCGGTACGGACGTGCGCGACCGCAGGCGAGGCACGCGAGCACCACGATCGTCGCGACGGCAAGGACTCTCGACTGGGCTCGTGACATGCGGATCCTCCCGATTTTGGAGGGCTCCTCTAGCACGCCGGGATGCCGAGTCTACGCTCAGGCACGGCGCAAGCGCTCGAGCGTCTCCTCGAATCGCCCGGCGTAGAACGGCTCGCCGATCGCCACCACGCGCAGGACCTCGGCGTCCGATCGCGACGTCATGGCCGCCGACGCCGCGGCGAAGAGCGCCGTGCGCGCCTCCTCGTAGGCGGGTGGCAGCGGGGGGAGCAGCGCGGCCCGATCGGGCAGCGCCGGGAACGGCGCGTGGGGCTCGGTCTGGTACCAGTAGGCGAGCGAGGCGTACTCGTTCGCGAAGTTGTTCGCGTGTCCGTGCTCCACCGTCCACCGCAGCGAGCGGGTGAAGCGGATGGGATCGTGCACGAACCACCGGTAGGCGCCGACCAACCCAGACCAGTCCGGTGACTCGAGCAGGTGGAAGCCGTGGTACGGCGCGGCGAATTCCGTCGTCGGGCAGGCCCCGCTGCCGAAGATCTCCTCGGTGCCCGTGCCGTGGATCGCCGGCGGCCACGTCTCGCCGTCGACGAACACCATGTCGTCGCCCTCGCCGTACCAGCCGCCGGCAACGTTGTTGATCTCGAGGAGCAGACCGACCATCTGCCCCGCGCCGGTCGCGTCGAGCGCCAGGTAGTTCTCGGCGCCGTCGAGGTTGATGCCGCCGTGGAGCTGGCGGTTGGGCCGGGGTCCAACCGGCACCGTGGGCCTCTCCTGCCGCCACTGCGCGTGGAAGCGGAGCGCGTCCTGCGGCGGCGGCTGATCGTAGGTCTCGTAGTCGATGTGGTACCAGAACGCCGGCAGCCCGCCGCCGAGGGGGCGCTCGCCGCGGTGCTCGAGCGTCACGCGAGCGCCGGCTGCGAACGGCATCGGGAAGTAGGCGTTGAGCGCGTGCGAGGCCGCGAAGCCAGCGTTCACCGACGTCAGCGCGGTGCGGATCGGCCGCACCCGCGCGTGGGCAATCGTGAAGAAATCGCCCAGCGGCACCTCGACCGACGGCGTCGACTCGCCGTCCCACCAACAGCGCAGAATCGCGTCGCGGTAGTCGACCGGGTCGGGCAAGACGAGCGCGCAGTACACGTGGGTGATGCAGCCGGGCCCCTCGTGGTCGAGCAGCACGACCGTCTCGCCGGGACCAACGAACAGGAAGTCCATATTGCCGCCGCTGCGATCCCACGACGACGCGCGACGGCTCCGCGCCCCGGTCGACGTGAAGAGCGAGGCGAGCGGGTGGCGGTCCAGCGGGTGACGATCCATCGCGAGCGCCCCGATAGACCGCCGCGATCGTCGCGGTCAATCGTGCGGGTACCCGCGTCAGGTGCCGGCGAGTCCGCTCGCGATGGCCTGCTCCCATGCCGACGTCCCAGCGAGCGCGCTCGGCGGCGCGGGGGGCGTGGGCGCCACGTCGGTGCGCGGCGCAAGCTCGAGCTCCCAGAAGCCGACGTCGTGCCAGCGGCCCTGCTTGTGGCCGCACGCCCCGTGCACGCCGACGAGACGAAAGCCGCACGTCTCGTGGAGCCCGACGCTGGCGGCGTTCGGCAGCGTGATCCCACCGATCGCGAGGCGGTATCCCTGCAGGCGCAGGCAGGCGATGAGCGATCCATAGAGCGCCCGCCCGACGCCCCGGCGGTGCAAATCGTCGCGGACGTAGACGGTCGTCTCGACCGCCCACTGGTACGCGACCCGCGCGCGCCACGTGGTGGCGTAGGCGTAGCCGAGCACGTCCCCGTCGCTCGAGTACGCGAGCCACGGGAACTTCGTCGCGATGGTCGCCACGCGCTCGGCGAATTCCGCCTCCGACGGCGGCTCGTACTCGAACGTGATCGCCGATGTACGGACGACCTTGGTGTAGATCGCGAGCATCGCGGCCACGTCGCCCGGGAGCGCGAGGCGAATCGCCGGCGGCATGCGACGACCGTAGCGCGACCGGCCCGGGCGCCGCCAGCCTCGCCGCCGTTTCGTCGCCCCCGTCGATGGGCTAGAGACGAGCCATGGAGCAGCGACGTCTCGGCAAAGGCGGTCCGATGGTTTCGGCGCTCGGGCTCGGCTGCATGGGCATGTCCGAGTTCTACGGCGCCCGCGACGACGCCGAGTCGATCGCGACCATCCACGCGGCCCTCGACGCCGGCCTGGACTTTCTCGACACGGCCGACATGTACGGGCCGCACACGAACGAGGAGCTGGTCGGCCGGGCCATCAAGGGACGTCGCGATCGCGTCGTGCTCGCCACCAAGTTCGGGATCGTGCGCGACGAAGCGGCACGGACGGTTCGCGGCATCAACGGGAAGCCCGAGTACGTCCGCGCCGCGTGCGACGGGAGCCTGCGGCGCCTCGGCGTCGACACGATCGACCTCTACTACCAGCACCGGGTCGACCCGAACGTCCCGATCGAGGACACGGTCGGGGCGATGGCCGAGCTCGTCCGCGCGGGCAAGGTGCGCCACCTCGGCCTCTCCGAAGCGGGGGCGACGACGCTGCGCCGCGCGCACGCCGTCCATCCGATCGCGGCGCTGCAGTCCGAGTACTCGCTGTGGACGCGGGACCCCGAGGACGGGGTCCTCGCCGCTTGCCGCGAGCTCGGCATCGCGTTCGTCGCCTACAGTCCGCTCGGACGCGGGTTCCTCACGGGACAGATCCGTCGCTTCGAGGACTTCGCCGCCGACGACTACCGGCGCCTCTCGCCGCGCTTCCAGGGCGAGAACTTCCAGCGCAACCTCGACTTGGTCGCGCAGGTCGAAACGCTCGCGCGCGAGAAGGGCTGCACGCCGGCGCAGCTCGCGCTCGCCTGGGTGCTCGCGCAGGGGGACTACGTCATCCCCATTCCGGGCACGAAGCGACGGAAGTACCTGGCCGAGAACCTGGGAGCGCTCGACGTCCGCCTCGGCCGCGCCGACCTCGATCGCATTGCGGCGGCATTCCCGACCGGCGTCGCCTCGGGCGAGCGCTACCCGGCCTTCATGATGGCGGCGGTGAACCGCTGACGGGGTCGGCGGCGCGGACGCGGCCCGACTGGATCGAGAGCCGCTGCGCGCTCTGCGGCGGCGCCGGTGGCGAGCGCCTGTTCGCCATCGAGCATCCAGAGGCACCCGACGGGTGCACGTCGCTCCTGCGTTGCGCG
>Ga0187894_10001550_pt1 | contig 29264 bp, 28 predicted proteins | sample GBC1701081metaG_FD_136650 | JGI IMG/M metagenome (GOLD analysis project Ga0187894, IMG submission 136650) | White microbial mat communities from a lava cave in the Kipuka Kanohina Cave System on the Island of Hawaii, USA - GBC170108-1 metaG ...
CCCGGGCCTCGCCGATCGGCGGTCCTTCGGGAAATGGAGAGGGAGCTCGATTGACTGCGAGAACACGCTCGAAATCCTTTGCGAGGCTTCTCGGACTCGCGGTCGGATTTTTGCTTGTCCTAGCTAGGTCCCGTAGCGGCGAGCAAGCTGCCGGCGAAGGTCATTCCAGAGGTCTTCCACCTCGCGAAGCCCGGTGACCGGCTCGCCGCCGGCTCCGAATCCGAGGGCTTCGGCGTCGTCGAGCTCGTCGAAGTGCTACCAGCCGTTTCGCAACCATTCGAAGCCGTCCGAGACCGCGTCGAAGAAAGCTGGCGCACGCTCGAGGGCCAGCGCGCCTTCTCGAAGATGATGGAGGCGTTGCGCGAGGAGGCGGATATCGAGATCGATGAGGCGACGCTCGCGAACGATGCGCTGTGGACGCAGTCGGAGGAGTGAGCACCCGGCCGAAGAGCTTGACACTCGTCTCTCGCGAGCGAAGCCCGAATGACTCGGCCTCTGCGCGCCCGCCTGCCGGCTCCCTCTACCGCCGCGCGCCCGTGAGCAGCCGCCGCACCTCGCCCTTCGGATCGTTCTCCACGCGCGACGCTGCGTCGAACACCATCGTTGCGCGACGCTGCGCGTCGTACGCCGGCCACTCCGGCAGCGCGTCGGTGCTCGGGTTGCCGCTGCGCGCGAACGCGATCCACGCGCTCGACATCTGCTGCTCGAGGCTGCGCGCCGCCGCGCCGTCGCCGGTCAGCGCGAGCGCCTTGTCGACGTTGTGGAACATGAATGGGATGTCGAGCGTGTGCGGCGACTTGAACAGGCCGTTCCCGACCGGCGTCTCCCACGTCAGGTAGTAGACGTACACCGGTGCGCCGCGCTGCGCGGCCTTGCGCTCCGCGAGCGTCACGGAGCCGGCCATCATGAAGCGATCGCCGAGGACCGCGTTGAGCAAATAGGTTGGCGTGTAGTCGGGCGAGAGCTTTCGATAGGCGGCGATCAACGCAGCGGCGTCGCCCGGCCCGGAGCTCTGCACCATCGCGGGCAGTTGCTCCTCGGTGAGCTTTCCCCACCACGGCGCCGACGTGTTGAACAAGCTCATCTCGTCCTTGTTCCAGCCTACTAGGATCGGAACGTCCTTCGATGGCTCAGGCGCCGCCGGCGCGAACGGATCGCGCGGCAGCACGTCGCCGTCGACCACCGCAGCGAGCGGCAGCGCGTTGAACGCGGGGCCGGCCTTCGCCTGCGCGGCGCGCGTCGCATCGAGGATCGCTTGCGCCGGGAGCTGCGTGAGCTTCGCGCGCAGCGTCTCGGCGTCGTCCTCGCCGAGCCCGAGCTCGGCGAGGATCGCCGCCGTGCTCTTGCGCGCGGCCTCGCGCGAGACGCCGGTGAGGCCCGGCCCGCTCTGAATGATCGCTTTGTGGAACAGCCCCTTCGCCGCGGGCATCGCGAGCAGCGTGCTCACCTTCGCGCCGCCGCCGGACTCGCCCATGATCGTGACGTTCGCCGGATCGCCGCCGAACGCCGCGATGTCGTCGCGCACCCATTCGAGGGCGAGCACGAGATCGAGCATGCCGGCGTTGCCGGAGCGCGCGTAGTCGGCGCCGAGGCGCTCGCTGAGATCGAGGTAGCCGAACGCGTTGAGGCGGTGATTCACCGTAACAACGACGACGTCGCCGCTGCGCGCGAGATTCGCACCGTCGTAGATCGGCCACGCGCCGGAGCCGTACGCGAAGCCGCCGCCGTGGATCCACACCATCACCGGGCGCTTCGCGGAGTCGGCCGCGGGCGTCCAGACGTTGAGGAACAGACAATCCTCGTTGTCGATCTTCTGCTCGGAGCGCATCGTGAAGATCGTCGCGAGCTGCAGCGATAGATCGGCGCCGGTGTGCGGGCGGTCGTAGAGCTGCATCGCGGGCGCGCCGAAGTCCGTCGCGACGAACACGTCGGGCCACGGCTCGGCCGGCTGCGGCGGCAGGAAGCGGCGCGCGCCGATCGGCGGCGCGCCGTACGGAATGCCCTTGAACGCAGCGACGCCATCCGAAATGACGCCTTGCAGCGCGCCGGACCTCGTCTGGATCACGGCGCTCGCGACCGGTGCCGCCGGCGCTGCGGCCGCCGCGCTCGAGACGGCGAGGACGAGCGCAGCAAGGAAGCGGCGCGAGAAGATCATCACAACACCTCGGCGGGGGTTTTCAATCTCTCAGCCAAGCTCGCGGCACCGGCGGCACGCGTGGCGCGCACGGCCCGTGCACGATCGTCGTGAATGCGCGGCGCGGCTGAGTGCTGCTGTTGGGCGCGGAGTAGTGGAGCGTGCGGCAGTGGTGCAGCACCGCGCCGCCCGCGCGCATCGGGCAGGGCACCGCGCTCGCCGCGTCGAACGGAGCGTCCACGACGATCGGCTCGACGCCGGGCGGCTTGCGGTGCGGCAAGAGATCGCGCTCGTGCGAGCCCGGGATGTACTGCATGCAGCCGCTCTCCACGGCCACGTCGTCGAGCGGCAGCCACACCGAGAGGCTGTGGCAGCGCTGGTCCGGAAATTCCCAGTACGCCTCGTCCTGGTGCCACGGCGCGTCGCGTCCCGCCGCCGGCGGCTTGTAGAGCATCATCAATCCGCCGAACGACACCTCGCCCGCGGCGACACCGAGCAGTGTCGCGCCGAGCCGCCGCGCGTTCGCGAGGTAGTGCGTCTCGAGCAGCCGCGGGCACTGGCGCTCCGGCGAGAAGATCTGCGTGATCACGCGCCGCTTCCCGCCCGCGTCTTCGTCCTGATAACGCAGCGCGAGCGCCGTGCGGTCCGCGAGCAGCTCTGCGTACGCGTCGCGCAGCCACGCGATCTCGTCGGCGGGGCTGATCGCAGCGAGCGTGAGAAAGCCGTTCGCGCGAAACGCGGCGATCTGCTCGGGCGCCAGCACGGGCTCGCAGGGCGAAGACATCCCGCGTGCACCCTACGCGAGGCCGCGCTCGCCGGGAAGCGAGAAGTCGAGCGAGGCGGGCCTACGCGGAAGTCGCGCCCGCGAGCTTCTCCGCCTCGGCGACCATCTCGGCGATCAGCGCGATGCCGCCGTCCCAGAAGCGCGGGTCCGTGATGTCGAGCCCGACGCGCGAGAGCAGCAGCGCCGGCGTCTCGCTGCCGCCTGCGGCGAGCAGCGCGCGGTACTTCGCGACGAACGGCTCGCCTTCCTCGTCGTAGCGGCGCAAGAGCGCGAGCACGAGCAGCTCGCCGAACGCGTACGCATAACAGTAGAATGGCGCGTGCACGAAGTGGCCGATGTAGAGCCACCACCAGCCGTAATCATCGGACAGCGCGACCGCGTCGCCGTGCATCGGCGCGTTCGCCTCGAGCCAGAGCGCGTTGATGCGCTCGAGCGGAAGCTCGCCCTCGCTGCGGCGCGCGCCGTGCAGCTTCTCCTCGAAGCGCGTCAGCACGACCTGCCGGAACACCGTCGCGAACGCGTCCTCGAGCTTGCCGCACAAGAGTCCGAGCCGCGTGCGCGGATCGCTCTCCTCGCGCATCAACGCGCGGAACACCAGCATCTCGCCGAACACGCTCGCGGTCTCCGCGGTGGTGAGGGGGGCTTGCTGCTCGAGCAGGCCGCAGCCGGCCGCGAGCACGTCGTGCACGCCGTGCCCTAATTCATGCGCGAGCGCCATCACGTCGCGCGGCTCGCCGGTGTAGCTCATCAGCACGTAGGGATGCACGCTCGGCAGCGTCGCCGCGCAGAACGCGCCGCCCTGCTTGCCCGGGCGCACCTCGGCGTCGATCCAGTCGCCCGCGAAGAAGCGCGACGCGATGTTCGCGATCTCCGGCGAGAACGCGCGATATGCGCGCAGCACGAGATCGCGCGCCTCGGGCCAGCTGCGCTTGCGCTTGGCGCCTGGCAGCGGCGCGTAGCGATCGTAGTCGGCGAGCTGCGGAACTCCGAGCAGCTTGGCCTTCAGCCGGTAGTACCGCTGCACGAGCGGAAACGCGCGCTCGCTCGCGCTCATCAGGGCGGCGACGGAAGCGGCGTCGATCTCGTTCGCGAGATGGCGCGCGTCCATCATGCCCGCGTGCCTGCGCTGTCGATCCTCGCTGGCCTTGCTCGCGACCAGCGTGTTGAGCGCGAACGCGAGCACGCGTGCGCCGCCGCGCAGGCCCGCGGTGAGCGCTGCTGCGCCGGCCTTTCGCTGCGCGCGGCCCGCGTCGTAGAGCAGCGCGAGCGTCTCCTCGAGCCCACGCTCGCGGGGCTCGCCGTCGATCACGGGCTGGAAGCGCAAGCTCGCGACCGTCTCGTCGAACAGCCGCGCCCACGCGCGCTCGCCGTGATTCGCGGCCTCGTCGAGCACGCGCTCCTCCGCCTCGCTGAGCACGTGCGGCCGATAGCGGCGCGCGGCGGCGAGGTAGTGGCGCCGCTTAGCGAGCGCAGCATCCGCCAGTAACAGCTCGGCGCGCGCATCCGGCGTCGCGATCCATTCGAGCTCGAAGAAGCGCAGCGCGCTGCGCACCTCGGTGGCCTTCTCCTGGACATGGGCGACGAGCGCGCCGTGCGCCGGCGCCTGCGTGTCGCCCGCGAACTGCAGCGACGCGTAGGCGCCCGCGCGCGCCGCGGGCTCGAGCGCCGTCTCGTACGCGTCGACGGCCTCCGCGAGCTCGCGCGCGGAGAGCGCGGCCAGCTTGCCGCGATAGCGCTCGGCGAACGCGTTCGCTGCCACGAGCGCTGCCGCGAGATCGCGATCGATCGCGTCGCGTGCCGGCGCGCCATACAGATGGGAGAGGTTCCAGCGCACGCCGTGCGCGGCGCTGCGAGCTTCGATCGCTTCGGCGGCTGTCGTCATCGGCGCATCGTAACGGCTCGCGCCGCCCGGCTCGCGCGATTCCGCGACAGGCGATTGACAGCGCGCGCCGCGGCTGCGCACGATCCACGGATGAATCCTCTCATGCGCTGCGTTCTCTCGGGCCTGATGGCTGCTGGGGTGCTCGCCACGATCGCGGAGGCGCGGCCGGCGCCCACCGCCGCGGATCTCGAGCCGTTCGTCGACGCGATCGTCGAAACGGAGCTCGCGGAGAGCGACGTCGCCGGAGCCGTCGTCGTCGTGATCGCGGGCAGCGAGGCGCCGCTGATCAAGGGCTACGGCTTCGCGAACGTCGAGCAGAAGAGGCCGGTCGACGGGCGCACGCTGTTTCGGGAAGCATCGATCAGCAAGCTGTTCACTTCGCTCGCGGTGCTGCAGCTCGTCGAGCAGGGGAAGCTCGATCTCGACGCCGATGCGAATCGCTACCTCGATTTCGAGATTCCGCCTGCGTTCGGGAAGCCGGTCACGCTGCGCCAGCTGCTCACGCACCGCGCCGGCTTCGAGGAGCGGCTGCGCGACCTCGGGCACGCGCACGCGCCGCCGATGCCGCTCGCCGAGTTCGCGCGCAGCCATCTGCCGCGCCGCTCGTTCGAGCCCGAGCGCATGCCGTCGTATTCGAATTACGGCCTCGCGCTCGCGGGCTACATCGTCGAGCGCACGGCGGGCGTGCCGTTCGAGCGCTACGTCGCCGAGCGGATCTTCGCGCCGCTCGGGATGGAGCGCGCGACGTTCGCGCAGCCGCTTCCGGTGGAGCTCGCGCCGCTGATGTCGGAGGGTTATCTCGTCGCCTCCCAGCAGCCGGGCCCGTTCGAGGTGATCAACGACGTGCCCGCGGGCGCGCTCAGCGCGAGCGGCGACGCGATGGCGCGCTTCCTCGCGATGCTGCTCGGGCGCGGCGCGCTGGACGGGCAGCGCGTGATTTCGGAGCAGGGCTTCGCGCGCTGGATCGAGCCCCAGCTCCGCGTCGCGGGCAACGCGCTCGGGCTCACGATCTACGAGACGCACCCGCACGGCGTGCGCACGCTCGGCCACGGCGGCGATCTCTCGTATTTCCACAGCGAGCTGCATGCGCTGCCGGAGCACGGCTTCGGCCTCTTCGTCGCACAGAACAGCCTCGGCAACGGCCGTCGCTTGTTACGGAGCGTGCTCGTGCCTGCGCTGCTGAAGCGCTACTTCGCGGAGCCGGATCGCGAGGCGCCGAGCGCCGCGGCCGCGGGTCACGCCGCCGAGGTCGCGGGCGCCTACATGACGAACCGCCGCTCGGACGCGAGCTGGCTGCGGCTGCAGGGGCTGCTCGACCAGGTGCGGGTGAGCGCGAACGCGGACGGGACGATCGAGGCGCGCGGCATCGTCGACGCTGCCGGCAATACCGAGCGCTGGCGCGAGGTCGCGCCGTATCGCTTCCGCTCGCTCGACGGCGCGCGGGAGATCGAGTTCCGGCGCGACGAGGGCGGCCAGGTGCGCTGGCTCGAGCCGGCGTTCCCCGGCATTGCGTACGAGCGCGCCGGCTTCGCCGACAGCCAAGCGCTCGCCAGCGTGCTGTTCCCCGCGGCTTCGGCGATCGCGCTCGGCGCGCTGCTCGCGCCGATCGTCGGCTGGATCGCGCGGAGAGGGCTGGGCGCGCCGCCCGCGCCGGCGCGCAGCGCCGGCGCGAGTGCGCTCACGCGGCTGACCGCCTTCGTTTGGCTCGCCGCGCTCGGCTCCTTTGCGTGGTTCTCGCTCGATGCGGCGTCGAATTTTTGGCGGTTCTCGCAGCGGGAGGACGGCGTGCTCGTCGCCGCGCTACTCGGCGTGTGGCTCGCAGCGGCGCTCTCGCTCGCGTGCGCGTTCGTGACGGCGCGCGAGCTGCGCGGCTCGCGGGAAACTCGACTGCGCCGCGTCGCACGCGCGCTCCCCGCGATCGCGTTCCTCGCCCTCGGTTGGTTCGCGTGGAATTGGCGGCTGCTGTCGGATCCGACGCGCTATTGACGCCAGCGCGAACGGCAAGCGTCGGCCGCCGCGCGTTCGCGCGTAAACTCGCGCGGTGACGGACCGCCCCCGCACGATCCTGCACGCCGACATGGACGCGTTCTACGCGTCGATCGAGCAGCGCGACGACCCGAGGCTGCGCGGCAGGCCCGTGATCGTCGGCGGCGGCGGCGCGCGCGGCGTCGTCTCCGCGGCGAGCTACGAGGCGCGCAAGTTCGGCGTGCGCTCGGCGATGCCCGGCTTCGAGGCGCGCCGGCTGTGCCCCGACGGCGTCTTCCTGCGCGGCGACATCGCGAAGTACGGCCGCGAGAGCAAGCGCATCTTCGCGATCTTCGGGCGCTTCACGCCGGCGGTGGAGGGCCTCTCGCTCGACGAGGCATTCCTCGATCTCACCGGGACGGAGCGCTTGTTGGGGCCGGCGGTGCGCGTCGCCGAGCGGCTGCGCAGCGAAGTGCGCGCCGAGACCGGGCTCGCGGTGTCGGTCGGCATCGCGCCGGTGAAGATGGTCGCGAAGATCGCGAGCGACTGCGCGAAGCCCGACGGCCTGCACGAGGTGCCCCCCGGCGGCGTGCGCGCGTTCCTCGATCCGCTGCCGGTCGGCCGGCTGTGGGGCGTCGGCGCGGTGGCCGAGGCGCGGCTGCTCCGGCTCGGGCTGCGCACGATCGGCGATCTCGCGCGCCTCGACGCGGCGACCGCGCGCGCGTGGCTCGGCGATTGGGGCGTCGCGATGGCGCGCCTCGCGCGCGGCGACGACTCGCGCGACGTCGAGCCGTACCGCGACGCGGTCTCGATGAGCGAGGAGAACACGTTCGCGACCGACATCGCGGATCGGGCGGTGCTCGACGCGGCGATCCTCGCGCACGCGGATTCGGTCGCGCGCCGGCTGCGCAAGAGCGGCGAGCAGGGCCGCACCGTCGTGCTGAAGCTGAAGCTCGCGCGGCGCGTCGCGGCCGGGCCGCGCGGCTACCCGCTGTGGACGCGCCGCACGACGCTGCCGCGTGCGACCGACGACGGCGACGCAATCGCGACGGCCGCGCGCGAGCTGCTGCGCAGCTCTGGGCTCGCGGAGCCGGTGCGTCTGCTCGGCGTCGGCGTGACGAACCTCGAGCCCGCGAACCCGGAGCAGCTCGCGCTCGGTCCCGAAGGCGAGGCCCTCGCGCGCCGCACGCGCCTCAACCGCGCGCTCGACTCCCTCGACGCGCGCTTCGGCCGCGGCGCCGTCCACCGCGCCGAGCAAGCCGACGTCACCCGCGCCGCTCTCTCCGACCAAATCAAACGCGGCGAAGACTGAGCCAGGGTCCGGGGTCAGACTTGCAAACTTGCAAAGCTGCCGGGGTCTGACCCTGCAAAGTTGCGAACTGAACGCTGGCGGACGCTTCCGACGATTGCGTTCCCGCGAGCTGGATACGAACGTCGACCCGCCAGCCCCGCGGTCCCGCGGAGAGCGAGAATGGCCCGCGGCCTGCGCATCGATGCGCCGGGAATGCTCCACCACGTGACGGCTCGGGGTGTCGACGGATGCCCGATCTTCAGAGACGACGTCGACCGACACGACATGGTCCAGCGGTTCAATCGCCTGGTCGTCGAGCTCGGGTTCGGATGCTGGGGATGGGTGTTCATGCTGAACCACATCCATCTGCTGCTTCAAACGGGCGTCATCCCACTCGCGCGTCTGATGGCTCGGTTCGGAACCGGGTATGCGCTCTACTTCAACCGTCGCCACAACCGAAAGGGGCATCTATGGCAGGACCGATACTGGTCGAGGCCGGTCGAGGAGGACGCCGAGACGGTCGCGACGTACATCCATGAGAATCCGATTCGCGCGGGCCTGACGACGGATGAGCGCCTGCCGGATTATTATTGGTGCGGCTACTCGGGGGATGTCGGCGCACGGTCGAGGTTTCCATTCGAGAGGAGATCGGCGAGAACTGCGCCGTCTGCGCCCACCGTCGTGGCGAAGCGGCAGCCGACCGAGTCGATCGATGCACTGATCGCGCGCGTTTGCGAGCAGCGAGGCGTTCCGATCGAGGAGTTGCGCGCTCCGCGGCGGCCTCGTGCGGTGACATGCGCGAGAGCCGAGATCGCCCGCATCGCGGTGGACGGCGTCGGATATCGCGCTGCGGACGTGGCACGGTCGCTCGGAGTCGATGAGTCGTCGGTGAGCCGCTGGCTCTGCCGGGGCGTGGGCGCGTAGAGCTCTGCCAGCTTGCTCGGTCGGCTCGTCTGACTTTGCAAGTTTGCAGGGTCTGACCCCTCTCAATCGAACACGCCATCGACCTCCCACCGCTCGCGCAACAGGTCGCGGCGCAGGCGCACGACGTTCCCATCGCTGGTCAGCACGTCGTAGTGATCGAACGCGTAGCGCTCGTCGCTCCACCACTGCCCAGTCGTCCGCCACGGCCCCGCGCAGCGCAGCACCTCGCCGTTTGCGAGCGCGCTCTGCACCCAGAGCGGCGCGCCGCGCGCGCTGCGCACCGCAGCGGCGAGCGGCGGCCGCAGCGCGCGCACCGCGAGTCCGCGGATCAGCGTGCCGCTCTCCGGGAGCGAGGGCATGCCGGTCGATTCGGCGCGCAGCGTGGCAGCACGCGCCGGTGCTGCGCCCTTCGCCTCGTGCAGCGCGAACGGCGCCAGCGCGAACGCATCGGGGCGATGCGCATCCGCGAGCGCGGGGGCGCCGACGTGCTCCGCGCCGCACAGCGCGGCGAGCTCGGCGAGCGTTCGACTCAGCGCGGCGGGCGAGGGGCCGGCGGGCGCAAAGAAATCGAGCTGATCGCCGCTCAGCACGGCGCCTTCGGTCGACACGTGGATCGCGTCGACCGCGGCATTCGGCGGCTGCGCTTCGAGCGCGAGCGCGACGAGCCGCAACACCGCGCGCACGTCGAGCGTCGGCGCCGCGAGCCCGATCGTGCGCACGTCGCGGCCGCCGCCTTCGAGCGCACAAGCGAGCGTGAGCGCGCCGAACGCGAGCCCGCGGCAGGCGAGGCGCTCGGCGAGCCGCGCGAGCAGCCCTCGGAGCACGAACAGGAGCGGCTCTTGCTGCGCGACGGGCGCCTCGAGCTCGCAGCCCTCCTCGAAGGCGCCGGCGTCCGGCGCACGCGGCGGCGGCGCTGCGTCCTCACCGCGCGCGAGCGCGAGCAGCGGCAAGAGCGCGGGGCCGAGCCGGTTCAGCAGCGCGCGCTCGGGAACCCGTAACAAGTCGCCCACGCGCCGCAGGCCGAAGCGAGAGAGCGCGTCGGCGAGCGCGTCCTCGGGGTTCAAGAGATCGAGCGCGAGCGGCGCGAGAAACGCGGCGTCGCCGCCGGAGGGGATTACGTGCGCTGCGCTGCGCGCTTCGCCCGCGGCGAGCAGCCGCGCCGCGATCAGCGCGGTGCCGCGCGTGTCCGCGATCGCGACGAACGCGGGCAGGCCGAGCCGCTCCGCCTGCAGCGCGAGCGCGGCCGCGAAGCCGGCCTCGCTGTGATGGAGCGCGCCGACGCCGCGCGCGTCGACGAAGACCGCGGCCTCGGCGGCGTAGAAGCCGGTCGCAGGCGGCGCGAGCTCGGCGCGCGGCGCGCACGCGAGCGCGGCATCGCGCAGCGCCTCGCGCGTAGCGCGCTCCTTCGCGGGCGAGAGCACGCGCACCGCGAGCGCCGCGCACGCCGCACGCGCGTGCACGACGCCGCTGCCGATGCGCACGCCGGCGCGCTCCGCCTCCGGCGAGCATGCGAGCACTTCGCCGCGCGGCCCCGGCGCGCTCGCGATCGCGAGCGGGCGCCCGCGCAGCTCGGGCTCCGCGCGCAGCTCGGCCGCGAGGGAGAGCGTCGGGACGAGGAGACACGCAATGCGTGAGCTCGCTCGTTGATTCGAGGAACGCGCTTTTCCTTTGGCTTCGCTCGCCTTCGAAGACTCCGGCTCGCTGCGCGCCGCGTCATGCACCGAGCACCGACTCGCTTGGGCGCTCGCGGCTTGCGGTTTCGATCGAGGCCGCGTTTCGTCGTCAGGCTCGGGTTGCTGGTTTGGGGCGCCGCTTCGCTTCTCGGGCTGTGCGAATGCGCGTTCGACCTCGGTGTCACGCGGGGGGCGCATGACTCGCCTCGGCTCGCGCTCACGCCGCGAACGACGTGAAGCGCACGAGCGCCGCGCGTTCGGCGGGCCCGGCGCGATTGCGCACCAGCTCGACGCGCGTCTCGAGCGCTTCGAGCCAATTCGGCTGCGCAGCGAAGCGGGCGCGCGCGGCCAGCTCGAGCGCGAGATCGGCGGAGGCGCCGGCGAGGCGATCGCGCGTGAGCAGCACGAGCCCCGCGCCCGTGCTCGCGGCGCGCTTGCGCAGGCGTGGCCACGCGGACGCCGGAACGCGCGGGCGCTCGCGCGCGACGGCGAACGCGAGATCGACGATCACCAGCGCGAAGCCGCCCGCCCCGAGCACGTGCTCGGCGCAGCGCAGCGCCTGCGCGAGCCCGGGCGGGCGCGCCCACAACACGCGCGCGAGGTCGATGCCCGCAGCGTGGGCGGAGCTCGGATCGAATGCGTCGGCCGCGTCGATCACGCTCGCGAGCGCGCCGCGCCGTGTGGTTTCCGCGAGTAGCGCGAGCGCGAGCGAGGTGCGGCCGGACGACAGCGGCCCCGCGATCTCGGCGATGCGCCCGCGCGGGAAGCCGCCGCCGAGCAGGCCGTCGATCTCGGGCACCCCGGTCGCGAGCGGCGCAGCGCTGAGCTCCGGCGCGCCGCCGGGCCGGACATCGGCGCGCAGGTCGTGGAGCAGCGCGCTCAGCCGGGTGCGCTGCTCACCGTCTCCGAGGGAGCTCCCGCGCTCGGTGGCACTTGGCCTCGCTTCGAGCGCTTCATCGGATTCGCCGACTTTGGTTCGCGCGGCGTACTCCAGCGCACGAAGGGCGTACGGGCTCGAGTCGCTGCGCTGAAAGGCGTCGGGGTCACGAAGGTCCTGGACATCGGTCGCCTCCAGATCGCTCGGTTCGTCGTTCCGTTCGTTCCATTCCGGCTCTTCGGGCTCTTCGCGCGCAGCGAATCGAGCTCGCCCAGGCGAGACGACCGCCGCGCGCGAAGAGACGCCGCCGGCTGCGCGGAGCGCAGCGGCTCTCGGGGGAGGTGAGAGCATCCGGGCTATTTTCGCTCTAGGTTCGCCGAACGGTCAAGAAGAAAGATGGGGAGGCCCGAAAGAAAACGCAGTGGGCGAAGGGTCACTTCTCGCCGCGCGCCTGCTCCACCACCGCCTCGAAGGTCTCGACGCGCGGGTGCCCCCGCAGCACGCCGGCCGGCATGCGCGCGCCGGCGTGCGCTTTGCGGAACGCCTCGGAGCGCGTCCAGGCCTCGAACGCCGCGCGGCTCTCCCAGGTGGAGTGCGAGACGTAGCGGCTCGCTTCGCTGCTCCGTAACAACGCGAAGCGCACGAAGCCGGGCACCTCTGCCAGGTACGTCTCGCGCTCGCGCCAGCGCGCCTCGAACTCCGACTCGCGCCCGGGCTCCACATCGAAATGATTCATCGCGATGAACATGGCTCTCCTCGCAGCGCGGGACCGTAGGCCGCGCCGCTCCGCGCGGCATCGATGCACGGTTTGCCAGCGCGCGCGGCCCGGGCGTAACGTCGCCGCATGCGTTTCCTCCACACGATGCTGCGCGTGAAAGACCTCGACGAATCGCTGCGCTTCTACAGCGAGCATTTCGGGATGAAGCTGTTACGGCGCAAGGACTATCCGGAGGGCAAGTTCACGCTCGCGTTCCTCGGCTACGGCGACGAGAGCCAGCACACGGTGCTCGAGTTCACGCACAACTGGGGCAAGAGCGATTACGTGCTCGGCGACCAGTACGGCCACATCGCGCTCGGCGTCGACGACATCTACGGCGTCTGCGCGCGGCTCAAGGCGAAGGGCGTGAACGTCTCGCGCGAGCCCGGACCGATGAAGCACGGCAGCACCGTGATCGCGTTCATCGAGGACCCGAATGGGTACAAGGTCGAGCTGATTCAGGAAGCGAGTCGCGCTTAGCGCGAATTTCGCTCTCGATCCAGCGGCTAGTCGCGCGGCCAGAATCTCTTGGGCGGTTGCGAGAACAGTGCCCTCAGAAAGTCCGCGGGCGGCTGATCGATCTTGATCACGTGCTCCGGCAAGAACGGCACTTCTACGTCGAGCTCCAAATAGAATTCCGAGCCCGCGGCTATCGGCGCATTGGTGAGTCGCCCGATGAAAAAAGGCGGCACGACCTCCGCGACAACAACCCACATGCGTTCGCAGTCGTGCTGGACGCGTCCGCTCTCGTCTTCGCTCTCGACCTCGAAGAGCAGCTTCGCCGCTTCCCCGACTCGGAGCGATTCCCAGGCGGATCGCGGCGGGATCCAGAACGACTCCGGGGATTCCGCATGGCGCGCCTCGCCGGATGCGAGCGTCCAGAAGTCGCGATCGAGCGAGGGCAGCCGAATGGTCAAAGGACGACCTGTGCCCCCTTCATCCGCACTCTCCCCTCCGCAATCCCGCGAATCACCTCCGGCACGAGCTCGCGCTCGACCGCCTGCACGCGCGCGGCGAGCGAGTCGGGGGTGTCGTCGTCGCGCACGTCGATTGCGCGCTGCGCGATGATCGGGCCGTTGTCGTATTCGTCGTCCATGAAGTGGACGGTCGCGCCGGTGACCTTCACGCCACGGGCGAGCACGGCCTCGTGGACGAAGTGGCCGTACATGCCCTTGCCGCAGAACGCGGGTACTAGGGCCGGGTGCACATTGATCGCGCGGCCGCGGTAGCGCTCGCGCGGCTCGAAGATCGACAGGAAGCCGAGGCACGCGACGAGATCGACGCCGTGGCGCGCGAGCTCGGCGTGGATCGCGTCGTTGAAGCCGGCGCCGCTCGCGAACCTCTTGCGCGGGATCGCGACCGCCGGGACGCCGCGCTGCTCGGCGCGCGCGAGTCCGCCGGCCTTCTCCTTCGACGCGATCACGACGACGACGCGTGCCGGCAGCGCGCGCTGCTCGATGTGCTCGAACAGGTTCTCGAGGCTCGTGCCGCTCCCGGATAACAAGACGGCGACGCGCAGCGGCTCGCGCGCGCTCACGGGCGCGCGCCCGTCAGGTTCGCGTGCACGCGCCGCGTCGCGGGCGACTGGTTCAGCGTGTAGAAGTGAATGCCTGGCGCGCCGCGCGCGAGCAGCTCGCGGCACTGCAGCGTGGCCCACTCGACGCCGACGTCGAGCGAGCGCTCCTTGTCGGCCTCGGCGTCACCGAGCGCGCGCTCGAGCTCGCGCGGCACCTCCGAGTTCGGCGCATTGCGCAGCGCGCCGCGCAGGTTCGCGAGGCTGACGATCGGCATGATGCCCGGCACGATCGGCGCCGTGACGCCCGCCGCGCGGGCGCGCGCGACGAAGCGAAAGAAGTGGTCGTTGTTCAGGAACAGCTGCGTGATCAGGAACTCGGCGCCGGCCGCGAGCTTGCCCTTCAGATTCTCGAGGTCCGCGTCGGCGTCGGCCGCTTCGGGGTGGATCTCGGGATAACAACCGCCGCCTACGCAGAACTCACCGCGCTCGCGCACGAACGCCGCGAGCTCGGAAGCAAAGCGGAAGCCGCCCGGCACGGGGCGCCACTCGGGCTGATCCTTCGGCGCGTCACCGCGCAGCGCCATCACGTTCGCGATGCCAGCGCGCTTCAGCTGGTCGAGGGTCGCGCCCAGCTCGGCCTGCGTTTGGCCGGCGCAGGTCATGTGCGCCATCGCGGTGATGCCGAGCTCGTTCTGGATGCGCGTCGTCAGCTCGACCGTCTGCGAGCGGTTCTCGCCGCGCGCGTGGCTCGTCACCGAGACGAACGCCGGCCGCAGCTCGGAGAGATCCGCGATCGTGCGATAGAGCGTGCGCCAGCCGGCGGGCGTCTTCGGCGGGAAGAACTCGAACGAGAACACGGACCCGCCGGCGCGATAGAGATCGACGATTCGCATTCGGCGCATCTTAAGAGCCCGTTTCGCGGCTTGCTTCCGAGAGCTGCCGGGCGCCGATTCTCAGGCTCGTGAGGGCGCGCGGTCCATTGACTCGCAATTTTGCTGCGGCGATCTTGCGCCGCCGCCGGGGGCTGCCTGACCAATGGCTGTGTTGTGCACGGGATCCGTCGCGATCGACCACATCATGGTCTATCGCGGGCGATTCAAGGACGTGCTGCTGCCCGACCGCCTGCACGTGATCAACGTCTCGTTCTATGTGCCCGAGCTGAAGCGCAGCTTCGGCGGCACCGCGGCGAACATCGCGTTCAACCTGAAGCAGCTCGGCGAGGAGCCGATCGTGCTCGCGACGGTCGGCGCGCGCGATTTCTCGGACTACGAGAGCTGGCTGAGGGATCACGGCATCGCGTGCGATCACCTCCTCCGGCTCGAGGGCGAGGCGACCGCCGGCGCCTACATCATGACCGACCTCGAGGACAACCAGATCGCCGGCTTTCACGCCGGCGCGATGAATCGCGCCCACGAGGCGAGCGTCGCGTGCGTGCGCACGGACTACGAGCTCGCGTTCGTCTCGCCGAACGCGAAACGCGCGATGCAGGAGCACGCGCGCGCGCTGAAGGCCGCCGGCAAGCGCGTGCTGATCGACCCCGGGCAGGGGCTGCCGCTGTTCGAGCGCGACGAGCTGATCGAATTCATCGACGGCGGCGAGCTGCTCTTCGCGAATGATTATGAATGGTCGCTCGTGCTCGAGAAGACGGGGCTCTCCGAGCGCGACGTGTGCGCGCGCGTCGGCGCCGCGATCGTGACGCTCGGCGAGCGCGGCTCGCGCATCCTCGAGCGCGGCTGCGCCAGCGTCGAGATCGAGCCGGTGCGCGCGCGCGCGCTGGTCGACCCGACCGGCTGCGGCGACGCCTATCGCGCGGGCTTCGCGCACGGCCTCGCGCGCGGGCTCCCGCTCGGGCGCTGCGCGCGCATCGCCAGCGTGATGGGTGCGCTGCTCGCGGAGCGCAACGGAACGCAGTCACTCACGCTCGCTCCAGGCGAGCTCGCCGCTCATTACGAGCGCGCGTACGGAGAGCGGATCGGATGAGCTCGCACGCGCGCGGCAACTCGTCGTTCGGGACGATGCTCTGGATCGCGCTCGCGGTCGTGCTGCCCCTCCCGTGGCTCGCGCAGACCGCGCTCGGCGGCCTGCACTTCGTGCCCGAGGTCGCGGCGCCCGCGACCGGCCTCGCGATCCTCGGCGCCGCGTTCCTGCTCTCGTGGTCGACCGAGCTCGCCGAGAAGGACATCCCGCAGTCGCTCGCGCTGCTGATCCTCGCGCTCGTCTCGGTGCTGCCGGAGTACGCGGTCGACCTGACCTTCGCGATCAAGGCGGCCGAGAACCCCGAGTGGACTCATTATGCGGTCGCGAACATGACCGGCGCGAATCGGCTGTTGATCGGGCTCGGCTGGTCGTCGGTCGTGCTGGTCTCGTGCTGGCGGCGCCGCGAGCACGAGCTCTCGATCCCGGTCCATCACCGGCTCGAGATGAAGTATCTGATCTACTCGACGATCTACTCGTTCTTCATCCCGCTGCGCGAGTACCTGCCGCTGCCGGAGAGCCTGCAGGGCCTGAACCTCTTCGACGCGCTCGTGCTGTTCGCGCTGTTCATCGCGTACGCGCGCGCGGCCTCGCGCGGACATCACGAGGAGGTGGAGCACGAGGGGCCGGCGGCGTGGATCGAGGAGCGCACGCGCACGACGACGCGCCGCGTGGTCGCGGTCGGGCTGCTCGTCTACGCGACGGCCGCGATCTTCTTCGCGGCCGAGCCGTTCGCGGAGGGCCTCGTCGAGCTCGGCCATCACCTGCCGATCGACGAATTCGTGCTCGTGCAATGGGTCGCGCCGCTCGCATCCGAGGCGCCCGAGTTCCTGGTGGCGCTGCTGTTCGCGTGGAAGCTGCGCGGCCACGTTGGCATCGGCACGCTGATCTCGTCGAAGGTGAATCAGTGGACGCTGCTCGTCGGCGCGCTGCCGGTCGCGTTCGCCGCGGCGTCCGGCGAGCTGATTCCGTTGCCGCTCGACGCGCGCCAAACCGAGGAGCTGTTCCTGACTTCGGCGCAATCGCTGCTCGCCGCGATGCTGATCGTGGATCTCGAGTTCTCGCGGCTCGAGGCGGTGCTGCTGGCGGCGGCGTTCAGCGTGCAGCTGTTCTTCACCGAGGCGGCGGTGCGGACGTCGTTCGCGCTGCTCTACCTGTTCATCTTCTTTGCGCTGATGGTGGCGTCGCCGGATCGGCGCGTCGCGTTCTTTGCGTCTTTGCGTCATCGCGGCTGAGGAGCGTTCTCGCCTCGGGCTCTCGGAGATGTCGCGGGCGCGCCGGTTCGCGGTGCTCGTCGCGTGCAACGCGGCCGCGGTGGGGCCGGCGCCGCCGCCCCCGGCCCCGCCGCGACCGCTCGTGCCGGGGCTCTTGTCCGAAGTCAGGTGTTAGGGAGAGCTGCGGAGCGGTCGGCATCGAGCCGACCGCTCCGCAGGCTGGCGCGTCGTCATGCGCGTTCAGGAGATCGCGAGCGGACGGGCGTCACTCTCGCACGCGTGTCATTGGCGAGATCCCGCGGGTCCTGCTCATCGCGGAGCCGGCGTGTCGTCCTCGGTGAGCTCGAGGATCGCGCAGGCGACGTTGTCGCCGGAGTGTTGGGCGCGGTGGGCGGCGAAGGCGGCGTCGCAGATTGCGCGCGCGAGCGCGAGCGGGCGCAGCGCGTCGGGCTCAGGGGCCGTGGCGAGGCGCGCGTCGTGCACGCAGCGCGTCGGGCTGGCGACGCCGATGCCTTCTTCGGAGAGGCCGTCGGTCGCGAGCACGAGCGCGCGTACGCCGGCCAGCGAGAAGACGCCGAGGCGCGCGTACTCGGCGAGCTTCTCGGTGACCGCGGGATCGCCGAGGAACGCGCCGCTCTTCTCGGCAGGGGCGACTTCGCGCACCTCGCCCGCGAACGCGGCGAACAGGTGGCTGTCGCCGATCGCGGCGTAGTGACATTGGCGCGTGCTCGCGTCGGCGAGCGCGAGCGTGAGGGTCGTGCGCGAGCGGCTGCCCTCGCGCCGCTCGCCGCCGATCTGCAGCGCGGCGTCGTTCAGCGCGGCGAGCGCGTGGCGGCGCCAGCTCTCGAGGCTCGCGGGCGGTCCGGAGCCCTCGGTCCAGTTCGGCGCCGGGTGCTCGAGCAGGTGCTCGAGCGCCACTTCCGCGGCTTCGAAGCCGGAGTGGCCGTCGGCGACCGCGAGCAGCACCGCGCGCTCACCGGCGGCGAACGCGACCGCGTCCTCGTTCGGGTCGACGTACGCGTACTGCTTCGCGTAGCCGCCGCGCGTGATCGCGATCGCGACGTTGCCCTCGGCGATCGCGCCATGCATGCCGAGCGCGACGTGATCGCGACCGCGCAGCAGCCCCGCCCTCATGCGGGCTCGGTCGCGCGCAGCGGATTCGCCGCGAATGCGAACTCCGCGACGGGCTTGCCGCCGATCAGGTGCTCCTGAAGGATGCGCTCGAGCACCTCGGGCGTGCAGCCGCGGTACCAGACGCCGTCCGGGTAGACGACCGCGATCGGTCCGTGGCGGCAGATCCGGAAGCAGCTCGCCTGCGAGCGGTAGACGCCGCCGTGCACGTCGGCGAGGCCGAGCTGGCGCAGGCGCTTCTTCAGGAAGTCCCAGCTCGCCTGCGCCTGTTCGCTGGGCGCGCAATCGCCGTGCGTACAGAGGAAAATGTGTCGGGTGTAGCTGCCGATCTTCAGCGCACGGGTGAGCGCGGCGAGATCCGCGGCGCGCTGCTCTTCGTCACTCATGCGCCGCATTCTATGGAACGCCCGGCCCCTGCGGTCGCGTGGGTGGCTAGCAGGCCGACTCGCGCTGGGCGCGATTCAGCACCGCGCAGACTCGGCCGTCCCGCTCGATCAGCGCCTCGCCGTGCTTGCGGCGCGTCCAACGAGAGCCGAGCAGGAGGCCTGCCTACGCGGCCTCTTTCGCCCGCAGCGCGCCGCCCTCGAGGATCTCCTTGCTCGGAAGCTTCAGATCCCACACCAAGCCGACCGCCTGGAATGCGCGCAGGATGTAGTACGTGATGTCGATCTCGTACCAGAAGAAACCGTTGCGTGCGGACGCCATGTAGTAGTGATGGTTGTTGTGCCAGCCCTCGCCGAACGTGATCAGCGCGAGCAGGAGGTTGTTGCGGCTGGTGTCGTTCGTCTCGTAGCGGCGCGTGCCCCACAGGTGCGCGAGCGAGTTGATCGAGTACGTGCCGTGCCAGAGCAGCGTGGTCGAGACGGCCATGCCCCAGAGCAGGCCGGGGAAGCCGCCGATCGCATAACAAATCACCGCCAGCACGGCGGGCGGGACCCAGTGGAAGTTGTTGAGCCACACCAGCTCGGGGAACGCCGCGAAGTCGCGGATGCCCTCGATCGGTGTGCCTTCCCAGCGCGAGTCGAACACCCAGCCCTGGTGCGCGTAGTAGACGCCTTGCTTCGGCGAGTGCGGATCGCCGGGCAGATCCGAGTAGCGGTGATGGCGCCGATGCGTGCCGGCCCACCAGAGCGGGCCCTTCTGCGTCGCGGAGCACGCGATCCACGCGAGCACGAACTGGAACCAGCGGCTCGTCTTGTACGACTTGTGTGCGAAGTAGCGGTGGTAGGCGCCGGTGATGCCGAACACGCGGATCGCGTAGGTCGCGACGCAGAGCGCGACGGCCTCGGCGGGCGCGCCCACCCAGAACACGAGCAGGCAGGAGGCGTGGACCCCCCAATAGATCGAACGCGAGATCAGCTTCGTGCGCGTCAGCCAGCCGTCGCTCGCGGTGAACTCCTGCTTCTGCTCTGCCTTCGCTGCGCCACGCGCGATACCCGTCGTCGCTTCCATCGAGACGCGTCCTCCCAGATGGGGCTGAACCTGGAGGAACGCATCGACTTGCGCAGCGCCCGGCCTGTGAAACTTCAGTAAAACTCTGGCTTCGCTCGGCTGCGCCTCGCTGCGCGCCGCGCACGAAGGGCGGGTTAGGTGGTGGCGACACGGGGCGGTGTCACGGAGACTGCGCGCCCGCTGCGCAGGAGAAGCTGTGACGCACGCACTCAGCTCGGCCGAATTCGGCGCGTACGAGCGCGACGGGTTCGTGATGCGCGCGCGCGTGTTCAGCGCGGCGGAGGTCGCCGAGCTGCGCAGCGCCGCGGAGCAGGTGGCGCGCACGGCCGCGGGCGCGCTCGCCTGCGCGTCTTGCTACGCGATCGACGGGAATGACTATGCGGAGGCGCGCATCGGCGAGCTCGCGACCACGCTGCAGCTCGAGCACGCGCCGGGCTCGCGCACGCTGCGCGTGATCGAGCCGTTCTGCGCGCTGCATCCGCGCTTCGAAGCGTTGCTCGACGACGCGCGCATCGTGCAGCCGATGCGCGCGCTCGTCGGCGCCGACGAGGTCGCGCTCTTCACCGACAAGCTGAACTTGAAGCGCCCGCGCGAGGGCTCGCGCTTCTCGTGGCATCAGGACTCGCCGTATTGGGCGCACTTCTGCACGGATCTCGATCGGCTGCCGAACGTGCTGATCACGCTCGACGACGCGCATGAGGGCAACGGCTGCTTCCGCGTGATCCGCGGCAGCCACAAGCGCGGCCTTCTCCCCGGGCGAACGGGTGAGGGGCGGCTCGGCCCGCTCTTCACGCACCCGAGCGCGTTCGACGCGAGCGCGCAGGTTCCCGCAGTGCTGCCCGCCGGCAGCGCCGTCTTCTTCAGCCCGCACACCGTGCATGGCTCCGAGCCCAACCGGAGCGACGCGCCGCGCCGCGCGATCGTGCTCACCTATCAGCCGGCGGGGAAGCGCATGTTCAAGTGGGATCGCGTGCGGGATTGCGGGATCGCGCGATAGCGCGGCACCTCACGGACAGGCGTACGGCGGATCGGCCAGCGTGCGCACGAAGGCGACCACGTCCCTCACGCCTTGCTCGCCGAGCACGCTGCCCCAAGGCGCCATCTGCGGAGACTTGCCGACGGCCGGCCCGCCCTCGGTAACAACCTTGACCAGATGCTCGTTGCTGAGCGGGTTCATGTAGTTGCCGTCGTTGTGGTGCGCGGGCTTCGGATTCAGCGGCGCCGAGGCGAGGCCGTCGCCGGCCCCGGTCGCGCCGTGGCAGGTCGCACAGAGCTGCGCGTACTTCGGCTTGCCGGCCTCGGCGTTGCCGGCGATGCACGCGAACGGCGTGCCTGCGACCGACGCGGCCGTGTCCGCGCCTTCCGCCGCGGGAGCCTGCGGCGCCGGCGCGGGCCCGGGAGTCGGCGTCGGCTCCGGAGTCGGCGCTGGCGCCGGCGTCGGCGCGGGCTGGTCCTCGCCGCCGCAAGCCTGAAACGTCGCGAGCGCGAGCAGTGCCAGCGCGGTCGCGAGCTTTCGCGAGAGGGTTCGGTTCATGACAGCTCCCTTTCGGCGCGCGCGAACGCGGCGCGCAACTCGTCGTAGTCTCGCGTCACCGCGAACTCCGGAAACTCGCGAACCACGTTGTCGGGCGGGCGGAACAGCACGCCGCGGTCGGCGGCGGCGAGCATGCGCGTGTCGTTATAGGAATCACCTGCCGCAATCGTTCTCAGCTCGAGGCTACGCAGGGCGAGGACCGCCGCGCGCTTCGCGTCGGATTGCCGCAGCCGGTATCCCGTGATCTGCCCCGCGTCGTTCGTGAGCAGGTCGTGACACAGCAGCGTCGGCCAGCCGAGCTGGCGCATCAGCGGCTGCGCGAACTGGTTGAACGTGTCGCTGAGGATCACGACCTGCATGCGCTCGCGCAGCCAGTCGAGGAACTCGCGCGCCCCGGGCAGCGGCGCCATGCCGGCGATCACGCGCTGGATGTCGCGCAGCGCGAACCCCTTGTCGGCGAGCAGCGCGATGCGCCACTTCATCAGCTTGTCGTAGTCGGGCTCGTCGCGCGTCGTTCGTCGCAGCTCGGGAATCCCGACGCGCTCGGAGAATGCGATCCAGATCTCAGGAACGAGCACGCCTTCGAGGTCGAGACACGCGACGATCATGGAGCCTCCGCGCGCACTCTATCGAGTCCGCGCGAGGCGAGAAGCGACGCACAAAAACGAGCGCGCGCCTGGCCGAGAAGCCGCGCATCGATCAGGATGCGCGCCCGATGGACGCTCTCACCGCCGCGCTGCTCGGGCTCGTGCAGGGCGTGAGCGAGTTCCTCCCGATCTCGAGCGACGGGCATCTCGTGATCTTCGAGCAGCTGCTCGGCGTCGGTGAAGAAGCGGGCGGCCTCTCGTTCGTGATCGCGGTGCACGTGGGCTCGCTGCTCGCACTGCTGCTGTTCTACCGGCTGCGCATCACGCGGCTGGTGCGCGGCCTGATGACCCGAGACGCCGCCGTGCAAGCCGACATCGCGAAGCTGCTGCTGGCTTCGCTGCCGGCGGTCGTCGTCGGCCTGACGCTGAAGGAGCGCGTCGAGGCGGCGTTCCAGACGCCGTGGATGGCCGGCGCCGGCTTGCTCGCGACCGGCTGCTTCCTGATCACGACGAAGCGCACGCTGCCCGCCGCGCGCGCCGCGAGCCCGAGCTATGCGCAAGCCTTCGCGATCGGCTGCGCGCAAGCGCTCGCGGTGCTGCCGGGCGTCTCGCGCAGCGGCAGCACGATCGCGCTCGCGCTCGCGCTCGGCGTCGCGCCGCTCGCGGCGGCGGAGTTCAGCTTCCTGCTCGGCATCCTCGCGATCGCAGGCGCCGCACTGCTCGATCTGCCGGATCTGGTTGCCGCCGGCACGACGACCGCGGGCGGGCCGATGCTGCTCGGCGCCGCCGTCGCCGCGGCGACGGGCCTGCTCGCGCTCGCGCTCCTGGTCCGCCTACTCGCGAGCCAGAAGTTCCACGCGTTCGCGTACTACTGCTGGGCCGCCGGCGCCGCGTTCCTCGCCTATTGCTGGCTCCGCTGAACCGCACGCAAGCAACCGCCTTCGGCGCAATGACACCGAAAGGGGTCAGACCCCAAACGGTGTCATCGCGCTCGAAGCGAGGTCGCGGTCAGGGCTCGAGGATCGGGTAGAGCCTTTGCGCTGGCATCGTGTCGCGCAGCTTCTTCAGCGCGCGCGCCTCGAGCTGGCGGACGCGCTCGCGCGAGAGGCCGAGCGACTGTCCGATCTGCTCGAGCGTGTGCTCCTCCTCCCCGACGAGGCCGTAGCGCAGCCGGAGAATCAGCTGCTCGCGCTCGGTGAGGCCGCCGATCAGGTGGCCGACGCCGCGGCGCATGCGGTCGTCGTCGATGCCGTCGTCGGGCGCATTCACGGTCGCGTCGGGGACGAAATCCTCGAGCCGCTTCTCGGTGCCGGCGACCGACGACTCGAGCGAGATCGCTTCGCGCGAGAGCCGGTCGAGCGCCTCGAGCGATTCCGCGTCGACGCCGAGCGCCGGCGCGAGCTCGGCCGGCGTGGGCTCGCGGCCGAGCTTCCCGGTCAGCTCGGCCTTGATGCGCTGGCTGCGCTGAAGACGGTCGTGCACGTGCGACGGCAGCCGGATCGTGCGCGAGTGATTCTGGATCGCGCGCACGAGCGCTTGGCGGATCCACCACACCGCGTACGTCGAGAACTTGAAGCCGCGCCGATGGTCGAACTTCTCGACCGCGCGAATCAGGCCGAGGTTCCCCTCTTGGATCAGGTCGGGGAACGAGAGGCCGAGGTTCCGGTAGTCCTTCGCGATCGCGACGACGAGCTTCAGGTTGTGCTCGATGAAGCGGTTCTTCACCGCGGTCATGCGCTCCTGCGAGCGCTCGACCAGCTCGTGGATCGCGAGCACGCGGTCGCGATCGAGCCCCGCCTTCGTCTCGAGCTCCTCGAGCCGCTTCGACTTCGGCCGCGCGCGGCGCAGATCGCGCGCGAGCTGGCGGCTCTGCTCGCGCAGCTCGGTCAGCAGCGCGAGCGAGAGCTGCGCGCCGTGGAGCTCGCGCGCGACCGCGCGGTCCTGGCGCTCGAGCTCCGTGCTCGGCTTCTGCGAGCTCTCCCACATCGCCTCGCGCCGCTTCACCTGCTTGCGCAGCCGGCCGATCGCGCGCTCGACGCGCGCGGCGATCTCGCTGGTCTCCTCGTCGCCCGCGCTCTCGGAGAGCTTCGCGCCCGTGTGCGAGAGCGCGCGCAGCCCGTCCCAGCGGTCGACGACGTAGCGCGCCGACATCGGAATCGCGTAGAGCGAGTTCCGGAGCGCCGCCGTCGACGCCTCCAGCTCCTTCGCGAGGACGACCTCTTCCTCGCGCTTCAGCGTGCGCGTGCCGCCGATCTCCTGGAAGTACGACTCGAGCGGGCGGCGCTCGCGGACGACGTCGAGCTCTTCGACGGTCAGCCCGCCGCCCAGGCGGGGCCTGCCTTCACCCGGCAGATCGGCATCGATCGGGGTCTGGTCTTCGAGTTTCACGGGGTCCCTCTCGTGTGTCCGCCCCGGCGCGCCGGTGGCGGCGTTGCTCACCTGCGGCCTCGCAGGTGAAAAATCGAGCGCAGACGACGGGCACGGCGGCGTCCAGGCTCGGCGCTGCGCGGCGCATGCGCAGGCGAGCGGGTCAACCTCGTGCGCGACATCGCATCATCTCTCCGCGGCGCCGCAATGAGAAGCAGATTCTGTGGGCAGACATCGCCTGCTGTGTGCCGCGCGCCGGATGCTGCGTGGCGGGTCGCCGCTGCTCGCATCCGGCCCGCGCTCATCGCTGCACCGCGTCCAGCACGAAGCGGATCGTCGCCTCGATCTGCTCGGGCGAATCCGGATAGGACGGATCGCGCAGATAGGCGCGCGACGAGTAGTGCGACTGCAGCTGGCTGATCACGTCCGCGGCCGCGACGAGCGCGAGATCGGGCTTCAGCTCGCCGCTCGCGATGCCCCGCTCGAGCACGCCGCGCACGCAGTCGCGGTGCGGCTGCACGAAGTCCCGGCCTGCGTGCCGGATGCGGTAGAGCTGCAGCGCGCCGTCCTCGCGGATCAGCGCCGGCAGCAGCGGGTGATTCCGGCAGAACTCGACCGAGCGGCGGAACATGCCGGCGAGCGTCTCGGAGGCGGACTCGTTCGCGTCCGCGCGCGGCGCCATCGCGTCGACCCAGTCCGCGATGACCTCCTGGAGCACGACCTCGAACAGGTGGTCCTTGCCACGGAAGAACTGGTAGAGCAGGCCGTTCGCGACGCCGGCGCGCAGCGCGATCGCCTCGACGGTGGCGCCGGCGAAACCGCCCTCGCCGAAGCACGCCCGGGCCGCCTCGAGGATGCGCGTGCGCTTCTCGCCGCTGCGTTCGCGGCGCGAGACGCGGGCCTCGGAGAGGGAGGTGATGCCGAGCATCGAGGTGGGGGGTGACCTTCCTGAATGTCCTCTACCAGGAATTCAGTGAACGAATCAAGCATTTTGTTCACTTTTTGAGCCATGCTGGGAGCCCGCCGGCGCGCCCCGGCACTCACGCAACCCGCCCCGAGACACGGAGAGCCCCCGATGCCCCAGCTCGCGTTCCGCGCGTTCGACGCAGACCACCACTACTACGAGGCCGAAGACGCCTTCACGCGCCACATCCCGCGCGAGCTCCGCGCGCGTTGCATGCAGTGGGCGGTTGTCGACGGGCGCAAGCGCTTCCTGGTGGGCGGGAAGGTCAACCAATTCATCCCGAACCCGACTTTCGACCCGGTGGCAAAGCCGGGCTGCCTCGACGAGTACTTCCGCGGCAGAAATCCCGAGCACAAGAACATGCGCGGGCTGTTCGGCGAGCTCGAGGCGATCGCGCCCGAGTACCGCAACCGCGACGCCAAGCTCGCTGCGCTCGATCGCCAGGGCCTCGACGGCTGCTTCCTGTTCCCGACGCTCGGCGTCGGGATGGAGGAGGCGCTGCGGAACGATCCGGTTGCGTGCGCCGCCGCGTTCCGCGCGTTCAACCGCTGGCTCGAGGAAGACTGGGGCTTCGCGTACGCCGGCCGCATCTTCGCGGCGCCCTACTTCACGCTCGTCGACGTCGACGACGCGGTGCATCAGCTCGAGCGCGCGCTCGAGCGCGGCGCGCGGCTGGTCTGCATGCGCGCGGGTCCGATCGCGCACCCGAGCGGCAGCAAGTCGCCCGCGCACGCGCTGTTCGATCCGTTCTGGTCGCGCGTCGCCGAGGCGGGCGTCACGGTCGCGTATCACTCGGGCGATGCGGGCTATAACAAGTTCGCGGACGAGTGGGGCGTCGGCGGCGCGTTCAAGTCGTTCGAGTACGACCCGCTGCGCGCGACGCTCTCCGCGTCGCCGATCAGCGACACGCTCGCCGCGCTGATCTGCCACGGCGTCTTCGATCGCTTCCCGCGGCTGCGCGTCGCGACGATCGAGAGCGGCAGCGATTGGGTCGCGCCGCTGCTGAAGAAGCTGAAGAAGGCTCACGGCCAGATGGCGCGCGATTTTGCCAGCGATCCGGTCGAGCTCTTCCAACGGCACGTCTCGGTGTCGCCGTATTACGAGGACGACCTCGAGGCGCTGAAGGCGGCGATCGGCGCCGACCACGTGCTGTTCGGCTCCGACTGGCCGCACGCCGAGGGTCTCGCCGTCCCGACCGATTTCATCCACGACCTCGCGGGCTACGACCCGCGCGAGGTGGAGCTCGTGATGCGCGAGAACGCGATGCGCCTGCTCGCGCCGGCGAGCTGAGCCGAGTGCATTGGCCAAACGGGGTCAGACCCCGTTTGGCCGACACGGGCCGCCGGAAATTTCGCGAGCGCGCGAGATGTGCGCTGCTACACACCGCGCGCGATTTCATTCAGGGGGCCGGCCGCCGATGGCGGGATACGAGCAGGAGCTGCGCGCAGCGCTGGAGGCGGTGCGGGGCGCGGCGCGCGTCTGCCGGGCGGTGCAGGAGCGCCTAATCACTCGCGACACGCTCGAGAAGCGCGACAAGAGCCCCGTCACGGTCGCCGACTTCGCGTCGCAAGCGATCGTGTGCCGCCATCTCGAGCAGGCGTTCGCGGCCGACGCCGTCGTGGGCGAGGAGCACAGCGCCGAGCTGCGCACGGGGGAGAACGCGACGCTGCTGGCGTCGGTGGTCGGTGCGGTTTCGAGTGAGATCGGCGACGCCGCCTCGCCGCAGCGCGTGCTCGCGTGGATCGACCGCGGCGGCGCGGACGCGAAGAGCGCCCGCTACTGGACGCTCGACCCGATCGACGGCACGAAGGGCTTCCTGCGCCGCGAGCAGTACGCGGTGGCGCTCGCGTTGATCGAACGCGGCGAAGTCGTCGCCGGCGCGCTCGGCTGCCCGAATCTCGAAGACGGCGCGGGCGGCACCGGCGTGCTGCTCGCCGCGGTACGCGGGCAGGGCGCGCGCGTGTTTCCGCTCTGGCGCAGCGAGGGCGCCGGGCGCCCCGTACACGTTTCCGCGATCGCGTCGCCCGCCGGCGCGCGCTTCTGCGAATCGGTCGAGGCCGAGCACTCCGACCAGAGCGAGTCCGCGAAGATCGCAGCGAAGCTCGGCATCACGGCGCCGCCGCTGCGCATGGACAGCCAGTGCAAGTACGCCGCGGTCGCGCGCGGCGACGCGTCGATCTACCTGCGGCTGCCGACGCGCGCGGACTACCGCGAGAAGATCTGGGACCACGCGGCCGGCATGCTCATCGTCGAGGAAGCCGGCGGGCGCGTCAGCGACGTCGACGGCAAGCCGCTCGATTTCCGGCACGGCCGCACGCTCGCCGCGAACCGCGGCGTCGTCGCGACTGCGGGCGGCGTCCACGCGCGGGTGATCGAAGCGGTTCGCGAGGTGCGCAGCGCGTGAGCGAGCCGCCCAGCGGCTCGCTCACGCCCGCAAGCCCGCGCGGGCGGCGCCGCACGACGGAGCCGAGCGCGTTCACCGAGCGCGAGTTCTATCAACGCGAGTTCCGCGATCGCACGATCGCGATCGCCGTGCCCGAAGGCGTCGCGCTCGCGCCGCTGGCGGCGCCGCTGCAGGAGCTCGCGGCCTGCAACGCGAACGCGGTGCTGATCGCGCCGCTGCGCACGAAGCTCGTGGAGCTCGGCGCGCTGCCGATGCTGCGCGCGAGCTCGCCGCGGCTCGAGGGCAACGTCTGGCGCGCGCTGCGCGTGCAGCCGTGGGTTGGGATCGCGGTCGCGCGGCGCATGGATTTCGGCGACGCGGTGCGCGAGCTCGCGGTGCGGCTCGGCGTGTTCAAGCTGGTCTGGCTCGATGCGCGCGGTGGCGTCCGTAACAGATCGGGGCAGCGGCTCTCGTTCGTGCACCGCGCGGAGCTGCGCCAGCTGCTCGCGAATCCGGCGCGCTCGCTGCCGCACGACGACGCGCGCGTGCCGCTCTTGCGCGAGGTCGGCGACATGCTCGAGGCCGGCATTCCGGCCGTGAACTTGTGCAAGCCCGAGGCACTCGGCGACGAGCTGTTCACGTACGCCGGCAGCGGCACGCTCTTCACGCGTAAGCGCTACATGCGCGTGCGCGCGCTCGGCGTCGACGATTTCGACGCGGCCGACGACCTGATCAAGCGCGGCGTCGCCGAGGGCTTCCTCTTGAACCGCAGCGACGCCGCGGTCGACGCGGTGCTCGCGCACGGTTTCGGCGCGTTCGTCGAGGATCGCCACCTGGCGGGAATCGGAGCGCTGCTGCCGGGCGGGGACGGCAGCTCGGGGGAGATCGCGTCGCTCTACGCCCTAACAAGATTCCTCGGCGAAGGCGTCGGCGTGTCGCTCGTGCAGTGGGCGATCGCCGAGGCGGGCCGGCTCGGCCTCGCCTACGTGTTCGCGTGCACCACGAGCGCGGGCGTCGGCCAGTTCTTCGCGCGCCACGGCTTCCGCGAAGTGCCGCAAGACCAGGTGCCCGACCGGCGCTGGCTCGGCTACGACCCGGAGCGGCGGATGAAGGTGCGCTGCCTGCGGTTGGACTTGGCCCAGACGGGCGCGGACGCGCCGCGCGAGGATGCGCCGGGCAGCGGCTGACCTGCAGTCTCTCCGCCAATCGATCGCGCGATCGGAGTACGATGCTCCGGACGGATTTCAGCCAGGGCCGCATCGATGTCCGCGAGCGCAGAACCCGCAGCACCGGTAGGCACGCTCGACGTCGCGCTCGATCGCGCGCGGCGGCTGCTGGCGCGCGACCTCGCGCTCGCGGCGGAGCAGGCGAGCGAGATCCTGCGCGTCGTCCCCGAGCAGCCGATGGCCGCGCTGATCCTCGGCATCGCGCGCCGCGAGCGCGGCGACGCGGACGGCGCGCTCGCGGTGCTGGAGCCGCTCGCGGCGCGACTGCCGAGCTGGGCGGCTGCGCACTACGAGCTCGGCATCGCGCTCGGCGCCGCGCGGCGGGGCGAGGACGCGATCGCGGCGCTCGAGCGCGCGGTCGCGCTCGCTCCCGAGCTGCCGGACGCGTGGCGCGCGCTCGCGGACCACAAGAGCGCGCTCGGCGACGACGCGGGCGCCGACGTCGCCTACGCGCGCCACATCAAGGCCGCGACGCGCGATCCGCGCCTGCTCGAGGCGGGCGCCGCGCTGTGCGGGAACAAGCTGCCCGCCGCGGAGACGCTGCTGCGCGCACACCTGCAGCAGAAGCCGACCGACGTCGCCGCGATCCGCATGCTCGCCGAAGTGGCGGCGCGCCTCTCGCGCTACGG
>Ga0187894_10001551_pt1 | contig 29248 bp, 27 predicted proteins | sample GBC1701081metaG_FD_136650 | JGI IMG/M metagenome (GOLD analysis project Ga0187894, IMG submission 136650) | White microbial mat communities from a lava cave in the Kipuka Kanohina Cave System on the Island of Hawaii, USA - GBC170108-1 metaG ...
CGCGCTCGAGCGGGCGGGTCGGCGTGTCGCTCGTGACCTCGGGCCCGGGCGCGACCAACTCCGTGACGCCGGTGCGCGACTGCCAGGCGGACTCGATCCCGATGGTGCTCATCTGCGGGCAGGTTGCGCGCCCCGCCATGGGCACCGACGCGTTCCAGGAAGCGCCCGTCTTCAACATCATGGCCTCGTGCGCGAAGCACGTCTTCCTCATCAGGGACGAGTCGCAGGTCGAGGCGACGATGCGGACGGCGTTCCACATCGCCCGCAGCGGGCGTCCCGGGCCCGTCGTGATCGACGTCCCGAAGGACGTCCAGAACGCCGAGAGCATCTTCCGCGGCTTCGGGCTGCTGCCGATGCACGGCTACCGCGAGCGCCTGGACGAGCTCGAGCGCACGGCCCTCTCGGCCGCCGACGCCGAGGGGTTCTACAAGCTCCTGCGCGCCTCGCAGCGCCCGCTCATCTACGCGGGGGGCGGTGTCATCAACGCCGAGGCCGCCGACGAGCTGCGGGCGTTCGCCGTCCACTTCGGCATTCCGGTCGTGACCACGCTCATGGGCATCGGCGGCGTCGACACGACGACCGAGCACGCCATGCACATGCTCGGCATGCACGGCGCGGCCTATGCCAACTACGCCGTGGAGGACTGCGACTTCCTGTTCGCCGTGGGCTCGCGCTTCGACGACCGCGTCGCCGGCAAGGTGAAGGAGTTCGCGCCGGGCGCGAAGATCGCGCACCTCGACATCGACGCTTCCGAGATCGGTAAGGTGAAGAACGTCGACTGGGCGCACGTCTCGAGTGCCAAGGAGGGGCTCGCGCAGCTGCTCGGCTACGGCCAGGGCATCAGGACGAACTTCGCGAAGTGGCGGGCGCATCTCGCCGAGCTGAAGCGCAAGCACCCGTACAACTACAACCGCGAGTCGCCCCTCGTGCAGCCGCAGTACGTGCTGGAGGAGCTGAACAAGATCACCAAGGGCGAAGCCATCGTGTCGACGGGCGTCGGCCAGCATCAGATGTGGGCGGCCCAGTACCTCGACTTCAAACGGCCGCGCACCTGGCTCACGTCGGGCAGCATGGGCACCATGGGCTTCGGGCTTCCCGCCGCGATCGGCGCGCAGCTCGCGAACCCGGGCGCCCTCGTCATCGACGTCGACGGCGACGGCAGTATCCGAATGAACTACGGCGAGCTCGAGACCCTCACGACGTACGACATCCCGGTGAAGGTGCTCCTGCTCAACAACAACGGCGACGGCATGGTGCGCCAGTGGCAGGACCTCTTCTTCGCGAACCGCTACTCGGGCACCGACAAGACGCTCCACCGCAAGGACTTCGTGAAGGCGGTCGAGGCCGACGGCTTCGGTTTCGCGCGGCGCGTGGCCACGAAGGAGGACGTGCGGTCCGCGCTCGAAGCGTTCGTGCGCTTTGCGGGCCCGGCGTTCCTCGAGGTCACCGTCGACCAAAACGCCCACGTCTACCCGATGGTCGCGCCCGGCATGGGCTACAAGGACATGATCACGGGCCAGTGGATTCCCAGCCGCGATACGCCCCGCTCGGGCGGCGGCGAGATCGACCCGTCGGGAATGTTCTGAGCTTCGTGACGATCGTCCTCGTTCGTCACGCCGAGACCGTCTTCAACGCCACGCGCGTCGTCCAGCCGCCCGACACGCCCCTCTCGGAGCGAGGGCGCGAGCAGGCCGCGCGCCTGGCCGACCGGCTCGCGACCACCGGCGTGCGACGCATCCTCTCGAGCGACCTCGCACGGGCCCTGGCCACGGCGGAAGCGTTGCACGCGACCACTGGCGCGCCCATCGTCCTCGACCCGGATCTGCAGGAGCGCAACTATGGTGCGCTGCGGGGGACACCGTACGCCGCGCTCGACGTCGACATCTTCGGTCCCGACTACGTGCCGCCCGAAGGCGAGACCTGGGCGGCGTTCCACGAGCGTGTCGATCGGGCGTGGGAGCACATGGTCGCCGCAGCGGCGGACACCGCCCCGATCGCGGTCGTGACGCACGGGCTCGTCTGCTACTCGCTCCTCCTGCGCCACGTGCTGCCGCCGCCGGGCGTGACCCCGTCCATGCGCTGGAGCAACACGTCGGTGACCCTCATCGACGGCCCGTCCCCGTGGCGCGCGCGGGTGCTCGATTGCACCGCGCACCTGGACGAGGACCTGCGGGCGGACGGAGCGAAGGCGTGAGCGACGCCGCGGCCATGGCGGGGCGCACCGTCGTGGTCACGGGCGGCACATCGGGAATCGGCCGCGCCGCAGCGCGCGAGATCGGACGGCAAGGCGCCAGCGTCGTGCTGGTCGCGCGCGACCGCGCCCGTGCCGAGGAGACCGCGGCGGAGGTGGCGAAGGACGGCGCGCCCGCGCGGATCTTCGTCGCCGACCTCGCCGTTCAGGCCGATGTCCGCCGGGTGGCCGCCGAGCTGCGCGCCGCGCTGCCGCGCATCGACGTGCTCCTCAACAACGCGGGGGTCGTGAATCTGCGCTACGCGACGACGGCCGACGGCATCGAGACGACGCTGGCGGTGAATCACCTCGCGTACTTCATGCTGACGCTCCTCCTGCTGGATTCGCTTCGCGCCGCGCCCGCGCCGCGCATCGTGAACGTCGCGTCCGAGGCCCACCGCTGGGGCAGACTCGACTTCGACGATCTCGGCAACGCCAAGCGCTACCGCGCCACGCGGGTCTACGGGCAGTCAAAGCTCTGCAACATCCTCTTCACGTACGAGCTGGCGCGCCGGCTGCGTGGGACCCCGACGACGGTGAACTGCCTCCACCCGGGTGCGGTCGGGACGCGTCTCGGTCAGAACAACGGCCGCATCGCGACGGCGATAACGAAGATGCTGCGGCCGTTCTTCCGCACGCCCGAGCAGGGCGCGGACACCGCCTCGCCGGAGGTGGCCGGCGCGTCCGGGCAGTACTTCGCGAACCGGCGCGCGATCCGATCGTCGGCCATCAGTTACGACGAGGCGGTCCGGCGCCGTCTGTGGGACGAGAGCGAGCGGCTCACCGGGGTCCGCTGGTCAGGGCCATGATGCGGTCGAGAGAAACCTGCACGAATGTTCCGACCGCCTCGGCCGTGACCACATCGCCCGCCGAGAGCGTCCCCGTCGTCCGCACCTGCTTGCCGTCGACCGCCGGCGGCCCGGCTTCGAAGCGCAGCGGCACCCGCAGCGGCGTCGGACGCCGGTAGCGCACCTCGAGCGACGCGGTGAGGCCTGGTACGCCGGCCGCGAGGTTCGCCGTGTTGAGGACCTGGTCGAAGCAGGCCGCGATGATGCCGCCGTGTACGCACCCCGGCGGCCCTTCGTACGGGGTCTCGAAGCAGACGGTGCCTATCGCGACGCCCCTCTCGCAGGAGAGCGCGAGCGGCGGCGCGATCGGGCTCAAGCGGCCGGACACGGGATCGAACGGCATGAGATCCTGCGGCCGGGCGACGTCCCCCGAGGGCGCGTACCTTGGTGGAGGGGGATCGCCCATGTACGGGCGCAGGAGACCGGTCGCCGCCCGGACGCGCTCGATGGCGTCATTCGTCATCGCACTCGGGGCGAGAGCCGTGACCGTAGCAATGATCAAATCGCGAACGGCGTCGGCCAAATGCGCGACGGCTGGCGCTCCCTCGGTGCGCCATTCATCCGCTGGATCGGGCATGCCTGCTGATAGCGGTCGCCGTGCGTCGGGGGAAGCGTCGGTGAGCTATCGGCAGCGCAGCGTGGAGCCGGCACCGACGAACAAGCAGGTCGGGTCCGGCGGCGGCCCGATGAAACGCATCTCACAGCACTGGGTCGACGGCTGGGCGGTCGGGTTCGCGATGAGCGTCACGAGGACCGGGTCGGCGCCGAGCCCCACCGGATAACTTCCCGACTTCCCGCTCGCATTGAACTTGGTGATGCCGAGACCGCTCTTGAGGGAGAATTTGACCTTCCTGATCCCGTTGACGAGCGGAACGACGCTTCCGCTGTTCTTGTACTGCGCCGTGATGCCGGTCGGGAACGTGTGGATCTTCCACCCCGATCGGGTGGTCTTGTCGAACGCTCCACCAGGAATCAGCGCGTCGAGTGGGGTGTTGCCGAGGTTGTCCTGCATGACGAGCCGGACGCCGTTCGTCAGGGGATCGATGGTGGGGACTTCCTGGAACGGAACGCACCGACCCTTCACTTTGAGTGTGTCATCCCCGGGGCTCGTGTCGAGGTTCCCCACGATGAGCTTCGATCGGTCCGCGAAGGATTGGGAGAGGTTCGTGCAGAGATCGCATGCGTCGCCGACGCCGTCGTGATCCCCGTCCGCCTGGCCGGGGTTGGGAGCATTGGGACAGTTGTCGACGAGGTCGCAGAGGGTGTCGTTGTCCGAGTCGCCGGCAGTTACGTCGGTCGGGCAGTCTGCACTCGATCCGGTGCAGGTCTCGGCGATGTCGCACAAATCGGCCGCGGAACGGCAGATCGTCGAGCTGGACTTGAACGAATTGGGTGGGCAGGTCGTGCTGCTGCCGGTGCAATGCGCGGCCATGTCGCACGGGCCCGCTGCTGCGCGACATGTCATCGCGCTCGACGCGACGCCGTCCGGAGGGCAACTCGCACTGTTGCCCGGACACGTCTCGACGACGTCGCATGCCCCGACCGAGGGCCGGCAGGTGCCACCGGAGAGGAAGGCATCGCTCGGACAGTCCGCGCTCAGGCCGGTGCAATGCTCGGCCACGTCGCACGGCCCAGCGACCGGGCGGCAGAGCACGAACGCTCCAGCGACGCTGTCGATCGGACAGGGTTGACCGGCGACGCCGGTACACGTCTCGGTGACGTCACAGACGCTGATGGCCGCGCGACAGCCGGTGCCGGCGGAGGCCACGGAGTCGACAGGGCACGTCGCGCTCGAGCCGGAGCAGGCCTCGTTCGGATCGCAGGCGTCGCCGGACCCCTGACGGCAGATTTCCCCCGATGCTCGGAGCTGACAGCCGCTCGTGCAACACGAGGTCGCGGTTCCGTTCGCCGACCCCAGATCGCACTGCTCGCCGGGGTCGATCATGGCGTCGCCGCAGATCTGGGCGAGACCCGGTGCGACCGTTCCCAAGAGTAACGCGACGGCGAAGGCCCCCAGCCACCTGAGATCACCGAATATACGCACGCCCATTCCCCCTGGTCGATGTGGTCTCTCGTCTTCGGTGGACAGGACCGGCGTCGCGAAGGATCCTCCGATCCATCGTGGCGCCTAACACATCCCGCCGCGGGGTTGTCAAGGAAAAAATGGGTTTCGGGCTCGGCGGGGCGGTCAGCTCCCGCGGCCTGGCTCGGTCCACTGCCAGCCGTCGATCTTGAGACCCTTCGCCTTCGAGTAGCCGGTGGAATAGCTCTGCACCACGCCGTGCTCGTCCACGACGACGAAGGTCGGCGTTCCGCTCACGCCGAAGCTGCGAAAGGCGCCCCGATTCTCGTCGCTCGCCACCACGTCGGGGAAGGGATCCTTCCAGCTCGCGAAGAACGGGTCGAGCTCGGTCGCGGTCTCGTCGGTGATCGCGATGACCTGCGCGCCGCGCGCCTTCTCGTAGGCGAGGAGCTCCGGGACCGCGCTCTTACAGATGCCGCACCACGTGGCCCAGAAGAAGAGCAGGTGCGACCGGCCGTCGGCGAGGGTCGTCGGCGGATCGCCGCGATAGCTGCCGAGCCTGATCGGCGGCGCCGGCTCCCCGACCTTGGGCGGGCCCGGGAGCGACGGCCATGTGCGCGGCATCGCTGCCGGGACGAGCGACACGACCTGGTGTGCGCCGTCGCGCAGGATCTCGACCGAACGCTCGGCGCCGGGGACCGCGCGCATCGACCATTCGCGAATCTGCTCCTTCTCGGTGAAGGGCGTGCCAGGCGGTCCGAGCACGATGTCGCCCTCGCGGAGGCCGCCGGCCTTGGCGGGGGAATCGTCGTAGACCATGAGAACCGCGGCCGCGCCCTCGTCGAGATGACGGTCCTTTCGGACGGTGTCCTTGGCCTGGCGGAACTGGATGCCGAGCCAGGCCGGCAGCACGGTGTCGGCGAGCTGCACGTCGTCGGCCAGGACCGGGAACGGGTCCGGCCGGGCGAGCTCGGAGTCGGCTGGCAGGGGTGCCGGGGGGATCTCGAGATTCTCGCACGCGACGAGTGCGGCGTAGGTGTCGCGCTCCTGCGGCGTGCCGTGCGACGCCAAGTAGACGCGCCCGGCGACGGCGACGAGGAGCGCCCGCATGCGCAGGATGACACCCTCCCGCACCTCCATGCGGTACCCGATCTTCTTGGCGTCGTCGGCGTTCGACGCGAGCACCGTGAAGCGGTCGAGCGCGATGGGATCGGTCGCGAGAGCCGACCGCATGTCGGCGAGGAGGTCGGCGGCGAGCGCGTCGACCTCGGGCCGGGGCTTGTTCACAAGGGCGGTGTCGTCCACCCGCTCGTTCCAGGCGGGGTGCGCGGCGAGGAAGCGATCGAGGTTGGCGCGCGCCAGGCTCTCGCGCGCGCGCGTCCATGCCTCGCCGTGTGTCTTCAGCTGCTCGACCATCGCGTCGATCCGATCCTTCTGCTCGTCGAGCTCGTGCAACGAGCGCGGGCTGAAGACGCCGAAGGCATTCCCGATGCGATCGAGCAGGCGCAGGTCCTTCTCCCAGGCTCCGCGATCGCGCCACGCTTGGGAGAGGAGATCGTCGACGAACGTCGCGTATTCGGCTTTGGCGTCGGCGGCGGCGCGGGTCAGTAGCTCCTGCAGGTAGACGTCCGAGGTCCGCAGCGGGACGTCAGGCGTGGCGTCGGCGACCAGGACGTCGGCGTGGGCATCGGCGAGCCGGCCCGTGGCCGCGAAGGTCGCGAGGAAGTGGAACGAGTGGCCGACGTTGTCGCGGCCGCGGTTCTCCGGATAGCAGCCGTACGCCTGGCGGTTGGCGGTCGACGAGAAGTAACCGCAAACGTCACCGGCCGGGCGATCCGTTCCCGCCGTCGCCAGCGCGAGCCCCGCGAACGCCCCGGAGTAGCACTGCGACATGACGGTGACGACGCGCACGCCGGGATCGAGCTCCGCGAGGAGGGCCGAGAGCTGCTCGACCGACAGGGACTCGTTCGGGCCCCACAGCGTGATCCGGTTGTTGCGCGTGTCGTCCGCGTTCTTGCTGCCGTGATCGGTCACGTAGAGGAGCAGGGAGTCGCCGGGCGCGAGGCGCGTCGACGCGGCGGCAAACCAGTCGGCGAGCGCCGCGCGCGTCGCCGGCCGGACCGAGACGTCGGCGACCGACGTGTTGACGTACGTGATCGCCGGCCGCAGCTGCGCCTCGAGCCGCGTGCCGTCGATCAGCCAGAAGGTGTGCGGCAGCTCCTGATCGCGCAGCGCAACGTCGGGCTGTGGATCGTCGCCGTCGCTGGAGAAGACCGTGATGCGACTCCGATCGACGCCGGCGCGCTCGAGCTGGGCGAAGAGCTGCTGCACGTGCAGCAGGTGGGATTGGAAGTTCTGCCCCTTCGATCCGCCGCCGTTGATGAGAAGCGCTTCTACACGGGGCGCCGGTCTGGCGGCCGCGGACCGTGGGGCGGCAGCGGGGGGTGCCTGCTGGGTGGGCTGGCATCCTGCCAGCAAGAGCGGCAGGAGCCACGAGATCACGCGCACGCGGCGATGCTAGCAGTCGGCGCGCCGAGAGAGAACGCCGCGAAAACCGCCGATCGGACTACTGCGGCTCGACGCCCAGCCCCGGCGCATCCGGGGTGACGTCTGCCGCGCGACGGCTGCGCATGCGCACGAGGATCCGCCGGAGCTCCGGACCGAAGGCGATGGCGATGGCCAGCGAGGCGAGGAAGGCTGCTGTGAGCATGCGTTCGACGGACATCGGGTCGGCGAGCATCTTGCGAGCCACCTCCAACGTGGTGCCGCACAATCGCAAAGCGCGCGCGCGGGCGTCAAGTGAAAAATGCGTCACGCGCCGCGTTACCCGGAGGTTGCCCGCGGGGGGCGGATGGCGCACAGAGGCAGCATGCGCACCGGCATAGTGCTCGCTCTCCTTTGCGTGGTTGGCTGCGCGCCGGCCGTACCGCTGCCCCACGTGCTCCTGGCGGACGTGGATCGCGACATCGACGAGCTGACCCGACGCTACCCGCTCGAGGCGGGGGCCGACATTCGCAAAGACGAGATCGGACGCACCCCGGGGTCGAGCGTCTACTTCGTCCAGGTGCGGGGTAGTGAGTCGCCGCATCGCCACGTGACGCACGATCTCGCGGTGACGCTCCTTCGAGGACACGGTGTCCTGCACGTCGCAGGTGTCGAGCGAGCGATGCGAGCCGGCGACGTCGCTGTCGTTCCGCGTGGCGTGGCACATTGGTATACGAACGGGGGCAAGCGACCCTCGATCACGCTCGCGGTGTTTACGCCGCCGCTCGACGCACCCGACTCGCAGCCGGTCGATGGCGTTGACAGTCGCGAGGGCGCCCGTTAGCCCAGAAGCAGGCCGGATGGCGGCCGGAAGGAGCGAGGGATGATGATGCGAGGGATTCGTGGCTGGGCGGTCGGTCTCGGTGCAGCGCTGGTGCTGTGCGGTCTGGAAGCGGCGTGGGCCGGTGACAAGGTCACGGGCGAGGTGGTCGACCTGTCGTGCTACCTCCATCACCCGGAATCGGGCATGACCGGTGGCGGACACCGCAAGTGCGCCGAGACGTGCGCGAAGAAGGGGCTGCCCATGGGCCTGCTCACGTCCGAGAAGCAGGTGTTCCTGCTGCTGGAGGATCACGACAACCCGAAGGCGTACGCGGCGGCGCTCGCGAAGGCCGCTCAGACGGCGACCGTCGAGGGCGACAAGGTCAGCGTCGGCGGGGTGCAGGGCATCATCGTCGAGGCAGTCCCCGAGTAGCGAGGGTTGCGCCCCAAGACGACGCCTTGGGGCGGGTTGGGACGCGAGCATCGGAGCGTCCGTGCACGCGCGACCGGCATGCCGCGGCCGGCCAAGCCCGGCGAAGCCGGCGGCCTACGAGGGACGCGCGCCGGGTTGCACTCCGAACGCAGCGAGCGGCGGCTCGGTCTGCGCCTAGAAGAAGAAGTGTAGCTCGAACACGAGCTCGTCCTGGTTCTCGGTGAGGACGCTCGGGTTGGTGCTCGGCTGATTCGGACCATTGTTGATCCGGTACTGGATCCGCGGCTGGATGAAGCGATTGATGAAGGGCTCCGCTCCGATGCAATAGCGGACCTGGTTCTGGTCGTGGTTCACCTTCACGTAGTCGAAGGTGCCGCGGATGTTCAGCCACGAGAAGAGCAGGAAGTCGAGCTCGGCGTAGGCCGCGAACTGGTCGCGCTTGTTCTCCGACGCGACCGTGCGATCGTCGATGTAATCGAACTCGGCGAGGTACGTGAGACGCCAGATGTTCGAGCCGGCGTACACGCCGGCGACCCACCGCTTGTCGCTCTGGAACCCGTACGACGCGCCCGCGAGGATGTTGCGCACCACCGGCACGTCCTCGTAGAGGCCGTAGCCGTTCACCGTCACCTGCACGCTCTTGTCGCCGCTCGCGCCGTTGGTGATCGAGGTGGCGAGGAAGTACGGACCCGGGGCGAAGCCGATCTCGCCGCCCTCGTCCGGGTTCTGGAAGGTGTAGCCGACGCGGCCCCGGATGTAGGCCGTGTCGTCCCATACCCGCAGCCCGTAGGTTGGGAAGAAGCGGCCGGCCTTGAGGTACGTGTCGTACGGCAGAAGACCCCGGATCAGGCCGAACGCTTCGCGATTGGTGACGCCGCCGTTGAGGTTGAAGTCGCTGTAGAGCGTCACGTAGTCGGGAAAGAGATCGACCTGGGCGTAGCCCAGGAACTCCTGTACCTCGGTCGTGTTCGACGTCACGCTGCGACGGAACGCCTGATTCGACGGGATGCTGTTCGAATGGCCGAACTTGTCCTGGAAGATGGTCGTGTTCCGGACCCGCAGATCGCCGCCGATCGAGACCCACTCGTTGATCTGCCCGTTGAAGCCTTTCACCGTGGGCGGGATCGGCAGCAGGTCGAGATCGTCCAGGATGTCGTGCGCGTGGATGTGGGCGAAGGGCGTCCGCTTGCCGCCCCCGGTGAGGTTGGTGTGGCAGTCGTTGCACTTGGCGCCCGCGCGGACCTCCAGGTAGGGTTCGGCGGCTGAAAAGCGCGCGGTCGTTGCGATCGCGATGAGAACGCCGAGGGCGACTACGAGTTGGTGGCGCATTCGGTGATCCATTGCGCGATTGCAGCCACGTCGTCGGCCGAGAGGCAGACGGCGCCTTGCAGGGGGTTGCCCGGACAGCTCTGCGGCATCAGCGTTCCCGAGATGCCGGGCGCGCCGATGATCTTCTGGTAGAGGTAGCTGTCGTCGGGCGAGCCGGGCTTCACGCGGAGCACCTTGGGCTGCTGCGACGATTTGACGTTCACGGTCGCGCCGTAGCTCTTGCCCTGGCTGAGATCGAGATCGCCCGCGGGAACGCTGCCGCGGTGACATGCCGTCGACTGGGCGCAGGACCGATCGTAGATCGGCTGAATGTTCTGCGTGTAGGAGACGGTCGGGCAGCCGGGTGGATCGCACTTACACTTGTTCCCGCCGCCACCTCCGCCTCCTCCGCTAGGGCCGCCGCCCGCGCATGCCGCGAGCAGGCACGCCGCCAGTACGACGACCGGGCGAATCAATGCCCGTGCTCGAGCGCGGACTTGAGCGCCGCGAGGTGACCGAGCTCGGTCGACAGACGCTTGAGGCTCTCGAGCACGCGCGTGACCTCGCCCTGCGCCCACTCGATCTCCTGCGTGCTCACCTTGGCGAGCGCGCCGCGGAGCTGATCGTACAGTCCCACCAAACCCTCCACACCCGAGACGCCGGACTCGGTCATCCGCCGGTTGATCTCGCGCGTGAAATTGATGATCTGATCCGTCTGCCGAACCATCTCGTCCATCTCGTCCTCCCGCAGTGCCGCGAAGTCGTCGCGTGATAGCACCAACCCCAGTGGGTGACAATAGAGAGAAGGCTTCCGACGACGCGCCGACGCGCATGATCGCCGGCTACGAGGCGGCCCGGGTGCAGGTGACCGTCGGCGACGACGACGTCGCGCTCTGGCGCGTGGCCGATCTCGAACGGTACGTCGATCGCGACGCATTGTTGCGCGCCGAGCATCCCGCGGAGCCGCCGTACTGGGCGCACGCGTGGAGCGGCGGGCACCTTCTCGCTGAGATCGTGCCGGCGCGCGCCGGCCGCGTGATCGAGATCGGCTGCGGGCTCGGCCTTCCGGGGATCGTGGCGGCACGGCGCGGCGCCGACGTCGTGTTCGTCGACCAGGAGCGGGCGCCGCTCGCGTTCGTCCGCGAGTCCTTGCGGGCCAACGGTTGCCGCGCGCGCGGCCTCGTCGTGGCGGATTTCATGCGGTGCGCGTGGGGGGCGCGATTCGACGTCGTCCTGGCCGCCGAGGTCCTGTACGACCGCGAGTGTTTCGGGCGTGTTGCGGACGCGCTCGCAGACCTCGTCGTGCCGGGTGGCGTCGTGCTGCTCGCCGACGGGCATCGGATCGACACGGCGCGCTTCTACGACGAGGCCGCGCGGCGCGGCTTCACCTGGTACTCGTCGACGCGGCAGGTGCGCGAGGAGGGCCTCCCCGTCGACGTCAGCCTGGTCGTGATGCAGCGCTAGCCGAGCCCGTACTTCGCGATCTTTCGATACAGGCGCTGCCGATCGATGCCGAGGCGGCGGGCAGCCTCGTTCTTGTTGCCGCTGCTCTCGGCGAGCGCGGCCGCGATGAGGCGCGCTTCGGCTTCGTCGAGGGTGGGCAGACTTCCGTCGGCGCGCTCGAGCGGGAGGCGGCGAGCGCGCCCGGTGATCCCGGGCGGCAAGGCGTCCTCGTTGATGACGTCCGCCACTGCGAGCGCGAACGCCCGCTCGATCGCGTTCTGCAGCTCGCGCACGTTTCCCGGCCAGTCGTAGGTGGTGAGCCGTGCGAGCGCCTCGGCGGTGAGGCGTTTTGGGGCGACGCGATACTGGCGCGAGTAGCGCTCGAGGAAATGGTCGGCCAGCAACGGGATGTCCTCGCGGCGGGCGCGCAGAGGGGGCACCTCGATGTGGACGACGTTCAGGCGGTAATAGAGGTCGGAGCGGAAGCGGCCGGCGCGGACCTCGACGGTCATGTCGCGGTTGGTCGCGGCGACCAGGCGCACGTCGACGGGCACGGGTCGGGTCGAGCCGAGCGGCGTCACCTCGCGCTCCTGGACGGCGCGCAGGAACTTCGCTTGCAGCGAGAGCGGGATCTCGGCGACCTCGTCGAGCAGCAGCGTGCCACCCGCCGCGGCCCGAAAGACGCCCTCGTGATCGCTGACCGCTCCCGTGAACGCGCCCCGCCGGTGGCCGAAGAGCTGGCTGTCGAGCAGCGTCTCGGAGAGCCCGGCGCAATTGATGGCGACGAACGGCGCCGCAGCCCACGGCCCCCGCTGGTGGATCGTCCGTGCGACCAGCTCCTTGCCCGTGCCGCTCTCGCCCGAGACGAGGATCGTGCTCTTGTTCTGGCTGACGGCGTCGACGAGGCGGTAGACCTCCTGCATGGGCGCGCTCGAGCCGACCAGCTCACCAATGCCCTCGAGACGTCCGATCTCGCGCTTGAGGCGCGCGTTCTCGCGCTCGAGCGCCTGCACCTTCAACGTGCGCTCGAGCGTGAGGAGGATCTCCTGCGGGCGTGCGTCCTTGATGAGGTAGTCGGCGGCGCCGAGCTTCATCGCCTCGACCGCGCTCTCGATGGTACCGTAGCCGGTGAGGACGACGACCGCGATCCCGATCCCCCGGTCGTGGATGGCGCGCAGGAGCCCCATGCCGTCCATCACCGGCATCTTCAGATCGGTCAGCACGACGTCGAACGTGTCGGCGCCGAGGAGGCCGAGCGCCGCTTCGCCGTGCAGCGCGTGGGTCACGACGTGGCCGGCGCGCTCGAGGTTCTTGGCGAGCGTCCGCGCCATGTTGATCTCGTCGTCGACCAGCAGGATGCGCGCGGTCATGGGGCGCCGATCAGGACGCCCGTGGCACGGCGTCGCTGTGGCAGAGGCAGGGCAGCTCGATCGTGAACGTGGTCCCGACGCCGAGCTCGCTCGCCACCCGCACGTCGCCGCCGTAGCGGTGCAGGATCGCGTGCACGACGAAGAGGCCGAGCCCGGTGCCCTGGCCGGGTGCCTTGGTCGTGAAGAAGGGATTGAAGATTTCGTGCAGGTGCGCCTGCGGGATGCCGACGCCGGTGTCCTGGACCTCGAGGCGGACGCGATCGCTCCCGGTGCGGAGGGTGCGCACCGTGAGACGGCCGCCCTGCGGCATCGCCTGAACGGCGTTGGTGACGAGGTTGAGGAGGATCTGGCGCATGGCGTTGTCGTTCGCGATGCACGGGGGCACCGGGCCCAGCTCGGCCGCCACCTCGACGCCGCTCGACTTCAGATACTGCTCGAGGAGCTGCAGTGTCCGCTCGACCATGGCGTTGACGTCGAGCCGTTCCAGCTCCGAGCCCGACTCGCGCGAGAACTCGAGCAGGTTCTTGATGATCGACTGTGCACGACCGATCTCGTCCTCGGCGATGCGGAGATCCTCGCTCACGTCCTTGTCGGCATGGTCGAGCCGCGCGCGGAGATCGTAGAGGGCGTTCATGACGATCGCGAGCGGGTTGCGCAGCTCGTGCGCGATGCCGGCGGCGAGCTGCCCGATCGCCGCCATCTTCTCGGACTGGACGAGCTGTGCCTCGAGGCGGCGCTGCTCGGACATGTCGATGCACACGAGCTGCACCCAGTGACGGTCGCCGTAGTCGATGGCGCCGACGCTGACGTAGACCGGGATCGTCTGCCCACCCGCGACGACGAGGTGGAGATCGTCGCGGCTCGCCGAGCCGCGGGCGAGCGCCTCCTGCCGGAGCGCCTCGGCGGCGACGCGTTCGCCCGGTGGCAGCAGCTCCGTGAAGCGCCGGCCGACGAGCTCGGCGCGCGGCATGCCGAGCAGGCGCTCGGCGACGGTGTTCGCGTCGACCAGGCGACCCTCGCTGGTGTCAGTGCGCAAGATGCAGGCGGGGGCGTGGTCGATCGCCCGCCGGTAGCTCGCCTCCTGCTCGAGCAGCAACTCCTCGCGGCCGTCGACGAAGAAGTCGGTGATGTGCAGCACCCGGATGCGCAGCTCCTGCCAGAGAAGCGTGGTGAGCCGCTCGGCGTGCGCTGGGTCGGCCGCGTGGATGCGGCGGATCTCGCCCTCGAGAAGCTGCGCCAAGCGCATTTGCGCCGCGATGAAGCGCGAAGCGGGAAACTGCGCGATGAAGCCGCGCCGGGCGTGGCTGCGCAGGAAGAGATAGGTCTCGATGTCGTGCGGATCGGCGATGTGGCGAGTCCAACGAGACGTGGCCGCCATCTGGTCGGCGATGATGGCCGTCCAGTCGCGCTCGGGGATCCCGAGGGCCGGCCCGATCTCGCGCATCCACCCCGGGAGCAGGGGCGGGGTGCGCTCCATGACGAAGTCCGCGAGCGCCCGCCGCAGCGCGACCTCTTCCGGTGCGATCTGCAGGAGGCCGGTACCGCGGACGTATGCCTCGATCCGCTCGACGTGGCGGACGAGGGAAGCATCTGCCGCGTCGAGGGCCACGAGGTCGGGTTAGCAGGCGCCCAGGGGGCACGCCAGCGCCGCAACGATCGTCCGCGGCCTGTGTTCGTCGACACGTGACCGCCATCGCGATCCCCTGGGCAACGCGTGAGCCATGGCCTAAGCTCTGTCCCGTGACGGCGCCGCTGCGAGCCGGGGCTGGCAGGGGCGCCAGCGACGTCGACGCCGCAGCACTGGCGGCAGCAGGCGCTGACCCCGACGTGGCCCTCATGCTCCGGGTCCAGACGGACGACCAAGGGGCGTTCGCGGAGCTGTTCGGGAAGTTCGGCCCCAGGGTCCTCCAGTACGCGCGCCGCCTGGTGGGGAGCGAGGCCCGCGCCGAGGAAGTCACCCAGGACGTCTTCGTGCAGGTCTTCCGCTTCCGTCATCGGTACCGTCCGGAGGCGCGCTTTGCGACGTGGCTCTTCAAGATCGCCACGAACCTTTGCCTGAACGAGCTGCGACGCCCGGAGCGCCATCTCCGGGTCGACCTCTGGGATCGCCCCGACGGCGAGGAGATGCGCGAGGGGCCGTCGCTCCCCGATCCGGAGGCGATCACGCCCGAGGAGGGCGCCTCGACCCGGGAGCTCGCGCGTGCCCTCGAGGAGGCGATCGGGTCGTTGCCACCCAAGCAGCGAGCCGCCCTCACGCTGTCGCGCCTCGACGGCCTCGCCTACAAGGACGTGGGCGAAGTCCTCGGCTGCAGCGAAGGGGCCGTGAAGGCCCTTCTGTTCCGGGCGACCCACGCGTTGAAAGCTCGGCTCCGAGAGCACATGTAATAGAGGACCGATGCGCTGCCACACCGCACAGAGGCTCGTGATCGCCGCCTACGACGGCGAGCTTCCGAGCTGGCGCCGCCGGGCGCTCGATCGCCACTTGGCGGCTTGCGAGGGATGTCGCGCCGAGCGTGCGTCCACGGACGGGGTGCTGACTGCGATCGACACGCTCGCCTTCGAGGCGCCGATGCCGACGCGCCTCGAACAGAACGTGCTGCGCGACGTCCGCAAGCTTGCAGCGGAGGAGGAGCAGGGCTCGGCGTTCGGATGGCTGCGGGCGGGCGTTCCAGTCCTCGCAACCGGAGCGGTCGCACTCCTCGCCGTCGTGATCGTGCGCGGGATCGAGGAACCGGTCGGCCCGACCACCACCGCGCCCCCGGCCCACCGTGACACGGTCGCTCAGGTGCCGGCGCCGTCCTCGAGCGCGCGCGTGCTCGCCCGCAAGGCGCGCCGCGTCCCGGACGAGCCGCCGCCGGCGCTGGTCGCGCGCCCGGAGCTCTTCATGGACCTGCCGATCCTGCGCAACATGGAGAAGCTGCAGCACTTCGACGCGATCGCCACGACCGACACGGATGACGGCCGCACGCCGGACGCCGGAGGGACGCCGTCGAACGGATGATGGTGCGCGCGTTGGCCACAATCGCGGTGCTCGTCGTCGTCGCCGGCGCGGGAGCACAGCCTGTCCCGCGCAACTGGTCCGACCTGACGCCGCAGGAGCGCGCGCGGGCGTGGGACAACTACCGCCGCTACGAGGCGCTCCCGCCGCAGCGTCGGCAGTCGCTCGAGGACCGTTATCAGCGCTTCCAGGCCATGCCGCCGAACGAGCAGGAGCGGCTGCGTCGGAACTACGACGCCTACCGCGGCCTTCCGCCGCAGCAGCGCCAGCAGTTCCACGAGAAGTATCAGCGCTGGAAGAAGCAGAATCGCTGAGCGACGGCGCTACTCGTTGTGGCAGGCGCACGCCTCGCGAGCGGCGCCGACGATCGGCGGATAGTTCATGGTGACGAGGAATCGCGACCACCCGTCCTTCCGGTCGCGCTTGGCCGCCCTGGCGAGACTTCGCAGAGCGCCGTCCTGACGCGCCGTCGAGTTGTCGTTCGCGTGCAGGACGTCCCAGCAGGCGGCCTCCGTTCACAAGCCGACCACGGCGGACGCCACTCCCCCGCGGGTGCGGAACACCGCCGTCCTGCCGACGGTGAGCGCGGTGAGGGCGGTGAGGGCGCCCGCGTCGGTCGCCACGAGCGTGGCGACGACGGCCAATGAGACGGATCATGCGAGTCGGCGCTATCGGGTCAGGGCAGGACGACGAGCTCACCGCCGACGTGCGCGGGATGGAGCTGGCAGATGATCGGGAAGGTGCCTTCCTTGTCCGCCTTGAACTCGATGCTCTTCGGCTCGCCACGGTTCACCACCTCGGCGATGTTGTAGGCGGCGATCGCGAACCCGTGCTGGTTCGGGTCGGACGGGACGTTGTTCACGAGCTTCAGCTTGACGAGCGTTCCCTTCTTCACGACGAGCGTACCGGGGACCCAGATCTTGGAGCCTTCGTACTCGACGTTGACGATCGTGAAGCTCATCGTCTGGTCTTCGGCGCGCGCGGCGATGGTGCCGAGTGTGACCGTGAGCCCGAGAGCGACGGCGAGACCGAGCAGTAGTTGACGCATGGACGTTCTCCTCCTGGTGGAAACGACGAAGCGCGCCGGAGTCGCAGGTGAACCATACCGGCTGCCGGAGTGCAACGAGACGCGTTGTGCGAAGTGCCCCGACTGGTATCATCGCCCGACCGATGCGTCGCGACGTCGCCTTCCGGCTGCGGGCCGACTTCCAACCGGCGGGCGATCAACCCCCGGCCATCGCGACGCTCACCGACGGCGTCCGCGACGGCCAGGCACACCAGGTGCTGCTCGGCGTCACCGGCAGCGGCAAGACGTTCACCGTCTCGAACGTCATCGCGAACGTCGGGAAGCCGACGCTCGTCATCGCGCCCAACAAGACGCTCGCGGCGCAGCTCTACCACGAATTCCGGAGCTTCTTCCCCGACAACGCCGTGCGGTACTTCGTCAGCTACTACGACTACTACCAGCCCGAGGCGTACGTCCCTTCGACCGACACGTACATCGAGAAGGATTCGTCGATCAACGACGAGATCGACAAGCTGCGCCACGCCGCGACGAAGGCGCTTCTCGAGCGCACCGACGTGATCGTGGTGGCGAGCGTGTCGTGCATCTACGGGCTCGGCTCGCCGGACTCGTACTTCGACATGCTGATCATGCTCGAGCGCGGCGAGACCATCGAGCGCGACGCGCTCCTGCGCAAGCTCGTCGACATGCAGTACGTACGCAACGATTACGACTTCTCGCGCGGCACCTTCCGAGTGCGCGGGGACGTCGTGGAGATCTATCCGGCGTACGAGGAGGCGCGGGCCATTCGAGTCGAGCTCTTCGGCGACACGATCGAGACGCTGGCCGAGGTCGATCCGCTACGGGGCACCGTGCTGCGACGGATCGAGCAGGTGCAGGTGTATCCGGCCAGCCACTACGTGGCGACCGAGCCGACGCTCAAGCGCGCCGTCGACGGGATCCGGGTCGAGCTGAAGGAGCGCCTGGCGGAGCTGAACGACACGCGGAAGCTCCTCGAGGCACAACGGCTCGAGCAGCGCACGCAGTACGACCTCGAGCTGCTGGCCGAGATGGGTTTCTGCCCCGGCATCGAGAACTACTCCCGACACCTCGACGGCCGCGCGCCCGGCGAGCCGCCATACACGCTCCTCGACTACTTTCCGGACGATTGGCTCCTCGTCATCGACGAGAGCCACGTGACCGTGCCGCAGATCGGCGCCATGTACCGCGGCGACCGCTCGCGCAAGGAGACGCTGGTCGAGTTCGGGTTCCGGCTGCCGTCGGCGCTGGACAACCGGCCGCTCAACTTCGAGGAGTTCCAGCGCCGTATGCCGCACACCATCTACGTCTCGGCGACGCCCGGGAACTGGGAGGTGGGACAGGCGCGCGGCCGGGTGGTGGAGCAGCTGATCCGCCCGACCGGGCTCATGGACCCCGAGATCCTCGTCCGTCCCGCACGCCACCAGGTCGACGATCTCCTGGGCGAGATCCGCGAGCGCGTTGGCCAGGGCGACCGCGTCCTCGTCACCACCCTCACCAAGAAGATGGCGGAGGACTTGACGGATTACCTCCAGGACGTGGGCATCAAGGTCCGCTACATCCACTCCGACGTCGACACGATCGAGCGCACCGAGATCATCCGCGACCTGCGCCGCGGCGTGTTCGACGTGCTGGTCGGCATCAACCTCCTACGCGAGGGGCTCGACCTGCCGGAGGTGTCGCTCGTCGGTATCCTCGACGCCGACAAGGAAGGCTACCTGCGCTCCGAGCGTTCCCTCATCCAGACGATCGGGCGCGCCGCGCGCAACGCCGGCGGCCGCGTCGTGATGTACGCCGACGCCGTGACCGACTCGATGCGCAAGGCGCTCGACGAGACGGACCGGCGCCGGGGCGTGCAGGCGAGCTACAACCGCGAGCACGGGATCACGCCGCAGACGATCCGCAAAGCGATCGCGGAGCCGCTCGTGGCCGCGTGCGAGGGCGACTACGTCGAGGTCGACATCGACGAGGAGCGTCCCGAGGGCGCACCGCTCGACGCAGCCACGGTGGCGGCACGCGTGAAGGGACTGCGGGAGCAGATGCGCCACGCGGCCAAGCAGCTGGAGTTCGAGCGCGCGGCGGCGCTGCGCGACGAGATCCAGGCGCTCGAGCGCCGCGCCGTGGGCCTGCGGGCCGAGGCTTGACTCGTCCGGCGTTCGCCCGCACCCTCGCGCTCCCGCCCGCTCCCGGATGATATAGAGGACCCACCGGATGGCCGAGGTCGATCTCGAGGCGCGGCTGGCGACGATCCCGACGGGCCCCGGGGTCTACCTGCTGCGCGACGCCCACGGGAAGGTGCTCTACGTCGGCAAGGCGGTGAACCTGCGCGCCCGCGTTCGCACGTACGTGCGCGGCGGCGACGAGCGCAGCCAGGTACGCTTCCTCGTCGGCAAGCTCGCCGACGTCGAGACGCTCGTCACGGCGAACGAGAAGGAAGCGCTGATCCTCGAGAACACGCTCATCAAACAGTATCGGCCCCGCTACAACATCCGTCTCAAGGACGACAAGAGCTACGTCAGCGTGAAGGTGACCACCCAGGACCTGTGGCCGCGCGTCCTCGTCACGCGCCGCATCGTGAAGGATGGCAACCGCTACTTCGGTCCGTTCCACCACGCGGCCGCCGTGCGCGAGACGCTCGACACGATCCGCAAGGTGTTTCCGCTGCGCACCTGCAGCGACCCCGTGTTCAAGAACCGGAGCCGGCCCTGCATCGAGTACGACATCAAGCGGTGCCTCGCGCCGTGCGTGCTGCCGGTCGATCGCGCGGCCTACGACGAGCACCTGCGACAGGCCATGCTCCTGCTCGAGGGACGCAATCGCGAGGTCGCCGGGGCGCTCCGCGAACGCATGGAAACTGCGGCCGACGCCGAGCGGTTCGAGGACGCGGCTCGCCTGCGCGACCAGATCCGCTCGCTCGAGATGACGCAGGAGCGCCAGCAGGTCCTCGAGCACTGGGGCGGAGACCAGGACGTCTTCGGCCTCTACCGCGAGGGCGGTGCCATCGAGGTGCAGGTGCTGTTCGTGCGCAACGGCACGCTCGTCGGCACGATCGCGTACGCCTTCGACGACTGGGAGCTGCCCGACGCCGAGGTACTGGAGGCGGTGCTGACGCAGTTCTACCAAGCGACGCCGCGCGACGTGCCGGACGAGGTGCTGCTGCCGAGCGCCATTTCCGACGCGGAGGTGCGCGCGGAGTATCTCGGCGAGCGGCGAGGACGCAAAGTGGTCTTCCTGGTGCCGCAGCGGGGAGACAAGAAGCGTCTCGTCGAGATGGCGGCCGAGAATGCACGCCAGGGGTTCGCGCGCCGGCGAGAGGCGGCCGCCGAGGGTGCGCGGCAGGTGGCCGAGCTGCAGAGCCGCCTCCATCTCCGCAGACCCCCGCAGCGCATCGAGTGCGTCGACATCGCGACCTTCCAGGGGGGTGAGTCCGTCGGGGCCATCGTGTCGTTCGTGGACGGCCAGCCGTGGAAGGACGGCTACCGGCGCTTTCGCATCCGCACGGTGGTCGGAACCGACGACTTCGCCTCGATGGCCGAGGTTCTGCGGCGGCGCTTTCGGCCCGGCGAGAAGCGCGAGCCCTTGCCCGATCTCCTCGTCATCGACGGCGGCCCGGGCCAGCTCGGCGCCGCGCGGGCGGTCCTGGAGGAGGTCGAACTCGGACACCTTCCGGTGATCGGGCTCGCCAAGGAGCGCGTGGCGCGCGACCCGACCGCGCGCGAGGTGGCGCGCCGCCCGGAGCGCGTGTTCCTGCCCGGACGCAAGAACCCGGTAATCCTGCGGACGAACTCGACGGCGCTCTTCCTGCTGCAGCGCGCGCGTGACGAAGCGCATCGGGTCGCGAACACGTACCATCGCCGCCTGCGCGATCAGGCGCGGCTCCGCTCGCCGCTCGATGCGGTGCCCGGCGTCGGCCCGAGCCGGCGGCGCGCGCTGCTGCGGCACTTCGGCAGCGTGCGTCGCATCCGCGAGGCGACGTTGGAGGAGCTGACGGCGTTCACAGGCATCACCGCCGAGATCGCGAGCCGCATCAAGGAGGCGCTCGCGGAGTAGCGATCGGCAAGCACACCTGCCCGGGAGAAGGAGCACGGGGTGGGAGTGCGCGCGGCGGTCGAGTGGGTGGCGGTGGGGCTCGTCGCGGGCGAGCTGCTCGCGAACACGGACATCGCCGCCCTGGTGTTGATCGTGTGCGCCGCTGCGTGCGCAGTGGCCGTCCGGCACCGTCGGGCGTCCGCGCTCGTCGCTCCCCTGGCTGGCGTCGCCGGTATCGCCGTGGGGTGGCTGATCGTCGCGCCGGCGATCGGTCGGCCGCTCGCGCCCGACGAGGTCGCCAGCCTTCCGCTGCCTCTCCGTGCCCGCCTCGTGGGACGTGTCGCAGCGGTGCCGGCGGCCCGTCCGGGGCGAACCGTCGTGATCGTCGTCGCCGAATCGGCCGACCGCGGCAGCGGCCCGCGGGCTACGTCGGGTCGCGTGCGTCTCACCATCCGCGGCGCCGCACCCGACCTCGTGCGCGGCGACCGCATCGCGGTGTGGACGACGCTGCGCCGCCCGCGGAACTTCGAGAACCCCGGCCGTTTCGACTTCGTGGGTCATCTCGCGCGGCGTGGCATTCGCTCCACGGCGAGCGTCTGGGACGGGGCCGACGTCGTGCGCCTGGCCCCGCCCGACCCTGGGTTCGTGCATACGATCGACGTGTGGCGCGGCAACGTGGCGGCGGCGTTGGGCCACGTGCAGCGAACGGACGTGCGCGCCGTCCTCATGGCGCTCGTCCTGGGTGACGAGAGCGCCATCGACGATCGCCTCCGCCTGGCGTTCACGCGCGCCGGGGTCGTGCACGTGCTCTCGGTGTCAGGCCTGCACGTCGGCATCGTCGCCGGGACCGCAACGCTTGCGATCGCGTGGCTCTTGGGACGCAGCGAGCGCCTGCTCCTCGCGACCGACGTGCGCAAGGCGGCGATGGCGGCGAGCGTCGTGCCGACGGTGCTCTACGGCGCGCTCGCCGGCTTCGAGACCGCGACGTTGCGGTCGGTCGTCATGACCTGTGCCGTCGTGTCGGCGGCGGTCCTCGGACGCAACGCCCGGCCGCTGCGCGCGCTCGCGCTGGCCGCGATCGTGGTCACACTCGAGTGGCCGGGCGCGCCGCTCGAGATCTCGTTCCAGCTCTCCTTCGCGTCGGTGCTAGCCCTCGTGCTGTGGGCGGGACGCGCACCGCGCTCCGCCGGCCGTCCCTCGTGGCCGGCGCGCCTCCGCGTTGCGGGTGGCGCGTCGTTCGCGGCCTGGGTCGCGACGGCGCCGCTCACCGCGATGCACTTCCATCAGATGTCGCTGGCCGCGGTGCTCGCGAATCCGCTCGTCGTGCCGCTCTTCGGAGGTATCGTCCTCGTGCCGGCTCTCGTGGCGGCGGTCGCAGCTCCGCTCGCGCCGTCGGTGGCGGCAGCGCTGTTCCAGGTAGCGGCGATCCCGACTGCCCTCGGGGTCGATCTCGTCGAGCGGATCGGCGGCCTGCCGATTGCGGCGATGGCGACCCCGATCCCCACGGCGGTCGAGCTGGCCGCGTGCTACGCGCTCCTCGGGACGCTCTGCCTGACGGCAGGAACGGCGCGTCGCGCGCTCGTCGTGGCGATTGCGCTCGTCCTCCTCGGCGATGTCGTCTGGTGGGCGCACGAGCGCAGCGCGCCGGGGCGCTTGCGCGTGACGTTCCTCGATGTGGGCCAGGGCGACGCGGCGGTCGTCGAGCTCCCCGACGGTCGCGTTCTCGTAGTCGACGGCGGGGGATTTCCGGGGTCGGACTTCGACACGGGGTCGGCGGTCGTGGAACCGTTCCTCCGCACGCGGAAGATCGGCACGGTGGACGCCGTCGTGATGACACACGCACATCCCGACCACGCGTCCGGCCTGGCGCGGGTCGTCCGCAGCTTCGCGGTTGGAGAGCTCTGGTGGAACGGCGCGGTCGAGCGCGGGAGCGCCTGGGCGGCGCTCGCTGAAGCGTGCGCGGCGTCGGCGGTACCGGAGCGCGTCCTGCGTACGGGCGATGCGGTGCCGCGCTTCCCGGAGGTCGAGGTCGTCCATCCCCCGGCTGGATGGGCCGCGGCGTCGCTCAACGACGGCTCGCTCGTGCTGCGGGTCCGGTACGGTCAGGTTGCGGTGCTGCTCACGGGCGACGTGGAGGCCGCCGCGGAAGATCGCCTGCTGCGCGACGGACCCACGATCCGCTCCGTGGTCGTGAAAGTGCCCCACCACGGCAGCGCGACGTCGAGCGGCACAGACTTCGTGTCGGCGGTGGCGCCGCGCATCGCAGTCGTGTCGGTCGGGATCGACAACCGCTACGGTCACCCGTCCTCGGACGTCGTCGCGCGCTATCGCTGCGCGGGAGCCCACGTCCTGCGCACCGACCGATGCGGCGCCGTGACGATCACGACCGACGGTCGCGACGTCGACGTGACGACGTTCCGGCCCGGATGCGAGGAGATGCCACGTTGAGCTAGTCCGGGCGGCTCGCTCCGTGTGCGTACGGCGCCCGAATGTAGAAACTGCGCTGCGCCTCCGAACGCCTTCGCGGCGTGGGAGCGCCGGGACGCTGGCACGGATGCTGCTCCCAAGACATCGCAACAAGGGAGGAGTGTAACGATGATTACGAAAGGAACCGTGACCATGCTCGTCGTGGGGCTTGCGCTCGGGGTGGGGTGCGCCACCCATTCCGCGCTCGCCGGGGATCACTGCTTCTACCGCGGCACGATGTACTCGGACGGCGCTTCGGCCTGTCAGACCGGGGGACAATTTCGGTGTGACGACGGCGACTGGCGCGCCACCGGCGCGACATGCACGGGGGACGTGGCGGCGAGGCCGTCGCGTACGTGCCTGTTCGACGGCATCTCGTTCTCGACCGGGGCTGCGAGCTGTCAGTCGGGCAGGCAGTTCCGATGTGAGGACGGGGCGTGGGCGACGCTGGGCACTCCGTGCAGCGTGGGCGATTCGCCGATCAAGGTGGCGCCCTCGGGTCGCACGTGCATGTTCGACGGCGCGACGGTGTCGAGCAGCTCGACCGTCTGCCGATCGGGTTCGACCTATCTCTGCAACGACGGCGAGTGGGTGAACCTCGGCACGCTCTGCCGGTAGGGCACCGCCTTCCGGAGGATCGTATCACCTGCCGCCCGGTCGCTGTCCGACGTGCGGGCACGGATGCCGGCACCAGGCGCCGCGTGAACGGGCGCCGAGCACGGGCAGCGGCCGGGCGCGCACGCCAGGACGAGATGCGGAGGCAACGGAGCCTCGCCGTAGGCCACGCGTTGTCGAAGCCCGGCGGCGCGGCGGTAGGCGTTCTCGATCGAGACCGCCTCCATCTCGCGCCCGCCGGGATCGAGGCCGCGGCAGTCATCGGCGGCATGTGCGAGTTCGTGGACCAAGGACGCGGTCGGGTCGCGCAGCACGCCGGCGCTCGCGGGCTCGAGCGCGGTGCGGAGCGCCGGGTTCCAGCTGATGGTCCGCGGCAATGGCCTGCCGTCGTCATCGACCGGAAGATCGAGCTCGTTGCGGCTGAGGCCGCTGGCGGCGCAGATCCGGTAGCGCGTCGCACACCGCCGAACCGTGTCGAGGATCGCCGCAATCTCGGGCGACCGCCCACACGGATCGACGCTCGCCTCGATGCGGGCGATCGCGGCGACGACGGCCGGTCGATCCGCTGATCCGCAGGGGACGAGCCTGGCACGCGCCGCAGGCGTGACGGCCGCGAGCGCGAGGGCCGCCATGCACATGCTTCGTGGCAACCGCGGGCGCATCACGATGATGCGCTACCCGGCGGGCCGCGTCCGAGTCAAGGTGAAGGAGTGGCGCAGCCTACGACGCCGCGGCACCAGTGAGACCGTGCTTCAAGGCGTACATGACGAGACCCACGCGGTCGCGCACACCGAGCTTCTGGAAGATGTTCGTCAGGTGCGTCTTGACCGTGCGCTCGCTGATCGAGAGCGAGGTGCCGACTTCCTTGTTCTTGTAGCCCGACGCGACCAGGCGAACGATCTCGAGCTCGCGCTCGGTGAGGCCGTTCTCGTGCCGGAGGCTCGTGACGTCGCCGTCGCCGCCCAGGTGCGAGAGCTCGTCGACAAGGGCGCTCGACATGCGCGGGTCCATCCACATCTCGCCGCGGCACACGGTGCGGATGGCCTGCATGAGCGTCTGGCGGGCAGAGTCCTTCAGGATGACGCCCTTGGCACCGAGGCGGAAGGCACGGACGTGCTCCTCCTTCTCGTCGGACGCCGTCAGGACCAGGACCTGGGTGTTCGGGTTGATCTTCAGCACGGCCGGGATGGCGTCGAGGCCACTCCCGTGCGGCATGCGGATGTCGAGGAGCAGGAGATCGGGGCGCGTCTGCCAGACGAGCTCGACGATGTCCTCCGCGCTGTCGAGGTCGGCGACCACCTCGATGTCGTCCTCGGTGGCGAGGATCGTCTTCAAGCCCTCGCGGAAGAGGGTGTGATCGTCGACGATCACCACGCGTTGCTTGCGGTGCGGCATGCTCATCGGCCCCCCCCTTGCGAAACCGGAATCATGAGCGAGATCTCGGCCCCTTCGTTCGGACGTGTCCATACGCGTAGCGATCCTCCAAGTGCGGCGGCCCGCTCGCGGATCGACCACGGCGAGGCTGCGGGTGCGAGAAATCCATCCGGGTCGACGCGGCCGTTGCCGGTGAAACCCTGGCCGTTGTCGCGCACGACGAGGTAGACGTGCGACGGGCGCGCGGCGAGCTTCACGATCGCCTGGGTGGCGCGGCCGTGGCGGACGGCGTTGTGCAGTGCCTCGCGCACGATCTGCGTCAGCTCGTAGGCGGTCGACGTGGGGAGTCCCGGATCGGCCGGCGGTCGCGAGAGGTAGACGCGCAGGCGCTCGCGGATCGAGAACTCGGCGGCGAGACGATCGAGCGTCGTCCCGAAGTCGTCGGCCTGCCGGCTCGCGGTGCGAAGGACGGTGAGGTAGTGCCGCACTTCGCGATAGCCGCGATCGACTGCCTGGTGCAGCTCCTCCAGCTCCCGCGGCACGCGGCTCGGATCGCGCTGGAGGTGCAGCTTGCACGCCTCGACCCGGAGGTCGATGCCGGCGAGCGCCTGGATGAACCCGTCGTGGAGGTCGCGCGCGATGCGGGCGCGTTCCTCGAGGACGGCGACCTCCTCGGCCTTCGTCTGGAGGCGGACGGTCTCGAACCCTGCGGCGGCCTGGCCGACCAGCACGAGCAGGAACTCGAGGTCGTCGCGCGTGAACTTACGGCGCGTCTCGCGCGTGACCACGGCGCGTCCGCGCAGCGTGCGCTGGATCAGCACGGGGGCGACGAGGAGCGCCTGGGCGCCGTCGCCGGGCAGCGGGACGTCGGCCGGAATGGCGCGGCGGGAGATGGCGCTCGTGATGACGTCGTAGCAGAGCGCGCTGCGGCGTCCCGGGCGCAGGTCGTTCGCGACGAAGCCCTCGCTCTCGCCGGCGAACGGGAGCGCGTAGGGATCGTCCTCGGTGATGCGGAGGCCGACGCGCACGTGGCCGGAGCGCCGCGTGACGCTCCAGGTGAAGTAGCGGCCACTCTCGGGATCGCGGAGCACGAGGATCGTCTGCTGCGCCTCGAAGAAGCGGAGCACGCGGCGCATGAGCTGCGTGAGCGTGCGGCCCGTCGGCGGCGTCCGGCGCACGACCGAGGTGAGGTCGAGCAGCAGGCCCAGCTTCCGCTTGGAGCGGCGCTCGTGCTCGCCGAGGTAGCCGATGAGATAGCCGATGACGAGCAGGTAGACCGGGCGGACGAGATGGGCGCGATGGAGAACCAGGTCGTCGGAGCCGAGGATGTGCCCCGCGAACCACATGACGGCCGGGTAGAGGGCGGCGAGCAGGACGGTCACGCGCACCGTCGCGGCGAGACCCCAGCGCACGCTGACGCTGGAGATGAGGAACACGTGGAGCATGAAGAACGGGCTCGCGCCGCGCTCGGTGAAGATGGTGATGAAGCTCACCCAGACGATGTCGGCGGCCGCCGAGAACGCGCCGACCCGCTCCTGGCGCACGTGCTCGCCGCGGACCAGGACGAACAGGACGACGCTGTAGAGGAGGTAGGCGACGAGAACGACTACCGCGACGTCGGGCGCGAACGAGGGCTGCTTCGGATCGACGATGACGATCGCCGTCGTGGCGAGCGCCAGCAGGACGCGACAGAACGCGATGATCTTCTCCGTGCGGGAGAAGGCCTCGAGCGGAGCACCCTTGTGGGCACCCCTGTGTCGCGCTGGGTCGACCGTATGCATGCGATCGTCTCGGTAGGGGGAGCAACCCCTATGCCAGGGGGGGAGGGTGACCCTGTGCAATCATGCCAGGGCGATTCTGGCAACACCGCACGATCCGGATTTTCGGCACGACCCCCCGACTCCTGGGCAGGCGCCGTTACAAATCCTTGCAGTGCGTTGACTTGCTGCCGGGCCACTCTTATCGTCGATCCATGGCCGAACCCGTGATAACCCTGACCGCCCCAGCAGCGGAAATGGTGAAGAAGATCCGAGCCAAGGAGGGGTTGTCCGACACCCACGCCCTCCGGGTGGCGGTGGTGGGCGGGGGCTGCTCGGGCTTCAGCTACCAGCTCGACTTCGACGACCAGGCCCAGGATGGGGACGAGGTCGTCGCCTACGACGGGTTCGAGGTCCGCGTCGACCCGACCAGCGCCCAGTACCTGCGGGGCATCCAGATCGACTACGTCTCCAGCCTCTCGGGCGGGGGCTTCAAGTTCGTCAATCCGAACGCCAAGCAGACCTGCGGCTGCGGGTCTTCGTTCTCGGCGTGAGTCCGCGGCGCGGGTGACGCGGCCCGACCGGCCTCGCTACGAGCACGTCGCGATCGATCTCGACGGCACGCTGATCGACTCGCGCGCCGATCTCGCCGCCGCGACGAACCACGTGCTCGAGAGCTTCGGCTTCGCGCCGATCGCGCCCGAGTCCGTCTACGCCCTGGTCGGAGAGGGTGCGCGCCGGCTCGTCAGCCGGGCGCTCGGCGAGTCGCACGCCGGCCTGGTCGACGAGGGCGTGACGCGCTTCCTCGCCCACTATGGGGATCATCTGCTCGACCACACGCGGCTCTACCCCGGAGTCGCCGAGGCGCTCTCCGCCCTCGCGGCGAGCGGCGCGTCGCTGTCGGTTCTCACCAACAAGCCGGTTGCGATGAGCCACACGATCCTCTCGGGGCTCGGCGTCGCGACGATGTTCTGCGACGTGGTGGGTGGCGACTCGCTCCCGTCGCGCAAGCCCGACCCCGCGGGGCTCGACTACCTCCGCGGCCTCACGGGGACGCCACGCGAACGCACGCTTCTCGTCGGTGACTCGACCGTCGATCTCGCGACGGCCGCCGCCGGTGGAACGGCCTTCTGCGGTGTCGGCTGGGGTCTCGTCCCGGCGGCGCTGCGCGCCGCGAAGCCGGAACGCATCGTCGAAAACCCGGGCGAGCTCGTGGGTGTCGTGACGGGCTAGAACCAGCTCGGCCGCTTCATCGGACCCGGTTGCAGGCGCAGGCTGAGGCCGAACGCGGGATCCTGGACGACGAGCGTTGCACCGTCCTCGTAGTAGAGGATGCGCTGCGGCTTTCCGAGGCCGGCGACCGTGAGGGTGAGGCGGCCGCCCGGGTCGATCGTGTAGGTCCCATTCCGTTGGGTCGTCTGCCCGTCGAGGAAGCGCGCCGAGGCCGTGAACGTGCCGTCGGTGCGGAAGTGCACGCCGATCTCCTCGACGACGAAGAGCAGCGCGTTGCCGCTGATCGCGTTCGCGTGCCAGGTGGTGCCCGGCAGCGTCGGGAGCGGCTGCGCGGACGTCGTGCGGGCCGCGGCGATCGTGAGCGTGACGATTCCGGCGAGGAGGAAGCGCATCCGGGCCCGGTAGCGCGGGCGGATGACCGCCGTCAACCCGAGATGGCGTCGTACACGCGCCGATAGCCCGCCGCGGCGCGGTCCCATGAGAAGTCCATCCGCATGCCGTTGTCGACGAGGCGGGTCCACTTCTCACGGTTCCGCCAGACGTCGAGGGCGCGAGCGATCGCGCCGACGAACGCGTCGCCCGTCAACGGCGAGAACTTGAAGCCCGTGCCGGTCCCGCGGCTGGGATCGAAGTCCTCGACCGTGTCGTCGAGGCCACCCGTCGCGTGAACGATCGGGACCGTGCCGTACCGCAGGCTGTAGATCTGCGAGAGCCCGCAGGGCTCGTAGCGCGACGGCATGAGGAAGACGTCGGCGCCGGCCTCGATCCGGTGC
>Ga0187894_10001552_pt1 | contig 29238 bp, 27 predicted proteins | sample GBC1701081metaG_FD_136650 | JGI IMG/M metagenome (GOLD analysis project Ga0187894, IMG submission 136650) | White microbial mat communities from a lava cave in the Kipuka Kanohina Cave System on the Island of Hawaii, USA - GBC170108-1 metaG ...
AATCAGGCGTAGGCCGGGATAAGACCAAAGGTCGTTCCCGGCGGGCTTTATGCCGGAAACGCTCCGCTTATTCCGGCCTACATTTTGAGCAGAGTACCGAACTTGGTAGTCAAAACTCATTAGAGCGTCAAGGAAAAATCGCTCTCGCCACTTCGTCAATGGCCCGCTGCGAATCACTATCGTCTGTCAGTGAGCGTGAGACGGCCACCGCACACGCGCGGCGTGGAGGAACCCCGCGATGAATCAATTGTCCGGCATAAATCAGCAAACGAGTGCTGACCCCTTCCTCTAACCCGCTGGCCTTCAGGTGCCGCACCTTCTCACCTAATCTGGCTAACTCCAGTGCGATCTCAAGATCCAGCTTGCTCTCATGGGCAATAACCTGTGCCTCTTTGTCTCGCGGCGGATAAGTAAACTCAATGGTGACAAAGCGCTGCCGTGTCGAATGCTTCAGGTCTTTCAGAATACTCTGGTATCCGGGGTTGTACGAAATCACCAAAAGAAAGTCGGGATGAGACGCAAGGATCTCGCCCTTCTTGTCGATCGGCAAAATCCGCCGGTGGTCTGTCAGGGGATGAATGAGCACGATCGTGTCTTTGCGCGCTTCGACGATCTCGTCGAGATAACAAATCGTGCCCAGGCGGACCGCTTGCGTGAGCGGACCATCGACCCAAACCGTTTCATCGCCCTTGATTAAATAGCGGCCAATTAGATCACTTCCAGTGAGATCTTCGTGACAGGCGACGGTAATGAGATTCCCTGGCGCCTCTTCCTTCTCTTCTTTCATGAGACTATGCGCCATGTATTCGACGAAGCGAGTTTTGCCACAACCGGTGGGACCCTTAAGCAAGATCGGAAGACGGCAATCATACGCGGCGCGAAAGATGTCAATCTCGTCGCCGACGGGTAAATAGTAAGGCTCTACGGAGGGGGACTGGGTTTTGCTCATGAGTTCACGGTTTCCATGACTTGCTGGGAATTAGCGTCAATCAACTCAACTTTTGCGGTATCGCTAATACCGTTGGTTTTCTTCGCGTCATCAATCAGCGTACGCAGCTTGCCGAGAAATCGCTCGCGCACCTCCGGCGGCATGGCGGACATGGGAAAGTTCTGTATCAGTACCCGCGCCGTAGTCGGGGTTGACCACTCGATACTGCTGATCCGCGGTCCCATGATGTCATGGGTACGGAACAGCTTCTCGACGGCTTGTTGGAAGGGCGAAAGCGCTGGATCAAGTTGCACTGGTGGCGCTGAAGAAGCCATTTCCGTAGGAGGCGACGTTCCGCTGAACTGGGCAAAAACCTGATCGATCTGCTTGCGGATGGCCTGGTCGGTGGTGAGGCTCTTCGCTTTTAGCAGTGCTTCTTTCGCCTTATCGGTATCGCCTTTTTCATGGTACGCCACACCCAAATTGAAGTACGCTTGAAAGAAGTCCGGCTTCTTGGCGATGACGGTCTGATACTCGGAGATCGCCCGGTCCGAATCGTTACTGTACAAATACATCGTGCCCAGGTCGGTGCGCACACTGGCATCGTCAGGATCGAGGGCGAGATATTTTTCATAATACTCTTTCGCCTTGGGGAACTCTTCAAGGTCATAGTAGACGTTGCCAACCCCACGGAGCGCCTCGGTATCATTGGGCGCAAGCTCTAGGACATGCTTGAAGGATGAGAGCGCTGCACTCCGATAGCTCGCGTCAAGCTGGGAGGCACGGAACTGTGCCTGAGCCAGCTTCTTCCAGGCACTGACGTCCTGCGGAGCAGCAGTGGCCGCGTCAGCAAGCTCAGCGAGGATCTTCTTGGCTTCTTCCGGCAATGACACCGGAGAGGAATTTTGCGCCAGGGGCTGTGAACCTCCGCGGGGAGTCGCGTTATTGGTCGCAGAGGTCGCTGGCGCAACGGTAGGAAAAGGCTGGGAACGCAAGACAAACAGCCACAAGCCAGTGCCGGCCAAAAGATAAAATGCAAGAACCACTAGCCCTGGAGCGATGGTCTGCCAGGAGGTCGAGGAAGGAGCTACTGTCGGCTTTGTGCTTTTCCCGCTGCCGGGGAGCGCCTCTCCACAAGCGGAGCAGAAACGCGCTTGTGGAATAGTCTGGGCCCCACAGTGTGGGCAGAACCGCACCGCCATGAGAAAATACCTATCAGCAATCAGGCAGAGGGGCTAGGTCAGTGCGAGCCATGCTCTTGCCGTTGACAGTACAGAAGTGAGGTGGTTAGGTGCTGATTGAGCCACCCTGGAGGGATGCTATGGCGAAAAAAGACACTACTCGTGACTCGCGATTACTTGAAGGAAAAAAACTTCTTGAGCAATGGGGGGTGAGCCTGGCTTGGCTACAAGATCGGAGCGTGAGCATTGCCGATCTCAACGCACGAGTTGGCCAGCATCCAGCGGCGGATTTGGCCTTGGCGGCAGTGCTGGGTGATTATCCGACTCAAGACGCCGCGCAACTGTTGGTGACCTGGGAGGCAAAAACGAGCGACAAGAGCCTGCGCCGGGAAATTCACCGCTCGCTCTACAAACTTTCGCAAAAAGGCGTCCAGGCCGACCGGCCCGTGCAGGAACAACCGCGACCGATACTCGCGCCGATCGAGCCTGAAGGTTATTTGTCACCGATTGACGGCCAAGGTGATCGCTTGGTGTGGCTAGTGAAACCGAAAACTGGCGGAGGCCTCCATTATTTGTCCGCCCTCGTCAATGAGCCGGAAGGGATGCGCTACGTCGAAGCGGCGGAAGTCACCCGCAAGGGCCTTCGCGCGATGCGCCAGGATTTGAGTAGTCGGCATCAGATTACCATGATTGAAGCGCCGTGGCGTTACTGTGACTTCATCATGCACGAAGGGTATGAGCGGGCCAAGGCTCGCAACGGGACGAATGTTGATGCGTACCCTGCCCAACGTTCGCACTTGCTCTCTTCTCCTGCTAGCCCCGCCGAGGTACCGCTGCCAGCCAGTCTCAACCAAGAAACAATCACTGCCGATGAGAGTCTCTTAGCTACTTCCGCCCAGCTCCTTGAGGAGCCTGACATGCAACGATGGTTTCTCGATCATGAGCGAGCCCATCACTACACCGAACAGATCGCTCAGGCACAGGAGAGTCCGCTGATCTTGAATCGTTACCAGCAGCAGGATCGGTTGCAGACCGTCATCGACAAAGCGATTACTGAGCTTTTCTCGGGAGAGCAGGGTGCCGCGTATGTGCGGCGCTTGGAAGAGATGGCGCTGTACTTTGCGACGACGGATCGGCTCGAAGCCGCAAGACGCTCCTTAGCCGTTGCCATCGCTCTTCAACGAAGTACCCAAGGGGGGAAAGGTATTCCCTTCTGTGAAGAACTGGTCCGTCAGAGTATTGCGATGCACTATCAGGAAGAGCAGCAACACGCGAAAGAAGAGGCGAGTGGCTCGCTGATCATGAAACCATCCGAGTTTGCCGCCCGGGTACAAGCGGCGCAGGCGCAACGACGGGGGGCGAGGTAAGGAAAAAGTTGTCGGGAAGACAGCTAACAAATTCTGCATTGCCAATACCCGGTCATTTCTGGTATCCCTTCTAGCAACCGAGAGCCGACTACTGCCTGCTGAGAAAAGGAGCGCTATATGAGTGTGAAGCCGATCATCCAGCTCTATCCGGTCATCCCTGCCCAGGACAAAGAGCGCGAAACCTTACGTCCGATCGGGCGCAATCGCGACCGCTATCAACAGGTGGTGCGTGACTGGGCGAAGCTGGCCCAGGCCGCTGATCAATTAGGCTATTGGGGCTTCAGTACGATTGAACACCACTTCCATTCGGAAGGTTATGAGGTCGGCCCGAATCCTGGGGTGTTAAATGCTTGGTGGGCGGGCCTGACGAAAAACTTACGAATGGGCGCGCTGGGCTATGTGATGAGCACCCAAGACCCGGTACGGGTAGCCGAAGAATGTGCGATTCTCGATCACATTCTTGAAGGGCGGTTTTTCGCCGGGTTTGCCCGTGGCTATCAGGCGCGCTGGGCCAATGTCCTCGGTCAACACTATAATTCCAAAGCCACCCTCTCCGACGGTTCAGCGGACGACGAACTGAACCGGCAGATCTTTGAAGAGCAAATGGACATCGTGCAGAAGTGTTGGATCGAAGATGCAGTGTCGTACAACGGCAAGTTCTTCAAGATTCCCTATCCCTACGAGACTGGAGTTGAGGGTTACCCGGCGTACGAACTGGCACGGAAGAGTGGCACGCATGGCGAGATTGGGCCGAACAATGAAGTCCGGGCGGTGAGTGTCGTGCCAGCGCCGTATCAACGACCGCACCCGCCGGTATTTGTCGCGACCAGTTCGAGCAAGGATTCTGCTGCTTATTGCGGGAGGAGAGGCTTTGTCCCCTGCTACTTCGCCCCGATCGATAAGGCGGTCGAGCACGGCCAAGCCTGTTGGGAAGCCGCGCGGGCGGCTGGACACAATATTCGCTACGGTGAAAAACAAGCCCTGGTGCGGTGGGTGCACGTCAATAATTCGTGGGAAGACTACCGGCAGTCGATTGCCAAATATGACGTGGACATCTATGTGGACTTCTACTCGAAATTCTTCCCCAAAGCCTTTGATATGACCAAGGTGATGGCTGACCCGGTGCAGGCGGTGATTGACTGTGGCTTGTATGTGGGCGGCACCGCCGAAGACGTGCGCCAGCAATTGCAGAGCCAGCTCGATCGCCTCCCGGTCGAGTATCTCGTCCTGATCTGGCACTGGGCGCAGCAGCCGACACATGATGTTCTGCGCGAGATGGAACGTTTCGCGCGTGATGTCCTGCCCAAGCTGGATAACTCGGGCACGAAGGTGCAGGTCGCTCCGGTTGCGGCGCCCGGCCAAGCCGCATTGAGCAAGTAAGAACACCAAGAAAACTGTAGCACCAAGGGGCGGTGGATGGACTGCCCCTCATAACCCGGAGGGAGACATGGCTCGCCCTTCACCTGAGCATGTGATCTTAGTACCTTCACTCAATCCCGGCACGATCCTCTCGTGTCCAGACTGCGGCATGGGGCTGTACATGCTGACGAAGAAGGTGACACGCGACGGCACCTTTGAAGGAGCAGTAAAATCCCTCGTGGGCGTACCAGAGTATACCCGAGGCTCACTGCCCAAACGCTGTCCCCTCTGTAAAGTCGGCGAATGGTGGTTCCCTCCCGGCACTGTTCATACCCTGCAATATGGTTGGGTGGCGTAAGGCTCTTACTTTCTTGAAAAAGGAAAAGCGATGAACAATGACACCTTTGGGATTAGGGGGTTTCACGCCCACGTCTACTTTGACTCCACAACTCGTGAGGTTGCTGCCCGAGTACGCGACGGGTTAGCCGAGCGATTTGAGGTTGAACTGGGGCGCTGGCACGAGAAGCCCGTCGGTCCGCACCCGCAATGGATGTATCAAGTCAAATTCGCACCGGCTGAATTCGGCAGGCTCGTGCCATGGTTAATGGTTCATCACGAAGGGTTGGCCGTGCTCATTCATCCTGAGACCGGCGATGATGTCGGAGACCATACCCATCGTGCCTTATGGCTGGGCGAGAAGCTGGCCCTCAATATCGAATTTCTGCGACGGGTAAATGCGACGCAAGGAACGCAAACGGACCGAAAGGAAGAGTCCCACCCTATCTAAAGCAGCAGATCGTTTGACATGTTTGTTGCGCGCTTTGTGAAGACACGGCGTGCCATGCCCTATACCTACGTGAAAAAGTGACCGCAAATGAAGAGAAGGAGGAATGTATGGCAAGTCCACAATTACAAACTGTGAGCCAAAAGGCCAAGACTCTATTGGAGAACCCGCCTGCGGATCTCAAGGATTTACGGAAAAAGTTCGAAGATTTTTCCGCCGAGTTTTTCGTCTCGAAAGATGCGAAGTCCACTTCGGTGAATGCCGGCGGTGTACCGGCGGAATGGATTACTACGCCCGGCGCGGCAGAAGATCGCGTGATCCTTTACCTACACGGCGGCGGCTATGTGATTGGCTCGATCAACACGCACCGTGAGCTGATGATCCGGTTTTCTAAAGCCGCAAGTGCGCGAGTCCTGGGGCTGAATTATCGTCTGGCGCCGGAACATCCGTTTCCTGCTCCGGTCGAGGATGCGGTAGCTGGGTATCGCTGGCTTCTGTCGCAAGGGGTCAAGCCCAATCGGGTCACGGTTGCGGGAGATTCGGCCGGTGGAGGTCTCACGGTAGCGACCTTGGTAGCGATCCGCGACGCCAAGCTGCCAATGCCTGCGGCTGGGGTTTGCCTCTCTCCCTGGGTGGACATGGAGGGTATCGGAGAATCCATGACCACACGGGCAAAAGTTGATCCCATGGTACAGAAGCAAGGACTCCTCGGGATGGCCGGTCTCTACCTGGGCGGGAAAGATCCCCGCACGCCACTGGCTGCACCGCTCTATGCGGATCTGAAAGGATTACCGCCACTGCTGATTCAAGTAGGCGATGCCGAGACTCTTCTTGATGACGCTACTCGTATTACCGAACGCGCTAAGGCTGCGGGAGTCAGCGTGAAGCTAGAGGTCTGGCCGGAGATGATCCATGTTTGGCAGCTCTTCGCGTCTGCCTTACCGGAAGGGCAGCAGGCAATCGAAGGAGTGGGCAAATTCGTCCGCGAGCATACGGCTTAGTCTGACAGAATCGTAGGGTGCGCTTTGCGCGCCGGTGAGATGGCGCGTGTCTCGCGCCCTACAATGTGTTTCGTTGTATTACCACGGCGCGGTGCGCTGGGTAGGCCATACGTTTATTTCTTCATTCTTCAAATTCGGAGCGCAGAATACCACTTTGGCGGATAATAGAGAGCAGGGTGCCAATCTTGATCTCCCTATAGTCTGGGACAGGCACGGTCTGCGTTGTGCCTGCGCTTTTGCGCTGCATCACCATATGACTCCCGCACCGGCGCACCTCGATAAAGCCGTGGCGTTCGAGCACACGGCAGGCTTCCTGTCCTGAGAGAACTCGCAGCCTACCCATGTACGGCTTCAAAACGCGTCACAAAAACTTCGGTGTGAAGCCGTTGCTGGATCTCGTCAGGGTCTGCACACTCTAAGAAAAGTTCTACCGCTTCTTTCAAATTGGCGACCGCTTCTTCAACCGTGGTTCCCTGGCTGGCAACATCAAGCTCAGGGCATAACGCGACGTACGAGTTTCCTTCTTTCTCTAAAATCGCGGTATAAGTATTTGTTACCATTGATCCTCCTCCCGCATGAGGCAATATCACTATAAGCGAGATGTGCAGTTTTGAAAAGAACTGTGAAACAAGAAACGCAATCCAAGGTCAAGGCTTACGCCACCAACTCTGACATTCTCCCTGTCTGGAGACCACACGTCAGCTTTATGATCCGGGCGGGGCACAGTTGGATAGGGCACCGGGTGCCACGGGTGACGTTTCACCGAACTCCTGACGCGCGATTCCAGTAAAAGAACAGGCTGGCGTCCTCTCGTTCGGCAAACGCCTCGAGTTCGGCAATCGCGGTGGTAATCTCTTCGCGAGTGGCGAGCTGTCGTTCCTGTAACGCTGCTGCGCCGCTACGGACATTGCCGATAAGATTCTCAACCCACGAACGAAAGGTCACTATGCCGGCGTGATGAATCTCCGGCGCAATACTTAACTCGATGTGATGAAAATCGACCGTCTTGAGTAACGGCAACAGTTTCTTCCCGATTTCCGCATCTCCTCCCAATTGTTGCTGTAAACGGGCGAACTGATGCCATACGGTCTCAAACTGCGGACAGTCTGGATACAAAACCAAGGCGAGGATGTTATTCTCCTGCACGCAGACTTTTCCTCCTGGCAGTAAAACACGGTACGCTTCGCTGAGAACTTGACGCGGGTCTGCCACGTGCTCCAAAAGGTAGCGGCAATACACGACGGCGAACCTTTCGTCTGGGAAAGGCAGCTGGTGAGCGTCACCTTGAACGAAATGTAGGTTTGGACGGTGGCGATTCCTCGCGACTGCCAATTGCTCCGCTGCATACTCGAGTCCCCACACCTCGCTCTGCGGGTGAAGCGTTGCCACGTGCTCGGCGAGAATCCCGAGACCACTACCAAGGTCGAGGATAGAATGGGCTCGGTCGAGAGCGAGAAAATCAATGAACGATTGATTCGTCAGGCGATTGAGCAGAGCCAGACGCTCTTGTTCTGCACTGTCAGTGCCATGGATATAGCTAGCATCTGGCATAGAAAAGAGCCTGGCCATCCGGAGAGGAAGCCGGAAAACCTCGCGTTCACCCTTCGACAAGCTCAGGGCGAACGAGGCAGATGTGGTAACCGTTTAAGATTTTCCGTTCGTGCTGAGCCTGTCGAAGCACGAAAATGCCTTTTTCAGGGCCCTGCTGGAGGGCGAGAGATGCAATCTATCGGCTGACCGGCCGGTGACCCCACATGCTCCCGGCGGTGTGGAACTGCACTTGCCAGGTGCTGTCATCAACTACACGGCCACCATGCCCGTATTCAATATCAAACCCCGATGGAGTCGTCAGATAGAACGAGAACATATGATCGTTGGTATGACGCCCCAACCCACGCGCGATCGGCACGTCTTGGTCCTGGCACAGGTAATAAGTGGCGCCGACGTCGTCGAGCGACTTAAGCTGTAACATGAAGTGATTCATACGCTTGGACGCTTCCGGCATAGCATAGAACGCCAACGAATGATGGCGGGGGTTGCAGTGAAAAAAAGCCATGCGCCGCTTGACGCCCCGCGGCCGTTCGATCTGAATAAAGTCGCTAATCCGCATGCCGAGCACGTCACGGTAAAATTCTATACTTTGCTCAAGATTATCCACGGCGACGACGACGTGTCCCAAGCCTTGTAGGCCGCCTTCAAATCCAGAGATCGGCCGCGGCGATTGGAAAGGGGTATGGAAGGCCATCAACGGGCCAAAAAAAACTTCCGAGGCAATTCCATTAGGGTCTTTGAAGGCGATCAGACCGACGACTTCACGCGCAGTCGTTTCTTCCGGTGTTCCGGAGCGAACCTCAACGCCGGCCGCTTTAAGCTGTTCGGCCATAGCTCGCAATGCGTGCTCGTCGGCCACTTCCCACCCGACGTAGGCAAGATCATCTTTACCGGTCGGGTGCACCAGGAAACGATGATGGTATTCGTCGGTGCGGAGGAGTAGGGTGCCGTCGCTCTCCCGTTCACTGACCTGAAGACCAAGTGTTTGAGTGGCGAATTTTTCCCAGGCGCCGATATCGCTCACGCTCAAGCCGATGTACCCTAGCTGGGTAACACTTGCCATAGTGCCCTCCTCTGGTGAAGTGTCTCGTGCCCTGCACCCTAGCACGAGAGACCTGGTTGGGCGAGGACTTTTGGAGGAAAGCGGCAGAAATTTCGCCCGCGCTTGTCGAACAGGCGTAAAGTCGAAGAATGGTACAGAGGTGGGAATAGCTTAGACAGAGGAGACGAAAGTCTCTTCTGCGGAAGACGCGTTTTCTTCTCTCAGAAACCACCCCCGGCGTTGCGCCTTCCCTAGGAAGGTGGTGACCGTATGACCAGATAACTCAGAGAAGGGAATGCTGATCTGTTGTTGATCAGCGGTCCACTTGGAAAATTGATTCTGGTCTAGATCGATACTAAACCCAACCGCCGCTAGGAAGTCCTGGATGGAATGGTAAGACCGTATCTTGAGAGTCGTCATGATCAGTGTCCTTTTAAACCAGAAAAGAGCAAATTCTATGCCGCTCTCCCCTGGTGTGATTTCCTCACCTCATTTCCTAAGAAAGTAAGGAAAATGAGGACCTTGGAAAGGAGAAGGCGACTAAGAAAGCAGTGTTGTGCTCACTGAGTGGGCACAACAGTGACAAAGTCTGCGTTTTTTTGGGCAACGAGTGACTATTTTGCAACTCTGCTCAGTCAACTCGCCGGGCAACGATGTTGAGCCGGACGTAGTCAATTAGCAGTTGTCCGGTGCAGCCAACCAGCGTATCGCCCACCGCTTCAGCAAAAGGGGGTGGGGGGATCTGTGCATCGGACCAACGCCCGGCTATACACAGTTTTAGGCTAGACACGATAGTAAGGTGCGCCATGTGCGCACCGGTGGAATAGGACTTGGCACGCACTATTCATTTTCTTGCCAATTGATAGGTTTGTTGTCCTGTTATCGCGTGGTATTCTCGGACCGCCCATCAGCGACCATTAGAAAAACCCCGAGGTCACGACGTGAAGCTGACGAATTGGTTAAGCGCCCGTGGGCTAAAAAAGATTGCTCTCTGGACACTCTCCAGTCTCGCCCTCTTTACGGTCTTTGGCTTCTTTCTCTTGCCCCTTATTCTGAAAGCCGTCTTAACTAGCCAGCTCAGTAAAAAGCTTCACCGTGAAGTGACGATCGAAAAGGTCCAGCTCAATCCCTTTACGCTGTTAACTCACATTAACGGGTTCATGGTCAAAGACCGCGACGGGGTTAAACCGTTCATATCGTTCGAGGAACTGTCGCTGAATTTTCAGGCGGCGTCTCTGTTTAAACGAGGGCCGGTGGTGCGGGATATCTTGCTCAAAACTCCGTACGTGGCAGTCGTACGGAATGAAGACTTGACATACAATTTTTCCGATCTCATTGAAGAATTCGCCGCCAAACCCGCGTTCGACTCTGCACCCCCACCTGAGGCTCAACCGCTGCGCTTCTCCCTCAATAATATCCGCCTTGCAGGAGGCAGCATCGACTTCGACGACCGCCCCAAGCATGCTCGCCACGAGGTGCGCGACCTTAACATTGGTCTCCCTTTCCTCTCGAATCTTCCCTACGATTTGGACGTCTACGTGCAACCTGCATTCGAGGCAAAAGTGAACGGTACCCCTATCGCTCTTGCCGGGAAGACCAAGCCGTTCAGTGATTCCCGCGAGGCCACACTGGATGTGAATATTGACGATGTTAGTATCGCCAAATATCTCGAATACGTGCCGGCAGAGTTGCGCTTCAAAGTCCCCTCGGGAGATTTGCACACCAAGGTTACTCTGGCCTTTACTCAGTATAAAGACAAACCTCCGGCGCTGTTGATCAATGGGCAGGTTGGAGTGCAGAAGCTCTCGGTAACAGATCTGCAAGATCGTGCGCTCCTCAACCTCCCTGCGCTTAACACTGCTATCGATACGGTCGATGTCTTCGCCAAGAAGGTGAAACTTGGCACGATCCTTCTGCAGGCACCCGAAATTCATCTTTGGCGAGACCAAGCTGGAATCCTTAATCTGACTTCTCTGGTGCCCGAGAAGTCCAACCAAGGCGACGCGAAAAATGATGCGGCAGAGGAAACCCCCCTCAGTCTTGAAATCACCGAGGCGCGTGTAGTCGATGGAAAAATCGCCTTTACCGATGAAGCGGTAGAAAAGCCATTTAAGGCTGCCCTAGAAGCTGTCAACCTTGTCGTCAGCCACTTCAGTAATGCCCCGACCAAACCAGCGGCGGTAGAGATCTCACTGAAAAGTGAGGCGGGCGAGACGATACAGCACACCGGGACTCTGACCCTTGATCCGTTGCAAGTCGAAGGCAGCGTCGAACTGCAGAAGATTCCGGCGAAGAGATATGCCGCATACTATGAGCAGTATGTGCTCTTTGACGTTGAAGACGCCCTTCTCGATCTCTCGACTCGCTACGGCTACAGCAAAAGCGAGGGCGGCGAGCAGGTGACGCTCTCTGGTTTGGCGGCCACGTTGAATTCATTACGATTGAAAAAACGCGGAGAAAAGGAAGAATTTCTCACAGTTCCAGCCCTGTCACTGAAAGACGCTGAGCTTGACTTGGCCAAACAAACGTTGGCTATCGGTGAGGTATCGACTAACAAAGGCGCGCTTGTGGTGAAGCGCGAGCACAACGGAATAGTCAATATCGGGGAATTGTTCCCTGGAGCTCCGGTCGCGAAGGCGGTCAAGAAAGAGCTTGCTTTTCCTCGGCCGCAGAAGGAAGCTGCGTCATCCCCGTGGCTTGTGGTGGTGAAGAAGGTCACCGCCGATGGATATACAGTGCGGATGGAGGACAAAGTCCCTGCTCAACCCGTCACACTCGTCGCGAACCCAGTAAGTCTGGTCGCGGAAAATTTTTCCACCGAGAAGAACAACAAGCTCACAACCTCACTCCGACTGACACTGAACAAAACCGGAACCCTGGCGATGACCGGACCGGTTAGTCTCAGTCCGCTCTCAGCCAGTCTGAAGATCAATGCGAAAGGAATCGACCTGCTACCATTGCAGCCATATTTCGCCGACCGTACAAAAATCGCCCTCACCCGTGGCGCGGCTTCGACCGACGGGAGTGTGACGTTGCAAATGACACCAGAAAACGACCTCAAAGTCTCATTCTCTGGCCAGGCGTCACTGACTAAGTTTGCCACGATTGACAAAAAGAGTAACGAAGACTTTTTGAAATGGAACGCCCTTTCCCTCAATGGGGTGAAAGTCGGTACGGCTCCGCTTCGGGTTGAGATCGGCGAGGTTGCCGTAGCGAATTTTTACTCACGATTGATTGTGAATTCCGATGCCACACTCAACGTCCAGGGAATTACCGAAAACGCGTCGCCGCCGGCGGGGAAAATCGAAACTCCGCAGAGTCCAAGCAACAGCGTGCCCACACAGAAGCCTGGGGAAACTACGGCGGTGAAAATCGCCAAAGTGACCTTGCAGAACGGAACAGTGAATTTCTCCGACCGCTATATCAAACCAAATTACTCTGCCAAACTTACGCAAATCTCAGGCCGAGTCTCTACGCTTTCATCTGAGAAGAGTGATCCTGCGGATGTCGATTTGCGTGGCAACCTTGATAACGGTGCGCCGCTCGAAATCACCGGGAAGATCAATCCCTTTAGTCGCGATCTCTACGTCGATCTCGCGGTTGACGTCAAAGATATCGACCTCAACCCGATGACACCGTACGTTGGCAAGTACGCCGGTTATACCGTCGAGAAAGGAAAACTCTCGCTGAGTCTGAAGTACCTGATTGCCGACCGCAAACTGCAGGCAGAGAATAAGGTCTTCCTCGATCAATTCACCTTTGGTGACGAAACGCACAGTCCGCAGGCGACGACGTTGCCGGTGCGACTGGCGGTGTCACTGCTGAAGGACCGCAATGGTGCGATCAATCTTGACCTGCCTGTCACCGGTTCGCTCGATGACCCGCAGTTCAGTATCTGGGGCGTGCTCGTCAAGATTCTTACGAATATTATCGCCAAGGCCGCCACGTCACCATTTGCTCTGCTGGGCGCTGCTTTGGGAGGAGGTGAGGAAGAGTTCAGCCGCGTGGATTTCGCATATGGCAGAGCCGCGCTGGACAGCCAAGCAGAGGAGAAATTGAAGAAAATCACCTCAGCTCTGGTCGATCGCCCCTCGCTCAAATTAGAAGTATCTGGCTATGTCGATGCCGAAAAGGATAGCGAAGGATTGCGGCAATACCTGTTTGAGCGCAAACTCAAGGCGCAGAAACTCGATGAGACGGACGAGAAAGAGACGGAAGGCACTGCTCTTGATGCTGTGCAGATCGAGCCTGACGAATACTCCACGTATTTGGCGAAAGCGTATAAACACGAGACGTTTCCCAAGCCGAAAAATCTCTTGGGGCTGGCCAAGAGTCTCCCTGACGACGAGATGGAAAAATTGATGCTTACGAATATCCAGGTGACCGATGAAGATCTCCACGAACTGGCTAAACAGCGCGGACTAGAAGTGAAAGAGTATCTCCTCAAATCTGGCCAGATCGGAGCTGAGAGAATTTTCCTGGTCGAACCCAAGTCGATTGCCCAGAAGTCGGAGGACAACATCAAGGGCAGTCGGGTCGATTTTGCCATCAAATAGTTGCCGCCTTCGACGCCTTTACTCCTACCCCGAGTGGAAGCCATGACGGTGGGCGGTGCCCACCCTACGAACTCTACGATGCGAAACCGTGACGGTCGTAGAGTATGTTGCCCCGCAGACCTCAAGAAAATTCCGCCCGAGATCGAGAAGCCTAAGCCTCCAATAACTATGTATTCCGCATACTCTAGCGGCTGAGCGTACTGTCAAGTGTAACTTTTGAGCGGCGAGAACATGACGCCTATGGGAAAACTTTTGTTAATTGTTCCAACAAGAGTATCCTTTGCTTTATTGCTGTCAGACGATATCACCACTCACTCAGCCAAAGAGTGTGTGACACAGGGGGGAGCCGTCGCATATGAGTTCACGACTGACAAGGTTCGATGGAGCGGCCACGAAATGGCGATTGGAGATGTTTCCGAGTGCGACTCCCGCGGAAGGGTGGGTCACTCTTTTATTAGAAGAAGCGGCAGCCGTGCAACAAAGTGTCGCTCGGGGGATTTGGTCCGAGGTCTTGCCGCGGAGCGCGCGGTGTCTCGGTTTTGGCTATGCGGTTCTGCGGTGGGTCGAAGGCGAGATGATCGCCACGCGGGAGCGTAGCGAGGTAATGCGTCAAATGCATCAATCTTTCGGCGAATTGCTGAAAGCACTGGCCAAGGGTAAAAATGCGAAAGCATTCTTTACCAAAATGAGCGCGCAGATCCGGCCGCGAAACAGTGACGAGCTCGTGGAAACTGCGATCCAGGCCTTGCGTCAAAAGGTCTCTCATCAACACCTACCGGATAAGATATTTAGTCAGCTAAGTAAACAACTCAAAGAGACTCAGTTTGACTCTCCTCAGGTGAGTGAATCACTCCGCATACTGGCGCAGGGAAAAACAAGCGGGGTTCCTCTGCTCGATGCGCTCGATGGGCTAGGAGAAACGCCTTCCAGGCGAGTGATCTACGAGTCAGCCATTGCGTGCCTTTCCAGAGGATTACTGGCGTTGGTGCATGCAGAGTTTAACCTGGCCTTTCAGCTGAGCCAAACGGAAGCGGGGGTTCTTACCCAAAAAGATACTCAGGGAGCAATAACTAAGATAGTTGACGATTTTGCGGCGCAACTACGGGCCGGACAGTTGGCCTTGTACGGTGCCCTAGCATCTAATCGTTCTGCGTCAGAGGTGATGTCGCTATCCTCTGCCCTGGCGGGCAGCGTTGAAGCTCGATTGCCTGCCTTTGCCCACGTACAAGCGAAGTTAGATGTGATTATCAAGCGCCTGCGCAAACAGGGCAAAGGAGGCGCATCCGAAACACTCGGGCGTTTAGCCGTGCGGGCGGGCGCACTGACCCGTGAAGCCCTGGCCACGCACGCCGCTAGTTACCGACTTGCAGCTGAACTAAGCAGTGAGGCTCCTCACGCGGATGTAACTGATCTTCAGAAGAAAGCAGCCTCGATCCCGTTTGAGACCAAACTTCCTGTTGGAGAAAATGTCGCCCTCAGCAATCTCAACTCACTCGAAGAAGGGGCTGCGGTAGAGATTGAAGGGTTTGTCCAAACATTGAAGGCAGAGAGAACTGCGGACAAGAAGCTAATTACGCGAATCGAATTGCTGGATCCGTCGAGTGGGGCGCGCGGGCACGCGGTGGCCCTTTTTGTCAATTTACCGCACATGGGAGTGACAGTTGATGCTTACTGTCGTTTACATGGCGCTTTTCGTAAACGATCCAAACTTCTGAACCAAAAGCGAGCGGTGGAAGTGGATCGGTTATCGCTCTCGAAGTTGAAAGCACAAAGCTGGTGGGTGGCGTTTTTACAACTGGCCGACCCTTGGTTTCCTTACTGGCGTAATAACACGAACATGTCCTGGTCGCTGGGCCCGCATGAGGGATTTGAGAACGGGGAGACAGCCAAACAAGGGGCGGCCGAAATTATCTTCTTGCCTGTTATTCAATCTTCAAAAGGAGGCACGTAATGGCTTGTGAAGAAGAAAAGTTCCAGGTTGAGATCTTAGAAATCTTGCTTCAGTCACAGGATAATCAGATTGGCGAAACGTATGATAAGTATCATGCGGCGCTAGAGATGGTCGAAGAACAATGTGTCGCAATACACTTCATCCCTGAGTTTCACGTAAGAGAAGAGTGTCGGGACGCTCTTCTGAATGCAAACCAACTTTATGATGAGATATGGGCCCAGGAATCGATATGGCGTAAAATTAACCAGATATTAGAGCAAGCAAGAAATCGCTATGCCGACTGCCTCCATGAACAAAAAGCCGGAATCCCGGATGATTAGCCAAAAGGTTATTTTCGGGGTGTAAAAAGAAAGGGGGCAGAGAATGGCTTGTGAGGAAGAAAAAATACAGGTCGAACTCTTGGAAATCTTAACTGAATTGCAAGCGGAAGCTCATGCATTAAGTGAGACGGCTGAGTTCTTAGCGGAGTTGGATGCGCGGCGGGCTTGTAATAATCTTAATGTCTTATTGTTGAATCTTGCTACGGGGAAAGTATCCCCTGATGATTTAGGTAAAGAATGTGTCGAAGCACTTGAGCGCCTGGTTGATAAAGCCATAGAACATGTACAGCAGTATAAACTATGGTTAAACGCGAACCGCGCTCTGTTCGAAGCAAGCAATCGATATAGCAACTGCCTGCATAAACTAGAGACGGGTATTCCGTCCGACTAGTCAAAAAGTTAAGCGGTATGAATTTCCTCGCCATGAATGGCAGCCCATCGTTGTTCGGACGGATCATTCATTCAGTTGATTATTGATTTCTTAAAAGCCGATCATAGTGTTTCATTTTGCCGCCAACTTAAAGCCCTATAACGTCTTCCGGGGCACAGGTAGTCGTCGCTTCGAGAGCTATTTATTGTCAGTCGATTTTTTTGCCGAACACAAAGATTTGGCTCGCTTGGTCGTGGACGAAAATCGTACCCTGTGCGCTGATAACGGAAACGTCGATCTGATCACGAAATTCATCGGCCAACAGGAAGATAAGGTCAAGCCTTTACACGAGCTACGAAAAGCTGAGGAAGAAAAACTAGGACATAAAGTCCGACCCGGTCAATTATCATCCTCATTGACAAACCGCTTTCAGTCGCTTGCGCAAGATATCTTTAAACTGGCCAATGAAGTTGTTCCTGACGAACATGTGGTTTCAGTGTTGCAGACGCAAGAGGCGATGAGCCCTACCTACGTCATAGGTATGGAAGACTTCACGTTGGTGGCGTTAACGGGATTGAGCATCGAACGAGAGTACTCAGGCTTGCCAGCTAAATGGTACAAAGCGGCGAGCGAGCGGGCCATCGAGTACGCCATACGGACGAAGAAAGGTGAATTCGGGCCGTGTCGCAGTCTCGTCTTCGCCGGGTTACATGCCGTTGACTTTGACACGGCAAAACAGGCAGGGAGATTGGCCGGGGAGGCTCAGCTCGACGGAATCGCTTCGGGGCTGGTTGGGGCAATGAAGGATGAATCTTTTGTCGACTTCCTCCTAAAAAATAGTGAAGTGATCGAACTACGTACAACCATCCCTCGTCCTTACGTGCGTACCTTAGAGATCGTGGCCGGGCTACATCTCGGGTACGCGGAAGCCGTCGGACGGCGACCGGCATTTCACGGGCTCGGGGTAGGTTCGCCAATTTTGCTGCCGCTCGTGTCGTTACTTGGTGACGCACGGACGTATTTGGCCGTAGATAGTACGGCCCCTATCAAAGACGCGATAGAAAGAACCGTATCGCTGTACGTCGACACGCCTGCACCGCGCAAACTCAAGGCTCATCGTATCGCTGAATTCTGGCTTGGCGAAAATGACGGGTGGCGGTGTACGTGTCCGTACTGCCGAGAGTTCACTAAGCTCCACCCGCCTCGTCGGGCAAAAGCTTTGGAATGGTGGCGAGGTGAAGGAAAACGCGCATTGAGCGCCGATGACATGCACGCGCCTAGCCTCCTGGCAGAGCTCCTCCCAATACTGTCTACGCCAAAAGATGAAGAGACCGCGCGACATGCAAGAATGACCCGCATCTCTCACAACCACTGGGTTTTAAAACGCATTGAAAACCGAGTGAGGAAGCACGGACGAAATTTACATTCCTTACGTCGGTATGTGGCTAAAACGATGCAGGCTTACCTGGGGTTGGCCGGAAGTAGTCCGGGTTGGCGAGCGGCCGCCGAAGTTGCCTGGAAAATAGCCGACGAAAGCTCACACGAACTGGCTGAAATGTCCGCGGGGCAACGTAACAACGGTTAGGCCGGTTCTACCGGCGTAGTGTTCATCACCAGCGGCATTCTACCCGACCGCGGCCGCGCGGTGCCGTAAGTTGGAATAAAGGCAATGAATTCCAGCGCCGCGTTTCATCAGGCTCAATCCAGCCTACATTCTTTGATTCTTCACTGACTCCGTGAACCCCGAACTTCTTACTCTCTCCCCTGCGTTTCGGCGAGCATGTACTTGCCGTCGCGCAGTTCGACCCACTGTCCACGACCAGTGGTTTGCCCTTCCACGTCGAGACTCGAACGAATGACGGTAAGTTCTTCCTCAGTCGGCGGATCCAGTACCTCGATTGTTTTCGCCATTTTCGGCATGAAAGACATCTCCGCCAAGATCATATCCACAGTAACGAACGGTGACACGGCCATCAGCATGAGTTCGCAGGATTTCTCTTCGTAGCCGAACATTGCCCACGGAGTGAACACCCGCCACGGGCCGGTGCCGGCGGGCAATCCCACTGCTTCACGCGCGCCGGGTCCCTCAAGGAATCCCGGCGAGGAGATGAAGTCGACTCGGTCGACAAATTTGCGTTTCTGTTGATCGGTCATCAGGATCGTGCGCCAGCATTGAGCGGCGATGGTATCTGCGCCACCTGGACCGCCAAAGCGTCGCCCTTTTCCCCCTTCATAGGGACCAAGGACGGTTGAGTTGACGTTACCGTAGCGATCGACTTGCAGAGTGTTGAGGATACCAACATCGACGTACCCGAGCTGGGCGAAGTTGCCGGCGGTATTCATCGTGCCCCACTGTAACGCGCGATACCCAGCGCGAGAGGCGACCATTGTCATCAGCGGGTCCCAGGGTAAAAGCGCTTTCGGCGAGACCACTCCATCTTCAGTAAGGTACTGCACCCCGGGAGTGTATAACTGTTGGGCAAGGAGGATGGTGTAGAGTGGCTCGCCACCACCGCCGACCCAATAACTTTTATCTTCTTCGATCGTGCGGGAAACTGAACAAATCAAATGTTCGCGTTCGGCAAAATGCGTGGCTGGCGTCATATCGTGTATCCCTCTCTGATCGTTTCGCGGCGTTGGAGTTCTTGTAGCTTCTTCCAACCGACGCGCTTCTCAATCGTTTCCTCATGTGAGTTGACACTATACACCCATTTCTCCAGATACGCTTTCAGATTGCCCTGCATCATCGCGCCAAAGCATTCAACCACATGTTGGGGGTCTGAAGAATAGCGGCCTTGCACCGTACCAGGATAGGCGCCAAACGGGGCGTGCACAACCGCATCGACCACGAAATGCGGAATCGACGTACGACCCGGATCACGGCGGAACTCATCAGTTTCCACAATCTCTTCGGCCGAGATAATGACCTTCTTTGAGGCCAGGGCGCAGTCCGTATGCGAGATGCCCGTGCCCAATACGCGGGCGTTGCCATACATATCGGCTTGATGAACATGAACGATGGAAACGTCCGGATTCAATGCCGGCAACACCACCACCGGTTTGCCAGAGAAAGGATCTTTCACCAATTTCGCTCCAGAGTTAGGAAACCCATCGGTGCCGCCGAACGAGCGGACGGCGATGAAAGGCAACCCCTGTGCGCCGGCCTGAAGGCGATACGTCATCACGACATTAGAGTATTCGTAGGTCTTCAGTCGCCCCTCAGCGACTGCCTTCGACAGCCAGGGGCCAAAACCAACAAAGCCAACGTCGAGCTTGGTCGCACAGCCGGCCTCAATGAGTAAGGCAGCCGCCACGTAGGTAAACTTCCCACACACCCAGAGATCCTTTTTCCTCTGACGAATGACCTCGCGAATCAAAGAACTCGGTCCTCGCTGAAAATAGTTACAGTCGTAGGCAAAATAGTCACCATCTGAGACAAATCGCTTCACTGCCTCCTGCTCACTCATGAGTTTGTTGATCAGAGTGCGCGGTTTATGGTCCTTGACCCAGGCACGGAACCCGTCCGGGTCAGGCATAAAATACTCGCCTTTGCCCTCGGCAATAATGTCCATTGTCTGATGGCCTCCTTATCTGGCGCTTAGATAACACAGGCAATACTCATGTGGTAGAGGCTTTTATCGAGCGTTCGCGACGGCGTCGGGGTTGCAATGCCTACCCCTTTCCTTTATTCGTGGACGATTCTTTAGATAACCAACCAAGAGCTAAAAAGCGACGGAGCGAACTGTGGGGCTGAGACTCATCATTTTTTTACTATTTTTGTGGGCACCATCGCGGCTGTTGGCCGCAGATCCGTCTCCTGCCAATAACCAGACTATTGTCTTAGAGAATTTTTCGGAGTATCCACCCTCAACCTTTCCCACGCGGTGGAAGGTGCGGGGAAGCGAAGAGGTGGCTAAGGCCGTCTATCGTGTCGCTGAGGAGAACAGCAACCACTTTCTCCACGCCTACGCGGACAAACAAGATGTTCAGATCGGATTGACCCGCACCTTCCAGTCTAAGGAATTTCCCGTGCTGCAATGGCGCTGGCGGGTGCAGAAGCTTCCTCTCGGGGGAGACGAGAGCGCCAAGAAAACCAATGATTCGGCCGCTGCGGTATATGTTGTGTTTGACAGCTCGGTCATCCCACGCGCCATTAAGTATGTCTGGAGTTCGACCCTGCCAGTTGGTACGCGCATCACGAGTCCGGTGTACTGGCGAGGGAAAGTGGTGGTCCTACAAAGCGGCCCCTCGCAGTTGAATGAGTGGCGGCAAGAGACCATCAATGTGTATGAAGATTATAAAAATCTCTTTAGTGCGGAACCGGGCGAAGTCCAGGGCATTGCCGTGCTGACGGATTCTGATGCCACCAAGAGCGTTTCCGAGGCGGACTATGCCGACTTTATGCTTTTTGCTGCGGGGGCATCTCCGAATCAAGCAACGGGGCAGACCGCAGCTCCTCTTGCTCCTACGGTCGTTAGTGGTCAGTGAAAAGGAGAGCAGGTAATGGCATTATCACAAACAGAGATCCAGGGTAAACTACGTGCGATTCCGGGTTGGGAACGGGCAAAAAATAAAACTATCCAGAAGAAATTCACCTTCGGTAATTTCAAAGAAGCATTGGCCTTTGTCAACCAAGTTGGAGAATTAGCCGAGAAGTCCAATCATCATCCGGATATCACGATAAACTATAATAAGGTGACGTTGAGTCTGACGACCCACGACGCCGGTGGTCTGACGACGAAAGATTTCGACCTCGCCGGCCATGTTGAGAAAATCGGTAAAGAATAAATCCCCCGATTCACCAGGCACGACTTGCCTCTGCATCTGCGTATTTTCCTTGGTCTGCTCATTGGTATCGCCGGCGGCACCTTGAGCCGTTTGGCCGTCGGTGAGCACCCGCTCTTATTGGCCTTTGCTACCTACGTTGCCGAACCTTTCGGTCGCTTATTCCTACGACTCATTTTTATGATCGTGCTGCCTTTGTTATTCTCGGCTTTAGCGCTTGGGGTGGCAGGGCTTGGCGATATGCGGACCCTCGGTCGCATCGGTCTTAAGACCTTTCTCTATACGATCGTTGTCACTTCGGCCTCAGTGCTCTTGGGATTATCTTTGGTGAATTTCTTTCAACCCGGCGCAGGCTTGACGCCAGAGACCCGTGCGGCGCTGCAACAGACCATGGTGGCGCCGCCGCCTCCTTCTATAGCGATACCCACGCATGAGAATCCGGTGATGAGAATATTGATGGCGATTGTTCCGGACAATCCGCTGCGAGCGGCAGTACAGGGGGAAATGTTAGCGGTCATGTTCTTCTCTTTGATGATCGGGGTCGGCATTGCCCTCTCTTCGCCGGCAAAAGTTGAGCCGTTGGTGAATGTCCTGGAAGGACTGTACGAGGTGGTGATGCGTTTGATCGAGCTGGTGATGCGACTCGCGCCCTATGGAGTAGCCGCACTACTCTTTACTCTCACGGCTCGCTTTGGCTTGACTATCTTGAAACCGTTATTGGCCTACGTCGCAGTGGTGTTGGGCGGGCTTTGTCTGCACCAGTTTGTCACGTATTCCTTGTTAGTGCGCTTCCTAGGGGGGATGCGACCCGGCTTTTTCTTTCGCCAGATTAACGAAGTGATGGTGACTGCCTTTTCGACGAGTTCGAGCAATGCCACCTTGCCGACTGCTCTGCGAGTGACCCAAGAGAAGCTCGGTGTCCCCCGTGATATCGCCTCCTTCGTGCTCACTTTGGGATCAACCGCAAACCAGAACGGGACTGCCTTATTTGAGGGAGTGACCATCTTATTTCTTGCCCAATTCTATGGAGTCGAATTGAGTGTGGGAGCGCAGGTGCTGGTAGTCTTAATTTCCGTGCTGGCAGGAGTGGGCACCGCTGGCGTACCAGGAGGCTCCCTGCCTATGATGGTGCCCATTTTGCAATCAGTCGGCATCCCTGGCGAAGGGATCGGCATTATCTTCGGGGTTGACCGTCTTCTCGATATGTCTCGCACCGTCCTCAATGTAACCGGAGATATTACTGCGGCAGTCTATATCGCTCATTCCGAGCAGCGGTTACCATCCGGTGGAGGGTTTGAGGACTCAAGGAGAAGCTGAAATCTTTTACTTGGTGGAGACATCAGGGTGGCACGCGAGAGGAGTAATCTATGGAAGACATCTTTCATGCTGGCGAACTGGCGATGCAGACTCGTGCCGGAGTGCAGGAAGCAGCGAGTCGCATTGGCAAAGGGATTGGTGCGGAAATCACGCCGGCCAGGAAGAATTTCCTGCGCGAGCAGCGGATGGTGATAGTTGGGTCGATTGATGGACAGGGCCGAGGGTGGGCGTCTTTGCTGACTGGCAAAGCTGGATTCATGCAAGCGGTGGATGCCCGGACCATACAGATCGTGGCAACACCCGCGCCTGGCGATCCGCTGAACGAAAACCTGCGGACGAGAGGTGAGGTCGGTCTACTGGCGATTAATCTGGCGACCCGGCAGCGTATACGGATGAACGGCACCGCCATCCTGCGGCCAGAAAGTGGATTGAACGTGCATACCCAGCAAGTGTACGGCAACTGCCCGCGATATATTCAGGTACGCCAAGTAGAGGAAGATACCTCTCCGGTGCCGCTTTCACCGAAGAGTACACCAAGTGTGATATTAAGTGAGGAACAACAAGGCTGGATTGCTCGCGCTGATACGTTTTTTATCACGAGCTTTCACGCAGAGAGCGGAGCCGACACATCTCACCGTGGGGGGAATCCGGGGTTCGTCCGCAGTGTCGACGGCAACACGCTGCTCTGGCCCGACTACAACGGCAACGGCATGTTTCAGACACTTGGTAACATCGTCGCGAATCCAAACGTCGGGCTGCTCTTCATCGATTTTGCGTATGGAAGGACTTTGCAACTGACTGGTCAAGCGCGAATCATCTGGGAGGCAGAACTGGTTGAACAAGTGGTTGGCGCGGAACGGCTGGTGGAGTTTCACCTTGGCCGAGCAATTGAAACGAGCGATGTGACCTCGCTCCGCTGGCGGCTAATGGAGTATTCGCCGCATAATCCGGCGTAGCTCCGCAAAAGAGGGTACCGGAGTGTTTTTCTCACAAATAGGCTTCCTTCCAATGCTAGTTTTGCGGGATACGAGGTTTGTGTGCAGCATCTTACAGTGACCCTTCGCTTCCCCAATTGGATTAAAAACTTCCTACAACGTGGCCCTGCGTATTTTCCGGCCAAGGTGGACCGTATGCGACTTGCCATTGCTCTGGCGCATGCGAACGTCAAAAACCAAACCGGCGGCCCCTTCGGGGCTGCGGTATTCCAATGTGACACTGGTACTCTAGTCTCTGTTGGTGTCAATCGAGTCGTGTCACAACATTGCTCTTTTGCGCACGCTGAAATTATGGCTCTTGGACTGGCACAGCAAAGCTTGGGAACCTTTGATTTGGGCGGCGAAGATCTACCCGCTCACGAGCTTGTTACCAGCGCACAAGTGTGTGTTATGTGTTTCGGAGCAATTATTTGGTCTGGTGTTAGATCCGTGGTTAGCGGCGCAACTTCACAAGATGTTGAGAATATTGTGGGATTTGATGAAGGAAACTTACCACCAAATTGGGTTCATGAGCTTGAGCTACGAGGCATCAACGTTGAGACAGAGCTGTTACGTTCAGAAGCTCGTGAAGTGCTGAAAATGTATGCAGCTTCAAACGGTATTGTTTACAACGGTCGATGCGGAGATAAAAAGGGGAGAGATAAGTAACAAGGCTCCACCGGGATCATTCTCTCCGCCCAACACCGTGCTAGCTTCCAGCTGGCCTGCAAGACGAATCAGGTGCAGCGCTTCAACTGTACATTGCGACCACGGGTTTCCCGGCTGGCGCGCGCCACGTTGTCGTTCTCGAAGAACCTTACCAATCATATCGGAGCCCTCAAGTACTTCTCCGGCGATGACAACCTCACTAAGAGTGGGGCACGACCAGGCTAGCACTACCGGTGTTACAGTGGGACGATAGGTTGTCTGGGTTTTTTTCAAGCTCATTGATCGATCCATGGTAGTACAACACTCCATACCAGAGAACTATTGCTGGGACATCCCGCAGGTGATACTCCAACTAAGCTATGTCGATGCGCAACCATGTCCGAACGTTCGTCAACGGACGCCCGCATAGGGTAAGCGGTTCTTTAGCGTCAACCAGTGTGGCGGAGTTTTTGCGCAGCGCCCTCCGGCTCACTGGGACGAAGAACGCTTGCAACGAGGGTGACTGCGGTGCCTGCACGGTGCTGGTCGGCCGGGCTCAAGACGACTTTTGCTACCAGGCGATTAACTCGTGCCTCCACTTTGTATTTCAGTTGGATGGCGCGCACGTGATTACGATTGAGGGGCTTACCGCTCAGGGGCAGACTGCTCTAGCGACAGCACTGGCAGAGGGCCACGGTGTTCAATGTGGATTCTGCACTCCGGGGATCGTCATGGCCATGACGGCCGCCGAGAACGCGTCCGCCCATCGGACCTTCCCACGGACCCCAGCAGCGATCCGCAGCGCGCTCGCCGGAAATCTCTGTCGCTGCACAGGCTATGCCCAGATCATAGAAGCGCTAGGCACGACGCGGGCCCCAGAAACTTCCCTCGATGAACTCTTCCCGGCAGAGTCCATGCTGGAAGAAGCGAGGCAATCGTCCCACGACTCGATTCTGCTGGAGAGCGATGACGGCAGCACCATCTTCCTGCCCGCCACTCTCGAGGAAGGGCTACAGTACTTGGCCGAAAACCCGGATGTAGATATCGTAAACGGTGCCACAGATGCCGGGGTGCATTGGAACCAGACGCGCACTGTTCCCAAAAAGCGCTTATGTCTGGCTCGCATCCTTGACTTGACCAAGATCTCGATCGACCCGGAATACGTGACCCTAGGTGCTTCCGCCTCCATCTCGAGAATCACTAAGGCCCTGGAGCCGCTCCTGCCTGACTTTGCTCAAATACTGGAGCGCTTCGGATCGACTCAAATAAGGAACTGTGCCACGATCGGTGGGAATCTGGCTAGCGGCTCTTCAGTGGCGGACTGCATCCCATGGTTATTTGCCCACGGCGCTGAAGTTGAATTGATTTCTGTTGAGGGTTCGCGCCGAATGTCAGTGGAAGATTTTGCAAAGGGCGGCAAAGAAAGGACGGCTATCAGAGTGGGCGAGATCATTTCTCGCATTTCACTTCCACGCCCTGCAGCCGGATCAGTGCAGCGGTTCTACAAGGCCTCCAAGCGCCGCCACGTTGATATCGGCACCGTTACTGCCGCGATCGTCACGGAGCTTTCCGCGGGGATGATTAGGAAAGCGCGCGTGGCCTTTGGCGGCGTTGGGCCCATAGTGATGCGGCTCCGGCAGGCTGAGGCGACTCTCGAAGGGAGCCGTTACTGCAGCGAAACGTTCATTCGCGCGGCACAAGTTGCGGCCCGCGGAGCAATCCCCCAAGATGACCTGCGCGGCAGTGCCAGATACCGGCAGCTATTGATCTCCAACCTGCTGGAACGATACTACTGGGACACGTGCCAGGCACTTCCCACTGCTCTGTTGAATTGAGTTATCGTGATCACTGTCAGAAAATCCGTCGAGCACGACCTGGCAATGAACCACGCCACCGGGCGCTCTCTTTTTCTCAATGACCTTCCCCCTCTCGCCGCGGAATTGGTGGTTCATCTGGTGGGAAGTCCGATCCCTAAGGGACAACTGCTCACCATCGACAAGACCGCAGCTCTAAAGCACCCAGGTGTTGTCGCCATCTTCACAGCGGCGGATGTGCCCGGAGCTTTGCACTTCGGAGTGATTCGAGCGGACGAAGCATTTCTGGCACTCGACAACGTTGAGTATGTTGGCCAACCACTGGCAGTCATTGCCGCCGAGACGGAGGAAGCCGCCATTGCCGCGGAATCCCTGCTGTTACTAGACCTTCGTAATGAAGACCCCGTCTTCACCATCGAAGAAGCCATCGCCCGCGATGAGTGGCTGGGCGAAGAAAAGAAGATCGAGCGAGGGGATTGCGTTCACGGATTGGACACGGCGGAACTCCGACTGGACGGGGTTCTTTCCATCGGGGGCCAGGAACACTGTTATTTGGAGACCCAGGCAGCCTTGGCCGAGCCGGATCCAGCCGGGGGGATTCGCCTGAAAAGCTCCACCCAGCATCCGACCGAGATTCAGACCATCACGGCGGCCATGCTAGGCATCGGGATGCATCAAGTGGTGGTTGAAGCATTCCCTATGGGCGGGGCGTTCGGGGGGAAGGAAACTCAGGCTGCTATCCCCGCCTTAGCTAGTGCCTTGGTGGCCCACCACACTCGCCGTCCCGCCAGAATCTCTCTCAGCCGGCGGACTGATATGAACATGACCGGAAAACGGCATGACTATCAGGTCCTGTGGCAGGCGGGCTTCGACCACGAGGGATGCATCCACGCATTGGACATCCAGTTCTATTCAAATGGCGGCAGCACGACGGACCTCTCGCCTGCGGTTCTCGAAAGAAGCCTGCTGCATGCCACCAACGCCTACTACATCCCGAATGTCTGCATCCGGGGGCGCGTCTGCCGCACGAACCTTCCATCCAATACCGCTTTCCGTGGATTCGGGGCGCCACAGGCTGTGGCGGCGATGGAAAACATCATCGAAGCCATCGCAGTTAAGCTGGGCAGGGGCGCCTTGGAAATCCGGATAACGAACTGTTACAGTGTTCCCGGCCGGGATGTCACGCCGTACGGTCAGCGCTTGAAAACGACGATGTTGCCCGGATTGATGCGGGAAGCGGTCGAACGCGCCGGTTACGCGGAGCGCCGGCTGGCGATCGAACAATTCAATCGCACCAGTCTGACGCATTGCAAAGGGATCTCCCTACTGCCCGTGAATTTCGGCATCTCTTTTACACAGACGTTCCTCAATCAGGCCAACGCGCTGGTCAATCTCTATCTTGATGGAACGATCCAGGTATCCACCGGCGCCACCGAGATGGGGCAAGGCTCCAACACGAAGATCCGGCAGCTGATCGCCAGGGAGTTCGGCGTCCCGTTGGAGCGCGTCCGCGTGATGCCGACTTCGACGGAGAAAAACCACAATACGTCGCCTACTGCTGCTTCTGTGAGTACCGACCTTAATGGAATGGCGGCATTGGACGCGGCACGCAAGATCCTCTTTCGATTGCGTCAGGTTGCGGCCAAGATTTTGGGTAGGGGCGGAACTCTCGATCCCGGGAGTCTTCGATTCGAGAACGAATGCGTCTTCTTAAGCGGCGATCGGGAACCCGCGATGACGCTTGCGAATCTGGCGCGCAGGGCGCACAGCGCCCGCGTCGATTTGGGCGCCCGCGGCTTCTATTGGACCCCTGGCCTCAATTTTGACTGGACGACAGGACAAGGGAACCCGTTCCGCTATTTCACGGCGGGTTGCGCGGTCAGTGAAGTCTGCATTGATCGCAGCACTGGATTCGTCGAGGTCGAGCAGGTGGACATACTGATGGACACCGGGTTCTCCATCAATCCGGGCATTGACCGTGGGCAGATTATCGGAGGATTCGTCCAGGGAATGGGGTGGGCCTTGAGGGAGGAACTCTCTTACGAAAATGGTCGATTGACCTCGAATTCTCTGTCGACCTATAAGATCCCGACCATCCGGGACATTCCCGAAGTGTTTAACGTCACCCTGGCGACGAACCCGGATCCGGACTGCCTGGTGGGAGCAAAGGGTGTTGGTGAGCCACCATTGGTTTTGGGTCTATCGGTGTGGACCGCCGTTCAACATGCGCTGTCTCACATCTCTCCGGGGGCCACAAGGCGACTGGATCTGCCCGCCACACCGGAACGCGTTCTGATGGAAATTCACAGATTGCAGGCAAGCTCGAAGAATGTTGCACCCGGCCTCGAAGGGAGGATTTCCACGCCGCAGGGTTAAACCTATGTTGAGTCTAAGCTCCCCCATCGCCACCCTCCTCGCCGTATTGGTCCTGTTGGCCGTATCGTGGCCGTTCACGGTGCTGTTGACGAAACGCCCCTTTTGGACCTCATTCCCCGCGATTACAATCAGTTTGGCCATCTGCTCGGCGTTGTACATGGCTGGCGTTGTGACCATGGCGGTAGTGGCTCCGCGAATGACGATCCTGCTGGCTGCCGTAGCGGCTGTGGGCAGCGCCATGTACTGGTGGCGAGCGCGCCCCACGTTCGGCCATTACAGCAAACTCCCCCCGGGGTCCCTCGCTCTCACGCCTGCTGGGATGTTTCTGGACCCGGCGTTTTTCGAGAAGCAACACAAGATGTATGGGCCAATCTTCAAGAGCAGCCATTTCTTACACCCCATGGTCTGCATCGTCGGCTTCGAAACCGGTTTTGAAGTTCTGCGGGAGTACGAGGATACCGCCCTCAAGCCCCCGGCGGCACCATTTGCCCGCTACATCAAGTGCAGCTATCTCCGCAGCATGAATGTCGAGGATCACAACAAGTATCGTCCCATTCTTCAAGCGGCCGTGTCCAGCGAGGTCACCGATGCCTGTTCGCCGGAGGTCAGCGCCGCGCTCATCCGCGGCTTAGACCGAATGGCTGAAGACTGCAAGCAGGATGTCTCGGGCCGGTCCTTGCAGAACTACGCAGAAGACGCTTTGTACGAGTTGCTGTTTCGGGTGTTCTTTGGCATTGTTCCTGGGAGCCAAGAATATAGGGAATTCCGCGAGCTCTATAGAACCCTAGATCGCGCGCATCGCCGGCAAGCGACGATTGTGTGGTCGCCATCGGATCGCATCGTAGAGCAGGCACTGCGCGAGATATACGCACGCCTGAATCAGCGGATCCAGAATTTTGGAAGGACGCCAACCC